>OGRM01000498.1_pt1 | contig 34408 bp, 33 predicted proteins | sample 1553491 | NCBI WGS metagenome assembly OGRM01 (sample SAMEA2580110, study PRJEB22360) | human gut metagenome | biome: human gut; feature: human-associated habitat; material: faeces | place: Denmark | collected 2008/2010
GCTTGTCAGCGTCAGCGTGCAGTCCATCTCGCGTTTCGAGAAGTTAGCGAATTCCAACCGCCGCAGAATCGGTATCTGGGGCGACGGAAATGTCGGATTTATAACCGCATTGATGCTGCACTATCTCTATCCGAACGCCGAGCTCTATATCTTCGGCACGGTTGAGGACAAGCTCAATTTCTTCACCTTTGCAAAAGAGACATTCCATGTTGACGCGGTGCCTGAGGGAGTCAGCATCGACCATGCGTTCGAGTGCGTCGGTGGCCCCGGCTCAAGACCCGCGATAAATCAGATGATAGACCTCATTGAGCCCGAGGGCAGCATTTCGCTCATGGGCGTCAGCGAGAACTTCGTCGATATCAACACGAGAATGGTGCTTGAAAAAGGTCTCAATCTCTTCGGCTCTTCGCGCAGCGGCAGGAAAGATTTCCTGCGCACGATGCAGATTTTCGCAGAGCATCCGGAGGTCGGACACTACCTTGAGAATCTTATCGGCGATGAGTTCAAGGTTCGCGATATCCCGGATATCCACAAGGCGTTCAACGCCGACTATATGAGAAACTTCGGCAAGACCGTCATCGATTGGGATAAATAATGAAAAAGCTGTTTTATACTATTTACGCAGTGATATTCAGAATATGCCGCCTTTTCCCTGTCAAAAGGGGAAGGGTGGCTTTGGTATCTCCGCACAACGCGGATTTCAACGATTCGCTCGGCGCGGTTAAGGCGGAGCTTGAGAGGCGCGGAGGCTATGATATAAAGCTCATCACCCGCCGCGACATCGAGCTTTCAAAGAACCCGGCGAAGCTCATAAAAGGCGCATTCAGGTTCTTTTTCGTCAGCTCATACCGCCTTGCAACAGCGCAGTATGTCTTTTTGAACGACAATTTTATGCCCCTCGCCTATATAAATTTCAGCCCGGAGACGAAAGTTGTCCAGCTTTGGCACGCCGAGGGCGTGTTCAAGCGATTCGGGCTCTGCTCGGCGCTTCCGCCGGAGATTGAGGAGCTTGAAAAACGCTGCTGCAAGCGATATACCCACGCGGTCTGCTCGTCAAAAAATGTCGTGCCGTATTATGCCAAGGCGTTCGGCCTGCCCGAGGAGCGTGTGCTGCCCTTGGGAAGCGCGCGCACGGACAGATTCTTCTTGCCCTCTGACACCGAAAAGCTCAGAGCGGAGTTTGACGAAAAATATCCGCAGTGCAGGGGCAAAAAACTCGCACTCTATGCTCCGACATTCCGCGATGACCCGAAGCGCGACGGCGAGATAATGAAAAACTTCGACGCGAAGAAATTTGCGGAGCGTTTTTCTGATGAATATGTTCTGCTCATCCGCCTGCATCCGCAGGTTCACCCGGGCGAAGTAGAGGCGGGCGAGAGCGCGATAGACATGACGGGATATCCGGATGTCGGCGAGCTCGTTCAGATATGCGACCTGCTGATAACCGACTATTCTTCAATATGCATGGACTTCGTTCTGCTCGAAAAGCCTTGTCTTTTCTATGCATTCGACCTCGAGGAATATGAGCGCGAGCGCTCGTTCTTCTTCGATTATGAAGACTATGTGCCCGGCAGAACGGCAAAAACTTTTGATGAACTGCTCGATGTGATATCAGGCGGCGATTTCGGAAAAGACAGGCAGGAGAAGTTCAAAAACTTCAATTTTGACGTCCTCGACGGCAAAAGCGCCGAGAGGATAGTCGATGCGATAGTCAAATAAAGGCGCAGCACTTGACAGACTGCGAGCTTTTATTGTATAATTAACCGTTAGAAACAAGCTTTATCAGATAGTCAAAGGAGGGACGCGCCCGGGGCGCGGCTTATATGTCAGGACATTCAAAATGGAGTACGATCAAGAGAAAGAAAGAAAAAGTGTGCATTTTTGTTCCATAAATGCTAAGGGTATGCTGATTTTTATTGTGGCGGATATATGGAACTGTTATAATATGGATATGTTTAAATTACGTTATAAGCAAGAATATTCTGCTGATTTGTCAAAAAACATCATTGCAACTGCCAGTTGACATATTTCCATATCTAAATGGTGGCTATGCAACTGATAATATTGCTAAAATTACACCATGAAAGAAAGGAGTGTTAGCTAATGAATATGGCAGACAGAATACAATATTTAAGGAAATCAAAAGGAATATCACAAGAGGAACTTGCGGATAAAGTTGGAGTTTCAAGGCAGGCTGTTTCCAAATGGGAAAGTGAACAAAGTACGCCTGACTTAGAAAAAATAATTATAATGAGTGATTTTTTTGGAGTAACAACTGACTATATCCTAAAGGGAATTGAACCAGTAGCAGACAAAGAACAAAAAAATAAAGAGCTTACGAGTAAGGTACTTTATATATCATCAACAGCTTTTGTTGCTATTGGGCTGTTTTGTGCATTTGGTAATTGGTATGCAGAACAAACAATGGAAGCAGTTTGGGGTTCAATGATTATTCAAGCTATAGGGATTGTTGGATATTTTATAGCGAGAATACTATCGGAAGAAAAATCCCCCTTTTATGTAAATTGGCTTAATATAATCGGAGTTGCTTTTATGCCTATTTCTATGATTACAGGATATATTTCAGGATTGGTTTTCAAACTAGAAGGGTGGATTGCACCTTATCCGATAGGAATATTTCATACTTTAGTTTTCGTGTTAGTATTCTTTGTAGTTGTGATTGCAAGCTATATTATTCTAAAGAAACAAACAAAATAGTGATTACCTTTATTTTGCAAAAGCAGTTAGTCTTAGGATTGACTGCTTATTAATAAAAGACACCACTTCAATGTGTCAATGGTGTCTTTTTAGTGCTATTTTATCGTCATATCAAGGCTCGTTTAATCGTGGTATATTCGTGGTAAAATGAGTGTTTTTCTATACTTCGAAAAGCTTGAAAGTGTAATATTTATAGGGATAATCAAAAATCAGATATAAAGTTTTTTAATAATTTCTATACTCTTTTTTAGCGCTGCACAATCATAATAGATAGCTTGTGCAGGACCAAGCTTTTCTGGAATCTCAATCTGAAAACAATCGGCATTGTGATATGTATATCTACCTTCTTTAACTACAACACCATCAGGAACAGATGCTCCTTGCCCATTTGCTTTAACTGCTACATGATACTTCAAATTTTTATTATTTGCATGATACTCAGTTAGTTTATTAATAAATGTTTCATATCCACCATATGCGCCTAAAGATTTAGCACCTACTAAAAATATATGTTGCATTATAAACCTCATTTCTTTTTAAAATTCAATGTATATATAATATATATTTAATTCATTAAACAGCACCTTTTTTACATACTACAACTAGTACTGTTTTTAATAGAATCTTGATATCTAAACCAAGATTCCAGTTTTCAATATAATATTTATCTAGTTTCACTACTTCATCAAAATCTATAATTTCACTTCTTCCACTTACTTGCCACATTCCTGTAATTCCAGGTTTAATAGCTAAACGAGCAAAGTGTTGATATTCATACAGATTTGTTTCTGATGTTAAAGGAGGTCTAGTTCCTACTATTGACATATCTCCTCCTTATGTCAACTCAGGAACAACTTTTTTTCAAAAATATCTCATAAAGCACAGTATTATCAACTTACCCTCAAAATAAGCACAAAAAAAGCACCTACTCATTTTTATAAGTAAGTGCTAAACCTAAATTTTTAAAGACTTGCCAGATTATCAAGCATGGATTCCACCATTGATAATGCAAACTGCTTTTTATTCTTATCTAATCTTTGTATCTGGAAGAACAAAGACACTATTTTACTATCGGGTTCTGGTACTTCTAGATCTTTAAGTAATTCATATGGACTTGCTTTTAAAGCATTTACAGTTTTTGCAAAGGTATGTACATCCATCGTATTCTCTGCATTTTCATACCGGGATACTGCATTAGAGCTTTTTCCAATCTTTAGTCCAAGCTCTTCCTGCGAAAAACCACTTTCCCTACGTTTCTCACTTAGAGAATTGCCAAACGCAATTCTTTCATCCATGTTTTTTTCTTTCGTAGACATGCAGTACCCCCTTTCTTTTATATTTTGGGAAATAAAAAAGCCTGAAATAAACAGTAATCTCCTTACATACTAAAAATGTGCATAGTAAAACCCAAGTTCCAACTATGTAAAATCATCCTCAAGTATGTATATTGTACTGTTTATTCCAGGCTAAATATTTGTAGTCTTATAGAAATAAACTTTTCCTTATGTAAATTATTTATTTTTCTTAACATACTGAGTTTATCACAAGAAATTATTTCTGTCTACTTTAATTATCCATTTTCTGGTATAAAAACGCAAAAAACCGACAAAACACTATGCTTAATCGCTATGTTGATAATATATAGGTATACTATCCCCATAAACTTCCTGCATATGTTTTGCCGGGTTCCTGATGTTTCTGTGCCATCTCCAACACGTTCAGCAAACTCTTGAATATCCGTGCTGTATGTGAAGATTCCTGCTGTCTAATATTACAGATTCACAGATATTCTCATTCCTGCATATTAAATTGTATCACTATACTTTACTCTTCTCATTCTTCCGTATCCCGGAGAACTCCTACCAGATGTGACATATACATCTCCAGACGGTCAACTTCTTCCTTTGACCGCTTCTTGCTCATATCAATGCCAACGACAACTCCTACATCCGCAAATGCAGTCAGATCTCGATGGCATCTCTGACAACGTACTTCTGAATAAGTAAAAATGCTTTTCTGGTTTACTTTGCCGCATACCGGGCATGTAACAAATAATGGTTCTTTGCTCATCAATAATCCTCCAAGTAATATCTACACAAACTATCACTCAAACGGATAAGGGAAATGAAAACCGTTGATGAGTTAATAGCAGGCGATTCCGTAGCACCGAAGCCATGCCACCTGCTATATGATCTTCCCCTGGGATTGGCTCTGACAATCTCATCGCAACCTACACCTGCTACTGTTCATGTCATCTACTCCAATGACTTAATCACATGAACAGCAACACCCTGAACAGTACAATTCTGTGTATAAATATCCGGGTACTTCGGATTCTCCGGATGCAACCGTACACACCTTCTTTCTGTATCAAGGAAAAACCGCTTTAATGTGGATTCATTATCTACAAGTGCTACAACAATGTCTCCATCCGAAGCTGCATTCTGCTTCCGGATCACAATCATATCTCCACTGTTGATACCTGCTCCGATCATAGAATCTCCACTGGCCCGCAAGATAAAGAACTCACCCTCTCCAAATAATGAAACAGGAAGAGAAACATATTCCTCAATATACTCTTCCTCCAGCTGCGGCATACCACAGGATACTGACCCAAGCACTGCCGCTGGCTTCGTAAGTAGAGATATTTTATTCGTTCTCTCAGTAACAATCTCCCCATTGCGGTAGCTTAACATTCCTCTGTCATTCATAGCAACAAGGTACTTGTATACTGTACTCTTGACTATACCGAGCGCATCTGCGATTTCGCTGGTATAAGGTGAACGATGATTCAGCAACTGAAACTGTTCTGCATAATCCATAATCTGCTTCATCAATTCTTCGCTTTTATGCCGCATCTTTTCACCTTACCTTTCTATCGGAAACGTTGCGTTTCTGTTAGAAATAATTATACCGAACAAATTTTCGTAAGTCAATATGTTTTTTCAATTTTCCGAACATATTTTCTTTTATTCATCCTCAAATTCCATTTCATTCATTTCTGGAAAATCCAGCAACTCAGAAACAGTCATATTAAACCCCATAGCAATCTTACGCAAAGTCTTCAGCTTTGGATTCTTTGTTTCTCCCCTCATCATACTATTAAGCGTTGATTGCGTAATCCCTGACAATGTAGCAAGTTTATTTGTCGTTATCCCTCTCTCAACACACAGATCAGTCAATCTCTTTATTATGGCATCTGAATACGTCATGCAAATTCTCCTTAAATCACAATATATATTCAGTATAAATGATTTCTCCTTCGTTTATTAACGGTGTACCGTTGACATTTTCGCAAACTGATGATAAATTAACGTTATACCGTTACTTTACTTGTACAACTTTAAGGAGGGTTTATATAATGAGCAAAAAAGAACAGAAACTAAAAAAGAATCTCTATAAAGCACTCACAGAATATTTCATTCATAATCCTAAAAACAGTCTGCCATCATCAGAAAGTTTTCTCGATCAGCTTGCAGCTTTTCGTATGGAAACAACATTACCTATTGCAATAAAGCACGATGTAAAATATCAAAAAGCTCAGAAAAAATGCAATAAAGCCAATGAAAAAATACGGGATCTTAATCTAACTCCTCAACAATGGGACACTGTTGATGCCGCTATCACTGCTGAAAACATTTCATCTATAGAATATATACGGATTGCCTACAAACAAGGAATCATTGATGCATTTTCTATTTTACGAGAAACTCTTTAATATATCCATGTTAATCTAATCACTTGCAGGCAATGAAGCAGAGATCGGATTTATCTCTGCTTTCCCATTTTCTTCTCTATTGCTTCCGGAACTCTGAGCAAGCCAAATCGCCATAGTATCGGATAAATATATGAAACTCCTCTAATATCTCCAAGTGCCTTTGGTTTCTTTACCTCTTCGGAAATCTTCATACTATTTTCAAATGCCAGCACCATACTACTCCAGGCAAGACTCTTACTTTTCTCTCTACGATCTATCAGCAGCTCTCTGTTATACTCTCCGTTTTTACCAACCTTTAATTTATACCGAAATGGTAATCCTGTTGCCGTTTTAAATGGATAATCCTGAAATGCAATAACAGCCTGCCACAGATTTTCCACTGATGGTATTTCCTTTAGAAGCCGAACCTGCTCTTGTCGAATCTTATATGTCCTGCATCGCTCCGCATTTAGACTTATCTCTGCTGCATTATAAATTCCTTTTGTGTAGGGCAAATAGGAATGTACCGATGCTCTGGAAAGACCTGTGTGTTTCATAATCTCCGGAATCTTTTTTCCTGACTGATGCAGATCATTGATTTCTGTACATATATCTGATGTGAATACATCTGCAGTAATAAGTAGCTTACGGAGTTTAAGCAGACTAATATTTAACTCATCTGCCAGTGACCTTAAAGAATCTGCTTCTTCATAGGCATCTCTTAACTCTTGAAGAAAATTATTAAATTGAAGTTCTGGATTATATTCTGGTTTCTTTTTTAATCTTCCAGGCATACCTTTTCCTTTCATTTTCATGTTAATCTAATCACATATGTTTAAAACAGAGGAATTGCCATCCGCAGGCACTGACCTATGTTGTCAGATTCCTCTGTTCTGATTTTATGTAATATCTACATCCTATAATTATTTATCAAATTCGATATTTAAAAAGTTATCAATCTTTTCTTACAGATCTGCAAACAAATCTTCTTTGTACATACCGTCTTCTAGCATTTTTCTAAAGCTATTTTTTACAGCTTCAACATCCTCTTTATATGTCATACCATACCAAGTATCATTGCTTCGCAAAACTTTTACAGATATTCTATCTTGTTCAAGTAATTCACCAATAAATGTCGGTATCAGATATTCAGACTTTAATGGATTCTCTGAAACTTCCGTTTCAAAAAATTCTTTAAAACCATCCTCTAGTACTTCTAAGAAATCTGGAGTTAACCCCCACATATTCATAGATACTAATGAATCTATGTTGATAATAACACCGTCTGCTTCTGCTCCATTTTCTGTCTTAACAATATTTCTTGTTTCATCAACTTTTGTTAGATTATTAGAATCATCCATCTTACAAATACCACGAGTTACTCCGCCATTATCTGATAATGTATTCTTCAACACAAAACCCGCCATACAAGACTTTCCACCACTTACCAAATACTCATGAACTGCTTTGAATCCTTCCTTCCCATAATAATCATCAGCATTAATTACAATAAATGGAGTATGTAACACATTCTTTGCTGCAAGAACCGCCTGACCAGTTCCCCAAGGCTTTGTTCTTCCTTCTGGTAATGATCCCGGAATGTCATTAATATCCTGAAAAGCATAATCTACAGTCACACCATGTTTTCCACTTATTCCTGCGATTCGCTCACCAATGACCTCTTTAAACTCTTCCTCAATATCTCTACGGATAATAAATACTACATGGTTAAAGCCTGCCTCAATCGCATCATGAATTGAATAATCCATAATAATGTGGTTATTATTGTCAACTGGTTCTAACTGTTTAATTCCTCCACCGAATCGTGAACCAATACCCGCTGCCATAATTAATAATGTTGTTTTCATTTTTACTCTCTCTCCTTTTCATAACCATTTTTTTATTAATATCTTTGAGAAATTTCATATTGAAATCTTAATTTGCGTAAATTTCATATATTTTTTGAATAATACGTTCATCCACAGCACAATCAAATTTTCGTGCAAACATCAAATCAGATTTTCTCAAATCATCTAAATCATCATATCGAAAAACATGTGGGCTTCCACTTGACCAGTCAACGAGACGCATCGTATTCTTATGTGTTCCATCAGATTTACTGTAATACAGTTTATCTGTATAATCTGAATTTATAATAATAGTTTGTAAAAACACTTCATCTACACAGAAACCATTTTTAAATACATTTTTTATCCACTCATCTTTACTAAGTACATACCTAGCTAAGCCATCAGTAATGCTAAACCATTGTGCACCTTTTTGAAATTCTATATTTTCATTCCGTTTTATATTTAGCTTTTTTTGCATTTTAAGCAAAAATTTATCAACTGACTTTAATATACTTTTTCTCTTTCCAGCTAGCTCTTGAAAGAAATATCTATAATATACTCTATCACCATATGTAAAAATATCTTTATCAAATCCAACAAATTCTTTATCACTATTTTTTAGGAAAAATTTTTGAATGGTTTCTTGACTCTGAATCGGAAGATCCTGACCACTTAATAAGTGATAATGATTATAATGTCCCACCTCTGTAGCTTTTCGCAATAAAATCATTTCTGCATTTACGAGACTATACCCCCCCATGCAACATTTGATCGTTCTGTATGATAAATAATTGATTTTTTTGCCATCTTTTCAATTGACTCTTCATCATAATTTTTACTTTTTTTATCCATATGTATAAAAATATCATTATTTTCATTATCTAACATTGAAATCAGTGTCCGAAATGTTAAATCATCCTTATGTGCAATAATCAGATATGCTTGTTTCATGCTTAATCCTCCATTTTTAATATCAATTCATTTCCCGTTTCAACTAAATCTTAAACGGACAAACTTTTATACACTGATAGCAACGAATACACTTACTGTCTTCTATTTTGGGATATTCAAAGCCTTCATTATCCGCTAACATCAATATAGCTTCTTTCGGACAAACTGAATAACAGGCCGAACATCCACAACATTCTTCTTTTCTTTTATATAACACTGGTATTTCTTTTTCCACTTTTAACCACCAACTTTTGCTCTTATATTATAGTTTATTCAAAATCGAAGAAGATAAACAAAACGCCATAATTATAGATATTATACCCCCCCCCGATTTCGAATAATTGGAGCAATTATATGTTTTATTTTTCTCTTTAGCTCAATTTTTTTTGCCTCACTAGTAGGTACGGCATATTTTGAAACAAGTTCATTAAAATTTAAATTCGCCATATCTTCAAAAAAAGTATCTCTTTGACTAGGACGACTAGGTGAACTATATTCTGCCGGGTTTCCTCTTACCCCATCTTCATATGAAACCTCTTTCCATTTCATCTTGTCACGAATTAAATTAAATACCTGCTCTCCATGCTCGGATCGAATCAATACTAATGATGTTCCTTTTCCATCATTCATTTCTGTAGCGACTCTATGAATTCCCCAAAAGTCTGCAATAGTAATATCAGATTTTTTTACCTTTTTAGCAATACACTCATAGCAAGAAGGTCGGAGACAATAATCCCTAAGAAACATTAACATATAGGGATCAATATCTTTAGAAATAAACTTCTTTTTCAGTTTTTCCCCCTGTATTATCTCTTTCATGCCAAAATTTGTCCAAGATTCATCTTTACACCGAAAATTGACATATTTTAATTTCCCTTTATTCTTTTTTTCTTGATAATATACATATTTTCTCCATAATTCCGGAGATGGAACTCCATGGCAAATTACGTCTACACATATAAGGTTGTTATAATCTTTCTGAAGGAAATTCTTTAATCCATTAATTTGGCATCCAGTTCCAGTAAATAATACTGTTTTTCCATCTAATAAATCTTTTTTTACATTTTTATATGTATCACCTATCTTCGCTTGAAGATATTTTGATCCCCTGAGTTTCTTTAATCCTTCTTCATCTGTCACAGAAATAAAAACTGCCGAACGGCAATCATCTGCCATCGCAACACCATACACAACACCATTTACTGAAAAAATGTATGAAGACAACGCAGAAAATACTGCACCAGATGAACTATTCATACGCTTATTATCATCCTTTAGGTAACAGGCATATGCTTTTACTGGTTCCACTTTATTTTCTCTCCTTCCATTACAATTTTTAATATAATCCTGATAAGAAATTTTTTCCGTCCTTCCAAGTCATTATAAAATGAGAATATACAATTACACTAATTGTACACAAAACAAATTCAAATGTATAATTTGTTTCCAAAGATATTCCAATTATTTTAAACAAAAATTGAAAAGCATAAACCAATGTAAAATGAGTAAAATATATAATCGCACTCATTTTTCGCATATAAAGGCTTGACTCTACCTTTAAATTAAGTTTCGTATTTAATGTCGTAATAAACACAATTCCAACAATTATCAATTTTAAAAGATGAGAAACTATCAAAAATTTTTTTCCAAAAATCCAATATACACACATATATATCAAATAAATTGCAATTACAATCATCCACTGATAGCTCACTTTAAAACAACTATATTTTTCTTTCAATTTCGATTCATTAAGCAATATTCCAATAAAAAAATAAATTCCCCACCACACAAAATTATTCGTTGTTAAAAAAATACTATTATATGTTCCAACAACTAAATCAACCAATGGTAATTTAATAAATATTAAAATATCTGGAATAAAAAAACACACTAGCAAACCAACAGCAATTCCTACAATTTTTTTAGATCTGTGTTTATCGCAATAATACAAGATTATGAGCATAATCAAGAGAGCTTGAACATACCATAATCCCCCCCAGGGCTACTTACAATCCAATTATGTATACCTGATTTTAACGCCTCAATAACATTTTTGTGGTTTCTTACTATTTCATTTACTAAAACAATAAGAAAGTACCAACATCCCCATATTAAATACGGTTTTAAAAGTCTCTGTGCATAATTTTTTATAATCAATCTATAATCACTTTTTTGTAAATCTTTCCCATATATTTTACGTCCCAAAAAATATCCGCTACATACGAAAAAATATGGTACCGCAAAAGAAGTAATACAATATGTGAATGCGAAATAAGCTGATTCACCGTGATCCTTAAATGCCATTGTATGAATTGCAACTACACAAATTGCAAATATACATTTAAATAAATCAACAGCCGAAACTGTATTAGATTTCATTTTCAATTCTGCCATAATAAACTCCCCTCCAGTTTAGCTTATCTACTAAACTTATTTCTGTTCACTCTTACATTATTTTTTAAGTTTTTTCAAAAGCATGACTGCCTGCTGAAATTCATCGCAATTATGATAAACCATATAATAAATAAAGTTTGGCAAGATACAGCATATAATCGCACGAACTACCAGATTTAATATTGTCGGCAATACAATTCGTGAGCAAATATAATATGTAACGACACAACTAATTGTAATAACCACCACGTAGCCTACAATCTTTTTTAAATAAAGGGCTAGACAGGCTCTCTCAAACACATATGTAAACAAATTATGTAAAAGCCAAGGAATTCCAACAATTAAGACCGCAATGACGGTTGATAAAAGTATTCCATAAATACCTATAATTCTAACCAAAATAATATTAAGAATTAAATTGGTCAAAGCTGCTATTAATGGTCTATACCTATCCTCATGCCACATTCCTGAAGCATCCTTATATAGGTTAAGAAGACCGTTTAATTGCCGAATAAAAAAATAAATGGAAAAACAAATAACTGCATAAAAAGAAAGCATTAATTCCTTTCCAACCCATAACTCCATAAAAGGTTGGTATAAACACAATAAGCAAACTGTACAGATTCCGGCAATCCAACAAATAATAAACGAGAATTTTTTTAAATCCTTAAAATTTTTTTCCTTTGTTTCAACAACCAAACTATTTCCTATTCCAGCCGTACATGAACTGAAAATTATTGTTATAAAACCGGTAATAGCATTCAATATATAGAAATAGTTCTGATATACTGCTAAAACAGTTAATCCTAGAAATGAAGAAATAACAATCGTGTCTGCTGAATCATATATTACACTTCCGATTTTTGATGTAAACAAATCTTTAATACGTTGATTTATTTGCTTAATTTGTTTCTTATCAACATTACCTTGTGGTTTATACTCTGGATACATTCTATCCGCTACAATCGCTGTTATAATGTTTGTTAATGCTTGAGTCATAAGCATCACCAAAACATATAAATAGTAATTTTTAAAAACAACTAATATTAATAATTGCAGACCATACTGAACAGTTATTGTAAACAAAGAAACCTTACTTACAATATCTGTTCTTTGGAAAGCCTGAAGAATACTATTTTTATACGCAAACAGCCAGTATGACAAAACTGTTGCTCCTAAATTAAGCAAATATAATACATAAATATTAATTCCATTAGGAACTTCTCCAGAAATTAGTCTAGGTATAAACGGTGTAAGAAATCCACCAACCAACGCAATAACAAGACCAATCACTCTATAATATGTTCTGTACAACTTCATTAACGCACATATCATAATCTTGTTATCATCCGCTATGGGCTTATACATACTATAGATCATAGCACTACCAACACCTAATTCTGCAAGATTTAAAACTTGCAAAATTGATGTAAATAAGCTATTTAATCCCAAATATTGAACACCCATAAGGTAAATCATAGCCGTACGCATCAAAAAAGGACCAATTACCTGATATAATTTTAGCAATGTTCCAAATACAATATTTATTGATGCATTTTTTGTTCTTTCAATTTTCATTCCGTCACCACCAACTTCATTTGCCGCTACTATCTGACAAGTTTTCCAGATACTTTATAGATTCTTTTCTTTTTTCATTTAAAATTGTGTGTCCAATCTGATAGTCCGACTCAAATAAATCATTTTCCATTCCACTATATGCATATTTTCGTTCTATAGAAAAAGTCTTCAACAGATTTTCAATTCTTGACATCATATCTGCTGTATCATCTTGTCTATCAAACACAACAAATGGTTTTTCAAAAATAAAAGAAAAGACAGATGCATGGAATGAGTCTGTTAAAATTAATTTTGCATGAGAAATCATGTAAATAAACTCAGACGGACCAAGTGCATACAAATCTTTTTCATTTTGTTTTGCAAGGTTATAAATTTTCATTTTCCCTTTTATAGAAAAAGCCTTTTCTATATAGTTTCTCGCATTTTCTGGCATTTTCCCTAAAAAATATGTTAATATATACGGACTATCTGTCTGAATATTAAGCACCTTTTTTTGAATACATTCCCATTGACACTTATCGAGCAATAGAGTTGGATCAAGAACAACTTGTGCTTCTCTATTACACAATTTTTTTATAATGGATGCTCCAGCATCTTCTCTAACTGAAATACGCTTAAATTCCAAAAGAGCTTTTGTATAATCACCTATTTGGTTTTCAGGAATCATTGATACCCCAAAACTTGCAGCATATGAAACCCTTTTATCTTTTCTGGCGAACCGCAAAAAGAATCCATCAAAAGTAGTTTTATTCACAGCCCAATATGGATTCCATACCTGATCGCTGCCTACTATAAAAAGATCATATTCTGAATCCAGATTTCTAAAATTATTTTTCTCAATCCAACGAGTGTCCGTATGAATTTTTTCTGATCTGAATTGCAAAAAATTATCATTTCTTTTTTTCTGGTATTTTTCAACTTTAGCACATTGTATGCCTTTTTTACTAATGCGAATATCAATACCATATTTACAGTATAATTTACGCCTAATTTTTCCATATAAGCAAAATGGTTCTTTAGAATAATATAAGGCAATAGTCGAAACCTCATGTCCCATATCAGAAAGCACCTGCGAGAGTGCATAATTTTGTAGCGTTCCTCCATAATTATCAAATTTAGTTGCATAAATTAATGTTACAATTCCAATCTTCATAATTCCTCTCATTCTATATTTAAACCTATATAAATATTTTAAGCATAACTGCAAGTAATAAATACCATCTATTTTTAATAAATAACAATAGTAATTTCTGTTTAAAAGATAATGATTTATTAGGTAATTTATAAAGAATTTCTTTTATTTTTTTATTCTCTATATATCTGCAAATATTTTTATAGTTTTTTACAACTCCAAATTTATGACTGTCTTGAATCAAATATCCTATTATTTTATTGTAATATGTCAAATTTAAGACCTGCATTAACTCATCACTAATTTCAACCTGCAGGTTTCTTAATGTATTTATTCTTGCCTCATAGGTTTTAATTTCATCACCAAGTGCTTCTAATCCTGCTTTCCGCATCGCACCTTCTTCATTAATTATGTATGCCTGCAAAGGCAAATTACATATCTTCAAGCTAGAGGATTCTTGCAAATATTCTAATACAAACTTTGCATCTTCTCCAATTTTCATTTGAGAATCAAACCTTATTTTATTATTCTTTATAATATCACTTTTAAAGAGCTTCCCCCAACAATTATTTAAACATTGATTTTCTATTGTCAATTTGATCAACGCCTCTGTATAGGAAAGTCCTAGTATATTCGGATAAATATAATTCTCCTTAATCTGTCCGTTAACAACATTCTTATGAGTAAATATAATTAAATCATCATCAAATGCCATATTTTTTTTCAATATATTACCGGCATCTGAAAGTAAGTAGTCATCAGCATCAAGAAACAATATTTTATCTCCACTAGACAAATTCAAGGCAATATTTCTCGCATTGGAAACACCGCCATTGGTAATATGTTTAATAATAAATTGGGGAATATTTTCTGTATATTTTTTTAATTTCAACCAAGTATTATCTGTACTTCCATCATCAATAATGATACACTCATAGTCAATTTCATTAATTGTTTTAATAGACTCCACACATCTACCAATATCGTTCTCTGCATTGTATACTGGAATTATAATACTTAATTTCATCGTTTTCTCCTCAATATCAAAATATAACTTCTCAATTAATTCCAAAAGAAATAATATGGAACTGTTGCATTGTAGCCTCGTAAAATAAACGCCTGATACCAAAAATAACCCACAACAGCTAAAATTACTATTCTATATATTTTTTTAGACTGTTTTGTAAAACAATTGTCTATATTTGCCAACAGCAAAGCCATGTACGGGTAAAAATTATATCCAACTCTGGATACATATGTGTTAAATGTTGTTCCAAATTTAGAGAGTAAAATACATCCAACACACATTATTAAAAATGTAGGCTCTGCTTTTCTATTTTTTAAGCATTCAAATGTAAATACACCCAATGTAATATAAATCAAATATTGTAAAACAGTATAAATATCTATTGCAGATGATGTTGAGTATCTTCCGTTTGCAAGATAACTTAAATAATTTTGTCGAATTATACCTCTTGCAACTAATAATTGTATTAATGAGGAACCAAAATATAATATTATAAATACTAAGCCACAAAACAAAATTCCTTGCATGATTTTAACAACAGGTTGCTTATTTCTTCCAGCTCTGAGTAAGAAATACATAGGTAAAATCAACACCGTTATCAAAGCTGATGAATGAAAAACAACAGCAATTATTGTAAATAGAATATACTGTTTAATTTTATCATCTGCCAAATATGTCCATGCCAAAAAAGCTATTGGAACTGCTATGCACTGTCTCATTAAATTTAATGATATATTATACAAAAACAAGTTTATTAACAGCATTGCAAACCAAACAGGTGTATTAAATTGTTTTTTGCATCGTTTAAACGCTATATAAAAGAACACTTGTACCAAAATAGCATACACAAAAAAGCCAATATGATAATCCTTAAAAAAGCGAGATAATATGTACGTCAAAAAATAGAATCCAAAATCAGAAAACATTGAGTCCACTTTTGAAATAACATAAGTAATAAAGCTGCCAGACGAAACGGCTTGAGTATAAAATGCTTTTCCATATACCAAAACATCCGTTCCGACACTATCTGCACGACAAGCTGCTATTATAGATGGTATCAAAAGACCAATCACGATTAAAAATCTATTTAATTTTTTATCTTTTATCTTCTCCCCTGCATACAAAAAAACTGTCGAAGATAAAAATACTGATATATATATACTCAACTTCTTGGCTCCTTAAGATAAAAATCTTCCATATTTTTACTGGCACTAATAATATCGTATCCTGCTTGTTCTATTTTTTTAAAATATCTTTTTCGCATATCCATTGTTAAAGGTCTATAACTACATATTTTATCTGCCCAAATCTCAACCGCATCTTCACTTATTGGTAAAAATTCAACTAAATCAGTAACTGCCAACTCTGTTGTTACTCGATCTGAAACTATAGCTTTCAAACCATTAGTCTGCGTTTCAATTAAAACTACCGGAAGTCCTTCATATAAAGATGGAAGTAAAAAACAATCACAAGCATTTAAGACATCTGCCACATCATTTCTAACTCCAAGAAATCGAACTGAATTTTCTAATCCCATATTTTTTGCTAAATTTTTTATACTATCCTCTTCCATTCCACGACCAATAACCAATAATACTGTATCATTTCTTTTTTCTATAACCTTTTTGTATGTTCTAAAAAGAAATGGATAATTTTTTTGACTAGATAATCGTCCAACGATAACCAATACAAGTTTATCTTCTAACGCTAATGTCTTTCTAAGTTGATTTCTTTTCTCTTCATTAAACTTAAATAAATTCGTATCAACTGCATTTTTCATAATAAAAACTTCATTATTTTCATTGGCTGTTTTTCCCCACATATCAATTGCTGCGTCTTGTCCACATGCTAATTTGTCCGTAACATAATGACGAGCAACCATCATTCTAAAAAAACTAGCAAATTTTGATTTTTTGCTGGTAACTTCATTTGCAATATGTGAATGCATACATCTTCTGGGTACATTATATTTTTTAGCAATACGCATAATCACATAACCCATTACTCCCATATGTGTATGAACAACATCATAGTTTCCTTGTCCTATAATATCTTCCATTTTTTTTGTACACTCTTTGGGATTAGATTTATATAGCGGTAATTTATATATATTACATCCCATCTCTCTCAATGGCTTTTCATAAATACCTTCGTCATAATAACTATATATTATGAAATCAAAATGAATCTTGTCATGTTCCATTTGCGAATAATACTCATACAAAAGTTTCGCAATTCCTCCTCCATCTAGAGATGGAAGTTCTTGTAAAACTCTTTTCATAATTATCTTCCTCCATCAATGTTATATAATATCTCCACCAATTATGACCAATCATCAAAAGTTAGCAGACCACATCCACCTGTGACATAAACTGTATTACTTAAAAGAATTCTCACGTTCTTTCCAAAGTGTCAAATTCTAATTGAATTCATATCATAGAAGAATGCTAAATCACCTATTACCAAAAAAGACAGTACACTTCTTACCGAAGTTTGATCTAAGAAACTCGACATGCAACCATCAATTCCATATATTCTTATATTTGCGTATACTTTAATATTGGGTTTGAGTGTACTGTAATTCGTAATTCTAATAGTTCCATTTATTGCAAGGTAAAGCATAGAATCAAAAGATATTAACTCAACAATACTCTTAATCACATAAACACTCGAATATTCAAAATCTGCGTAGTTCTATATCTCATTATAATATATTCTGTCATTTTTCTATGATTGGTTACTTTTCCGATTTATATAAAAAGAACTGCACAGGATTGCATTCAAAAATCGTTGTCAAACTAGTAAATAAATCAGCAATTCTTCCGTCTTCCTATATTGTTTTCTCCACCATTCTGGAAAATATTACCTAAAACTAATTTTGTATTCAATCATCTTTGCCCCCCCCCGAATCACTTTTAGCTTAATAAGAATTTCTTTTAACTTGAACTTATAGTATGCTTTAGGTGAACACTTCGAGATAGCTTTATAAAAGCCCTTATCTAAATTTGCAAAAAAAATCTTTCGTGTTTCTGGTGCAATAGACGGATGTCTTAATTGATGATTAGCTTCAACCGCCTTAGTTAAATCAACTTCTTTTAATTGCATTCCAGAGTTTTCCACAATATCTAACCCTTTCTGCGTTTGACATAGCAACAGTGAAATACCATTTCTCTTCTCGTCATCTGACAAGTCACTTCCCCATGAATCACCAATCGTTACATCTGCTACCCGTTCTATTGTAGCATACTGACAGGAGTAACAATTTTCAGTATAATCCAATGATTTCAAGAAAGCATATGTATACATATCCTGAGTTCCCTTAGGTGTTAATGTTTTATACGCTTGTCCGATATGCTGTGACGATAATCCAAATTTTGTTTTGTTTCTGAATCGAATCTTTGATAATTTCTTTATGTCAACTCCCTTTTCCTCTAAAGCCATATTCAATATGCGAGGAGACGGGCTTCCATGACAGATCAGATCGACTGTATACAGATGTTCTTTACTTGCGTTTGGCAATATTGCTGTTGAATTTTTCATTGCCGCCACTTGGCAAGGTAATCCTATAAAAAGGACTTTATCGCCATTTTTTAATTTTTCTATAACTTTAGCATAAATTCCAAGTGGATTACTCTTTACATATTTAGATCCAGAAAAATTGATAAGTTCTTCAAGTTTATTTGTAATCTCAAAGACAAACTCACCTTGTCTAAAAAGACATGTAGCTACATAACCGCCGTTCTCCACAAAATACTTCATCAGAGATGATGCTGCTCCACCAGAAGAAGCATCATCTCTGATCTTTTCTGTGGCCCAGCCCTCTTGCCATGCAATAGGTTTAAACTTTTTAACTATTTGATTGTTTGGGCATACTTTCTCACACATTCCACAGTTAACGCACCTATTTTCATCAATAACTGCATTATATGCCACCAAACTATCCTTAATAGATATAGCGTTTTTCGTACACTTTCCAATACAGGCCATACATCCTGTACAAGAATTTTCTCTACACACAGTTTTCATTTTTATCCTCGCCGCACTTTCTTTTTCATACTACTTTTTATAATATTTTTAAATCCATCACTTCAACTTCGTACAAAATAAGCAAATGTCATTTCATGTTCAAGTCATTTTTTCTCTAATTTTCTTAACACATAATTTATTATCTCCCTATCTACAACTTTCTTTCAAAAAATCAAGTGTTCGTTTTCTTTCTTTTGAAAGAACTTCATTTACATATTCATAATTAATTACATCATAACTGAAGTCTCTTTCTCCTACTGCCCGATGCTTTGTTCCCGTCAATTCAAGAATACTACTAATTCTCGTGCTATATTTTCCTGGATAAAAAGCATAAAAATCTTTATTAAAGTTTAATGAAAAAGCCACACAATGAAATGAATCTGTGATTACACTTTCCGCATTATAAATTAGTGACAAAAATTCTTCTACACTAGGACTATATTTCATTTTTCCCTGATTCTTAAAATGATTTAAGTAATAACTTACACGTATAATTTTACATTTCTTTTCCTTCGCCAACTTTTCTGCAAATTCTTCTAACTTATCATTTGGATTCAGTTTATAAATCAAAATATATTTACCATTATTCGCATCTGGAGCAATCAATGGTTTCCAATCCTCTAAACTTAATCCTAATGTAGGATCTAATACCTGCTGAACTGATTCATATCCTAATTTCTTTATTAATTTTACCGCTGAGTCTTCTCTAACTGAAATTGCAGAATATTTTAATACAGCATTTTTTGTTTGTTCTAATTCTTTCTCTGGTATTTCATCCATCCCTATGCTTATTGCATACCCAATTCTTTTTTTCTCTGCAGGTGCAAATTCTAAAAAATACGCAGGAAGAAACCCTCCATTATACTCGCTATTCCAAGTTTGATCACTTCCCGTACAATAAATATCAGCTATTGGCGGATTCGTTTTTAACTCTTCAAACGAACTATAACGTTTAGTCATAGAAACTTTTTTTCTCAAAAATTCCTCACTAAATTTTCTTCTTCGCTTATTCTCTATTTTTTTACTAATTATAAATAATGCTTTTTTAACAGGTTTTTTTTCATACCCTTTTGCAACTATTCCTGCTTTTATTTCTTCTGTTTCACTTGCGTTTGGTCTAACATAATCAATTACTTCTGTTTCTAAACCTAACTTTTCAAAGACTTTACAAGTGGCATAAGTTTGCAGTAATGAACCATAATGCCAAATATAATGTAACGTAATTATATCAATCTTCATTGTCTCTTTAATTTACCTTTCTATTTCCATCACAAAAATTATACACTTTAAGAAATATCCCTTTGCCCAACATAAGAGAAACTATCTTAACCTTGTCATTTAATGGCACACGATTTGATTTCAAAAGTTTATGTCTATTTTTTTTAATAAATAATAGAATTCTATTTTGATATTCTAAAAATGCCTTATCTCCGTTATTTAAAATTTGCTGCAAATTTTTCAAATATGTATGAGCTTGTAAATCTAATATCTCATCACTACTTCCTGGCCATCTTGAAAACAAATACTCTGACACTTCATCTGCCACATCTAAAACACTCAATGTTTTAATTGAACAATCATCATGCATTATTGACCCCAAGCGTTGTATATAATAATATAATTTGGCATCACTATAAGCAACTCTTGTTGCCTTCGAAAACACATGATATGTAGTTGCATAATCTTCATAATTTTGGCCTTTAGGAAAACGAATATTTTTCCACAAAGAAACATCATATAATTTTCCCCAACTTGTATGTGTAGCTTCTCTTCTGAGCAACATCATTCTAATTGCTTCTTCTGTACTTACACATTTCTCTATATTTATAGGAAATTTATGAGGTTCTTCTTCTTCAAGTAATAACTGTCCTTGAACCATACAAATTTGAGCATTTTCTTTTACTATTAAATCATACATATATTTTAAATAATTATTATCAATGTAATCATCACTATCAATAAATGTTACATATTTTCCCGAAATACGTTCTAAGCCATAATTACGTGCATCTGATAATCCACCATTTTTTTTATGATAAGTTTTTACCCTAGTATCTTTTTCAGCATATTTATCACATAATTGAACGGTTGAATCCTTGGCACCATCATCAATAAGTAAAACTTCAAAATCAGTAAAACTCTGATTAAGAACTGAATTCATACATTTATCTAAATATTTTTCAACATTATATGCTGGAATAACTACACTGATTGTTGGCATTAAATCACCTCTTTATATCTATTTAACATATCAAATATACTTATGCTTATTCATCTTATTCAATATCTTCACTGTAAAATTGAAACCAAAATAACTTAGTAAACACGCCCCTCTTACCCTGATACTAGCAGAGGAATCTTTAATTAATTTATCTCGAATTTTTTTAATATTATTAATTATAATTTTCTTTTCTGGAATATCTTCATTTATTTGTGCTAATATATGAAATTGTGCAGCAAAATATCTACTTCGAGCTGCTGCTACAAATTCAGGATAATTTTTTTCAATATCATCCAACATCATTTGAGATGTTACGATGCAATCCATTTTTTTCGGAGTAAACTTCTCATTTTCAATACTATTTTCTCTAATCTGGTATCTATATAATTCCTCTGATGTATATGCAACTTTGTTACACTTCAACAAAGCCTTATATGTTGTTGGAATATCTTCATGAATTAAACCTTCCGGAAACGTAACATCTTTAAGCGTATCCAAACGATACAACTTTCCCCATGCTGCAACATCAAACTCCTTTTGATATAACATACTTTTAATTGCATCTGAAAAATCATAGCACTTTTCTTTAATGCAATCTTGACTATGTAAATGCACAACACCTCTCGTTTTCGTAAAAACAGAATTCTGGCATACCGCAACTTCCGCTTGATACTTATGCAACAATTTTAATAAGTTTTCTACAAATTTTTTTTCAAGCACATCATCGCTATCTACAAATGTAATGTAGTCACCCTTCATTACCTGCATTCCAACATTACGTGCACTCGATAAACCACCATTTTCTTGATGAATCACTATAATTCTATCATCATCTTTAGCCAATGCATCACACATTTCTCCGCATTTATCTGGCGATCCATCATCTACAAGAATAATTTCCAAATTAGTATGTGTTTGATTTTGAATACTTGTTACACAATCAAGCAAATCATCTTCAACCTTATATATTGGTACTATAACTGACACCAATTCATGTTTTTTTTCTTCCATTAATATTTTCCTTCAATAATATCCGTATATAATCTAATATACTTTCTCTTCATTGCCTCTGTGTTATAAATTTCAAGCACATCTTGATATGCTCTCTCTGGAAGTTCTTTAGGAAACTTCTTCATAGCTGCTTTTATATGTTCAGCATACTGCTCTGCCTTATCACACACATATCCATTGATACCATCGTGAATAACACTTTTATTTCCCATTGTATTACTAACAAGAATTAATTTCTTAATGTACATATTTTCAATAAGGCTCATTGCAATAGCTTCCCCAAGACTGCATAGTACAAATGCATCAGCACCTTTTGCCATAGCTAAAGCTTCCTTACGAGGTTTCCAACCAGTCACTTCAATATTAGGAGCAGTCAATTCGTTTTCAAGTTCACCATTACCAATCCAGATAAATCTTGCATCTGGCACCAATTCTGCAATCCTGTTAAAAAGCTGTGGTTGCTTCTGAACGCACGCCCTACCAAGTGTAAATACTGTAAACTTATCATTTTTGACAGGCTTAATTCCATCAAGAGAAGCAGAAAGATCTGCAAGATTCACACCAGTTTCAACATAAGCAGTTCTCTTCGAAAATTTCTTTGCTTCTTCATCTTCACTTTCACAGCAGGTAAGTGTTAATGCTCTATTTCCAAGAACTTTTTCGGCAAATTTATATACCTTGCTCTTCTTCCCTGGTCCCATAAGAATATGAGCATAACCGTGTGGCGTATAGACAACAGTATTATTCTTTCCCTTATATGCAAGCCGACCTAAACCGCCTGCAACCGAAGAATGCAGATGAATTACATCCGGCTTTACTTTTTTTTCAATCTGACGAAGTTCTTTAATTGCTGCAATATCGCTTTTTAAGTTAATCAATCCATTAACACCAACATTTTTCATCTCAATTAAATGCACTTTCTTATTCAGAAAATCTTTGTAGTTCTTAGGTGTCTGCGGTCTAAGTGAATACGCCAGATATACATCAAATTCTTCCGACATATCATTACAAAGCTGCGATACGTAAGTAAATACGCCTCCTCCAAAAGCCTCACAAACCATTAAAATTTTCTTCTTTGCCATATTTACTCTCCCAATTCTTTCTCACACTTATTCAACACAGCTGCAATAACTTGATCCATATCATAATATTTGTACTCACCAAGACGGCCACCAAAAATTACTTTATCCTCTGCTTCAGCTAATTTCTTATATTCGCTATACAATAATCCATTCTTGGCATCGTTAACTGGATAATATGGCTCATCGCCTGGTTTCCATTCACTACTATACTCACGACTGATGATAGTCTTAGGAAGATCATTTCCATTCTCATCTTTGCCAAACTCGAACCATTTATGTTCAATGATACGAGTCCACGGTGTCTCACAATCGGTATAATTAACCGCAGCATTTCCCTGGAAATTTGGCTTATCCAGAGTTTCCGTTTCAAAACGAACAGAACGATATTCCAATGTTCCAAGTTTATAACCAAAATAAGCGTCAATTGGTCCAGTATATACAATTTTATCAGCCATAGCATCTAGCTCTGATTTATGTTCAAGATAATCAGTATCCAAACGAACCTCAATACCATCCAGCAGATTAGCAATCATTTTTGTGTAACCACCTATAGGAATGCCTTGATATAAAGCATTAAAATAGTTATTGTCAAAGGTCAGACGTACCGGTAATCGCTTAATAATGAAAGCCGGTAAATCTTTACAATCACGTCCCCATTGTTTTTCGGTGTAACCCTTTATAAGTTTTTCATAAATATCACGTCCTACAAGAGAAATAGCTTGCTCTTCCAAATTCTGTGGATCGCCAGTGATTTCTCTACGCTGCTCTTCAATTTTTTCAGTTGCTTCTTCCGGTGTTACAACTCCCCACATCTTGTTGAATGTGTACATATTAAACGGAAGAGAATAAAGTTCACCTTTATAATTAGCAACCGGAGAATTTGTAAAACGATTAAATTCTGCAAACTGTGTAATATAATTCCATACTTTTTTATTGTTAGTGTGAAAAATATGTGCACCATACTTATGCACATTAATGCCCTCGATTTTTTCAGTGTAAATGTTGCCCGCAATATTACAACGTTTATCCACAACTAAAACAGACTTTCCATGTGCTTTAGCTTCATGAGCGAAAATTGCTCCATAAAGGCCAGAACCCACTACTAAATAATCAAATTTTTTCATAATTACTCCTTCAATTATTAATGTTTATTTTCCTTAAAAAATATTTTGTATCTATAATCACATCCGGTAGGATGATACTTTTCTTTTTATATTTATAACTTATCTAATATCTTTTCTTGCGGTTTGATTTCTACTTTCAGAAATCAAACCGCTGATTGATATTTACATTACATTGATCCATCTTTTCTAAGAACTACCATCACTGTTCTAAACAATATTTTTATATCTAGCCCAATATTCCAGTTTGTGATATACTCTTTATCAAGACGAACTACTTCTTCAAAATCGGTAATATCACTTCGTCCGCTTACCTGCCACATGCCAGTGATTCCAGGCTTAATTGCCAGCCTTGCACGATGGTGAAGCTCATACAGATTCGTTTCTGAAATCAAGGGTGGGCGAGTACCTATAATCGACATATCGCCTCGTAATACGTTAAAGAATTGCGGAAATTCATCTAAACTTGTTCGTCTGATAAAATCACCGATTCCTGTCTTATGTGTCCCATCTGGAAGTATCTTATTTCCGATAACACGAGGATCGAAGTCCAGTTTAAACATCTTTCCATCTCCAAGTTTGTTATCTTTCATAAGCTCTGCTTTACGTTCTTCTGCATCCATATACATACTTCGGAACTTGTACATTTTAAATTTCTTTCCATTCTTTCCTACTCGTTCCTGAGCAAAGAAAATTGGTCCCGGTGATGCAATATAAATTGCCGGTCCGATAAAAATACAAATGATTCCGGTAAAAATACATCCAACTAATCCACCCGCAATATCCATTAAGCGTTTTAACATTAACTGTCTGGTTGATGCATAATTGATACTTGTCGTAAGGACTGTGTAATCACCAACCTTTTCCACAAACTGTTTTTTCCCTGGCACACTTGTAATCTTTGCAAGATTAAGATGAATGGTTACTCCTGTCTCTGATAACTGCTCAATTAACTCTGCCGGATACGGAAGAACTTCTGAAACAACAACCAGAACTTCGTCAATCCATTCCTGACATACATACATTGCTGCAGTCTCTTCGTTGGCAACTACCGGAACTCCATGAATTTCTCTTCCAGTCCAGTCCGCATCAACTACAGCTACACCAGCCAATGAGAATCTGGCATAATTGTTTTCCTGCATACTTAACACTACTTGTTCAGCCACATCTTCTGATGTTACAATCAGTAATTTACGTTCTCCGCCATCCTTCATCTGTTTTCGCAGAAGTTTTTTCCAAAGTTCTCAGACAATATACGTCATTACTAAATAAATTATTATGGTCAGCATCAATGTTAATCTTGAAAAGTCCTGTCCCTGCTGAAGCAGGAATAAATATAAAACTGCCAATGCACCTACCATAATCGCATGATTTAACGTAACTACAAAATCACGATAGTATCCTCTTTTTAATACACTTTTCATGGTGCCATACGCAAAAATCATAACCAGATCTGCCAGTTCAAGGAAAACTGCCATATTGCGATAAATAATTGTTTCATATGGATTAAATCCATATCCGCTAATTGCATATGCCAGAACATACGCTAATTGCAAACAGATCATGTCTAAGATTATAAAATCTGTGTGTTTTAACCATCCTTCAGAATCTTTTCTATACATAGATTTTTTTCTTTCCCCTTCCATTTTTTTGTAATCTATTTGTTAATCTACAATCGTCCCCACAATTGTAGAAATTGCCTTCAAATTTGAGTGATTTAAAACTAGATAGGATTATTGCTACACCAAGAAGAGCATTAATCCGGAATATGTTAAGATTTGTTAAGATATGTAATTCCGTCCATAGCCATACCCCGAACACAAGTAAGCAGCACATGAGAATCACATTTTGAATATTTAGATATGCGATATAAGAATTTCGATATTCAGTTTTCTTTTTCTTTTCATTCCCATTAATATGTACTGGGGTATCCATCGTACACTTTCGTTTTGATATTCCAAGCATTTCATATCTCCCTTACTGTACCCCCCCCCCGACAAAATCGAGGGCTACTTTCTTATCTCTTTTTTCTCATTTATTTCTTATATTTTTCTCCAACGACAGATAACCTGTGAACGTCTTTCGAGGGACATTCGCAGGCTCAGCCATTACCTTCCTATTATTTATGATTCTCATTTACTTATTTATGATTGGGTCAAAATAAGCATCCAGGAAACCACTTTATTATATATATTCCCGCTGGAAATACGATTGGTTTCCTCTAATGATAAATCATAAGAATCATACTAAGGAACCTAGCTAAGCCAGCGAAAACCCTGTAAAATCAAGCTTTTTCTCGGTTGGCTCTATTATACCGCTGACTCCTTTTAACACATTAAAGAATTGTGGAAATTCATCCAAACTTGTTTTACGAATAAATTCACCAACGCCTGTTTTATGTGATCCATCAGGCATTACTTTATTTCCAATAACTCGAGGATCAAAATCAAGTTTAAACATCTTTCCATCCCCAAGCTTATTGTCTTTCATTAATTCTGCTTTTCTTTCTTCCGCATCTAAGTACATACTTCGAAATTTATACATCTTAAATTTCTTACCATTCTTACCAACACGTTCTTGCGAAAAGAAGATTGGTCCTGGACTAGCAATATAAATTACAGGTCCAACAAAGATACAGATAATTAGTGTTAATATGCATCCTAATAAACCACAAACAATGTCAAATACTCTTTTTAAGAATAATTCATTTAATGAAGCATAATTAATACTTGTAGTAAGAACCGTGTAATCACCAATCTTTTCAACAAACTGTTTCTTACCAGGCGAATTAACTACCTTAGCTAAATTCATATGTACTGTAATACCAGCCAATATTAATTGTTCAATCAATGTATTTGGATACGCAATTTCTTTAGGTAAAACAATCAATACTTCATCCACCCATTCTTTACATGCATACATACCTACTGTTTCATTATTAGCGACTACAGAAACATTATTAATTTGATTCCCAATTAAATCCTTATCTAATAAAGCTACACCAACAATGTCATAACGAGAATAATTATTCTTCTCAACATTATCAATCACTTTATCACAATGCTACTAGAACTAACAATTAATAATTTTCTTCTTTTACCACTATTAACACCCTTTTTAATATTACTCTTCCATAGTTCTCTTACTATGTATGTCAATATAAAATAAATAACGATTGTTAAGAATAAAATAAATCTCGAAAAAAAAACTCCTTTTTGAACAGTAAACAAATATAAAACAGCCAACAAGCAAACAATAAACCCATGTTTTAATGTTTTTACAAACTCTTGATAATGTCCTCGTTTTAATACACCCTTTAATGTACCAAAAATCAGTAAAACCGTTAAATCAGCTACTTCTAATATGATAGCCATATTCCTATATAAGAAATTGTTATATAGGTGTATATTTCCGTTTTTTATAAAATAAGCCACCACAAATGCAATTTGCAAACATATCATATCAAGAATGATAAAATCGATATGCTTCAACCACCCATTTGCATTCTTCCTATACATAATACTCTCCCATTCCTATAAACATAAAAAAAAGCTTTTCAGAATTTACAAGTCTTAATAAGCAATGAAATATGAAATTTTAGATACACTCCTCCCTACCCATAACCCAGTAGAAGATGAACGAATCAATCAAAAATGCGGTAAGCCAGCTATTTCTAATATCATCTAAATGTATCATTTTTATTCCTATCACCTTACAATAGTCATACTTATTCCACGATAAAACTATTGCTTAAAAATTTTATCCTATATATATATAATATGTCAATTACCATTTAACACTTGAAATTTGAAACAAAAAGTATAAAAGTCAAAGATATACTTTATTTAAAACAAATATTAAAAATATTAAGAAACAAAATAAATTTTATAAAATTTGCTTTAAATATAGAATATTTTAGATAATCTAGACCACTGTTTTTATAACCAATTAAATGTAAACGTATACACGTATTGAGTGAGTTCAATATAAATCAAAGCCTCCACTCATAAGTTAGGCGAAGGCTCTGTTTATTCTTATTTAACTTTTAACATTTCTTTTCTTTATTAAGATATAAATTACCATTGAAATACTTGATACCATCATCAAATAATACATTAAAGTAAAATTTGTTACACCTGTTACAACTTTTGTTTCTGTTTTTGCAGATTCTTTATCTACTTTGGTTTCATTGTTTATATTTGTATTCTTATCAGAAGCATCTGCAGATTTGTTTTTATCTTTATTCGAAACATTAATTGATTGTAATGGTTCTTTCTTCTCATCATTGCTTGGTTGATTAGTTACTTCTGGTTTTAATTGTTGTGACTTGTTTTCTAAGATAGTAAATACATCATTCTCAATGATTTCATACTTATAATTTCTTGATTTACTTTTTGCGGTAAGTTTATAATTGCCAACTTCTTCGCCAACTTCTCTTGTTAATATGTAATCATCTGTTTCTAATACTGGATCTTTTTCTCCAACACATTTTTGATACTTATTTAATCTTAGTTGTACTTCTTTAGGAAGAATCGTAACTTTAAATGGAATGGATTCATAATAATTAGAATCAACATTGAAACTTACAATGTATTCTCCAACATTCTTTAATGCAATTGGACTAATAGAATCCACTTTACTATCAATCACAATATCAGAACCTGTATAAACATATTCTACATCTGGATGAGTTATAGTTGTTTTAACTATTTCTACATCACTCTTATTCTTCGGCTCAAATTCAAATTTATAGTTATCATTGTAATCAACTGCTTTAAAATCACCATTGACATAAGAATCCAATTTAAATTCATAATCTCCATCATACTCACATAAATAACGATTTTCTTCTGAATCTCCCTGTCTCCAATCCTTGTTATATCGAACACTTACATGAACTACTTTAGGAGTTATTTCATAATCAATGTAACTGCCATCTGAATAAATAGCTTGATACCTTCCGCAATCCATTGGAGCTTCAGATGTATATATATCATCATCAATATAGTGATATGATTTTGTTCCTTCAATCCCTATCTTTTGACCTGTATATTCAAAAGATAACACCTCCTCTTCTGCTTGTATACCAATTGGTACACAACACATTAAAAGCGCCAATAATACACCTAATAATTTTTTCATACCCTTTTGTTCCTTTCTATAGGTAATACTTTATATTCACTATATCATGGAACATTTGGTAATTGATTTAAATTGTTAATAAATGCAAAAAAATTATTAATTTGTGCAAACCTTTTTATAACTATATATATTTTATGAGTTTATTATATAGTGATTTATCATTTGTTTTAAATTTCATTTATAACCGAAAAATAGAGTTCAGCAATCACTGAACTCTAACTTATTATTTCTTCAACAATACATTTACCATGTTCACAATATCATGACCATATCTCTTAGAAGTAGCCCATCCATATCCATTTGGATTTTCTTTTATTCCTAACCATTCCACATATTGAGCACTACCACGTTTAACTAAGTTGAATCTTGGATCCACACATTGGTTTGTTAATGGGGATATAGAACCATAAGCTTTTAAATGTTGAATCTGAGCACGAATACCCATTCTTACATTACTAAAACTTGCTCCATGTACTGCTCCAGTAGCACCGATACCCGCAAAGTTATATTGGTTTGGAAGTACATCTCCACCATATTTTAAGAATCCTGTTTCTTTCATACATTGAGTAAATGCTACTTCAGCTCTTACACCTTCTGCCGTTGCTTCTTCATAGAAGATTTGTGCAAATTGATTGATTGTACTAGCTCCACCCTTAGCTAATACACCATTGTACTTGCCATTATATTTAGCTTTAAATGTATCATAACCTGACGCATTGGAATTATAGTAACGAACCATTTGAGACACTGTTGTTTGACTAGTACCCATGATCTGCATCAAACCACCCGTTGCATTCGTATTAATATATTCAAACACCCATTTTTGTGCATTTGTGTTATTTGATGTATATAGCTGAATGTTTGAACATCTACGGATTTTACCATCTTTTACATCCAAGACCATAGTTGAATTCAAGGCAGAAACAATACGTAAATTTTGATTATTATCAAACATTACAATCCATTTTTGATTGTAGTCGTTCGTTTGTTTTTGTTGATAAACGTTAGCCGTTATACCACTACCACTAGCTGTCAAATACATACCTGAACCAACATTTTGGAAAGAAACATATCCAGTTGAATCATGTGTAATTTTCCATTTTTGTGCATTTGTTTTATTTAGTGAATACAATTGAACGTTTGCACCACCATACAGACTTCCATCCGCAACATCTAACGCAAAGCCTACATTTTGATTTTTGATGTAATAAACACCATCAGCCATACGATCCTTATTTTGACTGGCATACGAATCACAACGCTCACGCTCTGTTACATATTTATTAAAAGTCCATTGTTGTGCTGCTGTATTATTACTCTTATATAGTTGAATATTAGAGCCAGAATAAACAGAACCATTTCTAATATCTAAAGCAAAACTTGTATCTATCGCAGAAACAATTGAATATCCGGAACCACTCTGTTGTACAATCCATTTTTGTGCACGAGTACCGTTTGATGCGTATTGATGAATATTTCTACCATTTTTTGTGATAGCTCCATCTAAGTCAATTACTTTACCCGAATTAATATTTGTGAATGTGACAAAACCTTGAGAATCATGACTCACTCTAAATGCTTGTGCTTGTGTTCCATTACGTAAGTATAATTGAACATTCGCGCCATTTCTTGTTGAAGCTGAATTAACATCTAAAGTATAATTACTGTTTTTTACACTATTGATCTCGTATACACCATCGGCTAATGTGTTCTTGTTTTGTGCCGCCAAATTATTGATTCTTTCATCTTTACTTACATACTTAGTAATATTCCATCTTTGTGAATTTGAACCTGTTACAGAATGTAATTGAACATTACTTCCATTTCGAACAAATCCACCATTTAAATCAAGAATATAGTTTGGATTTATTGCAGACATCACAACATATCCATTACCATCTTGCTTTACAATCCATTTTTGAGCACGTGTACCATTGGAAGTGTATTGCTGTATATTACCTGCATCTTTTACAATTGCTCCATTTAAATCTAATACTCTTCCAGATTTTACATTTGTAAATGTTACATAACCTTGAGAGTCATGTGAAACTTTAAATTGTTGAGCTGCCGTATCATTCGACTCATATAATTGAATGTTAGCTCCATTTGATGTTGACCCATCTTTTACATCAAGTACATAATTAGAATTTAATAAAGTCGAAATCGTATATGTACCATCTGCTAAAACATTTCTATTTTCCGCTGCTAACGTATCTGTATCAGCATTTTTAGCTTGTAAACCTAATGCACTCACAATACCTTTCGCATCCGCAATACCAAGTTGTTGTAACTTAGCATTTGAACCTAAATATTTATCAAACTCATCTTTATTGCTAATAAAACAATGTTCAACAATCAACCCCGTAATATTTGCCTGTTTCGCATAACGGATGACACCATAAGAATCTTGATCACTACTGTTTGGATTTGATGAAGTAGTACCATCTGTATAGTTACGAATCTTAATACCACGATCATATAAACCTAATGCAGCTAATTGACTTTGAATCGCCTTAGCTAAATTCTGTCCATTACTAGAAAGGTTCTTATTGCCACTTGTATTTGGATAATAAACTTCTGCACCATGCGCTGCTGAATTTTGGGCAGAATTAATATGAATACTAATAAAGTAAGAAGCCCCTGCTTTTTTAGCTACTTCTACACGATTTTTTAAATCCATAGCCGCTTCTTCACTTAAACGCGTATCTGTAGTTCTTGTCATAACTACATTTACATCATATTTAGATAATTCTTCCTTACAATATTGAGCAATCTTTAAAGTTAAATCCGACTCTTTTGCACCAAATGCAGTGGCACCAGAATCATTACCACCATGTCCTGGATCCAAACAAATTGTCATTCCACCAGTCGCATGTCTTGAAAACTCATCTACTGACATTGTAGCTGGTTGACTTGCAACGCCATTCACAATCTCTTCTTCAGCCTTATTTACATCCGTTACTTCAATAATGCCTTCTGGATCAATTGAATCCTCTGTTAAATCTGGTAAAGTAGCATCATACCCATCATATTCCTGATCCACACCAAACTTAACATCCATTTCTAAATCACTAAAGTTTAAATAATAAGCTTGCCCATTATAAATATAGTGAAGTGTTGTTACACTATACTGTCCTTTTTCTTCTTCAGTAAACACTCTAGAAAACTTAACTAAATTATCAACTTGTTCAGAACTTTCTAAATCAAAAGTAGTTCCATCCTCTTTTTGAATGGTCAATCTAAAATCTGAATACCCCTCTGCATTATTTAATGAAAGAACAAAGTTTTCTGTTTCTCCATTTGATAATACGGGATTATCGACCAAGAAATATTCCATCATATTCGAATCACCCAATTGCTCTTCTTCCACAACTGGCTCTTTCTCAACAACTGGAACTTCTTCCTCTTCTACAGTAGGAACTTGCTCTTCTGTAGTCTCTTCTTCTGTTTGTGTTTCTTCTACAATAGGCCCTTCTTGTGTAATTTCATCATCTGCACGAACTGTATACATATTATTCAATGTTGATACAGACATAAATACACTTAATACGAGAGCCAAAAGTGATTTTAATTTTCTGTCCATTTTCTATCCCTCTTCCAATAAATCTATTTTAAATGAATATTTAAAATATTTCAATCTAATAGGGTAGAGGGATAAAATAGAATTATCGCCCCTCCCATTGAACCGTACGTACGGGTCTCGTATACGGCTCTACATTCATATCGAAACTATAACGAATCACAAAATCTCAAGATAGTAAATAAGGGGATTGACCAAACCTGGCCTATCTCCTTTCTTTATGCCTAGAACAGTGGGAGAAAGAAGAAAATTTACAATATACCCAGCACTTCTCCTGTACCATCCAAGTCTAGAGTTAGCGCATTTAAATATATCTTCATGAGTAAAATTACATCTACGCGCTATATTTAGTTTCATAAGATTCTTGTATATAGTCTTTGGCCTTTTCCACTGTTTAATGATGATACATCTCACTTTATGGCGTAACCACTGGCCAAATTTTTCCAAGAATCCTTTAATACTTGAAATTTTAAAGTATCGTATCCAACCTCTAATCATTTGATTCAATTTCTTAAATGTAACTGATAGTGGTCTTGAAACCGCGTGTTTTCTTTCCATATATTTTTGGATATTTGAGTACAGACGTTTCTTCCTATCTTTAGTAGGAGTACATTTCCATGCTCCGCTATCCTTATAAAATGTAAAACCAAGAAATTGCCCTTTAGTTGGTCTGACTACTTTAGTTTTTGTTGCACTAACCTTCAAGAATAGTTTTCTTTCTAGCCACGATGTCACTGATTTCATTACACGATTTGCACTCATTTCACTTTTAACGAAAATGATACAGTCGTCAGCACTATACCGAAATCGGCATAGTGCGGACTATACCGAAGTTGAAACTATGCCGAAACTTTCTCTCAAATACAGAAGATATA
>OGRM01000503.1_pt1 | contig 34231 bp, 40 predicted proteins | sample 1553491 | NCBI WGS metagenome assembly OGRM01 (sample SAMEA2580110, study PRJEB22360) | human gut metagenome | biome: human gut; feature: human-associated habitat; material: faeces | place: Denmark | collected 2008/2010
TGCCACATAGGCAAACTTCTATACCCTTTTGTTTTAGGTAGTTACGTTATATTTTATTAACTTGCGAAACTTGAATATATAACTATATAATAATTAATTAGTTATATATAAATATAGGGGGTAGGCTGGAATTTCGCACTCGCTGAAAAATAAACTGGAACAACTGGAACAACTGGAACGAATCTGTTCTGTTATCTTCTAAAAGACCGATAGATAGGCGGTTGGCTTGTTTTTGTTCGTTCCAGTTTGATGATTCCACTTCCCTTTATACGGCTTTTTGCCCTTTCAGACGCCCTCTTTTGGCATTTCTAACCCTCTGTTTTTTCTGGATCTCCTCCCTTGGCTGCATGCGACAAGCCAATCAAGCCTTCTTCCGCAAAATCTGCTTGCATCACTTTTCCCGTTTTCCGCACCCTCTTCCTCACGTTTTGCCCACGCCAAGCCCATAAATGGAGTCACGACACGCTTTTTAGTGGGCAATCCCCAGTATGGTTCGTTCGATATATGCAAAGGTAAAATATTTCGAACCGACCCACCAGGTGCGAATCATTTCTGAGCGATTGAGCAAGTGCGGGCCGAAGCCCAATGCGGCTTTTTTGCGTTTTCTGCCGATTCTCTGAGCCGATTATTTTGTCATGTGTGCTTTTATAGTTATCTTTGCACCATTATTTCCTAATTTACTCGACAGATTATGATTCTTTTTTTCAGGACAAGGTCGAAGAGCGTGATTGCCACGGAGGCAGATCACAAGCTTTCCAAAGAAGAGATAAGCGAACTTAGTTGGCTTTACGGCGATGCCGAGCCGGTAGATAATGATCAGCTGGAGGGATATTTCGTAGGCCCCCGGCGCGAGATGGTCACGCCGTGGAGCACCAACGCGGTAGAGATCACGCAGAACATGGCCCTGAAGGGAATCAGCCGCATAGAGGAGTATTTCCCCGTAGATACGCCCGAGGCCGACCACGACCCCATGCTCCAGCGCATGTATGACGGTCTGGACCAGCAGATCTTCACCATCGACCACGACCCCGAGCCCATCAAGCGCGTGGACGACCTCGAGAAGTTCAACGAGGAGGAGGGACTCGCCCTCTCGCCCGAGGAGATCGCCTACCTCCACAAGATAGAGAAGGAGAACGGACGCCCGCTCACGGACAGCGAGATCTTCGGTTTCGCTCAGATCAACTCCGAGCATTGCCGCCACAAGATCTTCGGAGGCACCTTCGTTATCGACGGCAAGGAGATGGAGTCGTCGCTCTTCAACATGATCAAGAAGACCACCCGCGAGAATCCGGGCAAAATTCTCTCCGCCTACAAGGACAACGTGGCCTTCGCCCAGGGACCCGTCATCGAGCAGTTTGCCCCGAAAAACCAATCTACGGCCGACTACTTCCGTGTGAAGCCCGTGGAGAGCGTCATCTCTCTCAAGGCCGAGACCCACAACTTCCCGACGACCGTAGAGCCCTTCAATGGTGCCGCCACGGGCACGGGTGGTGAGATCCGCGACCGTATGGGTGGTGGCGTAGGATCATGGCCCATCGCGGGCACGGCAGTCTATATGACGGCCTATCCCCGACTGAAGGGCGACGACGGCAAGGAGCCCGCCCTGCGCGATTGGGAGGACATCCTGCCCGTGCGCCAATGGCTCTATCAGACGCCTGAGCAGATCCTCATCAAGGCCTCCAATGGCGCCAGCGACTTCGGCAACAAGTTTGGCCAGCCCCTCATCACGGGATCTCTCCTCACCTTCGAGCATCAGGAGAATGACGAGAAATATGCCTACGACAAGGTGATCATGCTCGCTGGCGGCGTCGGCTACGGCACGAAGCGCGACTGCCTGAAGAAGGAACCGCAGCCAGGCAACAAGGTCGTCGTGGTCGGTGGCGACAACTATCGCATCGGACTGGGTGGCGGATCGGTATCGTCGGTCGATACGGGCCGCTATAGCAATGGTATCGAGCTCAACGCCGTCCAGCGTGCCAACCCCGAGATGCAGAAGCGCGCCTACAACCTCGTGCGCGCCCTCGTGGAGGAGGACGACAATCCCGTGGTCTCCATCCACGACCACGGATCGGCAGGCCACCTCAACTGTCTCTCTGAGCTGGTTGAGGAGTGTGGCGGCCAGATCGACATGACCAAGCTGCCCATCGGCGACAAGACGCTGAGCGCCAAGGAGATCATCGCCAACGAGTCGCAGGAGCGCATGGGTCTGCTCATCGACGAGAAGCACCTGGTCCATGTGGCGAAGATCGCCGAGCGCGAGCGTGCCCCGATGTATGTGGTCGGCGAGACCACGGGCGACGCCCACTTCTCCTTCGTCCAGGGCGATGGCGTGAAGCCTTTCGATCTCGACGTGGCCCAGATGTTCGGCCACTCGCCCAAGACCATTATGCGCGACGAGAGCGTCGAGCGCCACTATGCACCCGTAGCCTATGACGCGGCCCATCTCGAGGAGTATCTCCGTCGCGTGCTTCAGCTGGAGGCCGTGGCCTGCAAGGACTGGCTCACCAACAAGGTGGACCGTAGCGTGACGGGCAAGGTGGCCCGCCAGCAATGCCAGGGTCGCCTGCAGTTGCCATTGAGCGACTGTGGCGTCGTGGCCCTCGACTATCGTGGCGAGAAGGGTATCGCCACGGCCCTCGGCCATGCGCCCCAGGCCGGACTGGCCTCGCCCGAGGCGGGCAGCGTGCTGAGTGTGGCCGAGTCGCTGACCAATATCGTCTGGGCACCTCTGGCCGACGGCATGGACTCCCTGAGCCTCTCGGCCAACTGGATGTGGCCCTGCCGCTCACAGAAGGGTGAGGACGCGCGCCTCTATCGTGCCGTCAAGGCCCTCTCCGACTTCTGCTGCGCCATCGGCGTCAATGTGCCGACCGGCAAGGACTCCCTGTCCCTGAGCCAGCAGTATCCCAATGGCGAGAAGATCATCTCTCCGGGCACGGTCATCGTGACAAGTGGTGGCGAGGTGAGCGACATCCGCAAGGTGGTTTCCCCCGTCCTCGTCAACGACAAGAACTCCCGACTCTATCATATCGACTTCTCCTTCTGCGAGCAGGAGCTGGGCGGCAGTGCCTTTGCCCAAAGCCTCAACAAGGTGGGCGACGACGTGCCGACGGTCAAGAACCCGCAGTACTTCTGCCAATGCTTCGAGGCCGTGCAGGAGCTCATCAACCGCGGCTGGATCCTCGCAGGCCACGATATCTCGGCTGGTGGTCTGATCACCACCCTGCTGGAGATGACGTTTGCCAATGTGGAGGGCGGTCTCCGCGTCAACCTCCACGACATCAAGGGCGACGACGTGGTGCGCAAGCTTTTCGCCGAGAACCCGGGTGTCGTCATCCAGGTGAGCGACGAGCATGCCGACGAGGTGCGCGACTTCCTGGAGGAGTGCTGCGTGGGCTATGCCCGCATCGCCCAGCCCACGCCCGAGCGTCGCGTGCTGAGCCTTAGCGATGGCGCCTTCAAGCAGGAACTGGATATCGACGGCCTGCGCGACGTCTGGTACGAGACCTCCTATCTCCTCGACCGCGACCAGAGCTTCAACGGCATGGCGAAGAAGCGCTACACCAACTACAAGAAGCAGCCCGTGGAGATGCAGTTCAACCCCGACTTCACGGGAACGCTCGCCCAGTATGGCCTCAATGCCGACCGCTGGCAGACCACGACCGATGCCGACCGTCAGGCTGCGCCCAAGGCGGCTATCATCCGTGAGAAGGGCACGAATGGCGAGCGCGAGATGGCCTACGCCCTCTACCTCGCAGGCTTCGAGGTGAAGGACGTGATGATGACCGACCTCATTAGTGGTCGCGAGACCCTGGAGGAGGTCAACATGATCGTCTTCTGTGGCGGATTCTCCAACTCCGACGTCCTGGGATCGGCCAAGGGATGGGCGGGTGCCTTCCTCTACAATCCCAAGGCCAAGGAGGCGCTCGACCGCTTCTATGCGCGCGAGGATACGCTCTCGCTGGGCATCTGCAACGGTTGCCAGTTGATGGCGGAGCTCAACCTCATCAACCCGGAGCATGAGCACCAGACCCATCTCTGCCACAACAACTCGAAGAAGTTTGAGAGCGCCTTTCTCTCGGTCACGATCCCCGAGAACGATAGCGTCATGTTCCACTCGCTCAGCGGCAACAAACTGGGCATCTGGGTGGCCCACGGAGAGGGACGCTTCTATCTCCCCGAGCCCGAGGACCGCTACCATGTCGTGGCAAAATACAACTACGCTCAGTATCCTGGCAACCCCAACGGTTCCGACTACAACGTGGCGGGCATCTGCTCGGCCGACGGTCGCCACCTGGCCATGATGCCCCACCTGGAGCGTGCCATCTTCCCGTGGCAGCAGGGCTGGTATCCGCGCCATCGTCGTGCCGACGAGGTCACGCCTTGGATCGAGGCCTTCGTCAACGCACGCAAGTGGGTAGAGGAGGCTAATAAGAAGTAGGATGGCGAGGCGGCCCCGTGCCGCCAACCATCTTGTGGCAATATACAGGTTAGTCCAATCGGCCCTCCCGGGGGCGGGTTGGACTAATCAATTCTTCTAACAAGTGGCTATATTTTTATCTGACAAGAGGATATGAAGTTTTACTGGGAGAGTTTCAAGACATTCTTCAAGATTGGCGCCTTCACCCTCGGGGGTGGTTACGCGATGATCCCGATCATCGAGGCGGAAGTGGTGGAGAAGCGCAAATGGATCGGCAAGGAGGAGTTTCTCGACCTCATCGCCATCGCACAAAGTTGTCCGGGTGTCTTCGCCATCAACATTAGTGTCTTCATCGGCTACAAGCTCCGCAAGCTGCGGGGCGCGTTCTGCACGGCCCTCGGCACGGCCCTGCCCTCGTTTCTCATCATTCTGCTCATCGCCATGTTCTTCCATCGCTTCATGGAGGTGGGCTGGATAGCTGCCATGTTCCGAGGCATCCGTCCGGCCGTGGTGGCCCTGATAGCCGTCCCGACCTTCAACCTCGCCAAACGGGCGCGGATCGGGTTGGCCAACTGCTGGATACCGCTCATCTCGGCCCTGCTGATATGGAAACTGGGCGTCAATCCCGTCATGATCATTCTGGCGGCCGGCCTGGGTGGCTATGTCTATGGACGCTATGTCAAGCCCACGGAATAAAAAAACTCACGGAAAAATCGTTGAATTATGATCTTCTTACAACTCTTCCTCACGTTTTTCATCATAGGTCTCTTCGGATTTGGAGGCGGTTACGGCATGCTCTCGCTCATCCAGGCCGAGACGGTCGTGAAGCACCATTGGCTCTCCTCCTCGGAGTTTACCAATATCGTCGCCATCTCCCAGATGACGCCAGGTCCTGTCGGCATCAACTCGGCCACCTACTGTGGCTATGCCGCGGCCCACAACGCGGGCTTCGAATGGATGATGGCCGTGCTCGGTAGCGCCACGGTCACCTTTGCCCTCGTCCTGCCGAGTTTCATCCTGATGGTCCTCATCAGCCGCATGTTTATGAAGTATATGCGCACCCCAGCCGTCCAGAGCGTCTTCATGGGCCTTCGCCCGGCCGTCGTCGGCCTCCTGGCTGCCGCCACGCTCCTGCTTTGTGATGTGGAAAACTTCTCCTCGCCCGATATCAATCCCTGGCAGTTTGGCGTGAGCCTCTTCCTCTTCTTCGCCACCTTTATTGGTACGATGTGGATGAAGATCAACCCCATCCGCATGATCTGCTTTGCTGCCTTCGCGGGCCTCGTCCTGCTTTATTGACGTCGCCTTTTATCGAAGACCTGTTCTGTAGAAGTCTCGCTCTCTTGAATTCCAGCTCTCTCGTCGTCCTGCTTTCTCGTCATCCTGCTCTCTCGATGTCCCGCATGTTTCTTTAGAGATTTCCTTACACGAAAATAAGGGGGATAAAACGAAACGTATAAAAGTGGAGTGAGAGAGAAATCGGGGAAAGCGTTGATTTACAAAGGGTTTGAGGATAATGAACGAAATGAGAGGGAAAAACGAAACGTTACATTCGCTTTACATTTGCTTTACGTTTGGGCTCGATTTGAATGGTGTTTGAAGGGTATTGCTTTACATCGGGGCTGAGAATGTTATGTTTTGGGCTGTCCTGACGGCTGTGTGGGGCATTTCGTGGGCTTCTGGGCGCGTATAGCTGCTCATGTGGGTGTTTTATCGCCTGGACATGGAAATGGACGCTGGTGGGGCTTAAAACGGCTTGTTTGGGTGGTGATTGAATGAAGGAGGGTGTGGCTGCGGTCATGCCTTTTATTTTGCTTGTTTCTTGACTTTTATGCTTGTAAATTCTTCCAAATAGTTATTATTTGGTATATTTGCAAGCGAAAACGAACATTTTGAGAAACAGAAAGGAACAGTTATGACAAAGGTTATACACGTGCATTTGATACATGGGCGGAAGAACTACTACTTCGGCTCAATATCGGCGATTTATACGGTTTTGACAGAGGATGAGGTGGGTATAAAGAAAAGCTCGCTGCTACACGCTGGACTGGCTGACGGAGGCGTTATACTCAATAAAAAGGCTATGATTCGGCAGGGAGAGCTGATAAGAGGCCCCAGAGCGGACAAAGAGAAGAAATAAGGATGGTTTAAACGGCTAAAACGTTGATATAACGGCATTTGAACGGCTTGAACACTGATTTGAACAGTGTGCAAGCCGTTTTTGTGTTTTGGAGGCTATTGAGATTGGTGAAATTGGGCGTTTTTCGGGGTTGGGTGTGCAGTTGGGTGTGCGTTTGGGTGTGCATGGAAAAACGAAATGTTCAGAGAGGGTGTGCATTTGGGTATTCACTTTTAACATGGAAAACAAGTGATTGACCCCCTATATAACTCCGAATAAATTGTGATTGATGTCATTTTCGGGCGTTTAGGGGGTGGGGATAATCCCACGTTTTGACATGTTATAAACCTTTGCGGAATGTCGGGAACGCCCTGTTTATCGGGGCTTTGGCAGCTTTGCTACCCTATTATACCTATGTATGTGCGTGCGCGACACGGTTTGCGGTGTGGAGCGTGTGCGTGATGCGTGTGACGTGAGTATCAGACGAGGCGGACGAGTCCGACGATGATGCTCAGGCTGCGTATGTCGTCGCGTGGGAGGAGGAAAGGGTGATGGACGCTGCTGTTTTCCGACACGCATAGAATGCTGTCGGCATGATCTACGCTTTCCTGCACGCGTTTGACGAGTACCCCCTGGCTCGTTTCGAGGACATAGACGGTACCCCATTGGAAGAAGCGGATGTCTGTGATTTTGCGACAAGCGAGGAGGTCGCCACTATAATATAGCGGCACCATGGAGTCGCCAGACACCCGGATAAGGAAGTTTGCCCCTTTGTTCTCGAACTCCGGTATGACATAGCGCTCGCAGTCCTCCAGACGTACCCCACCGCCACTTTCGGCAGGGAAACCGGCGACTGCATCGAGCGGTATGAGTGGTATGCCCTCGCTGCTGCCATGGGGAACTTGGCGGGCTATCTCAACAGTGCGCTTAGAAGTCGGCGCATTATTGTTTTCTGTTTCCTGAAGCATTGCTCCCTCACCAGTGAGCAGCCATGAGGAATCAACATATCTACACTTTGCGTATATAAGTTCAGCATCAAACGTATTACGAGCAATCCATGCACTTATTGTTTGGGCAGATACGCCCAAAAGCTTTGCAAATTGGGCTTTATTGCCTTTTGTATAATGCCTTATCAGCCCCTCTAACATCTTTGTTTTATCCATAATCTGTATATAAATCTACACTTTGTGGATAAAAATATCCCCAAAAGTTTTGTTAGTATCTACAATTTGTTTATCTTTGCAGCGTGTTTAAGATTAAACGCGCGGCCAAAGATAGTGAAAAAGGCCGAGAATTACAAATTTTAGCATTTAAAGAATATGAACGATAAGGATTTTGCATTGAATGCGGCGATGAGCAGAATGCGCAAGAAGTTGAACCACCTGACGGGTGACGTTGAAAGTTGGAAAGAGGACATGGTGAATGACTATGCAGATTTTTTCCGCTGGCATGCGGACGATCTGTATGAAGCAATGGCCGCAAAGGCGATACTTGAGCCTGTGTATGAGACGGCCAAGGAACTTGGTCTTGCGGCACTTGAGGAGTCTTTGCGCCACAACATAGAACACCTGACAGACGACCTGGTGTATGGTGATTTGGAGCGTCAGAGCACAGGCAAGATGAGCAACATGGCATACGGACTGGAGCTGAAGGCGAAACAGAAGATGATACAGTTCTTCAGTGCAGTTCAGACGGTAATAGCCGAGGGTAAGAAGATTGAAGGATAACACGGAAGTCCCAGTGGGCGGCCTCGGATGACGGCGGGAAAGACCGCAGGAGTGGCACGGATGCTGCGAGCCGGAAATTTGGAATAAGCGAAAGCGAAGCGCGTAGGACAGCTTGCATGGGGTTCGACTCCCCTACACTCCACAAACAAAAGTAATAACGAACTAAAAACAGAGGACAATGAAAAGAGTGATAACAGTAACCCGCTCCCAGCGGGAGTTTTTGGCAAAGGCCTTCGGTGTGACGAAGGAGATGGTGAGCTACGCATTGAACTTTCACCCGGTGAAGGGTCAGAGCGACCTGGCAAAGAAGATACGCAGCCTTGCCGTTCAGCGTGGCGGTTTTGAGCTTGTTACGGCTCCTACGAGCGAAGTGGTGCATGACGCAGACAACATGATGCGCCAACACTTCGAGAACGGCTGGATGTGGGAAGGCGACAAGAACACGGGCGTACTGGAGTTGAAGGACGAGAAAGGCGACGTGGTGGAACGCATCGAGCACGCCGGGTTTACAGACATCAAGACCGTGCAGGAGAAGGTGGAAGCCATGTGCTGCGCCACTATGTAAGGAGAGAACCGCAAGAAGGAAAACAAAGATAAAAGGAAATGGAGTACTACAACAAGATATTGTGCGTGACGTTTGCCGAGCTGACGGGCGGCAGAGACCCCGTGATGAAGGCGAACACGCTGAAATGCAACGTGCAACGCAGCAACATAGCGTGTGCACGTCGTGGCGGCGGCGAGGGGACTCAGGCACTGTATGTGTGGAGCAGTATTCCGGAGAAGTACAGACGGCGGTTTGTGGCGACATACGGCGACCCAGAAGAAAAGATGCGAGAGGCTATGACGAAGGCAAGCATAAAGATAGATGCGAAGGCGCGTGAGTATTACGAAGCCTACACCTATATGGACAAGGACGGGCAGGAGCGCCACCTGACGGAGAAGATGATAGAGGAATATACCATCAACGCCTCGGTGCTTGGCGAGCTGGAGAAGATGGCGGCAAGACGCCAGGCCATCCGCAGCAGCTTGAACGCTCCGATGTCGGGTGCGTGGGACTTGATACTTGACAGTTCGGAACGTATGCGCGAGAGCTACGGCCACACGCTCCCGGGCACATTGGCGCGACTGAAGACGCGACTGAAGGCTTGGAAGTCCGATGGCTACCAGAGCGTGGTGAGCGGCAAGTTGGGCAACTCTTCGGCACTGAAGATAACCGGTGACTTTCTGAAACTGATTGTGGCTTTGAAGCGCAGCAAGGTGCCGGTGTACACCGACGCGCAGCTGTTTGAGAAGGCAAACGAGATAGCAGAGGAAAGAGGCTGGAAGCCGATAAGAAGCCTGAGCGGCATGAAGAAATGGCTGAACAGCCCGTCGGTGGAGCCTTTATGGTATGACGCTGTATATGGCGAGCAGGCAGCCCGTCAGCGTTACGGCAGAAAGCACAAGACGGCACTTCCGACACGCAGGGACACGCTATGGTATGGTGACGGCACGAAGCTGAACCTTTACTATAGGGACGAGCAGGGCAAGGTGCGGACGACCCAGGTGTATGAAGTGATCGACGCAATGAGCGAGGTGCTTCTGGGCTACTGCATCAGCGACACAGAGGACTATGAGGCCCAATACCACGCCTACCGCATGGCAATCCAGAAGAGCGGACACAAGCCTTATGAGATTGTTTATGATAACCAGGGCGGCCACAAGAAGCTGGACTCGGACGGCTTTATCGGGAAGATCTGCCGCGTACACAGACCGACACAGCCCTACAACGGCGAGTCGAAGACGATAGAGAGCGTGTTCGGCCGGTTTCAGGCTCAGGTGCTGCACAAGGACTGGCGCTTCACGGGTCAGAACGTGACGGCGAAGAAGGCGTCGAGCAGGCCGAACGTGGAGTTTATCGAAGCCAACAAGGACAGTCTGTACACTCTGGAGGAGCTGAAAGATGCCTATGCCGCAGCCCGTAAGGAATGGAACGAGGGTGTGCACCCTGCGACGGGCGAGCGTAGGATAGACATGTATGAGAAGAGCGTGAACGAGGAGACCCAGGAAGTGACGCTGCACGACATGGTGGACATGTTCTGGGTGTTTACGAAACGCATGGCGACGTTCACGGACCAGGGCCTGCAGGTGACGGTGAAGGGCGAGAAGCGGCAGTACGAAGTGTGCTCATCGCCCGGTGTACCCGACCACGAGTGGCGAAGGAAGCACACCTACGAGCGTTTCATCGTGGCTTACGACCCTTACGACTTTGCGAGCATCAGACTCTATACAAAAGGCACAGACGGCTCGCTGCGCTTTGAGCGGACGGCAGAACCCTACATACTGATACACCGCGCCCTGCAAGACCAGCAGGGAACGGACGATGCGAAGTTTATCCGCCAGGAGCAGGAAGCCAACCTTCAGGACCGCATAGAGCGGACGGTGGCCGGACGGACGATAGCCGCCGAGCATGGCACGGACGCGGAGCAGCAGGGTCTGCACAGTCCGAAACTGAAGGGCACGACGGCAGCCGTGCAGCGGCAGATAGACCACCGAATGGAGCGTTACTCGCAGCCTCCTGAGCAGTACCAGCTGGGAAGACATACGAAGTCGCTGAGCCTTGACGACTGGCTGGACGTGATGGAGAACGGTGATGATGGCGACACGCCGAGAATACCGCTTCCGATGGAGAAGAAGATTGCATCAAAACTGTAGAATCAATAAAAACAAACGATATGAACGAGAAACAGAAAGAACAGATACGCGAGGCCCTGCGCCTCTATGTGATGAAATATCCGAGCCAAAACAAGGCAGCAGCCAGTCTGGACGGTACGAGTGCGGGCACGGTAAGCTCGGTGTTGAGCGGCAAGTGGGAGAACATCAGCGACGACATGTGGCGAAAGATAGCCTCGCAGGTGGGAACCGCCACCCCTGGTGCCTGGCAGATGGTGGAGACCACGCAGCCAAGGAGATGGCCTATGCGATGACTGACGCCCAGGAATGGAAGAACGTGACCTGGGTGGTGGGCGAAGCCGGATGCGGCAAGACCACGGCAGCGCGGCTTTACGAGCGTGAGCACAGCGGTGCCTACTACGTTCTGTGCTCGGAAGACATGAAGCGCAGCGACTTTATCCGCGACATTGCGAAGAAGATAGGCTTGAGGACTGACGGTATGACGATAAGAGACATGCTTGACGCAATCATCGGCGCGCTGATACAGACGGAGAACCCGGTGCTGCTGTTCGATGAAGCGGACAAGCTGACGGAAAGGGTGTTTCACTACTTCATAGACCTGTATAACAGGCTTGAGGACAAATGCGGCATCGTGTTTTTCTCGACCTCTTATATCAAGCGCAGGATGAAGATGGGACTGCGTTATGACAAGAAAGGCTATAACGAGATACACAGCAGGATAGGACGCAAGTTCTTCGAGCTGGAGCAGACAAGTCCGAACGACGTTTATGCGATCTGCGTGGCGAACGGACTGACCGACCGCAAGAAGATAGCTGAGGTGGTGAAGGACGCTGAGCAGTATGACTTCGACCTGCGGAGGGTGAAGAAGGGTGTACACAGAGTGAAGCAGATGGACGCTTAAGTAAACTTGATGCTTCGCTGCGCTCGGCAATGGTGAACAAGTTCCCATTGCTCTCGCTGGCAGAAGCATTGAACGGTGTTCAAATAACATTCAAACGATATGAAAAGAGCGATAAGCGTGAGCGAGCTGCTTGCGATGAAGAAGCAGACCTACAAGCTGAGCGACGAGTGGCGCGAGGCGTTCGGCGAGCCTGAGCGGAACGGTGTGTGGTTCGTGTGGGGTCGAAGCGGAAGCGGCAAGACGAGTTTCGTGCTGAAGCTGTGCAAGGAACTATGCCGATTCGGGCGAGTGGCTTATGACAGTCTGGAGGAAGGTTCGAGCCTGACGATGAAGAACGCCTTTATACGAGCCGGGATGCAGGACGTGGCACGCCGAATGGTGCTGCTGGATGCCGAGAGCATGGAGGACCTTGACAAGCGGCTGTCGAAAAGGGAAAGCCCCGACACGGTGGTGATAGACTCCTACCAGTATACGGGCATGAGCTTTGAGGACTATCTGGCTTTCAAGGCCCGGCATCCGAACAAGCTGCTCGTCATCATCAGCCAGGCCGAGGGCACACGCCCGAAGGGGCGTACAGCGGTGAGCGTGATGTTTGACGCCTCGCTGAAGATATGGGTGGAGGGATATAGAGCCATATCGAAGGGGCGATATTTCGGGGACAAGGGATATTATACCATCTGGGCGGAGCGAGCCGAAGAATACTGGACCAACAACGACAAGAAGCAATGAGCAAAGATATGAACGACTACCGGCAGGGGGACACGATATACATCCTGCTGAAGAAGAGCCAGGCGGAGAGCGTGATGGACGAATGGCTGGAGGGTGACTGGCAATGTGACCTAATGGTACACCGCAGCCAGAAGAACAAAGGGTGTGTGGTGCTGGAAACTACCGACCTGATGTTTGCGGCACGGATTATCCAGTGGCACACTTATGAGAGAGTAACATATAAACGCGAGAAACAATGAGCAGTAAGCATCGAATGATATGGCTGACGCCACCAGTTTACGGCAGCAAGGAAGAACGGATTGAGAGCCGAGGATATACTTGCGAATACTGTCATGGCAACGGAGGCTTTGCTGGTGACCGTAGCAGCCCGAACGACAGCGAATGGAAAATCTGCCCTGTGTGTGAGGGCAGCGGCAAGATGGACGCCGAAGTGACCATCAAGTGGAAACCCAACAAACGAGAAAATGACAAACAAAGAACCCATAAATATTGACGCAATGAAAGTTTTAGACGAGTTGAAAGCGTGGCTGAACGCAGAGCGCAAGGCCCGCAACGAGAAAAAGGCTGCGAAGAAAGCAGCAGCCTTGGTTAGAGAGAGCGAAGCAATAGTTCAGGCTCGCGAGTTCAGCGGTGAGGTGTACGTGTGTTTCAACAACGTGCCTATACTGCCAGCCGACGGGCTGACCTGGGACGTGCCGACGACACTTGCCGTGGCGAGGGAGGCGTGGCTGAAATGGAAAGAAAAGGAGGCTGAGCATGAACCACGTCGATAACTACGGGAAGTTCTACAAGCTGCTGAAGCTTCTGCCAGGTGCGGACAAGGAGACCCTTGTGCGGCAGTTTACCAACGAGAGAACCGAGCACTTGCGGCAGATGACCGACAAGGAGTATGAGCTTATGTGCAATGAAATGGAGCGTGTGGCGGGCTACGACGAACGGCGTGCCGCTCTGCTGAAGGCGAAGCGCAAGGCGCGTAGCGGCGTGCTGCACCAGATGCAGCTGTGGGGCGTGAACACGGCAGACTGGCAAGCCGTGGATCGCTTCTGCGAGGACAAACGGATAGCGGGCAAGGCATTCCGCTTCCTGGACAGCGAGGAACTGGCAACCCTGAACACGAAACTGCGTGCCATGAACCGCAAGAAGAAAGAAAACGAGTAATGAACCCATAAAAAGAAAAGACAATGGAAACAAAGAACGAGACAGTGGACCCCTTGAAGGGTATGACAAAGGAGCAGCGTGCCGAACTGTTAGCACGGCTGCAGACTGAGGTAAAGAACGACCGCATGGCGAAGCGCGAGAGCTACGAGGCGCTGCGTGGGCAGTTTATGCATGACGTTCTTGGCAGAGTGGAGAACTTGGAGAGTGAGGTTTCGGGCTTCAAGAAATGGCTTGACGACGAGGTGACGGCTTTCACGAAAATCATGCGCGAGTATGGCGCCGTGAAGAACGAGAGCCAGCAGAGCTACACGATCACTGACGGAGACTTCAAACTTGAGGTGAAGTTTAACAAGGTGAAAGGTTTTGACGAGCGTGCAGACCTTGCGGCCGAGCGCCTTGTGGACTACCTGAAACGCTACATGGAGGCGAGCGAGAAGGGCGTGGAGGACCCGATGTACCAGATGGCGATGACGCTTCTGGAGCGCAACAAGACGGGCGACCTGGACTACAAGAGCATCTCCAAACTTTATGAGCTGGAGGACCGCTTTGACGAGGAGTATGCAGAAATCATGCGTCTGTTCAAGGAAGCCAATGTGGTGCAGGCCACGGCTACGAACTACTACTTCTCCAAGCGCAATCCAGAGAACGGCGTGTGGAGCCGCATAGAGCCGAGCTTCTGCCGATTGTGAGCCGTGTGACATAAGCCTCGCCAAGCCTTTTTTAGCCTTTCTGCGTGACGGGAGGGCATGAATTGAAGAAAGCCACCTAAATATGAGCGATTTAGGTGGCTTTTTGATTTCGGTTTAAGGGAAAAAGCTTATTTTTGCAAACTATGAAAAAAGGAAGGAATAAAGAGCTGATAAAGCTGAGGGACGAGGCTCTGTACCGCCGTTACTATTACTGGACGGAGGTGCAGCGCCTACGTTTTGATGATGCCCTGAAGCTTCTTTCAGAACGCGAGTTCTTTATTTCGGAAGAGCGCATCATGAGCATCATCAGACGCAAGTGCAGGGAGGGTGGCGCGGTGGACGTGAAGCCCCTGCCGAAGGTGAAGGTGCCGAGACTGACGGCGAAGCAGCTGGAACTATTCCCCACGCTGTAGCTCCCGCGCCGAGTCGTCGTGGATACGGAACGAGAACGTGTACTCATAGGCCTTGACGCCAGCTGGGAGCGAATAGAAACGCGACTTGGTGCGCACGAGCGCCGTCATAGAATTGTTCGGCCGGAATCCCTGGAGGGCAGCATAGACACGGTTTGCCATTAGCAAACGCTCGGCGACCTTTGACTCCGTGCCCGATCCGTAGTGCGTATCGTCGTAGCAATCGATGGCGAGCCGGACGGAGAAGAAGACCGTGCCCCGCTGCGCGCCCCCTGCGAGATTATCCCAGTCGGCTTCGAGATTACCGATAAGGACACAGGGGAAAGTGACGGGATAGGTCTCCTCTTCGAGCCCGGCTTCGAGTTGTCCGTAATCCTCATCGACGAGAGAAAGTTCAGGCATACGCTCGGAAATGCGCTGCATGAAAATAGGAAAAAGTTCTTCCATAATGTTTTATGCGTTTAAGATGTTGTGAATTTCGGTTGTAATTTTCTGTTGCACTTTATCCGATAGTTCGCGGCTATCGCCGATGAACTGCCGCTGCGGCATTCGGATATTGAGTTTTGTCTTTTTGGTGAGCGCGAGTGCCTTCCATCGGCTTGCCCTCGGATTTTCGGCGGCAGCAGCCATCCTCTTTTTCTTAGTTTTGCCCGATTTGGCACGCTTGATGCCCGCCTCCTTGTAGAACATCGCCCATGCAAACTTTCTCATCTTGTCGGTGACGGTAGGATGCGTGGAGCCGCCCCAATTGTGGAGCGGCGCATAGAGCACGTCGTTGGCAATGATGACGCTGGCATCGCCCGGTGTGTACTTGATGGAGGCAAAGAGGTGGTTGTGGCGTGAGAGCAGCGGTCCGTATTGACTGGCGGCAGATTTACCGCCCGACTGTTGGCGGCGCGTTTCGGGCCACCGTGTCAGCCCATTGTTGAGAAAGCCTTGCAGACGGAAGTTATTCTGGAAATGGTCCTTTGCCATGCGCCCGATGAGGACAGGGAGGCGGCGGTGAATGAGTTGGCTCAGCTCACGCTGGTGCTCTTCGAGCTGTCGGATAAAATCTTTGTCGTTCATAACGTGTCAGAATAAGAGGTAAAACATGAGTGCTGCGATGCTGCCACCGAGGAGAGTGCAGAGCCAGTCGAGCCAGTCCCAGAGGTTGCCATTTAGGCGGTCTTTGAGTTCGAGACACGATGCGGCGACTGCTGCGGCATATATGGCAGCATAGAAAGAACCGGCAGGTGCGGCGACGATGAAGCCCCCGATGAGATGCTTGTATCGGTTGGACGCTGCGAAAAAAGAGAAAAATTTGTTCATAACGCTTGTTTATTAAATTATTATTGTTATCTTTGCGGCAAGCTTCGAAAGAAGTTGCGTATGCTACGGCATGGCGCCTCGCAGGGGAATCCGAAAGGACTCCCCTGTTGTCATTTTATAAAGTCGCCATCAACGAGGAACGGTCTGACTTCACCGTTTTCGTATATCCACACTTCTTTTATTGCATTTGGTGATTGCCTTTGTCGTGCAATGATTTGTTTGCGAATAAATCTGTCAGCACATCCCTTTGTATTGTTTATAACTATATGGTCGGATTGCTCCATTCCATGCGAGAGCATACGACCGACCTTCTTCTTACTCCACGGCTTGACAAAGCCCTCATACTCGTAGAATGTGCCATCGACGGAGAAGTCGGGGCATTTGTTCTCATATTTTGTACCGATGAGCGAACCATAAATTTGTTTGTATTCCTCGGACTTGCAGTGCAAACGCGGAGTCATACGCACCTTGTGTCCCATTTTTGCGAGCTGTAGGCAGATGCGTTTCATTTCCTTGTAGTCAGCTTTGTCCTTGTCGATGTCGGGATGCACATACAACTTGCCACCATTTTTGAATTTATGCTCCAACTTAAAACCGTCTGACGACATGCGTGAGATGCAGCCATTGATATATGGGCAGTTGTAGCAGTCCTTCGCACGATTGGTGAAGATACTGCTCAGCTTGTCCCTGAAGCCCGGTTTATAGAAGCCGCATGAACTGCATGACTTGGGGAAGTAGGGATGCGACTGCGAGAACGTGGCCTTGTCGATGCCAGGGTTGGAGTCGAGTCCCTGCTGCGGCGTGCTGTGCTTGTCGCCCATGGGCGCAGTGGTGCATGGCTCGTCGGTAGAAGAGAGCGAGCACTTGCAGTTCCATCGGTCGCCCGGCCGGTGTTCGTTCCAGAACGGGTCGTTGATGGGTCGGACCGTGTTCCAAAAGAGCTGATGGTCGGCACCAGGATTGGGCGATGTGGATGGCATCCATTTGAGGTTGGGGAGCACATCCGCCTCACGGACGAACTGCTGCCAGTCGGCCGCCTGGTGGGCACGGAGAACCGCCGTGTCGTACTCGGTACGGAGCCATGCCCCACACTGGTGCGAGGCGATGGGCAGGACATCGTTTACCCACTGGTTGAACGGCCTTAAATCACCATTTGAATCGGCGAGCAGTTTGAGCATATCCAACTGCATGCGATGCACCTTGAAGGCCGAGAACACCTCGTTGGAGTGTTGGAGTGCCTGGCGGAAATCCTCATCTGGGTCGTGTGCGGCAGAAGCACCGATGCCCTCGGCCGTGGCCTCGTTGAACCGACGGAGGATGGCGCGGAACAGTTCGGGCGAGAGGTCGGTGGGAGACTGCGCCTTGCCCCGACGGTAGATGTCGTGTAGGACCTGCGCGATGAAGTCGTCGGAGAACTCCATGGCAGCCGCCACATCGGCAGCCCTGGCCTGGTATAGGCTGTTTACTACCACTCTAAATCCGCCCCGACGTGTTGCGGGGCTTTGGCGAAAAAAGAGCGTAGCCAGTTTTTGAACGATTTTTTCTGTTTTGGGGACGGTTCGGGCGTGTTGCTACCCTTGCCCTCGGAGTCGTTGGGGTCGTCGTCATTATCGTCATCATCATCGTCAGTGGGGAACTGCTGACCAGGGAGGGAGGCAAGTGCCTCCTTTTTTTGTTGCTGTTCGGCTTTGAGCTGGTCGTAGTTGTCCGGCTTCTCGATGCCGAACTCCTCGTAGAGATATTCGTCGGAAACTGGGAGCTGGAAGTTGGCGCGCAGCTGCGTGAGGATGTTCATCTTGGTGGACGGGTCGATGTCCTTCTGCTCGGGGAAACAGAACTCTCCGCCAAAGGTGTTGATGCCCATGCGCTGGAATATGTCCGTCATGTCGTAATTGAGCACATCGAGGATGTATCGTCTGTCGGCCTGCGCCACTCGGTCCTCCACCTTCTTGTGTACCGTGCCGAGCGCCTGCGTTCCGTTTTCTGAGGACTCGGTGGTGAGCGTGTTGCCGAGAATGAGCTTGGAAATCTCGTTATTGCAGCGCTCGCAAAGCCGCTCGTACACATCCGCTGAGCCAGTCTTGTTGCCCGCCTCGACGAGGTTGAGCGTGGTGTCCTTGCCATGGACAAAGACGGCGAGCGAGCCGGCATTGTATGCATCGTCGATGGCTCGCTGTCGTGAGTCCTCGTCATCGGTCTCGTAAGTGTACTCCTGAATGGGCATGCCAAAGACCTCGGAGAACTGTGACCAGTCGCCAGTGGTGTTGCGCTTGTATATGACCCATGGTGCAGCCTTGGCGAGGAGTCCGAGGTCAGATGGCGATCCGATGAAAAGCAAATCGGGATATTCGTCCCATGAGGTGCCGGTGATGTCGGTCTGACGTCGTAGTATGAGTCGGCGCACGGGGTCGGCGTGCTTTCTTGGGATGAGGTCGTAATCGACCCATTCGCCCTGGCGATAGAACTGGCAGAGGGAGAAGCCCCACATCTTGGCATCTATAATGTCGGTGACGAGTCGTGAGAACCATGGTGACTTGATCTGCTCATTGACCGCCTCGTCGGGCTTGCCGTCTCTCCAGAACTCGATGTCGGAACATAGTACTGCATTGCGTCGTTTCTCGATGACGCATGAAAGATGGGTGTCCATGAGTATGTCGGAGTAAAGGTCGTAGAGTTTGTATCGTCGCGAGAAATCGACATCCTCTGCCGCCCGGACAGCCGAAGTGAAGTCGGCGATGTCGATGCCGAAGCGCTTTGGCTGCGTGAGTACAATGACATTTGGGCGCAGCTGTCCCTGCTGCGGAATGTTTCCGCCAATGGTGATTTTGCCCTTTGGGGCTTTGCTATACTTTCGTTTTGTCATAATCAGAATTTTTAATTGTCAGTTACCAGTGATTGACGCGTTTGGGGTTGCTTTTCAAGCGGAATGGCGCATGTGCAGCACGCACCTCCTCGGGCAGTAGCGGTGCCCCCTGGATGGAGATGTCCTCTGCGGCGACCGCCTTCATCCACTCGACAGCCCGGTCGTAGCGATCCTTGCGCAACTGCGAGAGTTTCTGCGGGTTGTGAATACAGAAGATGTGGTATACGGCGATGTCTATGACCATCATGAGTACGAGCTGGAGTCGATCGGCCCCAGTGGCCGCGAAAATACGGTCGCAGTCGTATCGTTTTGAGAGATAGCACCTCATTTCGGCGATGGCCCGATCCTCACAAATCTCGATGACCGATTCGTCGGCTCTGGTGAGCGCATCGAGAATCTCGCGGTGAATGGAGGCATCGTAGTCGGAAAGTTGTACGAATTGGCTCATATATACATTGTTTAGAATTTATAATCTTCGTTTGTTGCGTGTGCGTATGTCGGCACGCGAGCGTGTGAGGGGCGGTTCCGCCCGGTGCTGAATCTCGTCGATGATGCGATTGCCGCCCTCTACGGCATCAGGACCGTCGGCCGGATAGCGCAGGGAGAGGGTGAAGAGCGTGAACTGGTCGAGGAGCTCCTTCATGTGTGGATTGTCGCGTTCCGCCTCGTTGAGTATGAGATTGCCGGCACGGTTCATCGGTTCGAGGTTAGCTTCGATACGTGCTGCCTTGTCTGTTTTCTTCTGCTCGTCTCCTCGTATGTAGAGCTGCACGCCCTGCTCTTTTCTGACCTTGGCGACGAGCGGCTTAAATACCTGCTGAAAGAACGGGTCCTGAAGTTTGTTGTTCTCCATGTAGCAATAGACCGGCGCCCGCCCCCCGACAAATGCGAGCAACTGCACATACCAGTCGATGAACTCGGCATTGAGTGCCTGAGCCAGAAACGTCTTTATGACGTACAGCTTGCCGGAGAGCTTGCCGAGGAGTGAGACCGTCTTGAACGACTTGCCTTTTTTGCCCTTGCCTTCGCCCGGAGCGGGGTCGCCGTAAGCCACGAGGAACTTGAACTTGGAGAGCTGTGGCACCTTTCCGAAAGCCATCTCGGAGAAAATCTCGCCCTCTGAGATGGGGTTGTTGAAGTACTCGCCCTGTGCTGACTTCTTGGAAATCTTGGCGAGCACACGGTCGATGTGCTCCTCTGAGTTTTTCTCGGGCCATGTGGAGTGTCCGTCCTTGTCGCGGATATTAACGATGTCCCAATGGTCGGCCATTGCTCCTGCGCGTACGACACAGCAGTCCTTGGCGATGATGTTGCCGCAGAAGAGCACCAGTGTAGGCTCAGAGACAGAGCGCGTGGGGTAAAGCGCCTTCTCCCACCAGTCCCATCGTTTCTGTATGATGTCGGGATTGAGTGTGTCCTGGTCTGTGTCGAAGTCATCGACAATCAATACATCCGGGCGGACGGCATCCTTGCGGGAGCCACGTGGCGATTGCCCTGCACCAAGTGCACGGAATGCCACGCCCTGCTTGGTGATGAACTCGTCCTCCGTCCATGAGCCGAGCGACTGCTGCTTTCCGTAGTAGGCGATGATGCGCCCGTTGGCCTCGAGGTTGGCCCGGAACGGGTCGAGCAGGCGGACGGCATTGTCGAAGGAATTGGATGTGAGTATGACATTTCGTTTAAGCCCGGTGAGTGTGAGGTACATGATGCAGAACATGGCACAAGTGGACTTGGCGAGCTCCCGGCTCCATGAGATTACCTCGAACCACTCGGGATTGGAGAGAATGCGTCGTATGGCCCTTTTCTGAAAAGGTGCGAACTCATACTGTGCGAAGTTCGGGAAAAAGAATTTTATCCATTCGAGCGGGCGTGCTTCAAGCCATGCCCGGTGCTTCTGTATTTCGGCCTGTGACATGGATCGATCGACGGGCGTTTCGCGCGCGATGTTGTCCTTGAACTTTTCCCAGTTCTGTAGTGCTATACGGTCAGTCTGTTTCATACGCTGTTATAGTTTGTCCTTGATGTAAGCGTCGAAAAGCGATGTTAGCTCCTTTGCCTTGTCGAGGTCGGATGGTCGCATCCATTCGATGACATCAGTGAGCACAGCGATGCGGTCGGCGATGCCCACCTCTTGCTCCATGTTTCGTATTGCTGATGTGAGCTTCACGATAGTGTCAGCCTGCTTAGCATCAGGGTATCGTTGCCCCTCTGGTTTGAGCTGTATTGCGTTGTTGACTTCGGCCACCTGACGATAGAGGCTTTGTACCTGCTCACGTCGTGTGAGCGTGAGTCCGACCTTCTGTTCCTCCCATTTGCCACCGCGGCACCAGTTGGAGACCGTGACGCGTGACACTCCCACACGGTCGGCAATCTCCTGCTGTGTGAGGTTTTCTCGGAGATAAAGCGTGCGAGCCCACTCCTTTTTCTGTGTATTGGTTAAATCTGCCATTGAAAAATCTGTTTATAATGTGAATAAATGCAGTGCAAAATTACCGTGAAAAGGAGTGAATCCGAGCGAGTGAAAAGCATGATGACAAGTTGCGGCGTTATGATGCCGCCATAACGTTTCATGATAAATCCGGGGGTATGGAATGAGGTCGGAAAGCCATTAACTTTGCAACCGCAACATGGGCAAACCGCCCGACAAAAAAGGAGACAATGAGCAAATTTTTCAATATCAAGAAAGCGGCAAGCGTGAGCACCATCTACATGTATGGCGACATCGGCTACGAGGTGGCGAGCGGGCAGATAGCCGCCGAGCTGGCAGCCTGCGCCGAGGAGAGCGAGCGCATAGACATCCGCATCAACTCGAACGGCGGCGACGTGTTCAGCGGTATAGCCATCTACAACGCCATCCGCCAAAGCAATGCCGACATACGTCTTTATGTGGATGGTGTTGCGGCGAGCATGGCGAGCGTGATAGCGCTGTGCGGCAAGCCAGTGGAGATGAGCCGGTATGCGCGTCTGATGCTTCACAGCGTGAGCGGTGGCTGCTACGGCAACAAGCAAGAGATGGCGAAGTGCATCGCGGAGATAGAGAGCCTGGAGGACAGTCTGGGCGAGATGTACGCCCAGCGCATGGGCATGAGCAAAGAAGAAGTGAAAGCCCAATACTTTGACGGGACAGACCACTGGCTGACGGCGCAGGAGGCCCTGCAGATGGGTCTGATAGACGGCATTTATGATGCTGACCCCGTGGCTGAGGACAGCACTCCAGAGGAGATATACACGACATTCAACAACCGGCTCAGGAACGAGCCACAAAAAGCGAACGATATGACATTAGAAGAACTGAAGAAACAGGCGCAGTTTAAGGACTGCAAGAGTGATGAAGAAGTGGTGGCGAGGGCTCAGCACTATGCGACCCTTGCCGGCAAGGCACAGACCTTGGAGGACGAGAACAAAGAGCTGAAGACGAAGCTGAAGGGCTTTGAGGACAAAGCCGAGGCAGACGCAGAGGCTGAGCGCAAGGAACTGCTGGACGCAGCTGAGCAGGACGGCCGCATCAACGCTGATAGCCGCCCGACCTTCGAGAACATTCTGAAGGGAAACATGGACGAGGGCAAGAAGGTGCTTGCGGCGCTGACCCCGAAGCGCAAGGTGATGAACGACCTGCATGTGCAGCCCGGCGTGAGCGACGGCCCATGGGAGCAGCGCCAGAAGCAGATCAGAGAAGCGCGCATGAAGCGCCAGTTCCAGTAAAGGACGAGAGACAGAAGAACCATAAAAAGGAAAACAAATGGCAATAGTAGTAAAGAACACGAACTACAACGGCGAGGTGCTGGAGCGCATCCTGACCGTTGCGACCACGGGCAACGAGCTTGTGGACAAGGGACTCATCATGGTGATTCCCGGTGTGGAAAAGAAAATCAGCGTGCCACGCCTAAAGGCTGGCAAGATGCTGCAGAAGCGCAAGGAGGATCCTCAGAAGAGCGATGCCCAGGGCGACTTCAATTACAGCGAGCAGACCTTGGAGCCCCACGACTTCATGGCGTTCACGGTGTTTAACCCGCGAGCTTTTGAGCAGATATGGAGAAAGTGGCAGCCTAAGGGCAACCTGGTGTTTGCGGAACTTCCTCCCGAGGCCCAGAACGCTCTTCTGGAGGCGCTGTCGAAGCAGGTGCAGTTTGAGCTTGGCAACCTGTTTGTGAACGGCGAGTATGTGAGCGGCGGCACCGACGACCAGCTGATGGACGGCATATTGACGCAAGCAGCCAAGGCAAGCGACGTAATTGTGGTGAACCCTGAGGGCCCCACCTCGATGATAGACCGCTTGTATGCTGTGCGCAACGCCATCCCCAAGGCGATGCGCGAGAACCCGAACCTGCGCATTCTGATGAGCGTTGACGACTTTGACCAGTACGACAAGGAACTGACAGAGCGCGAGCACAAGAACTCTAACGAGAGCGAGGTGAACAGCAAGCGCTTCAAGGGCATCGCCATCGAGACTGTGGCCGCCTGGCCAGACTCGCTCATCATGGCGACGCTGTGCTCGCCCGATGCGGACGGCAACTTCTTCGCTGCGGTGAACCTTCAGGACGACGAGAGCGTGATCCAGATAGACAAGCTGAGCAACCCGTCGGAGCTGTACTTCTTCAAGCTGCTGATGAAGGCCGACACGAACGTTGGCTTCGGCGAGGAGATTGTGGTGATGGACTGGAGAAAGACCAAGAAGTTCACTTACGTGCCCGAGGGATAGAAACTGGGAACGGCGGAGTGCGTGGAACCGCCTCCGCCCAGGTAACAAATACAACTAAAATAAAAAAAAGATTATGGCAGAGAAAAAGACAGTGAGTGTGAAGGTCGTGGCAAAGTTTCGCGACAAGGAAGACCTGAGCGTGTTGCACGAGGCAGGTGAGGTGCTTGAATTTGAGCAGGATCGTGCCCAGGACGTTGTGGACCGCGGTCTGGAAGAGTATGCTGACCCCATCGGCTAGGCTATGGCAAGGATGAAATATCTGGTGCTGCACTGCACAGCCACTCCAGAAGGGCGTGAGGTAAGCTCTAAAGAGATACGCCACTGGCACACTGACCCGGTGAAGAAGGGCGGCAGGGGCTGGAAGCAGGTGGGTTACACCGATTTGTTCCATCTGGACGGAACAGTGGAGCGCCTGGTGAAGAACAACGAGGATGCGGAGGTGGACCCCTGGGAGGTGACGAACGGTGCTGCGGGCTATAACTCGGTGAGCCGCCATGTGGTGTATGCCGGCGGTTTGGCAAAGGATGGCAAGACGGTCAAGGACACGCGGACGGCGGCACAGCTGAAGGCTATGACGGCGTATGTGAGAGACTTTCACGAGCGGTTTCCGCAGATCAAGATTGTGGGCCATGGTGAGCTTCCGGGTGTGAAGAAGGCTTGTCCGAGTTTTGACGTGGCTGGATGGCTGCGGAGCATCGGCATCAGACAGTAAGGAGAGTGTGAAAACAGAGTAAATAACGAATAAAGAGAAAACAAGGATGGCGGACACAGTAATGATGCAAATCCTGCAGTGGGCTATACCCTCGGGCGGCATAGGTGCCGCCATCGCTTGGGTTGCGAACCGCAAGGTGAAGGAGGCCGAGACGGCGAAGAGCGTGCATGACACGTACAAGGTGATGTACGAAGACGTATCGACGCTGCTTGTGGAAACGCAGAAGAAATATGAAGAGACGACAAAGATCACTGAGAAACTGGTGGCTGAAAACAACCTCACGCGACGTGCTGTCAACCGTCTGTCGCGTGCCATTGAGGCTATTCAGCTATGTCCTCACCGTGCTGCTTGTCCTGTCAGCAGCGAGCTGCAGCTCGACGAGACAGACGTTGAGGTCGGAAAACAAGGTGTCGGCAAGCGCAGTGCGAAAGGACAGCGCAAGCGCCGCGACGAGCGTGATGAAGGCGTGGTGGACGGCTCCGGTGAAGGCGGACACGGCATTGCTGGAGATAGCGCTTGACTCCGGTCTGTGGCGACTGCCTGAAGGAGCGAGCTATGCTGCGAGTTCGGGCCGTGCGCACGTGAAGGCGAGTGTGAAGCAGAACGCGGGCGGCAAGCCTCCCAGCCTGGTGATAGAGAGCGGCTGCGACAGTTTGGCGCGTCTGTGTGCGTATTATGAGGCTGAGAACGAGCGCCTGAGCGTGAAGAACGCTCATCTTCAGGACAGTGCTCAAACGGCGGTTGAAGAACGTTCGAAAGAGCGAGGGTTGTGGTGGGTGGACTGGTGTGTATTTATTGCAGGCGGAATAGTCTGCACGGTAATAACAATTTTAACAATGAAGATTTATGGCAACAAGTGTTTTAGACGGAACTGACCTTATCCTTTCCATAGGTGCCAATGCCCTCGGCTTTTCCACCGGTTGTAAGGTGAACACATCAGCGGAGACCGGTGAGCGTGTGACTAAAGAGGCATCTGGTGGCAAGTGGAAGGAGTCTTACATCAAGAGTTTCTCCGAACAGATTACCGCCGATGGTGTTGTACTTACTGACGGCACGGATGAGGTGCCATCGTATGACCAGTTGAAGGACGCAATGCTTAAGGGTGAGCCCGTGGAGGCAGCGTACAATCTGCGTGAAGGAGACAAGCGCACCGGTAAAACCACTGGCGGATATAAAGGCAAGTATCTGATTACCTCTCTTGACCTTGACGCACAGGCTGGTGACGATGCCAAGTATTCAATCACACTTCAGAACAGCGGCAAGGTGGAAAAAGTAGGTACGGGTATTACAGACACCACTCAGCAGACTGAATAACAACATCGCGTATGAAAAAGACAAAAATCAAGGTTGGCGACAAGGAGTTCCCTTGCCGTGTGACCATGGGCGCAATGGTGCGCTTCAAGAATGAGAGCGGTAAGGACGTGAGCAAGCTGGAGAAAACCAATATCTCCGAGCTGGTACTGTTTGTTTACTGCTGCGTGAAAAGTGCGTGCAATGCAGACAAGGTGGAGTTTGACTACGACTTCCAGAGCTTTGCTGACCTTATGGAGCCCGACGCAGCGAACTCCTTCTATGAAGATATGGGCGGTGAAGAAAAAAAAACGACCAACCAGGCGGAAAAGAAGTAAGCGTCGAGGAACTGTTGGGTATGGCATTGGGGTGCATCGGGATGAGCAGAGAAGACTTTGAACGATGTACCCCTTTTGAGTTTTACAAGGCATGGGAGCGATGGGCGGAAGCCAAGCGTGATGCGGAGCGCAACGAGTGGGAACGCACAAGGGTGCTGGCGCTTTTTGCCATCCAGCCCTATGCAAAAAGCAATCTCCAAGCGCATGACGTTCTGCCGTTCCCTTGGGATGAAAAGCAGGAAGAAAAGCGTGAGGAGGTGAGCAAGGACGAGTTCAACGCACGCTTTGAGGCAGCCAAGAAACGTTACGGACTGAAATAAGAAAAGACAATGGCAAAAGCAGTAGAATTTAGAATAAACATCAAGAGCGAGGACGGCGGTGTCCTGAAACGTCTGACAGTGGAAGCCGACGGTCTTGACGACATACTCTCCGAGGTGGGGAATACCGCTGTGGCCACTGGCAACAGACTGCGCGAGATGGCAGACAAGAGCCTCGTGTTCGATACAGCCGTCCGCTCGATCCGCGACCTCAGTGACATGGTGGGCGGACTTGCCGAGCCTTTCGACAGTTTTGAGACCGCCATGCGCAGTGCCAACACCATGGCAGGAAAGAGTGGGGACGAGTTTGAAGCACTGACTGGGCAGATAACGAAACTGAGCAAGAACATACCGCTTGCGCGTGAGGAACTTGCCAACGGCTTATACCAGGTTATATCCAATGGCGTGCCCGAGGATAACTGGATAGAGTTCCTCAACAAATCAAGCCGTAGTGCGGTTGGTGGTATTGCGGACTTGGGAGAGACGGTGACCGTTACTTCCACGCTCATCAAGAACTATGGTCTGGAATGGGATCAAGCAGGAAACATCCAAGACAAGATACAGATGACGGCCAAGAACGGTGTGACCAGCTTTGAGCAGTTGGCGCAGGCATTGCCCCGTGTGAGTGGTAGTGCATCTCAGCTTGGTGTCTCCATGGACGAACTGATGGCAGTGTTCGCCACTACAACGGGTGTGACTGGTGACACGGCGGAAGTATCCACTCAGTTGGCTGCCGTGCTTAACTCACTTATCAAGCCTTCTGCTGAGGCAACTAAAGCTGCCAACGAGATGGGCATCGGTTTTAATGCAGCCAGTATTCAGGCTGCTGGTGGTTTAGAGAACTTCCTGCTCGGTTTGGATGCAAGCATACAGGAGTATTCGGCAAAGACCGGACAGTTGAGTCAAACCATTTACGGACAGTTGTTCGGCAGTGCTGAAGCAATGCGACTACTCGGTTCGCTGACTGGCGAACAAAAGGAAAAGTTTTCGCAGAACATTGGAGCGATGGCAAACTCCGCAGGAGAGATAGACGCAGCCTTCGACAATATGGCATCTACGGGAGAGAGCCTACGTCAGACGCTCGCTAACCAGATGCACGCCATGATGGATTGGGCAGGCTCAATAGCCAGTACTTCCGCACCTTATGTGGAATGGATAGCTAATAGCGGCATCGCCCTCATGAGTATGGTGCAGCTCAGCGGCGGCATCAAAACTGTGGTGGCAGGACTGAAAGCTGTGAAGGTGGCCACGCTTGCGCAAGCAGCTGCAGCAAAGGTGGTGGCTGTCGCATCCAACATTTGGAAGGTGGCACAGATTGCCCTGAATTTTGTGCTCAGTGCCAACCCCATCGGTATTGTCGTGATGGCTATAGCGGCACTTGTAGGTGCATTGATAGCGGCGTACAATAACTGTGAGACCTTTCGCAATATCTGTGATGCTGTATGGGCAGCGGTGAAGAAAATTGCATCAGCCGTATGGGACTTTCTTGTCAAGGCATTCGAAAAAGCGAGTGCCGTGATAAAGAAGGCATGGGAATGGGTGAAGAAGTTCTTCGGCATAAAGGACGAGACCACAGCAAGGCAGACGGCAGATCTGGAGAAAAACACCAAGGCCACGCAAGCGAACACCAAGGCAAAAACCCAGAATGCCCAGGCCGAACTGAAGAAAAACAAGAAGCAGAATGCACCTGTAACTGATAGCAATAAAGATAAGGACAAATATAGTGGCAAGCGCCTTATCGCCAATGCCACGAGTTACAAGGAACTTGGCAACAACATCCAGTACTACCAGAACAAACTGGAAACTGCCAACGGAACGGACACCAAGACCATTGCGCTCTACGCAAAGAAAATCGCAGCCCTGCAAAAACAGCAGGATGCGATAACGCAGCTGCAGGAGGCAGCAAGCCGACCCACCGAATTGAATACCCTGAAGGACATCGATGCAGAAATCACCTATCAACAGGGATTGAGGGAGAATGCCTCTGCCGATGAACTTGCAGTAATCGATGCTGAAATACAGCGTTTGAATGACCTTAAAACGGTGTTTGAACGCAGTTCGCATGTTGATGTCGGTTTAGATAAGATACAGACATACCGCCAGCTTGAAAAAGAGCTGCAGTATTATACAGACTTGTTGAAAACCGCTACAGAGACAGAGCGCATCGAGATACAGAAGCAGATAAATGCCCTTAACGACCTGAAGAAGAAATGGGACGATACTCTTGATGAACTGAAGAAGCCCGAGGATATTTCCCGACTGAACACCATCCGCTCGCTGGATGATGCCATCAGCTACTATCAGACCAAGCAGAAGAACGCCAGCGCATCGGAGATTGACGACATACAGCGCACGGTGTTGGAACTGGAGAAGAAACGCGATGCCATGAAGCAACTCACGCGCATTCCCGAAATGGAGGAAGAAGTGGCGAAGCTCGACAGTATGTAGGGCAAGACGCTGACCCTCGAACTGAAAACCATTGGGCTTGATGGTGTAAAGAAACGCATCAAGGAACTCCAGGATATGTTGGCTGACACGAAAAGTCCTATGGACGAGTCGCAGCGAGCCTCCATACAGAAGCTCATCGGCAGTTATGAGGATTACGAGAAGCGCATCCGCAAAAGCAATGTCACGTTAGGTAAGTCGTGGAGCACGGTCAAGGGTGTGGGCAATGGTGTCACTTCGCTCACCGATGCGCTGCAAGGCAACCGTGACGCATGGTCCACGATTACTGGCGTTGTCGATGCTGCCATTCAGATATATGAGGGCATCAACGGCATCATCTCAATTATTCAGACCTTGACCGCCGTGACAGGAGCCTCCAACACTGTGACCGCTGCAAGTGGAGTGGAAGCTACCACAGCAGCTACGGCAAAAGTAGCGGCAGCCCCAGAAGAGGTGGCGGCATCGGTGGCTACGATGGCGGCAGTAAAGGCAGAGGCAATGGCGTACCGCGAACTTGCAGCTTCAGAGTTTATGGCTGCACACGCCTACATTCCGTTTGCAGGTGCGGGCATCGCAGCAGGATTCATAGCCATGATGCAAGGGCTTGTTGGTTCAGTTGCCGTTACACCATTCGCCAATGGTGGTATTGTGTATGGCCCGACCTTGGCGCTGATGGGCGAGTATGCCGGAGCGAAAAGCAATCCGGAGGTGATAGCACCACTGAATAAACTGAAATCGCTGATTGGCGACAACGGTGGTGGCGGTGGCGGCATATATGAACTGAAGGTGAAAGGCAGAGACCTTGTGGCAGTGCTTGCCAACGAGACGAGAATAAACAGAAAAGGAACAAACATCAAAATATAAAGAGCATGTATCTGCACGGACATTTTTACAACCAAAAGGAAGAGCGCATCGAGGTGCATATACTGACTGGCGGTGACCGTACTAAGGAAACTGTCATTGGTGAGAAGAATGGGGAACTGTCGTTTACTGATGATCCAGTGGAACTGACGAGTCAAGTGAACGATACGTTTGACCACTTGCTCTGCCAGCAGGCTACTGTACGCCTTCTGGCGCGGAACTTCGTGCCGGACTTCTTTTGTGCCTCATGCCGTGACGCTGTGGTGAATATCTATCGTGAGGGGAAATGTCTCTTTGCTGGATTTATCGAACCGCAGAGCTATTCGCAGGGCTACAACGAGGAGTTTGACGAGATAGAGTTGAGCTGCATCGATGCGCTGACGGCATTGCAGTATGCTAAATATCGTGATGTCGGCTCGCTCGGTGTGCTGTACAATGTAGTAAAGGCGGAGGCTGAACAGCGTACATTCTTGGTGATGCTGAAAGAGATATTGGGCGGTGTGACGGCTGAACTTGATATCGTGGGTAGTAATGCCATGCGCTACCTATATGATGGGAGTAAGGCTGTAGATGATTTGGCAGGTAACCGTTATGCGATATTCGGGCAACTGACGGTGAGCGAGTTGCTTTTTCTGGGTTATGAGGAGGATGACGTATGGCAGCAGGATGAGGTGTTGGAGGAGATACTGAAGTACCTGAACCTCCACATCGTGCAGGATGGGTTCACGTTTTATCTGTTCTCCTGGGAGAGCGTGAAGGGCGACGAACGCATCTACTGGCGAGATTTGCTAACTGGCGCAAGCGTGACGACGGCCCGGCAGACAACGGACATCGTGACTGGTTTGGTGACAGACACGGATACGACGATAAGCGTAGGGGAGGTGTACAATAAAATTATGCTGACTGCCAAGGTGGAGAGTATGGAGAGTGTGATAGAGAGTCCGCTTGACAATGATCTTCTGAAAAGTCCCTTCAGCAACAAGCAGAAGTACATGACGGAATACAGCAGTGATGGTGAGGGCTCGAGAGCGTTAAATGCCTTTGACGCAATGACTCACGGACAGGAAACCTCCTATAGTGGTGGCTGCGTGACGGACTGGTATGTGCAGATGATGAACAACAGTCAGTGGCTGTTCCCAAAGAGCGGGAGCGGTAACCTGATGGAGGAATACTGCAGTGAGGGGCGAAACCAACATATACTGCCGAACTGGTTGGCGAAGAACCAGGGTGCTGCCATCATTGCACTTGGCAAGGTGGAGAAGAAAACGGACGGAAAGGACAACTCTCCGACATCGAAAGTGGAAATGACGAACTACCTGGTAGTGAGTGTGAACGGCAACTGTGACGACAAGGAGGCAACCACCTATCCTAATACCAACTCGCTAAAGGCAGGCATACCGAGGGCAGTGTATAACGGTAGCATGACTGGTGGTGTCTTTTCGCCTACAGATGAGGGCACGACGAACTACATCGTATTGAGCGGAAAACTGGTGCTGAACCCAGTGATGGCATTGACGGACACCTACAAAGCAATATACAACTATGACGGTGGAATATGGGGAAACAACCCACTGTTTTCAGGTATCAAAAAATGGCTGGGCATGACGGTACCAAGCCGAAACAACGGTGACGGGCGATACTACACGCAGCGGTGGTGGAAGGCAGCAACGCCTAATGAGACCGTGGCATGGGATATGGAAACGGCGCACGGCTTTGTTCCGTTCACAGATACCGGTCCTCAGTTGTATGAGTTCAAGTATAGTGCCATCGGAGACGGCAGCGACCATATATCAAAGGTGGGTGTGCTGGCATGTATGCTGATAATAGGAGATAAGTGCGTTGTGGAAAAAGGCACGGAAGGACAGGTGACGGACTTCGAATGGCGGAAGTACAAAACGCTGGAGGAGTGTTCCAATGAGGACGAATACTACCAGCAGTGTTTTACGATAGGTTTTGACCCGAAAATCGGTGACAAGATAGTTGGTACCAAGTTCGATTTGCAAAACAACGTGAACTATGAACTCGGCATCGATGCAGAGGGTATAGCGATACCAATCAAAAAGGCAGATAAGGTGAGCGGTAGGGTTAAGTTTATGATCCTGGGACCGGTGAACGCATTGTGGGACGTGGTGACGAGACGGCACAAGACGTGGTTCAGACACACGAAATGGAACAGTACAACGATACCGCTGCTGGCGCATGTGAGTAGTATCATGGTGGAGCAGTTTGAAGTGAAGATATACAGCGACAACGGACTGGTGAACAACACTGGTGATAACGACCTCGTTTACATGAGCGACACAAAGGAGAGTTTTGTGAACGTGAAGGATGACATCGAAATGAAGATAAACTCAGCACTGACAGCTGCGGAGTGCCAGGCTTTGGACGTGACGGACAGCGTGAAGATGAGCACCCCATTGAATACGCTGACAGGAGAGGGATTGTTGGCGGTATATGACTATTCGAGGGGTGTGAGCGCTAAGCCTGAGCAGTTGTATGTGGACTACTATTACAAAGAGTGGCATGCACCAAGGGTGGTTATGACGCAGAAGTTGACGGATACAGATGGTGGCATCGTGAGTTTGTTCGCTCACTATCGCCATCCCATGATGGATAAAACCTTCTTCGTGCAGGGCATCAGCCGTAATCTTGAGGAAGGATATGCAGAAATGACACTTAAGGAGATTGAGCAATGATAGACATCAAGGTAATAAAGAAACCAAAGAATGAGGGCAGTACGTCGGCACTGAGAACGAGCGGCACCGCTTACGGCGGCATGGCTGTGAAGGAGGCTGCGCATGCGGCCAAGGCAGACATCGCAGAACTGGCGAAGAATGCTACCCATGCCAAGGACAGCGACCATGCGCTGGAAGCAGACCACTCGAAAGAGGCCGACCATGCTGTGAACGCAGATGAGTCGAAACATGCACTGGAGGCGGACCACGCCAAGGAAGCAGACAATGCAGACAAGTGGGATTACCGTGAGTTTGACGACTATCTGAATCAGCCAGTGAGAAAGACCGATGGTGTGACCTTTGACTCCGTGACCTCAGACAGTATAAGGAGCGCTGGGCAGTTTGTGGACGGACTGCTGGGCGCAGGGTTTCAACTGTGGAAAGGTGAGGATGGGCGCACCTACCTGACGGTGGATAAACTGACGGTGAGGCAGACGATGGCCGTGTTGGAGCTGCTCATCGAGAAGGTGAGGAGCGTGGGCGGTCAGATATGTGTGAGTGCGGCCAACGGACGCATCAAGACCGTGGAGGAATCGGGCGAGCACTATCTTATCACCTTCGAGCAGGAGAATATGTTTGTACAGCACGACCTGGTGCGCTGCCAGACGTTCACGGGCAAGGATATGCGGAGCTACTGGGTGGAAGTGACCGATGTTACGGAGACTGGCATCGTGGTGGTGAAGGAGGAGTTCGAGGGTGTGGAACCGAAGGAGGGTGATGAGTGTGTGCTGATGGGCAACACGGCGAACTCCGACCGCCAGAATATGGTGCTCATATCGGCCACCGAGGACGGTCAGCCGAGAGTTGATGTGATGGACGGTGTGAGTGGCAAGACCTTTGACAACGCTTTGCGTGCAAGGCTCGGTAACCTGGACGGCATTAAGGACGACAAGTTTCCGGCAGACCGCCAACCACGGGGCAACGGACTGTATGCAGACAACGCCTATATGAAGGGAACCTTCGTGCTGGAGACAGGCGAGGACGTGAAGACTCGGTTTGAGATAACGGAGGGCAAGGTGCAGAGTGCCATCGACAGCGTGAGGAACGATTTTCTGAGCGAAAAGGGCTATCTGAACAACCCGACGTTTGCATCGGGACTGGAGAAGTGGAACTCGGAGAATGAGACTGTGTTCTTTCTCGTCGGCAACAAATGGGTGTGGGCCAACGGCGCGGCACTATCGAAGAAGGGAGACGGTGCGAGCGTGGTGACAGACATGGGACGCAAGGTGGTGCGGATACGCAACAAGTATATCCGACAGAAGCATGAGAATCTGCGCTTTGTGCCGACCTTTCCGACAAACAGCGACGGGAAGAAGAAAGCCCTGCCAGTGTATCTGAGTTTCTTTTATCGCTGCGCAAAGGGCGGCACGCTGAAGATAGGTTTTGAGAATGTTGACAAGACGGGCTTTGCGGACTTCAACAGTATGGAGGTAAGCGAGGAAATCGCTGCTACCGGCGGCTATGTGCAATACACCTGCAGCGGACTGTGGAACGGCACGGGCGACTTCAAGCTGGCGTTTGACGGCGACATCTATCTGTATATGCTGGTGCTGAGCACTGACAAGATTGAGGCGCTGACGTACAAGTACAAAACACTGTTTGAGCAGTCGGAGCGACTGGTGAAAATATCGGCAGCCGTGTATGACAAGGACGAGCGGGCACTGGAAGAGACGGGCTTAATCGTTACCTCCAAGGTGTCGGGGCTGTATGCAATCGATGTGGACGGCAACCTGAAATCCTTTGTCGGTGCCGGTCAGGACGGCGTTAAGATAAAAGCATCCTTAATTCCGCAACTCTTTAGTTTAATATTATTTATAATATCCTGAGCAACAAT
>OGRM01000517.1_pt1 | contig 33383 bp, 32 predicted proteins | sample 1553491 | NCBI WGS metagenome assembly OGRM01 (sample SAMEA2580110, study PRJEB22360) | human gut metagenome | biome: human gut; feature: human-associated habitat; material: faeces | place: Denmark | collected 2008/2010
TATCAATTTCTTCTTTTATCAAACTTCCTACACTTGAAAAGTGCGAACATAAAAATAATTTCATCAATATTCTCCTTTATAAATTCCGATTTATCTTTTTCTTCGTAAATAAATCATATTTTTAGACTTAAATCACTAAGATTCCTGCCATTTCCAAAATGATACAAAGAATAAATAAAATGACAATTAATAATACGGGTGAAAAACCTTTTTTTAGTATCTTTGTACAACCAAAAAATACACATAAAGAAAGAACTCCAGGCAATACCATATCTAAATCGGATTGAATGTTTACTACATTGATTTGTACAAATCTTTGTACCAAAATTCCAATCACAAACATGCCTAACATACTTGCAGCTAATGTTACATTCTTTAAGAATGTATCGGATAAGTCCGTAATCAACTTAGTACCTTTCTTATAACCAAGCTCTTGTGTAATCCAAAGAAAACCAAAACGAAGTACGTTCCATGCCACAAAGAAGAAAATAGGTCCTAGAATATTTTGTGATAACGCAAGGGATGCACCAACAGCCGCAAGAATTGGACGCATAGTAAACCAGAATACTGGATCTCCTACACCTGCCAAAGGACCCATTAAGCCAATTTTTACATCTTGTATGGAAGTATCTGAAATATCAGCACCTTTTGCCTTTTCTTCTTCCATAGCCAAGACAATACCAACAATGGGAGCAGAAACATATGGATGTGTATTATAGAACTTTAAATGGCGCTCTACAGCCAAATCATAATCTTCTTTGTTTGGATATAATTCTTTTAATGCCGGAAGCAAGCCATAGCACCAGCCGCCATTTTGCATACGCTCAAAGTTCCATGAACCTTGTAAATATTGATGGTTTAAACAAACCTTTAATCTTGTACTCTTCTTCATATAAACCACCTATTCATAATCATTTAAGATGTCCCCTAACGGATCATCACTTGTTTTACTTGATTGTTCCTTGGCATTCAACAACATATATAGCCAAACTAAACCACCACCAATAAAGCATAAAGATATTAAAGATAGGTTCGTCATACATGCCAAGCCAAAGCCAATCATAAAGAATGGATATGTAAATTTAGAGCCTAATACATTCGCTACAATCGCAAAGCCAACCACACAAACGACGCCAGAACCAATTAATAATCCTTTATAAACGCTCAATGGAATCATTTCCAAGATTGAACAAATCACAGATGAAGGGATCAATAATAATACAACCGTCGGAATCAAAACACGAATTCCCTGCACACAAATACCAATCCATTGATAATAAGAAACTTTCTTTGTTTCATCCATTTTATGTACAAGTTGGATTGCTAAATTACGACATACCTTTGTCAAAGATAACCCCACTAAAGATAATGGAATCGCTAGGGCAATACTAAATGCGATCACAAATCTAGCTTCAATTGCACTTTCAAGGCCATGTACCATCAATATAGATGAAATCACACTTGCTAAACATACATCGGGTGCAACTGCCGCACCAATATTGGCCCACCCTAAGGCAATCAATTGTAAAGATCCACCTAATAATAATCCTTCTACTAAATGGTTTGTCACTAAACCAATTAAAGTACAGGCAACAATGGGTTGATGAAATTCAAACTCATCCAAGATGCCTTCAATGCCTGCGACAAATGCCACAAGTAAAACTAAAATAGTCTGCATACCTCTTCCTCATTTCTTTTTGATTTTTTTAAAATCTTTCGAACTTAAAAAATAATACAAGATAAATGCCCATACAAGAAGGAGTACCGCACCCAATGATATAAACGTCTTATAATAGGGATACCAAAAAACAGCTCCTACGCTTAAAATCAAGCCAACAAAAAGATAGGATACAAATTCCTGGATTACATCATAGATTTCTTGAAAACTGTATTGATTATGTGTAGTTTCATTTTCTTGTAGTCCATCATATATACCTTGTGCAATATCTTTTAAAAATCTTTTCATATGTATAATATACCACAAGAAAAGGCTTTCCCATTAGGAAAAGCCAAGATTATTTATTATTCATCATTTTAAGTGCAATTCTAAGAACACAAATGCCCATTACCACAATCACAACTGAATTTAATAACCAAGTGTGAGTTGTATCTGGTATTGTATAAATAAAAACGGTACATGCGCAAAGTAGTAAAATAAAGATTTCTACAACGGAATTTTTAATCATAGTCATATCTGTACCTCCCTTACATCTTTAGTATAAAACGCTTTAAATAAAGTACAATATGACTACATACGATTGAACAGACATTTATCCAACGCTTAATTTATCCTTAATCTATGTTAATTTTAATTTACATAAGATTCAATTTCTCATTTGCAAGTTCTTATAAAGAGGATTATGATTAAAGTAACTAACCATAAAGAAACGGAGTTTATTATGATCAACATACCCGAGATACTGGTGGCAAACGGGACTGGGGCATTTTTAGTACTCTTCTTATTGTTATATCGAATACGAATTGCGCAAACAAATCAGTTTGATGAAAAAGCCTATAACTTTATGCTTATAGTTACCTTTATTGCCACGATCAATGAAACGCTTAGTTTTATCATTGATGCACGCCCAGGTTTTATCTTTCATATTTTACAATATATCTCAAATACAATTTCTTCAGCTAGCTCAGGCATCATCGGATATTGTTGGTGTTTATTCGTAGAATATCATATTCATAGAAATTTTGAGCGCATCAAGAAGAAATCAAGAATCTTAGCCATTCCATTGATCATTGCCACAATCTTGATCATTATCAATTTATTGGGAACGGGTATCATCTTTGATATTTCAAAGGAAAATGTATATACTCGTGGTCCCATGAATTTTATTTTATATATTTTTGTCTTTGTTTATTATATCGAAAGTATATATACTGTCCCGAGTTTGACAGTTGAAAAAGTAAAAAGTGCTAGAAAGCCTTTATTCAAGGTTTAATCTAGCACTTTCGTTTTTTTGAAATGTTGTATGTGATTTCTATTTTGAAAATTTTTTTACTATTTTGTTTAAATCACTTGGTCTATAGTACTTTCTGTTTAATTGTAGCTCGAAACATCTTTCTAATGCATCTAATGTCTGACTTCCACTATAGATGGATTTGTAGTACATGTCATCCATATTTACTACATTCATATTTCGTAATGTTTTTATTAGGTTTGATGTTGTTACATGAGTTAAGTTGTCATCCAACTTGCACTCCATAAGCCTGTATATAAGTAGTGCAGTGTAGCAGATCAAAAAATGTGCACGTATTCTTTCTGGCTTTCTCAAGAATACTGGTCTTGCATCGAAATTAGTCTTCATGATTCTAAAACAGTCTTCGATTTTGTATCTATTTTGAGCTACTGCTAGGATGTCTTTGGCTGAATCGTCAAGATTTGTTGCGACGGCATAGAATCCATCGTATTTTTCTTCTTCATGGATTTTATCCATATCCAATACATAATTAGCTGTATCAGATGATGTGTTCTTAAGGAATCGACGTATATCGTTGGGTCCTTTTTTTATCTTTTCAGGATCTTTAAGTCTTAATAACTTTTTAGCACGTTCAAGCTGTCTTTCGCGGATAGTCCTTTGGTATTCCATCATCTTTCTAGAGAAAGTGACAATGATATATTGATGTAACGTTCCTTTGGCTTTTACTTTTTTTGTTCGACCGTTCTTGTATACTTTTTCTTCATAAAGTCCTGTATCCATGGCCGTGTTGGCGGGAATTACTTTATAGGCAAAATCATTGTATAGGCTTAGATTGTTTGCACCTTTTTTATTAAATGTTCGCATTTCTTTCAATGTGATCGCATCGTCATTTGACAATAGACGGTAGTTTGAATCGTTGAATACGATATCTTTGATCTCTTGTCCAAGTTTTTTTACTGACTGTGTAACGATATAAGCTCTACCACCCATATCATTGAATTTACGGATATTGTAGGATCCAAGTCCTGCATCCGCACAATATATGAACTTTTTGTTTCCGGTCATTTTTATAACTTCTTTTTCAAGTGGAACGGCAGTAAGCTGTTCATTTGTGTTTCCTGGATGAATACACATAGAAATAGGGATTCCACGGCTGTCCATGATAAGCCCCATTTCAACAATAGGAGATGTCTTGTTTTCCTTACTGATTCCGAACTGACGAAGTCCAAGGATAATTTCTCCAGTAACTTCGTCAACAATCTCCTCATCAGGCTTTTCTGTTTCAAAGAAATAGTTTGTACAGTCATAGTACATAACTGAAGTATCTCGTTTAACGATGTTTTCGGAATTGTCAAAAAGATGTTTTAAATATTTGTCACTGTTTCTGTCTAGAATATCCAAGAAACGAATCATATGTTGGTATTCAACCTGAGGTTTCTCATAGTATGTATCAAGTTTATCGTATGTTCCATATTTACTGGCAGGATCCAGAATCCTTGCATAGGTAAGAAACTGACAGATTTTATTACAGTCGTAGGTGATCTTTCGGTCAGAAGAAACTGATTTAAAAAAATCAGACAGATTCAATTTGGCATAGATATCCTTAAGATACAGATATCCAATGTTCAAACTAGTAGAATTCGAATAAAGAGAATCTGTAGAAGGGATTCTTTCATTAAAGTCCATAGTAACAATGAATTCAGATCTGCCAGAACGATATTCCTCATTCATTTTTTTTACTTCGTTTTTAGCGTATTCCAAGGGATTATCCGTTATAAGAAGAAGCTCAGAATGTTTACCTAATCTTTTGATATTTTTGGTTGTCGTTTTTTTACCATTTCTAAATCCCTGCTGAATATAGTAAGTAGGATCTTTAAGTCGTTTATCATAATACAGTTTCATAGAAGCAGCCATCCTTTACAACTATTATATCACAATTACAACACATACAACAGTAAAAAATAAAAATTTGACGAAAAAAAAGCCGTACATAAACGACATTTGACTATTTCGGCTATGAGCAAGTGTTAAACTCCCGCTTATTGTTGATTGAATAGTAATACGCTTCCATAGCAAGTTCATGATTCTTCATCTTTTTAATTTTCTCTTGATCATACATAACAGGTTCCCTTTCATTTAGTCAGTAATTCCCCAAACATTTATTATCAATAATATTATTAACACAATTGATTCGAAGAATATATAGCGAGTTGCACAATTAAAAAAATATGATATATTAATTAGGACGAAGGTGACGCAAGAGGCGCACGTCCAGTTTCTGTACGCAGAGGCTGGTTTTTTTATTTTCAGATTCTCAAAATCAAAAATCGAGGCATAACCTGCATATGTGCATATCATACCTCGCTAAAAGCTTCTTAGCTTTTGTTCCTAATGCTAGTTTACACTTCAATCCGCTAAACAGTCAATCCTTAAAAGAAACATCTTGCTCAATATCATCATAATCCAATCTTAAAGTAGTCTTAGATGCACGGATATATACAAAATAATAAACAATTGCCAACATACTAGTTAATGCGGTTTCTTTCAAATTATGCTGCAGAGTATTATGTAACCCATACGCACTAACTTTATCTACAATATTTATCAGCTTTTATTAAATTGAAATCTAATTAATGATAAGATATTATGTAAGTAATAAGATTTTTAATACAAAGCGTTATAGTAAATTATAACCAAATGTTCATTAATATGATAACAATCAATATATTTTAAGCAGGAGAATTTGTATGTATTTGATACCAGGTATTAATAAAGAAGATCATGATAATTATGTATTATATTTTATAGAAAATATATCAGACGAGTTAAAGCAAGAAATCCGTAATAGACTTGCTACCATTTGTTATGGAGTAGAACAAACTCAATCAAATTGCGGAATATATTCTTATGAAGAAACTGTTAAAGATTTTATTCATAGATATAAGACTCAAAAAGATAAATCTGAATCGCGTAAAAAAGGAATGATTGGCGAATTGTTAGTTCACATTATTCTAGAATTGGAGGGAAAATACTCAACAGCATCTCCTTTTTTTAACATGGAAGAAAGCAGTTTTAAAAAGGGCTTTGATATTGTTTTATTTGAAGAAGATTCAAAAGAGTTATGGATAACTGAAACTAAGTCTGGTGAAATTCAAAAAAAACAAAAAAATGCAAATAGTGCTGTTTCTGGTCTAATAAATACAGCTAAAAAAGATTTAAAAAAAAGACTAAATAGTAATGAAAAAAAACTTTGGTTGAATGCATTAAATGCCGCAAGAATTTATATGAGCAATTCAGATCATCAAAAACAAGTTGTATTGCAACTATTAGGAGAAATTTCAAACAATGTAGTAAAACAAACAACATCTAGCAATCAATTTAATGTTGTTTTATCTTCTGTCCTATTTCATCCACTTTCTGATTCAATGGAGAACAAAACTATTGAGAAAAAATATTCTGATGTTGTTAAAGAAAAGCTTTTTAACAAAACGTTTATAATAGCTATTCAAAAAAACACCTACACGGCAGTATATAATTTTTTAGAAAGTGAGATTCAAAATGAATTATGATTTAACCCTTAACCAAATCAAAAATATTAAAAGTTTTAGCCCTCTTTACCAACAATTTATAACTAGGAAGCCCTTAAGTGCAAAACAATATGAAGTAATATTAGCACTTGCGATATGTTTTATAAACGCAGATGCAGAAAATGTAAAAAGATTAGGATATAGAATCATAGTTGAATATTGCAACCAATCCAATAATTATGCTCCCCTTTATGAAATTGCAATTAATAAAGGTCTTTATCCAGTTAGCAGATTCATTGAAAAGCATCTAATAAGAGATGAGGAGAAAAACTTTTTCACAGAATGGAACGACGCTTTTACACAACAGTTTGTGAAAAATAATATATGTCTTAGCGAACAGCAAGATTCTCTAACAAAATTTTTTGAAAACAAAAAAGATAAAACCATTTCTATTATAGCTCCAACTTCGTATGGTAAATCAGAACTAATTATAAAAGCAGTACAAGAATATGAAGGTAGAAAAATTTGTATTTTAACATCAACTAAAGCACTTCTTATTCAAACAAAGAAAAGAATACAAAATGAATGTAAAGGATTATTTAAAAAAATTGTAGTGCATCCTGAAATGTATGATTCAAATGATCCTTCATGTCTTGCCGTTTTAACACAAGAACGATTACTTAGAATATTTAAAAAAGATTCTTCACTCGCCTTTGATTGTATTATTATAGATGAAGCGCATGAAATGTTAGAAAACGACTATAGAAGTAAAATATTAGCTGATGTAATTATGGTCGCAAAACACCGAAATTCAGATGTAATATTTAAATTCTTAACGCCATTTTTATCAGATAGTAATAGCTTAAAAACAAAATATGTTGCATATGATATCGAAGGTTTCAAGGTCAATGAATATATAAAAACAGAAAAATATTTTTTATATGATTTACGTTCCAAGAAGGGATTAATTTTATATGATCAATTTTTAAATCAGTTTTTTCCTGTATCTAATTATAAAAATATAACAAGTGAGGAAGATGTTATTAAGAAGTTTAGTGCAAGTAAAAATATAATTTACTTTAACAAACCAAAAGACATTGAAAATTTTGCCTTAAAATTAGCAAATGTTTTACCAGATATACATTCTGAGGCAGTTCAAAATGTATGTAAGAATATATCAGATTATCTACAGCCTCAATATAATTTACTTAAATGTTTACAAAAAGGAATTATCTACCATCATGGAAGTGTTCCCGATGCTATTAGAAACTATATAGATGATTTATATAAAAAAGATAATGCTGTCAGATATCTTATTACTAGCTCCACATTATTATCTGGTGTAAACCTTCCTGCAGAAAGAATGTTTATATTAGATAATAAACGAGGCACATCATATCTAAGACATGATTCATTTATGAATCTTGTGGGCCGAGTATGTAGATTTAATGAAATCTTTAATGATGAAACAGGTAATTTACATCTATTAGAACCACAAATTTATATTGTTTTCGGCAATTATTTTGCTAAAAAAGCAAATTGTGAAAAGTTTTTAAAAACAGTTGCGAAAGTAGATCAAAAATACAGTGATAAAATAGACAACGTTTTATTAGAAGGCACATCAATCAATGGTAAAAATCAAACTGATTTACGTCAAGCTTCAGAATTTTTAGAAAACTATGAAAACGGGATTATCAAGGAATATAAAGACCGACGTGTAAATACTGATTCTGGAAAAAAATGTATCATGAATGGAGTTAATGAATTCGATATTTTTACGAATGAAGATGCAATCCAACAACAAGTTGATTTGTGTATGAACGAAAATTTAAAAATAAATGATACAAATACGTTATTAGAAAAAATACATGAATTATTTATACAATACATTCCAGAAAAAGATAAAGATAATTTAAGTCGCCTTAAGAATATGGAAGCTCGTAAATACTACTCGATGATGTTAGATTGGCGTGTACAGAATAAATCTTATTCCGAAATGATTCAATTAGTTGTAAAGTATTGGCAAACTCTATACAGAGATGATATAACGGTTAAAATTTATGTTGGCAAATGGGGCGATATAAAAAGTCAAAACAGCAATATTCCTAGATATACAAGAATACTAGGAAAAACCAAAGCTCAAATTGTCAACCTAGCAATTGTACGAATCAAAGAAGAGCAAGACTTTATTGATAATAATCTTATTAAATTTGTTGAAGTCCTTTATGATTTGGATCTTATAGAGCCTAACTTTTACTCGCAAATCAAATATGGGACAAATGATGAAAATACAATCTGTTTAATAAAAAATGGATTATCATTAAGCGCAGCAACCTTATTAATCAAGAAATATAAAAAGTATCTTAAAATTGATACCAATTCAAGCACTGTAACATATAATGATAATCTAATTTCTAAAATGAATGAAGAAGGAGAAAATGAGATTCAAATATATGAGATACAAAATTGTATGTAATGATCTCACAAATCTATTTATATAAAAACACGAGATATAACACGCATATGCACATCATACCTTGCTAAAAGCTTCTGCTTTTGTTCCTGATGTTATTGTGCCTATCATTCAACCTTCTAAAATGTCAATTATTGAAATTTTTTCAATTTCATTATTACAAAATCTTGATATCCAAATTTTATAAAACTAAAATTCGAATTAAAATATAGCAACAAATGAGCTTCATGTAAGATAAGCAGGAAGCTCATTCTATCAAATTATCAAAATTACTTTTCACATTTATCAAAAAGTATGTTATATCATATAGGACGAAGGTGTCGCAAAAGACACACAACCAGCTACTGTATGCAGTGGCTGGGTTTTTGTATCAACTACGAATATCTTAATATTCGTCTTCTAAATCTCTAACATTCGTTACTTCTAATTTATTTTTGTCTTTCAACAAATTCAATCCTTGCTCCAAATCTATAGTTGTAGATATTGCTTTGTGTTGCTTATAAGCTGAACATCCGAAAAATAGTTTTCCATTCTTATTCATCTTTAACTTCATTTCTTTTCCACATTCTCTACATATTAAATTGTGATATTCAATATTTGATTCTGTCATTTGATTAACTGCCAATAAAACCGCAAATACCTTATTAGCTCCATTCTCATAAAGAGTTTTAATGGCTTCCTCAATTGTGGATCCAGTTGAATAAACATCATCAATTATGATTATATTTTTTCCTTTAATATCTGATAAAACATTAAAAGCTCCTTTTACAATTTCTTTACGCACATAAAGATCATTTCCTTTTTGTGAGAAGTCTTTATTGAATCCTAAAACTTGTTGTAGTTTAATCCCGTTTTGAGAGCTATTTACTAATTTTAAATTTCTAAATCGATCATACTTTTTTTTGTTGATATCTTTTGGCTTTAAAGGTATATAAGTCAAAACATCGATTGCTTTATAATTTCTTATAAAACTAATCACTGAATCAAAAAACAAGTCAACGGAATCTGTATAGTTTCTTTTAAAGTTCAAAACCTCATAAGATAAAGGATCATTTAACAAATATCGATATTTCTCTGAATAATATCTTCCACCCATAAAAACTATAGCTTCTCGTTCTGTACCATCATTTAATAAAATCTGGCTTTTGCATTTAAGTAATGACATTGAAGGAAAACCATGTCCATAAGTTGCATAAACTTCAGCTCCATATCCATAAAGTTCACCTTTTAAGATTTTTGGCAACGAGTTTATTGTACAATCTGTAAAATCTGGTGTATTTCTAAGCAAATCTTTTGCAAGAATACATGTCAAAATTGTTCCAATGTGGTTCTGCATCATTTCTTTCAAAAATAATGGATTGTTACTAATAGAAATAATAGATGTTGAATTATATTTAGAATCTTTCAATATATCTTGCAATAAAGTTGTTGTATCAATATACTCAGTAACTTCTATTTCTTTATCACATGTACTATTATTGTCTTTAACAAAGAACAATTCAACATCTGCTATATATTGATTGTAAGGAAATGACAAATAAGCTTCATCCAATGAATCCACATCTAGTATGATAGCTTTTATATTATCTGGATCAGTCCATTTCCACATTACTCACTTCCTCCATGTCAGTGTTATTAAATAGATTTAAAAGCAATTCGTTTCTGTTTAAAATCTGTAGAACCTCTTTTAATGTTTTAAATGCATGAGCACCTTTACTAACATATTTTTTTGGCCATTGAATTAAAGGATTATCGATAGCAGATTGTGGAATTAAAACATCTCTACCCTGTTTTAATGCATAATCGGCTTGTTTCAATGCACCACTCGATTCTCCTGCTTCCATAATGATAGTTGCTAATGAAATGCCACTCATAACTCCATTACGTGTTGGAAAATTCCATCTATTAATAGCATTACATGGTGGAAATTGAGATACTACCAACCCGTTCTTTTCAATTTGAATTTGTAAATCCTTATTCTCTTTAGGATAATACTGGTTGATTGGTGTACCAATGACAGCTATTGTTCTTCCACCATTAGCTAATGCAGCAGTATGAGTCGCTGTATCAATACCTCTTGCAAGTCCAGCATTTACAACGATATTTCTTTTAACAAGAGATTTAACGATACGCTCTGTTTTTTTCATTGATTCTTCACTAGCATTTCTACTACCTACAACACAAACAGATTTTTCTTCTAGCAAGTGAACATTCCCTTTTAAAAACAAATAAGGTGGAGCTTCTTTCGTTGTAGCTAATAGTTTAGAATACGCTTGATCCCCTTTTTTTACTAATATCACATCATTAGTTAAATTAGCAAAACCATCTTTTACCATTCCATAACGAGCGTAAAATTCTTTATCTGTAGTGTTAAGTAATTTTGATAGTATAGGAATATTCTTTTTCAATCCCTCATGAAAATCAAAATTATGAGTTTCTTCAATCTGATGAATAAACTCACAAGTCTTTTTATCATTATTATTAAAATATTGTTGTATCGTATAATACAAAATCGCATCCCTTACGAAAGTGATATTAATATCAAATTTTTCATTTTTAATTCCACTATTATCTTTAACGACATTTGTGATTTTACGTGCATCAAGATCACTCTTTAAAAACAACATGATAGACTTACTAATTTTAATTGGGACAATTCTTTTATCATGTACTAATTGATTTAATCTTTGCGTAGAGATATTTAAATATTCTGCAGCTTCACTAGATGTATAAACATCTTTCATCAATGTTTCTATTTCCTGTCTATTCATCTTTCTCAACTCCTCGTATATATACATTCTACACTTGCTCTTGATGATTATCAAGAGTGCTTCGTATACTATATAAAATTTCTATAATGTCTCATAAAACGTAAAAACGCCTAGAGTTTGTCTCTGGGCGTTTGTGTTTCCTATCCTAATTTCTTAAGGATGTTATCCAATTGTGTTTTCGTCATTTCTAGCTTTTCTGTGTAAGATGCTAGTTTTTCTTTTTCTGCATTGACTTTAGCTTCTGGTGCTTTATTGACGAATCCAGGATTTTTCAACATGCCTGAACAACGTTTGATTTCGTTTTCTAGGCGTGCGATTTCTTTTTCTAGTTTTCCTTTTTCTTCTTCTAAGTCAATTAATGCGTCCATTGCAACTGTTAATACGGCTTTTTCGATTGTACGAGAAAGTACGTCTTCTGTATTAAGGTCTTCTTTGACTGTGGCGTGTGCCATTCGTGCAAGGATTGCAGTTGATTCTGTATTTAGTGTTACATAGCCATTGTCATTGTGTAGTGAGATTGTTAAGTCTTCACTTGGTTTCATTGAATATTCGACTTTGATTTCACGTACGGTTTGAATAGCACTGATAACTAATGCCATTTCGTCTTTTTCTTTGTCTGTGTATTCGAATTCAACTTTTTCTGGCCATGTTTCTACGTTTAGGCTTTCTTTTTCGTGTGGCAAGTTCAAATAGATTTCTTCTGTCACAAATGGCATGAATGGTGATAATACTTTTAGAATTCCCATCATGACTGTGTAAAGTACAGCTTTTGTATTGGCTACTAGGCTTTCATCTTCTGAATATAGTGTAGCTTTTGATAGTTCAATATACCAGCTGCAGAAGTCGTCCCATACAAAGCTATATAGTTCATTTCCTACGATGGCTAATTCGTATTTGTCCATGTTTGTTGAAACGTGGTCTAATACTTCGTTAAAGCGTGCTAGAATCCATTTGTCTACGCTATTGGCTTTTGTCATGTCTAGTTCTGGTTTTGTGTCACCAATTTGCATTTGAACATAACGTGCTGCGTTCCAGATCTTGTTAATGAAGTTCCAGCTTGCGTCCATCTTCGTTTCATCAAAACGTAGGTCTTGTCCTGGTGTTGAGTTTGTTGTTAAGAAGAAGCGTAGTGCGTCGGCACCTTTTTCTTGAATCACATCCATTGGATCAATACCGTTTCCTAATGATTTAGACATTTTGCGTCCTTGTGTATCACGCACAAGTCCGTGGATCAATACGTCTTTGAATGGACGGTTCTTCATGCAGTAGCGTGTTTGGAAAGCCATACGTGCTACCCAGAAGAAGATAATGTCGTATCCTGTTACTAATACATCATTTGGGAAGTATCTTTCTAGATCGGCTGTGTTTTCTGGCCAGCCAAGTGTTGAGAATGGCCATAATGCACTTGAGAACCATGTATCTAATACGTCTTCGTCCTGTGACCAATTTTCAATGTCTTTTGGATCTTCCATTCCCACATAGATTTCACCTGTTTCTTTGTTTGTCCATGCTGGAATTCTGTGTCCCCACCATAACTGACGTGAAATACACCAGTCTTCAATGTTTTCTAGCCATTGTTCAAACGTTTTATTGAAACGTGGTGGTACGAAGTTAATTCTTTGATCTTCAATTTCTTGATTCTTTAATACTTCTTCAGCCAATGGTTTCATCTTCACAAACCATTGTTTACTTAAGTATGGTTCTACAATTACACCTGTTCTTTCTGAGTGTCCTACTTGGTGTAAGTGTTCTTCAATGTGATCTACAACACCCGCTTCTTTGAAGTCATTGACTAAGGCTTCACGACATTCAAAACGATCCATACCAGCGTATTTACCACACATGTCATTCATTGTTCCATCTGGATTCATACAGATTGGCATTGGTAAGTTGTATTTTTTAGCTAATGCGAAGTCATTAGGGTCATGTGCTGGTGTACATTTCATTACGGCTGTACCAAAGCTCATGTCAATATAGTCATCTGCCATGATTGGAAGTTCGTCTCCGTTTGCAGGGTTAATGGCGTGCATTCCAACGATGTCTTTATATCTTTCATCATCTGGGTGTACAAAGATAGCTTGGTCGGCAAACATAGTTTCTGGACGTGTTGTCGCAATGACTAATTCTTGTCCTGTTTCAACCACTTTATATTTGAAGTAGTACATGTGACCCATGATTTCTTTGTGTTCAACTTCAATGTTTGACAATGCAGTTTTAGCTTCTGGGTCCCAGTTAATAATTCTTTCACCTTGATAGATTAATCCATCATTGTATAAATCTACAAAAACTTTACGAACGGCATGAGATAATCCTTCGTCTAATGTAAAGCGTTCACGACTATAGTCTAAAGATAGTCCTAATTTAGCCCATTGGCTACGAATAGTCGAAGCATATTCTTCTTTCCATTCCCACGCTCTTTCTAAGAATTTTTCTCGTCCAATGTCATAGCGAGAAATTCCTTCTGATTTTAAGCGAGCATCTACCTTTGCCTGTGTCGCAATACCCGCGTGATCCATTCCGGCTACCCAACATACATCATAGCCTTTTAATCTTTTATAACGACATAAAATATCTTGTAGTGTTGTATCCCATGCATGTCCCAAGTGTAACTTTCCTGTTACGTTTGGTGGAGGGATCACAATACAATATGGGCGTTTCGACAAGTCGCCCGCTGTGAAATATCCTTTTTCAATCCAATTTTGGTATTTATCATTTTCTACTGCTAAATGATTATATTTTGCTTCCAACGTCATCCACAATCATCCTTTCCGTACATATAAAAAAGCACATCCCCATAGGACGTGCTTGACGTGGTACCACCTAATTTTATTCTCATTCACATTAACGCTGTGTCACGAAATTTACTACTCTTAGTTCATAAATTCAACTCAAAGACTACCTTCACTTATCCAACACACAAACTTTCACCAACCGCTTGCTCTCTATAGAATTGATATAAATTACTCCTTCTTGTCATCGCTTTGAGTTTAGTTTATCAAAGAAAAAGTAAAAACTCAAATCATTTTGAAAAATTAGTTGTTTTATTCTCTACTTTACTATATGATGATTAAAGAAAGCGGTGTAAACATGGATAATCAATTATACAATCAAATCAAAGCTGTTCATGAACAATATATCAAAGAACAGAATCGTTTAGAAGACGAAATCGATAGACTAAGACGAGAAATCGTTTGTCTAGATAATGAAGACGAAATTGAAGCGTTAAATAAACTCGTTAAGATCGATGATATCAAGCGTAAGATGGTTGTAGAATTCATTCATAGTTTAGATAAGATTGTAGAACAGTAATCTACAATCTTTTTTGTTTGTTAAAACTCGCCATTTTTATAAGCTCTGGCGATCACATACGAAGGTTCATAATAAGCTCCATTCGTATAATCGTCAATGACTTGACAAATAGCATCATTATAGATTCGTATAAGTCCTTGTATATAATCTTCATTTGGAAGTAAGGTATCCACTATTAATCTTGCGTATACTTTTCCCATATCCAATTCAGTTGGAATGTGAGAACATAATTCACTATTTACATTTTCAATATGAAAACTACCATACTCTAGTTTATATTCATCAATCAAATCATGTACTACCTTATCTGGATTATCACTATGTAGAACATTCGCAACACTAATAAGATGATACAAATGATCATATCCCAGTTGATTCACAACATATTGATTTCGTTGATGAAGAAACCGAGACGTCTTTTCAATCATAAAACACACATAAAATAAATCATTTTCTGTTACTAGTTCATCAAAGTATTTATTTCTCATATGCTATAGCTCCTTTGATAAGAAAGACATTTTAAAGCTTCTTCTGTACAAAAAACAATTTGATGCGTAGGATACTTAAATTTAACAAGTTCCCAAAAAGCAGTTCTAGAAATCAAGCCACGCGCAAAATCATCCACATAATTCCAAATCGTATCATCTGCCATAGGACCTTCTACAATATCATACGTATGCGTTATTCCTCTTCTTGACGAAACAACAAATTCTAGCCATTCATCGCTCATCTGTTCGAAAACCTTGCAGTTTAAACCCGAATTTTCACTATACGTATATACATTCACGATATGATTATTCTTTTTAGTTAATGCCCATCTTTTAGCTTGTTTTTCAAAATTCGTACAATAGAATCCGTATCCAAAATCTTTATAAAACCCATCTGTAATAATTTTTGGTTGATTTACAATTACATTACTACCATGATAAACTTCCATTATTCCACCTTCATTTCCACTACTATGATTATATCAAAAACTAAACAACGTTATCACAAAATTGTTAGTATCCAATCTTAATAATACTTTTCTTATTCAATTGAAAGGTCGTGTTTTTTCCATATTCTCAGAACTGAATGCATAAATATCAACAATCACAGATGCATTGAATAATCGAGAATTTTCTAAAGGAAAAGGAAACAGAAAAGAATTGTTTGATAAATATGACAAGCCTGCTTTAAAGCCACTACCACATGAATCTTTAAAGCCATATACATATGTAATCAAAACCATTCCTAGTAATTATTATGTTGAATATGACAACCATTACTATTCTGTCCCCTATGCTTATTATAAACAGGAAGTTATATTAAAAGCTACTTATTTCGATCTTATTATCTGCGATTATTTGAATCATTTGATTACAAATCACCTGGGATTATTTTACTATATCCGATAAGATGGTTCATGCATAATATTCAAATCATATTTTCAATATATCGATAAACTTCCTCATTCCAATCCTTTAACTCACTCGGATTCATATAATATAAGCTTAAGGTTTCACAGAAGAATTCACAAGCATTCTGTATTCTCAAATCATAATAATACCCAATCTTATTTTCTTTATAGAGTTGTTTGAATTCACTTGTAGATGAATTCTTATACTTAGAATAATTTCCGTCTACAATTTCTTCTTTACTATGTTAGCAAACGAATTGTTTACTCATTGATAATTTTTATTGAGAAATTCATGCAAATAGTTTTACTGCAATAACTTCTTGTCAACAACTCATCATTGTTATACTACACTCATTTGGATAGCCATATTGATTTTGGTTAAAAAGCACTCATACATAAACGTATGGGTGCCTTTTGATGTTATACTTACTACAATTCACTCAATTTAGAAAATACCGTATTTATATATGTATTCTCTTCCCAAGGAAAACTATTGAAAATGTGTTGTCTTTCTTTATAGAAGTCTTCAGGTACACGAATTGAGAGATAAATATTGAACCATGCTTTTAGTTTATCTCTACGCCTTTTCATATATAGAACTTTTGGATCTATTTCATCCACAAACGATTTACTCTTATCAACAATTGTTTTATCATATGCATCTTTTTGAGCAATAGAATCTAATAACACCGTTTCAATTGCACCGTTTTCAGATAGTGGAATAACTAATAGTAGAAACTCGACTGTGAATTCTTCTTCAATAGAATTAATAAAGCTAACTTTACACCATTCATTATTAACTATTGTATCGACTATTTTTCCATGTTGTTCACTGATGAGCCGATTCATTTCATTTAAAAAATATGTTTCCGAATTATCATCATCTCGATCTGTAACAATCACAATTTTTCTATAAGCTTCTTCTATAGAACCCATCCAATTGCTTTTTAAAACATTTTCTAACATCGGAATTAAACGACTACAACTACCCTCATGGCCAATCATTACATTATTCTCATTCTTTTTTAAGATTCGATTCCAACGCATAAATTTAATGTTAGCTCTTGAGTTTCCATCTTGCCAATGATGCACCGTTTTTAGATAGTATTGAATAAATAGGCAATCCGTTAAGCCTTCACATAAAATAACAGATTTCATTATCGTACCTCAATATCATAATCATCCATAGCTTCAATTGCTTCATAGCAAGATAATTTTCTTGTTAATGTAGAATCATCCTTCTTATATAAAGTGTAAAGATTCATTTTATCTTGCAATGTTGGATCACACTTTAAAACTTTATCAATTGCCTCTTTACTATGCGATGTAATGAACAATTGAATATTGAGTTTTACAGCTGTCCTTAATATCCATGAAAATATTTTATTCATCGCTGAAGTATGAATCGAAGTCTCAAACTCATCAATCAATAAAATGCCATTTTTTGATGCAATTACTGCACTCATTAATAAAATGGCTTTTTTCATACCATCCCCATACAATTCTAAAGGAATCGCTTCTTTATGATTTTTTGAAAGAATCATATACCTTTTTCTCAAAGTTGAATTTCCTTTTGAATCCACATTCAAACCGATTATATCCTCATCAAATTCTTTCAATACGCCCAACATCTCTTGATATAATTCCACATTATTCAAGACTTTACTTAAATAAAAATCATCATAAACATGTTTAAAAGACGATACTAAAGTGGTATTAATTAATTTTGTTTCCTGTTTTCCATTTGTAGTAAAACGATCATATTCAGAGTACTTTTCATTCAATAGTTCTTTACCATCTAAATCAATTTTTAAATTCATAAACTCCGTATCAATCATTTCATCACATTCACGAACTTTATTACTATACCCCATCATCTTACGCACTTCGCTATCCGGTAATAATTCAAAATAGTTCTCTTTAAAAAGATTAACACTATGTGTCTTATTCTCTAATTTAAAACTATATTCAATTTTGGAAACTACCTCTTCATCCACCGGAAACAAATAATTCACTCTTTCAAATGTTGAAAAACCAGTCCTAACCATCCCTCTTACACTTCGAGTCGTAGAATATGCAAGATTACGAACACTATCAATTCCTTTAAGAAAATTAATATTCTCTAATACGCTCGTTTTTCCAGTATTATTATCACCAGTAATTATGTTAATATGATTCAAATCTTTTAATTCAAGATTATGAATACCTCTAAATTGGTATATATCAAATTCTTGTAGATGAATTGCCATTATAACACTCCTTTCATTTTTTTACTCTCTTCCTTAGCCATTTTGTTATCATAACTAAATATATAGTATTATATAATTACCTTTCCCTTCAATATTTATCCTAACGTTCTATTTAATGAATTTGAATACTCTTGCAACGCCTCATTATATTTACGTTTATTACGCATGTGTAATTCATTGCTAAAAAAATATAAATTTGTTAATTCATCATATATGTATCCATTTATATAAAGTAAAAATCTAGCAAATTCTTTATCATCTAAATCAAATTGATACATAAATTCATCAATTGACCATATCTTCTTTTCACAAATAAACTGGTTAACATATTCATTATCTACAGGTGGAAAAGTTCCATCTGGTATATGTAAAAATTTATTGTTTATATAAGATGTAACTGATTTCCCTAATTTAAAAAATTCAGCCATTGTCACAATAAAGTCTATTTTAGTATACACGCCATTAATAACAGAAATCAAAAAATCCCAAAAGCTTTCAATTCCGCAAGCTCCAATTCCACCAGGTCTATACCATATAATTGAAGTTAAATTAAACTGATTTAAATACTCTTCAATTGTGCATTGTTCAACAGGTACAATCCATTTTACAATGCCCTCTTCAACAATATATTTAACAGCTAAATAAACATTTTCTCCTCGCGTATAATGACATAGATGATTTTCTTTATCCATATAAACATCCAAAGGATTCAATCCTAGTTCATTTAATAAATCTGCTAAAGTTGTTGTTTCACCATATTCAAAAATAAAATTTTGCAACTCTTCTTCACAATCTTTATACACTACCTCTATTTTCACATTATCATCCTCATTTCCATAATATTTTTAACTCATACATATCATACACTTATTTAATTTGCATTAAAAAATTAAGCTTATCTATTTTATCACTATCCATTGACCTATACATTTCGACCCGATTCATTCTATAATTTTTCTCAAAGATACAAAGGACGTTCTATCGTTCGTTTTGTTAAGACGATTTTTAATGCTATTTCACCAAAAGTGTACAAAGAGTTCTCTATTAATAAAGAAATCACTTTTTTCTCTGTTTTATTTATGCCGACACTTTATGCATTTTCCTATTTTTCAACCATCTAACTCAATAATAGTAAATATAGATATGAAAAAATTATATCGTAAGAAGATAATAGTGCTGATACTTTTAATTTTATAAAAGTGCATTATAAATTTGCGATTTTTTCAATCATATATAAAGGAATATTGACTAACCAATCTTCTTTTTTTTGGAACAATCAAATCTTATGTATCTACCACAAATCAATTTTATAAGACACTCTATCATTTGTATAGTAATAAACTTATAAACCTACAGCATTTTTAATTCTTGGCAAACAAATTGTCCGGTTAACGTTCCTTTAAATTCAACAAATAAATGATTGCCATCAATCAATGTTTATTGATTGAGTCCAGCCATACATCCAAGTAAACCCAGTTTGTACTTGTACATGAATTAACCGAAGGAAACATTTATTCAATAAGCTCACAAATAACTCCTTTGTTTAATATGAATCTAACTTTACCACTCGCATCTTCACTAATCTTATCATACAATCTTCCTGCACTATAGCTTTCTCCTAGTACTGTATAAGGACTATTGGCTACATAGCCAATCTTTCCTAGACCAGGAAGGTTTACACTAATGGCTTCTTTATCATATTCATTGTCTTTTTCTAGAAATGAATCTCCATAATAATGATGTAATCCTGTAACTGTAAAATAAATGTTTGACATAAGTATGTCCTCCTTAATAATTTCAAGTTACATTATTAATTGACATTATACGTGTCTAAATAGTAAATAAATTAAATTATTTTTAGAATAAATCATTGGACTATTTGGAAAATAAAGAATCATTCGATAAATGTAATACACTATCATGAGTGTACACCATAGAATTAGTATCATTTGTGTTTTCTCGGGTTTTAACAAGCATAGAACGCCACAAATTAGCGTTGGTATTAATAGGGCATGGTAATACAATGATAATTGAATATTTCCTTTTAAAAGATAGTACAGGCTTGTTTTCATGTTGCATCCTGGGCATGGCAAGCCTGTCATGAATTGAAAGGGGCATTTATAGAATAATAAAAGAAGGAATAGTATGAGAACTATTCCTAAATATTTAGTCTTTTGCGAAACCATTAATATGACTCTGAAGGATGCAATAGGATACTAAAGATAATTGAAGTATAGATAATACCATTAACACAATACTATCATCACTAGGATGATGTCCATTACTTCTTGTAAGACTTGAAACCATCTTACCAGCCTTCCATAAATAGTATAGTAAGTAGATTCCGCATGTCACAATGCTTAATACAACAACAAGTCCTGGTTCTGCACCTTTTTCTTGGTTTTGACTTTCACATAGATCATTTAAGTCATGTGCGATTGTATATAGCCAATAAATACTATAAATTCCACATGTAACTAGACTTAATACTACACAGAGTCCAATACTCTTTTCTTTTACAACTCCAGTAGTAAATGAAAAACTTGGTTCTACATGCACTGTTTCATTACATGCAAGCTCGGTATTCTTTAATCTCTGCCAATCTTGCATGCCTGTTTTCCATACAAAACTATTTCCAGTTAAGATGCCACTATCAATAAATCCTTTCATGTCTGATTCACTAAAAGGTCCTTTAGAATCATTATTCTCTACATAATACCAATCATTCGAAGATGATGAAGTAGAAATAAATTCGTTTAACTCTGTATTCTCTAGTCTTTCCCAGTCTTTCATACTCGCCTTCCATACTAGAGTACTGCCATTGATTTCACCAGAAGTAATCTTAGTCTTCATTTCATCTATACTAAATGATCCTTTAGAGTCATTGTTCGATACATAGTACCATTCTTTGACTGATGTAGTTGATTCATTCTCATTTACTGATTCTTCTTTATTTGTTTCAACTTCAGATTCATTAACATCTTCTTCAATCTTATCCACGACTGCAACAGGTACAACAATATCTTCATCGACTTCTACCTTTGTTCCACAGTTTGAACAAAACTTAGAATCATCACTTATTTCGTGCCCACAATTTTTACAAAACATATTCAATCTTCCTCTCAATTAATTCAATTATAAAATGAATACCTTCTTAACTCAACCACTTAAGAAAAACTTAAGATTCAAAAACAAGCTAGGATTATCCCCAGCTTGAATAACTATTCTTTAATCATGTCCATTAAAACTTCTTTGATTTGAAGTTTGTCATCTGTTTGATTCATTAATTCTTTTAGCTTATTTAATTTAGAATCTACTTCTTTTGAATCAATTTCCATCTTTTCGTGTACAAAGATTAGATTGTTGTCCGTCTTATGACATTCTTCCATTTCTAGAGCTAATTCTTCAAACATCTTTTCTCCAGGACGTAATCCAATTTCTTGAATTTCAATATCTCTTCCTGGTACAAGTCCTGCCAATCGAATCATTTTGTCAGCTAAATCCCAGATTCTGACTGGTTTTCCCATATCTAGTACAAAGATTTCTCTTTCATTCGCATAGAATCCTGCTTGTAGCACTAATTGAGCTGCTTCTGGAATAGTCATAAAATAACGTTTAATGTCTTTGTGTGTTACAGTGACTGGACCGCCATTTTTAATTTGTTCTTTAAAGATAGGAATAACAGAGCCATTCGATCCTAATACATTACCAAAGCGTACAGCTGCCATATGAATACCACCCTTAGTATTTCTTGATTGCATATACATTTCTGTCATACGCTTAGTAGCACCCATTACATTTGTTGGATTTACGGCTTTGTCTGTTGAAATCATAATAAAACGAGATATGCCACAGTCACAACAAGCATCAATCACATTCTTTGTTCCAAAGATATTGTTTCTTATTGCTTCTGTAGGACGATCTTCCATTAAAGGAACGTGTTTATGTGCTGCTGCATGATAAACTACGTCTGGTTTATAGTTTCTCATAAGCTTATAGATTTCTTCTCTTTCACGAATGGAAACAATTAAAGATTCTAGTTGAATAGAATCATTCATTTGTTTCTTTCGTTTCATAACTAAGAATTCTTGTTTAAGCATATATAGTGCATTTTCATTAATATCCACCATAATCAATTTAGAAGGATTAAAACGAATGATTTGACGACACAATTCTGAACCAATAGATCCGCCGGCTCCGGTAACACAAACCACTTTATTCGTAAGATAAGAACCAATCTGATCGACTTTTAAGTCAATGCTAGGACGATTTAATAAATCCTTGATATCAATATCTTCAAATGAAATGTGATTACTTTCATCATTTCCAACAAAAATACGCATAATCTTTGTTGGTATTGAAGTGGATGTACATAAATCTAAGATTTCTTGTTTTCTTTCGTCACTCACAGAAGAAATGGTAATAAAGATACAACGCACATTGTTCTCTTGACAAATACGCTCTACTTCAGAAATAGTTCCAAGTACTGGTTTACCACTCAGCATAGTCCCCTTTTTCTTAAAATCATCTAAGAATCCAATTACGTTATATGGATAGGCCATATTATGATAAATTTCATTCATCAATAAATATCCACCATTACCAGCTCCAACAATCAAACAATTATCCACTCTATCCACATCTACTATATAGCGTCTTGCCATTCTATATAGCATTCGTGCTCCTAAAAGAAATATAAAACATAACAACTCAGCTAGTGCGATTAGTTCAATACTAAAAAGGTGTACTTTTAACACAAAATAAGACATGATTAGAAAACACACAAAACAACTTAAAAATGTACGTATAATTTCATTAGGTCCTGTATATGTCCATAGTGACATTTGTGTTTTAAACAATCGTAAAACAATAAAATGCAACAAAAGCATGAAGAATAATCCAAGACCTAACATCTTTGTCAGAGCGATTGTTTTCTCATTAATAAAGAAATTATTCTGGATCATGTAAGCCACTAAATAAGAAAACATGACAATACATACATCAATGATTGATATCATAATTCCTCTATATTTTTGATAAATATTTGATTTATATAAACTATTCATAAGTTAAAAACCTCTTTTACAATTAATTATTATAGCCTAAAACCTATAAAAAGTAAAAAAGCCATCTCTTCACGAAATGGCTTGTGTATTTCTAACCCGCATAATCTTCAGAAGAATCATATTCTGCAGGTTCTTCTGGTTGATAGTAATAATCATTATTTTCTTCATAAGAAGGTTCATCATATGTATAAGAATTATCGATTTCTGAATCATAATCACCTGATTCATCATATTCTGGTTGTTGTAATTCTTGTGCATTACCAACCGAATTATCTTCACTTGGTTTTTGAGAAAAACCAGAAGTATCTTTTACAGAAGATGCTTTTTTACCATCCAAGATAGCTTGAATCTTCCTTTTTGCGATATCATTCATTTCTTCATTTTGAATAATAACGGAAGCATAGCTAGAAGAAGCATAACAGAACCTAGAATCTGAATCACCTACAAGTGAATATGATTCAAATTTCCAATCTGGCATATTATTCAATTCATACTTGATAAAATTACTGATTTCATCATTCGATAAGTTTGTATCAAAAGCTACAGCCAATGCATCCATAAACTTACCATAGTTCGTGATCATCTTAGGAGAAACTATACGTTTGAAAATAGCTTTAAATACTTTTTGTTGATTACGCACACGCTGATTGTCACCATCCAAATAGGCATGTCTTTCACGTGCAAAGGCCAATGCCGTTTCACCATCCACATGATGTTGACCAACACTTAAACCAGGCTGTCCATTCGCATAAAGAATATCAACTTCTTCACCCTTTTGTATATCCAAATCAATTCCATCTAGTGCATCCACTAAGTTTACTACACTAGAGAAGTTAATACGAATATTATAATTGATTTTTATACCCAATGCTTTTTCAATCGTTCTTTCTGTACACTTCACACCCATTAAACCAGAATGCGTTAATTTATCTTTACTATCTTCAGGACAAGCATTATCCCCTGTTTCATCACATACCAAATCAACATAATAATCACGAGGAATACTCGTCATTAAAATACGACCTGTTTTAGGATTTACCGTCAACAACATATTCGCATCACTACGCGTATTTCCATCCTGCAATGATCCATAAGAATCATTTCCACTCACTAAAATAGTAAAAGCATCTTTAGTAATATTATTTACTGGATCACTTGGATTATCCGTTTTATCTACTTTTGTATATTCTACATTTTGATAAACCGTTCTAGAATCTGTTTGAAAGTTAAAATATGCCTCACTCTCATGTAGAATATCACGATACTTCTCATTTAAACAAATTGCATCGACTTCATCATCATAGAAAGCCGTCATTAAATCATCTAATGAATCATAATCCTTTGTCTTATAAGATATCTTCTTCTTATCTAAAGAATCCAACATACGCTGAGTAGCTTTCTTATCCACACTCAACATTGTACCAATTATCTTTTTCTTCAAATTATTTTCGTTCTTGATTGAAGAAGCTTTCTTAACAACAATCGAAGTCGTTGTTGCCTTACTATCCGCAAGACTTGTTACGACATCAAACGTATCCTTTGTCTTAAATAAGAAATAATTTCCATACGCAAGACCAATACACATACATAAAGATATCAACCCAAATAGAAAACGACTAAAAAACTTCTTTGCCTTAAAGTTCACCAATATAACTAAAATCAATGCTAATAGTACAAATACCAATGAAACTAATATTATTAATTTAAAAGGCAATAAATTCAAACGAATCATTTGAAAAATAAATGCACCTAACGCAATAAACATAAATACAGTTAAAAACTTACTGATAGGACGCTTATTTTTCTTTTTTTTCTTTTTCACATTCTGTGAAAGTTTTACATCCTTTTTAGACATAACAAAATCTCCTATAAACTCTTTTGTAGCTCACAATTACATATTATATAATAAATGACCATGAGTTGGCAAATTCACACAAAGAGTGCAAGATTACATAAACCTTTCACAACGAAACGCAAATCCTTTAAAGCCGCTCTGTTTTGCTTCATATAAGTTCTTTTCATAGTTCAATAAATTAGCCTTATACTTATACTCCAATGACTTCGAAGAATAATCATTTAATACATCAAAGAATAATAGAAATAATCCAGCTAATACCAATACACAAGAAGCAAATATTAACCAAACAACTGGAATAATCAAATAAATTACATTCAAGATAAGAACACCAGTAAAGCAACTAAAGCAAGCAATCATCAACCCTATATGACATCTATGATACTTCTTGCTTAGTTCTTCAAACCTACGAACATTCGTATGAATTCTATTTTGTATATAATCAGTAGTTTCCATAATAAACGACACCTCACTACATAAAGTATACACCCATAAAATTAAAAAAGAGCAAGGAATATATCCTTACTCTACATCATCCGCTGATTTACCAGCAAGAACAGCATTGATTTTATTCTTAGCTGTTGTTACTGTACTTTGATCTGGAACCATAACATAAGCAGCATCACCAAGTTCAGCACACATTAATGTATCTCCAGTACCATTTACCATATATTGTTCCATTTTCCATTTTGGATTGCTGTTTAATTGATATTTAATTAAATCAGAAATTTCCTGACTTGACATTGTAGTCGAGAATGTATCTGACATACTATCCATAATAGAAGCATAGTTTGTCACAATTGCAGGGCTTGTAATCTTATCAACAATACCCATTAGAACTTGTTGTTGATTCTTAGTACGTTGACGATCCCCTTCACTATATGCATAACGCTCACGAGCATATCCTAATGCTTGTTCACCATTTAAATGGTTAACACCTGCATGAACACTTAATCCTGGAGCATGTAAGAAGTTATTGCATTCATAGCCTGGTTCAACATTTACATCAATACCACCAACAGCATCAACAATATCTGTTACAGTATCAAAACCAACTTTGAATGTATAGTTAATTTCAATACCCAATAATTGTTCAACCGTACGCTTAGTTGTATTTGTACCATGAATACCCGTATGCGTAATCTTATCTAAAGCACCTTGTTGACATCCATCACCAGCATCACAAGCAGTCGTTACATAGAAGTCACGTGGAACTGAAGTTAATAAAATCGTTCCAGTTTTAGGATTTACTGTAGCAACCATAATTACATCACTACGACCATTTTCGTCAAATCCACCACGAGTATCCGATCCTGAAATCAAGACATTGAATGGTGTTGTCGTAATATTACTTACCGCATTAGCCTTATCTGTATTTTCGACTTTGTAAGATGTTTGATAAACAACTCGAGTATTACTATCAAAGTTTGCATAAGCTTCCATATCTGTAATTTGGCTGCGACTAGATTCACTAATAACAATTGAATCCACTTCTCCATTATAGAATGATTCTAACATTTCAGTCATACTACCAAATTCTTTTTGTTCCATTGAAATCCCTGAATTGGTTAATTCCTTTAAGATCTTTTTAGAACCTGTTGTGTTAATATTTGCCAAAGTACCTACGCTACGACCAGCAAGATCTGTTTTCTTTTTCATATCACTTGATTCTTTAACTACAACACTAATTGTATTTTTAGAATGTTTAGCAACATTTGTCATACTTGAAAGTAAACCACCGGTCTTTGACATATAATATCCACCTAAACAAGATCCCAAAGAAATAGCTAAGGCAAAAATAATACAAATAATTTTAGATACAACACCCTTTGTTGCAAAGCACAACAATAAGATGAAGATTAAATCCAATAATACAAATACAATTGTAATTAAGAATAATAGCTTTGTAGGCAATACATTCAATTTAATAATGTTAAACAACAAATACATAGTTGCAGCAATCATTACAATTGAAAAAATAACCCCAAATACTTTTCCTACTTTATTTTGTTTTTTATTCTTTTTCATAATAAAAATCTCCTCATGCTCATTTATTTTACTACAAATTAAATCCTTTTACAAAAAATGGAATAGCATAATGCTTATTCCACTTTATTTAATACAGCACCTATTACTTCAGCACCATTTCTTTTTAAACGTTCTATAGACTTTTTAGCCATATTTTTATCTGTTTCAGGTAATGATACAACAAGTATTGTTCCATCCACCAAATGACTTACTGGAATTACATCACTACAGCTTTCTAAACTCGGACAATCGACAATAATAAAATCATATTTAGATTTCATTAATTGCATAAATTCCTTAAAGCTTTGTCCACTCAATAAATCAATTGGATGTTTTCTCTCATTACCCGCTGTAATAACATGTAATTCATTGTCTGAATAGCTGTCATTAATTACTTTAGTGTATTTCAAATAATTTGTATAATCATTATCTTCTAAAATATCTGTTAAACAAAAATCATTCTTAATATTAAGATATTCATGAATGTGTGGATCCTTTATATTACAATCCAACAATAACACTTTTGGTGTGTTTGCCACAAAACAATATGCCAAATTAACTGAAACCGTTGTAGCCCCTGCTCCATGGTCTGCACTAGTTAAACATACACTATGAATATGTGGATGTTTTTCATTATATTCAATATTAGTACGTAGTTTTCGATAAGCCGAACTACTCGATATATTATGTTCCATGATTTTCTCCTATTTCTTCAATGGTATTTCAGCTAAAACATCTACCCCCAAAAACATTTCAGCTTCCTCTGCATTTCTTAAGTGTTTATCGAATAAGAAACATAAAACTACAATACCCACACTAATAACCAAACCAATAAAAGTACCAATTAATGTATTCTTTTTAACATTTGGACTAACAGGTGTAGTATTAATTTGTGGCTCATTCATTGTAGTCACACTACTTAAGTTTAATTCAGATATCATTGACTTTTTAAATTCATTTACAACATTTTTGACAATACGATACGATAGTTTAGGATCATTTGTAGTAGCCTTAATATTGTAATTATACGTATTATTTGAATCTCTTGTTACTTCAATACTCTCTACTAGCCCTGAGCTTTCAACACCAACCGCATTGCTCACTTTATCTAGCACCTTACTTCCTGTTAAATAAGAAGTATAATCCAAAGAAGTTTCTGCAGGTACAATTGTAATATCTGTACTTGATGTATAACTTTTAGGTAAAATGAATTGTGAAACACCAAACACAACCACTCCACACACAAGAGTTATAGTTATAATTAACTTAATGTTTTTAATTATATCTTTCAATAACTCTATCAAATCAATTTCCATTTCATCATTCATATAATCGCTATTCATAAATTATTTCCTTTCTATACTGCTCCTCTACCATATAGCACTTGTTTAATAGTTTTAAATAACAATGTCACATCCAACCAGAATGACCAGTTTCTATAATAATATTCATCCAATAATAAACGATGATCAAAATCTACATCACTTCTTCCATGACTTTGCCACATTCCAGTAATACCAGGTTTACATGCAATGACATCATAATAATAATCTCCCATATCATTTCTTTCTCTTGGTAAATATGGGCGAGGTCCAATTAAAGACATTTGACCTAATAACACATTAATGAATTGCGGAAATTCATCTAAACTCTTTTCACGTAAAAACTTACCTGCACTTGTGATACGTGGATCATTCACTAATTTTTTATTCTTTGTATATTCTTCTCGAATGGCTGGATCTTTTTCCATTAATTCTTCAAGAATCTTATCTGCCCCGATTACCATAGTACGGTATTTGAACATCTTAAATTTTTTACCATTCTTACCAATACGATTCTGCGTAAAGAAAATAGGACCTTTATCTCCTTCTTTACGATTTTTAATGAATACAAAGATTGTTAATGGCATTAATAATAATAAACCACATAATCCAGCGCAAATGTCTAAGATACGTTTTAATGCATAAGATAAGAAATGTTCTAATCCACGAGAATTTGAAATCATTAAGATTCCATCAAAATCTTCTACCTTTGTATCAAATGTTACTAAACCATTTACTAGTGGTAAATATTTAATAACATCGACTTTATTTTTAAACACTTCAAACACAGCATTTAAATCTTCACTATCCATCTCAGGAATCGCAATCAATACTGTATCTATATCTTTTTCTTTGATTACAGAACAAATTGAATCTAAATCAAATGTTTTATTCACATCTACGACTTGTTTCTGCTGAATATACTTAACTTTTTTTGAATTATTGCAATTCACAAAGCCGATTACATCTAAAAGTGAGTATCCATTTCCAAAACACACCATTCCTAATTTTTCTGCTGTATGTCCAACACCAACAATTAATGTATTATGTTTAAACCATTTTCTAAATACTTTATGAGAATATCTAGAGTTAAACCCTGCAAAAACAAATAAAACACATGTTAATAATACAAACCCAAAGAATTTCTTTATAGTCCAAGTACTAATTGGGAAAACAAGAAAACTTTCTACAAAAAAACCTATATGACTTAATATAATCAAACGAATTTCATCATACATTAATAAAACTTTTCCTTGATATCTTCCAATCAGTATTTGCATTAAAAAATATAATATACATAATTTCCAACACGTTTCCAAATCATATCCAGAAAATTGTATAATAAACATAAAAAAAACAAATTCAATTGTAATCTTTAAACTTCCTATTTTTGACATTAAAACATCAACTCCATATGACCTATTCATTATACTAAAAAAAAAGAAAAGGACAAATCTTTATGTAAGCGTTAATCATAAAGTATCCTTTTCTTATTAAATATTTAGCCCATAATTGTTGATAAAACAGCAAAACTTTGCGCATCAACTGTTGAAGTATTATTCGTTCCTTGGAAGTTAAATGTGACTGTATATTGTTGTGTAGCCTCATCTAAAGTACAACCAATGTCTGTTACATCCTCTTGTCCAAGTCCTGCATTAGCAAGAGCTGCATTAATAGCTTGTTGTTGATTTTCATCAAAAGAAGTTGATTCTTTTTTTTCCTTCTTTGTTTCTGTTTCAGTTTTAGTTTCTTCCTTTTTTTCTTCTACAGGTGCAGTCGTAGAAACTTCTTCTTTTTCTTCACTATTACTTTTTTTATAATTTCTTTCTTGTATAATCCCATCTTTACCAATCTTATATTCATAAGATCCAGAATTTGTATCAAATGTCACTGTATAATATTTCTTTTCTTCTTGTACATTCACATTTGAACATTCCTTTTTAGTTGCGTTCGCATCATCTCTAGCTACTTCTAGAATATCATTCTTTGTGATTTCTAGTTCACTATTTCCACAACCAGAAAGTAATAGAGCAGAAGCTAGAATAAATAGCCCTTTTTTATTAATCATTACCTTCTCCTCCATAACCATATCCATAGCCATAATTACTACTTTCTATAGATTCAACACGGTTTAAAACCACACCAATCACGTGTCCACCATTTCTTTGAACATCTCCAATTGCAGTTTTAACTTTACGTTTATCAGATGACTTTGCGTTTACAACATAAAGAACCCCATCACTTACATTACACAATGGAATCGTATCCGAAGCAACAGCTACGGGTGGACAGTCAATAATAATATATCCAAATTCTTTTCTAGCTTGATCCAAGAATTTAGCTAATCTTTTAGAACCCAATACCTCACTAGGATTTGGTACTCTATGACCTGCTGTAATTACAGATAGTGCATATCCTCCATCAAATTGAACATCTTGTACTCCTTCATAAGAATGGATACTTCCACCTTCTCTAAATTCAGAAATGATGTTTGTCAATCCACATCTATTTGAAATCCCTAATGTCTTATGAACAGACGCATTTCTTAAGTCACAATCAATTAATAAAACATTTTTATATTTAGCAGCCATAATACGAGCTAAGTTACAAGCTACTGTACTCTTACCTTCATTCGGAACTGTACTAACAACATTAATCACCTGGATTGCATCATCCATTTGACTAAATTCAATATTAGTACGTAAACTACGATAGATCTCATCTACATCAAATTGATTTCTCTTTCTCTTTGCCATTTTTATCTCCCAAAGAAACAAAACAGTTTCTTTTTCTTTATCACTTCAATATCCAAAATGTCCATATTACTTAAGATTCGCTTTGGATTCTCATAAAATAAGATATCCGCATTATCAGAACCAATACGCTTAGAAACAACTGAATATACATCACTCATCTTTTCAATTCTATTCCCACTCGCTCTATGTGTATCAGTACAAATCAAATCACAATATCCATTGTCCAATAATTCTAATGCATTAGCTTGAATTGTCTTTCCATTTACCCCCAAAATAGAAGTACGATTCAATTGAAGAACACACCCCATATCAACCCAGTTATCAATAATGGAATAATCTAAGCCCTCATGGAAGTAACGCTCAATATGAGCTATTACCGGAATGTGTCCCCTTACCTTAATTTCATATAAACAATCATCTCTAAAATCAATAGAATGAATGTCACGAAGAACATTATATTCAACCAACATATATTTACTTCCATTTAAAGTGGGATATAAATCCAAATCAAAGTTTTGAATGAATTCACTATTCATCATCACTTCCCCACCAAAGTAAATTGGTACTGGACTCATATCTTTTAATTCCAATTGGCGAGTAACAATCTCATTATAAATATGAACATCTAACTGACCAGGAATAAAGTGAGGCGTACTACATATTCCTATAATTCCATCACTTTTAGCTAATTTCAATGAACTAGCTGCATCCTCTCTACTAGGCATACCATCATCAATGCCCCAAGCCACATGAGAATGCAAATCAAAATACTTAGCCATTATAATTCAGGAATCTCGCAGAATACTGGAATACCCAAATATTTTTCTGCCTCTTCCTTCGTACGCAAACGATTGTCAAATAAGAATCTTAATACAGCATAGCCACAGCCTAACACAAAACCGACCATTGTAGCCAATAATGTATTCTTCTTTACATTCGGTCCACTAGGTACATAAGACAATTTCGCCTTATCTACCACTTCAATATTACTAACATTTAAGTTTTTCTGCATAGAACGAATAAAAGTACTAACCGTATCATTTGCGATATCCTTACTTAACTTAGGATCTGTCGTAGTAGCTGAAATCGTAATAATTTCTGTATTAGATTGATTTGAAACACTGATTAAATTTTTCACACTATCCGCACTTTCTAAGCCAACATTTTTTGCAACTTCAGACATGATGTTGTTCTGAGTTAATAAATTGACTGCATTTGTAACCAATTTACTATTCGCCATTTGAGAATTATAATCCAATGAACCACTCTCACTTATCTGAGGGGTTAAATAAATAGATGTTGAAGCAGTGTATGTTGGTGTAATTAACAATTTCGTCCCAAAAAAACCTATAAAAGCAAAGGAAATGCACATAATAATAATTAATTTACAATATTTTAGAATTGCCTTTAATAATTCTGATAAATCAATACTTTCTTCTTCTAATAAATCTTCTCGATTTAATCTTGAATTCATAATACCCTCCAATTTCATTATAATAAAGCATTGTGTATAAAAATATATACTATAATCTTATACAATATATACAACGCATTTATAAGTATAACATGAAAATGATACTAATAAAAAAAATATTTAGACACATGATATTTTTATAATTGTTTATATCATAATTTAATATCTTCCAATCGATTACTGACTATATAGTAGAATTTTACTAATCTGAATGAGTCAATTTT
>OGRM01000539.1_pt1 | contig 32720 bp, 50 predicted proteins | sample 1553491 | NCBI WGS metagenome assembly OGRM01 (sample SAMEA2580110, study PRJEB22360) | human gut metagenome | biome: human gut; feature: human-associated habitat; material: faeces | place: Denmark | collected 2008/2010
CTACAACAACCTTATGCAAGCGAGGGTCGGGGTTTTTCAAAATGAAAAGGGTCATCGTCTTCTGGTGGCCCTCGTCAACTGCCATGCACTCAGCCGCGTTGCGAACCTCTGTTGCGATTTCGTTATTCATCGTGGGTTCCCTTCTCTCTCCCATCTTGCTGTAACAAGCATACACCTATAACGACCTTATATCGGAAGTTTTTTCAAAATAAAAAACGGGAACCCTCTCGGATTCCCGCATCTGGTTATTTTTTCAAATCGGCGCGTATCAGCTCCTTGATGTAGCCCTGCTTGCTGGGAACGCTGTCGAGCTTTTCCAGAACGTCATCGTCGGTGCGGCGATTCAGCTTCAGGTGAACCTGCCGCGTATTCTCCGCGTCGTACTTCTTCTGGGCCTTGATTTGCGCTTCAGTTGCCATGCGCATCACCTCCGGTTGTCGATTAAGTCTGCCAGCATCGGCCACATGCCCGGCCCAGAGCTGTCTAGGTTGCAGAGTGCGTCGTCGTTGCCGAACAGCGCCCTGCTCGCCATGATGCACCCGTGGCAGTCTCCCACGGTCTTGTACGCGCTGCCCTCGTCGGCGCACCTGTGAGTGCGCAGGAACTCGGCCACCTCGCGGCGCTCGTCATCGGTAATCATTCCTCTACCGCCTTCGCTCCACAGTTGGGGCAATAGCTCAGCGTACCGACTGCGGGCACCGCAGCTCCGCAGGCGTCGCACCTGACAGCGGGGCCGCACATGGCATGGCTCGCGGTCTCGTCCGGCTCCATGTGGCACGTGCGCTCCGGTTCAGGTTCTATGAGGTCGGCAAGATGCGACATACCTATCCTCAGCCCGTTCTCTGTGTTTGCGTAAAGCCCCATCCCAAACAGGGTGCCGTTCAGGTGGTAGTACCTGCCCTCTTTCACCACGTCAAGCGGGCCGCGCACCCAAGCCGCAATCTCACGGCGCTCGGCATCCTCGGGTAGCTCGATATTCATTTGACTTCCTTTCTCTTTCTCCGTTCGTTAGTCTTGTCCGTTTCTGGGGCGCGGTTGAGAACCTTGTTGCGCAGTTCCGCGCAATCGGCGCTCGGATAGGTAGGCGCCACCTCTTTGCGGATAGCAGACGCGCATACAGCCACGCCATATGCAATGCGCGGTTCCGTGAGGTCTTCATCACGCATATAGCCCCGGTAAAGCCTGTCCACCTTGGCCAGCGCCCTCTCCCACGCCTTGCAGCGCTCGCGGTACATCTTCATGCGGTCGCGCGTCTTGGACAGCTTCGATTCGAGTCCTCGGCTGTGGCGCTCTAGGTTGGCGTACCGGCGCTTTAGGTCGGACAGCTCTTCGGCGTAGCTCAGGGCCAGCGTTTGGTAGTCCTGCATCACGCTGGCACCGCCCCGAACAGGGCGAGCACCGTCCACAGCACAGCCGGAATCACCACGTAGTCGATGAGCCAGCAGAGCCCGATGAACCCGACCGCTGCGCCAGCGGCCCTGAGCTGCCACGGGAAGCGCGCGTGTCGTACCCCGCACCTCGACGGTGCCTTTGCGTCCCCAGTAAATTCCATGTCCTTCATTGTTCTTCTCCGCCCCTCATTCGGTACTCTAGCCATTCGCCCGTGAGCGCGTGATGCAGGTAGTTCTCGGCCTTGCCCAGCTCTATGTCTAGAGCGTCCTTCCTGCCGGCCCTCAGAAGGTATTTGAGCGCGTTCCCGACGTCCCATGCCTGCGCCATTCCGAACCCTTCTGCGGATTCGACGCGCTCCATCACGTCGGCGATAATGTCCTCCGCTTGGATGCCTCGCATCTCGTAGCGTTCGCTCCCGTCCGCTTTCTCCATATCGTTCCTTTCTCTCTGGGATTCGCAGTGACGGCCTGTCTCTCGATGGTATGTGCCGTTTGCCCTTTCCCTTCCTGATGTATCTAAGTATATACTATTGTTTCAGAAAATGAAAGCGTTTTCGCAAACTTTTGAAAGGTAGTTTCTGGCATAGAAAGGCCACTGTTTCCAGTGGCCTGTGTTCAATGTTTCTGTTTTCCTTCCATCTTCAAGCGCTCAATGTCCCAACTCATCTAGACGGAACCACGTGTTCACGTCGTAGCCCTTCTTGTCGGATTCCGTCATGTCCACGACCTTTCCGCTCCAATGGAACCGTGAGCCTTTGTAGAGAAGAACCTCATCGTCGGGCTGGAAGTCAGTGTCGAAGATTGTGTTTGCCATTTCGGGGTTCCTTTCTCTCGCTTTCCCCTATTGCGGTTACTAGTATATACCTATACCGAGCAGTCGCAAGCGAGAATCCGAAACTTTTTTGCCCATATATGGGTGCGGCCCGCAAGGTCGGGACTTACGGGCCGCTAGAGAAAGGAGCACCGGCATAGGTGCGGCTACATTCTACCACGGAGGAACCTGCGGAGCGCGTCAAGCTCGGCTTTGAGGTGGACAGCCTGCGAAAGCCCGCGCTCGGTCATAGCCCCAGAAGCTCCTTGGCTGCTGCCGTCCTTGCAGCGTAGTCCGAGCGTCGGCGGTCTTGCCCATTGAATGCCACGGGGACGCACATGTCCATGATGCGGCTGTAGATTCGCTGCTCCCCGATTCCGTCCGCGCTCATGAGGTCGCGTGGGTTGATGTTGGTCGTGATTATCAACGGGAGCTTCGAGCGGTAGCGGGCGTCGATGATTGACGTCACCTGCTCCGCCATGTACTCGGTCTTTCTCTCGGTGGCGAAGTCATCGATTATCAGCAGGTCGAACTTCTGAAGGCTGTCTATGTACTCCTGCTTTCCAGCGAACCCGTTTTGCAACTTGTTCACTATCCTCTGGAAGTTGGTCATAAGGCATGGCGTACCGTTCTCGATTAGTGCGTTCGCTATGCAGGCGGCTGCAAAGCTCTTCCCGCTTCCCACGTTCCCGTAGAGCATGAGACCCGTACCGTTCTCCAGCATCTGAGGGAACTTCTCGACGTAGCGCTTCATCGCCGCCATCGTCTTCGCATCCTTGCCATCATCGTTGGCGAACGTCCAGTCACGCATCTCTGAGTCAGGGAAGCCCGTGCGGCGCATCCTGTCAACGCGCTGCATTCTCTCGCGTGCCCTGTCCTCTTCCTTGAGCTTTTCCTCCCTCTCGATTTCGCACCTGCACATGCAATACGGCTTGATTGCCCTGCCGCCGAACTCGACCTCGCATTGCTTGGGCGTGTGGCACTTTCCGCAGTAGAGAAGGCCGTCCTTGATGTAGTCGCCCTCCTGCGGCTTGTGGTTCTGGGCTGCCGCCTTGGCAAGCCCCTCGATGATTCCGTTTGTATCCATATCCGTTTTCCTCCTTACTTGTTTTTCGGCGCGTATTTTCCCAGCCCTAGAACCTTGTCTACCTCTTCGTCTCCGGTGCTCTGGTAGTAATAATCGGCATCTATTTTCTTATCGAATCCACTTTCCTGTGCCCTTCTTGGCTGCTGGGAAGACTTCTGCCTGTCCATGCTAGCCCAGTTACGAATCGTCGCCAGATGGTTCTTGTAGGTCTTTCCAGTTGAAGCCATGTAAGAGCTAAGCCTTTCGACTCTCTCTTCCCAGTCAGTGGGGAACTCTGCTTGCAGCTTCTCCATGTCTGAGTCTGGGAGAAGGACGTTTGAGTACTCCCCGTACTTGTGGCGCGTCTCCCTCTTCTGCGAGGGCCTATCGCATTTGATAGATGGATTGATAATAGACGGATTACTGATAGATGAATCTTTGTTGCTACTTTGAAGTGGTACGGGGTCGCACTTTGAAGTGGTACCCCCGTCGCACTTTGAAGTGGTACCCGTATCACTTTGAAGTTGTACGGGGTCGCACTTTGAAGTGGTACCCGTATCACTTTGAAGTTGTACGGCCTGTTCAGTTGGGCGATAATACGCACGAGTGCCGACCTCGCTATTCTTGACTTTTTGATGATATAGCAAGCCGAACTTTACCAGCTTCTTGAGCCTGCGCCGTACCGCTTCTGGGTTGAGGTGCATAATCGGCAGTTCGTCGCATACGTATGAAGCACTGACCCACCCATATCCGACGCCGTCTATTACGCGCTTCTCCATGCCGTCAAAATAGAAGTCCATAATCCATCGCAGAATCATGAGGTCGCGTTCGTCTATTGATTGATGTTCATCGCGCAGATTAAGGACTTGCTCTTGGCTGAAGCCGAATATCGTGTATTTCATTTTCGCCACCACCTAAAAAGAAAGCCCCGTCACAGGTTGCAGCTGCGACGGGGCTTTCTATTTTCATGCCGTTAAGGCTTGAAAAGCTATGTCATTTGCAAGGCTGCAACCCTCGCGTTCTTAAATTATAGCATCACGATTCCTCGATGTTGATGTGATTGATGTACGCCATGAGCTTCTTTTTCATCTTGTACTCGGCTGTCTTGAATCCCTTGCAGTCTTCCACGACAACCTTACCGCCGCGATGGTAAACGAAGTCTGCGACGTACTTCATGCCACGGTATTTCACGCCGTCGCACTCGAAGCTCGGCAGAAGCTCGAACGGAACCTGAAGGCGCAAGTCCTGAATCTCGCCCGCTTCCTCCATACCTCGAAGCTTGGTATACCGCTTGGCTTCCTTGGCGCTGTCGAACTCGATGCCGTCAACGACCGTCTTCTTCGCGTGGTACTTACTTACCCGTGCTGCCAAAGCCGTCACCTCCCCTCTCGGAATCGTCAAGCTTGTCAACGACGTCAAAATCCACGTACTCGCATGGCACGATTACGAGCTGTGTAATCTTGTCCCCACGCTCGATGACGTGACACTTTTCGCTGTGATTGTAGAGCTTTACCTTGATTTGCCCCGTATATCCCTCGTCGATGACGCCCTCGGACGTGATATCGTGCCTGACGTTCAGCCCCGATTTGCTCTTCAGCATGCCGACGTAGCCGTGCGGCAGCTGGATATGCACGCCAGTGTCGATGACGCGCGAACCCCTCGCGGGAACATACGTGTCGATTGGCGAGCGAAGGTCTGCCCCTGCGTCCGTGCCGTGGGCACGCACGGGAACGAACGCGCAACTATCGAGTTTGATTTTCATTGCCTTCATCCTTCCCGAAGCTGTATCTTGCATACCTTGTGGCCTGTCCGTAGCGGTTCTTGCCGTGCTCCCGCTCCGTGTGTATATCGTGGCCGCCCTCCTTAAGCTCGAAGATGACAGCCGCTAGCCTTGTCACTCCAAGGTCTTTGAATGCGTCCAGCGGCGTTATGCTGCCGAACTCGCGTATGTAGTCGAGAACCATCTGCTTCTGGCTTGCCATCGCTTCACCCCCTTCTCTAGACGTAGTTGCGCCCGAACATGCTTATAAATTCATCAATTGTCCAGCCGTAGTGCGCCATCGCACGCTTCTGCGAAACCTCCTGAAGGTACTCTTCGAAAGGGCGGTTGAAATGCACCGCATAGTCGCTCATGTTGTGCGCGTCTGGCGATAGGAAGACGTACAGGCCAAGCTCGATTGACTTCTTTCGGTTCGGGCCGTGGAAGACCTCGTGACGTACGAGCCACGGTTCGCGCTCGTCGTACCAGTCAATCAAGACACCATGACGCTCGTCGTACCACTCGCCGCACCCGAGTATGCTATGCTCTTTCATCATCCCTCGCCCTCTACGTACTTCAGCCGTGCGATTTCCTCGCGCGTGAGAACCGGGATGCCCTGCGCTTCGCATTCCTCCCTCGCCCCGTCGATGAGACGCGAGAACTCCGTCGAATCCATGTGACTCGAACCCTTGTAGACGCGGTAATGCGTGAACTCGCGACCGCCAGCGAATCCCGTTCCGATTTCCTCGAAGTATCGGAAGTACCCGGAAACGTCGATATCGGAACGGACGCTCACGACCTCGAAAGGCGCGTGCTCCTTCAGCATGCGGAAATGAAGCTCCGAGGTCGGTATCCTCAGGACTCGCCCGAGCTGGTTGACCATCGACCAATAGTAGGCGTTCTGGGTGAGCGTGCGCTTGCGCTTGCGCTCCTTGATTTCGTAAATCTGCTCGCCCTTCGGCTGCGAGAACAGCCAATGGATGATTTCCTCGGCTGTTCCAATCATGCCGCCAATCATTCCGCCCCGCCCCCTTTCCAGATAGGGGCGGGATGCTTCAGAGCACCCCGCCCCGTTTCAGTCTTTAAAAAGGCAAATCCTCGTCGTAGAACTCGGACTGCGGGGTCTCGGCGTAGGCCTGCCGGGCGTTCCACTGCGGCGCGGGCTGCGCCTGCTGCTGCGGCTGATAGCCCTGCTGCTGGGGCTTGCGGTTCTGCATAAGCTCGATTTCGTTGGCGATGATGTCTACCTTGGAATGCTTCTGCCCGTCCTTCTCCCAGCTCGAATAGTGGAGCTTGCCCGAGATTGCGACCTTCATTCCCTTGGCGAGAATGTCGCTCAGCGCCGTTGCGCGGTTGCCGAAGGTCACGCACTCGAAGAAGTTGGGAACGTCCTCCCACTGCCCCGAAGCGTTCTTTCGGCGGTCGTTGACCGCGATGCCGAAGCTCAGAACAGGCGTGCCGCTCTGCGTCGCTCGAAGCTCTGGTGACCTCGTCAAATTTCCCGTGATTGAGACGTTGTTGATGCTCATTATTCGACACCGCCCTTGTTGTTCAGCTCTTCGAGCTTCTTGTCGTATGCGTCCCCCATGATGTGGCGGAAGACGGCGCTGGTGGTCGCGTCGTTCCACGTGAGATATTTGCCAGACCAATCGGTGCTCGCCCTGTTGAGCAGAACGTCCTTGACCATTTCCAAGTCGAACTTCGCCTTCAGCAGATTTTTGTATTCAGTGTTCGTGATTTGAACCGTGTTCTCCATTTTTCATCGTCCCTCTCTATTTGTCGGTTGCGAAGACGAAAGCCCTGCAACCCTTCGTGTCGTTGTAGATGCTAAGCCCCGTTATCTGGCCGCTCTCGATTCTGACCTTCTCGCAGCGGAAATTGTCGTAGCATTGAAAGCGCCCGTTCTTACCCTGCTTGACGTTGCACTTATCGGCGGGAACCCAGATGAACGGGGCCGTGTAAAGCTCGCGCCCGATTCCGAGCATGAACCCGGCCCGCTTGTATGCGTCAGAAGCGCGACCCTTCTCAGCTTCCATGTTGGAAGGCGTGCCGTTCGACTGCTTGGCAATCCATTGGTATTTTTCCTCGTCCCATATCTCGATGGTGCAGAAGAGCTCGCCGTTTATGCTCTGGTACGAGTTGCGCCACCCAGTCATTCCGAAAGTCTCGTCAAGGATGCGCATATCGCATCGGCTGTCCTTATACAGCAGAAGCGCCACGCCCTTCTGGCTGCATTGCGCCACGCGCACCTCGATTTCGTCTGCCCTCAGCTCGCGCATATCACTTCACCTGCAGGCTTTCACTCGTGATGATTTCGGCGTGCTCGATTTCACGCCCGTCTGCCAGAGCAGCCTTGATTGCCGTGCGGTTCGGCGTAGGCTCCTTGTACGTGAGCAGGTCACCGGCGTGCTCCTGCGCCCATGCAACGAACCCGTCATCGACCTGAACGCTCTTGGCTTTGCGGTAGCTGCAACGCAGCCTTGGAGATTCGAACTTTTGGCCCTTCAGCGCGTAAACCAGAAGGTTCTTGATGCGCTCGGCCTTGTTCTCTACCGCCTTGCGGCGCTGTGCGAGGTTCTCTTCCTCCTCCTTCATGGCCTTCGCTTCGGCTGCGAGGTTCTTGTATAGACAGCCGATGTTCTCGACCTTCTTAGTGCGCTCCATCTGCAACTCGTCGAAGCGCTTCTCGTCCTCGATTTCGCCCGTCTCCATATCGACAAGCGACAGGATTGAATCGTCGATTTCGTAAATGCTCATACCCATGTCGTCGTTCCTTTCTCTTTGAGTTCTTCAAGCTCTTCCACGGAATAGAAAACGTCTTGTCCAGCGAAGAGCTCATTAATCAGGTCGTACAGAGCTTGCATGTGCTCCTTCGTCGGTTTTCCCCTCTCCATTCTCGTCACCGTCCTCGAAAAGATAATCGAGCGTGTAGGCCGCGCCGTTGCGCTCTTCAAGCTCCGATTGGAGCGCCATCATCTCGCCAAGTCGAAAAGGCTGCTTGCCGGAAAGAAGGCGAAAAACCGTGGGAACCGACTTACCGATTGATTCGGCAATATCTCCGCTCGTCATGCCAGCACGTGCGATTTCCGCTTTGAGATTCTTGTACATCACTCCACCTCCTTATGTGCTCAATGTGCGCACTTATGTGCTCCAACAATTTCCATTATAGGTATGATTTTTCAAATTGCAATAGATTTTTCTAATTTTGTTATCATTTACTATCAAAAAATGAGCACTATAGTGTTTACAGTGGAAACCTATAGATTATATAATTGTCTCAGCAAACGTGGTGGTACCAACGTTTAGCGGGGAAAGGAGTCGAATTTTGGATGGCATTTACTGACAATTTGCAGTCTCTTATGAGCGCAAAAGGGATATCCCGTCGAAGATTGGCGAAAGAATGCGGGATAAGCCCAAGCGCGGTGAACTCTTGGTTCAACCGCAGCTCCGAGAACATCAGCCTTCAGACGCTTAAGAAGCTGTCGGAATACTTCGGGATAAGCATCGAAGAGCTTGTTCATGGCAGGCATCAAAGGCGCGAGATTGCGTTCTCAAGTAGCGCGTATACGGACGAAGAGCTTGACCAGATTCAGCGCTTTGCGCACTTTTTGATAGGGCAACGAGGAAAGGGGTAATTGATGAATGACATATGCGATTTATCTACGAAAATCAAGAAAAGACGATGACGCGGGCTTTGCCGACACGCTGTCAAGGCATGAAAAAATGCTCACGGATTACGCAGACCGAATGGGTCTGACAGTCCATGAGCAAGACATTTATCGTGAAATTGTATCGGGTGAGAGCATCGAAGCCAGACCGCAGATGCAGCGCCTTCTGAAGGCTGTGGAAATGCGCACCTACACGGCTGTATTGTGTATCGAGTTGGAGCGATTGAGCCGTGGTAACGGGGCAGACCAAGCGCGAATCCTCAAGGCGTTTCAATTCTCAAACACCAAAATAATCACTCTGAACAAGACATACGATTTGGCATCGGATGACGAATTCGATGAGGAATTCTTCGAGTTCGGGCTGTTCATGAGCCGCCGAGAATACAAGACAATCAAGAGACGATTGCTCAGAGGAAGGATGCAATCGCAGCAGGAAGGCTACTTCATCGGCTCAACGCTCCCATTCGGCTACGGGAAAATCAAGAACCCCGAAGGCAAGGGCCATATACTCGTGCCGAACGAGCAAACGCCGATTTTGCAGATGATTTTCAGACGATACGCCGCAGGCGATTTGCTTGCTGATATCGTGGAAGACCTGAATGCCGCCGGTGTCCAAACTGCAAGCTCACTGAACGCGAAATGGACAACAAACCGCGTGAGGGATATGCTCCGCAACCGCGTCTATATCGGCGAGATAAACGTCAAGAAATACGCCAAGAACCAACGCATTGAAGATGGTCGAATCATCGAGACCAAGAGACGCAACCCAGATATGCAGACGGTTCCTGGCAAACACGAGCCGATTATCGATATGGAGACGTGGGAAAAGGTTCAGGCGCGGTTCGCACGATTCGAGCCGAGAACAAACGTAGACAGGTCGCTGAAGAATCCGCTTGCGAGCATCATGCGCTGCGCCGAATGCGGGAAGATGATGGCCCGCCGAACTTACACGCACAAAGGCGTGCCAATCCCCATCATCGTCTGCCAGTCGAACCGCTGCATCACTAGACAGAGTAATCTTGAAATGGTCGAAAGCATGGTGATTTCCGAATTAAAAAAAGAGCTTGCGAGACAGCAGACGATACTCGCAAGCTACAACACAGAAAAGCAGGATAGCGCCGACGAAGAAACTCTCTCGTTCCTCCAAGCCGAAATATCGAAGAAAGACAAGATGCTTGAGCGTGTCGATGAACTCTATGAATTAGGCGATTACAGCCGCACGAAATACCTTGAGCGCTCGCAAAAGCTTCAAGCGCAAAAAGCCGAATTGATGAAGCAGCTTGAGGAAGTGGAAAAGCGTATTAGCGAGCGCGATAGCAACCGCAAGAACGCGGTGCCCATCCTCACGAAAGTGCTTGACGAATACCATACGCTTGACGTTAAGGGAAAGAACGACCTGCTGAAGATGATTGTAGACTGCATCACTTACAGAAAGCATGAAAGCGGCAGCGACATCGAGCCTGAACTGGATTTCAGGCTCTTGATTTAATCCGTCTGCAAGCATCGAGTATCTGATTTATCGGAAACCCAATGCGTACAGAAACACAAGATGCAGTAGCGTCTTGGCTGCCATATGCAACATATAGGGGGAAACCGCTTGGTTTCCCCCTTTTTTCGCTCGAAATGCCCCTACACCCACTAGGGCCTGCCATTTCTAACGCCTTAGAACGCTTCTCAGCAAGCCGTTTACCAGCGGAAACGTCAAGCCGTTCTCTTCCACATGTAGACTGCCAAATAGGGAGGAAGGTTGTTGTTAGCCTTGTCTCCGCCCGCGTACATCGTCTGGACGTTGCCGCCATATCCCTTCTTTTCCTGCGCCTGAACCGTCATGAACGGGGTGGCATTGCCAGACGAGTTGAGGTTGTCAATCTCATGGTTGTGCCTTGGCATTTCATCGACGGTCAGCGTGTACGCTGATTCGCCGCCCGTGCTCCCAGCCGCGTATGTCGAATCGGCACCGAGAAGGAAGCGCCCGCCTATGCGCTCCCACGTCCCTCCGAACAACGAAGCGGGATTCGCGTCGGTCACGCTCAGGTAGATTGCCCCTACTGGGTAAGCTCCCTGCGCGGTGAGCCATGCGGACTCTCCAAGCTGCAAAACGTCCGATTGGCTGGGCAGACAGTTCACGCCTACGCTCGATTTCTTGGTGTCGATGAAGAACGCGGGAATGCCCTTGCCAAGAGTGAGGTTGTAGTTTGTCGATTCCAGCTTGTCCGCGATAGTCACAACGAAGTCGTAGGCGGAATCCCTGTCGCACGTCACCGTGGATTGGATGGAATCCTCCAACTCGATTGGCGTCCCGTAGCTAGAATCCGAAACCTTCTTGAACTTCGCCGTGATGGTGACTTCATTCTTTCCGTTCAGGTACGAGTAGCGGGCGTGGGCCGTGATGTACGTTGTCGGCTCGAAGCTGTTCAATCGGTGTAGGTCGATTACGGCAGTTGGGGCGCTGTAATCATCGACGGTCACCTGAACCGATTGGCTAGCGGTGAACCCACGACTGTCGGTTGCCGTGACGGTCAGAGCCTGCGAATACGAAACGTCAACAGCTCCAAGCGAGACGGCCCCAGCAGCCTTCACGGTTTTCGTCACACCGCCGAAGGCGATAGCATGGCTCGCAATGGTAGCGCCCTTCTTTGCCGTCGCGGCAGGCACTTTCACCGAAAGCGTGGAGTGGTTCTGGATGATGCGCGACTTGTCCCCAGTAACCGCCACCGTGGCGGCGTTCGTATCCTCATACGAGACTGCCCCAAGCTCAGGCGCGGCGTTTACGACATTCATCTTCCTGTCAGCCCGCGAGTAGTAGGCCGTGCCGTCGATGGTGGTTTTCAGAACGTATGTGATTGGCAGTGCCGACGTGTTCTTGCTCGCATTGCGAAGCGCCGTTCGCTCCGAATCCGTTAGCTGCATCTCATATGAGCCACCAGAGCCGCTTGCGGCCCCAGCCCTCGTGATGCTTCCACCAGCGAATTCGATTGCCACGTCGCACGCGAAGCTCGATGGGTTGCTGTAGGTCAGCGTCGGGTTTGTCTCGTCGGTGAAGTCGTTGGCGGTCACGATGGTCGCGTTTCTGGCTATCCTGTCGAGGGTGATTGAGCCAGATGCCGTGATGCTTCCGACCTTCGTGCCGTCGATGGTCGCGTTGATGTTGAACGTGTCTGAAATCTGTGCGGTCTTGGTTCCGTCAGCGTCATGCGAGACCCTATGGACGGTCGTGCCGAGAAGAACCGAGCCACCCTTCTGGTTGATTGCTCCAGACGTGTAGCCCTGCGCGACACCTCCTACCGAGCAGGTGTTCGTGCGCGAAGAGATGCTCAGCGAGTAGGCGGAGCCTATCACCATCGTGTGCCTTACCGTCACATCGGAGTAGTTGCCCGCCGCGTTCTGAACAGCGCTCCAGTCCGCCCGCAGCGTGTACCCTCGATAGGCGCCTGTTATGCTTCCGCTTGATGCCATTGCTTTTCCCCCTTCCTATGCGAGCGCGACGAATGCGATGCCAGTGCTTGCGTCCGTCTGAATCGGTACCATCTTCATCAGGCCGCCGATAGCGAGCGAGCTGTTGATGTACCCGTTCGCCATGTAGAACACGCCGTCGGTAACGCCGTAGGCCGCGTTTCCCTGAGCGTCGTAGCCGACAAGCCCCTGCGAAGCGTTGATTTCGATGCGCGAGCCGTCGTTCGCCCACATGCGCAGCCCGTCCTTGTCGAGCTGCCCCAGAAGCGAGCCGCCCGCCGAGCGAACCTCCATCACGCCGTTGCCGTTTTCGGTTCCTCCGAGCTTCAGCGTGCCGCCCTTGATTAGGTCGGCGACGAAGTTGATGACGTTGATGTGCTGCATGTTCATCGTGCCGTCGATGCCCCACGCGCTCTCGAAAGTCCCGGCGATGCCGTTGCGAGAGAAGGCGATGCCGTTGTCGTTAATCATGATGACGTTGTGCGCGTCCTCCTTCGGCAGCGTATCCAGCACCATGATTTTCGAGCCGTCGTAGATGACATAGGAAGCACCCATCGACTGCGTGATGCTCTGGGTCACAGTATCTGCGACCCCCTGAATCGCGTTGTTTACCGTGCTCTGTGCCGCGCTCTGTGCGGACGATTGGAGTGACCCCGCAAGCCCGCTGAGCGTCTTCTGAAAGTTCCCGAACTCAATCTCGGTGTACTTGTCCAAAACGCAATCGTAGGTGAAGCCGATGACGTTGGTCAGGATGTGCACGCCAAGTCGCTCGTCGATAACCTCCACCGTGTCACCAATGTCCGTCACGCGCTCCATATCGGCCTTGAGCGTGTAGTTGACCTTCGGGACGCAGTTCTTGTTGACGTAGTCCTGCGCCTGCCGTCTCAAATCATCGACCAACGCTTTGCGGTACGCCGTCTCGTTGTTGCCGTAATCGTCCTTCTTGATGCCCGATTGCGAGAACGAGACGGTCTTGGTGTACGGGATGCCCCATTTCTTCTCGCTCTCGACGTAGATTGACGCGCTCGCGTCTTGGTCGTTGAGAAGGATGCCGTCCGCGCCCACTGGCAGCAGCTTCGTGACGACACCGCTCCAATCTTCCTCGCACGTCAGTTCCTTCAGGTTCTTGCGGTACCTGACGGTCACGCCGTTGTCGGCACCGATTGACTGGCGAATTTCGATTCTGAAGTTGTCGCGCACCAAATGACCGCCCCAGCGCTCGATGACCGTCTGGATTGCCTCGTAGAGCGACTTGCGGACGCAGCGGAACGAGTCAATCGTCTGAACGTCCGAGATGGTGGCGAACTCGCTCTTCGGCTCCGTCGCTTCGTTCAGGTGGTCGAGAGCCGCGTTCGCCGTCATGTCCACGACATACGAGTCGGCGATGAGGTAGTTCTTGGAATCGTAGAAGACGTGCCATGCCTTGAGCGAAACCTTGGTGCTCTTCTTCGTAGCGTCTGAGATGCGGAACGCCTGCGCCCCCTGCGGGGTGTCGGCCACGATTAGCCGCCCGCTGGTCAGATAGTCGGCGTACTTGGTGCTCGCTTCGAAATCGAGGTAGTAATCGCCGTTGTCCTTCTTGGTCACCTTCGCCTTCGTCGGCAGAATGACTATATCGCCGTTGGTGGTGAAGCTCTTGTCGGTCGCTTCGAAAACCCTAATCATAGATGCACCTCCCTATATGCCAAGGGGGCGCATCGCTGCACCCCCTTGAGCGTTCAATCTTTATACGGCCCTAAAGCTCGATGCCGTAAATGTCCTTGTAAGCCGCCTTTGTGGCTGCTTGGTACTTCTTCGGGACGCTATCAAAAGTGCGAAGCCCCTTGAAAATCAAGCGCGCGTAGATGTATCCCATGGTTTAAGCCCCCTCTACGATTCCCGCCACAGCTTCCTGCAGCTCGCTGATTTGCTCGGCGTTGATTTCGTCCTGTCCCTTCACACGGTTTGTGAAATGGGCGACGATGTTCTCACCGTCCGTCTCGGCCTTCGCGGAGACGGGCACGAGATGCTGCACCGTGGTGCCGTCGAACGTCGCACCCTTCAGGTTGTCCTCGGTGAACTCGGCGCGGATTGCGTCAAGCTCCGCGAAGGTGGCGACAACCGCCACGCAATCGAGCGCCGTGCTTCCGTCAGTGAAATCGATGGTCTTTCCGTCTGCGAATTTGTAAACCTTTGACATGGTTTCTCCTATTCTACTGATAAGCTGGGATACGGAATGCTAGCCGTATATCGCGTCAATCGTCTCGGAGTCGCCCGCGGATAAATTCAGCGGGCTGCCGAGTCCGGACGTCGTGTATTTGGCAAATAAGGCGTCTTTGAAGGTCACCTTCTCGCCCGATACCGACGCCGTCGCGCGTGCGCTCACGACCGAGTAGCCGTCTCCGCCAGCCGCGCCCGCGACGACGTACGTTCCGTCCGAGGTCGGCATGACGCCGCTCGCGCCGTGCCTGAAGACGACGGTCACCGCAGCGCGGTCTTTGAGGTCAGGAATGACAACCGTGCCGCTCAGCTTGATTCCCGGCGTTGCCAAGACGCGGGATACGGAATTCCCGAGGGTGGCGAGCTCACCCGTTACCGTCGTGGCGGCAGAATTGGAATCTGAGATGGTGCCGCCCTTGGTAATTGCGCTCTTTACCTTGCGCAGAACGCCGTTGACCACCACGTAATCACCGGCCTTGTACGCCTGCGAAGCGGTGGCAGAAGATTCCACCGCCGCACTCGGGACGATTTGGCGCTGAAGCGTAATGCCGTCTGAGTTGTTGATAGTGAAAGTGCTCGTGGTGCTGTCGGTGTATGTGATTGTATAGGTATCGACTGAGCCGGTCGTGCCAGTCTTCTTGATGCTGGTGATTCCTCGCCCGTTCTCTCCCTTGATGTTACCGATTAGTGTCTTTGCCATGTAATCACCCCTTTGTCACATAGTATAAGTTACCAGTTGATGAATCGTATTCGAAGTCTGGCACCTTGTCTGAATCCGAATGGTACACCCACAGGTTGCCGTCCGAATCGACCCCCATGTTGAAAAGGCCCGACACTGGAACCGATACCGTGTTCCCCGTATCGCCTTTCTCGCCCTTCTCGCCGTCGCGCCCGTTCTTGACGTAGAAGCTGCTCTCGGTTCCGTCCGTCATCTTGACGGTGTACGTGTCGATAAGGCCGTCAGTTGCGGTCTTGTCGATTGACTCGATGCTCGCGCCAGCTTCTCCTTTTAGCAGCATGACCTTGACGTTCTCGTCTATCTTCGCCATTTTATCACCCCCTAGAACGTAACGTCCTGCATGATTTCGAGCACGCCGCGCATGACCGTGAACGCATCGCCGTTGCAGCCGATTTCAAAGTCGTAGAAGTACTTACCGGGCTTCGCGTTTGCCGTGTCGCTCGGAGCTACCCGCACGGTGTACGCGCCCGGCCCGACCTTGGAGACGCCGCCCGAAAGCGACTTCTTGAAAAGGAATCGGTTGTCGCTGCGGTTGGACTTGCAAGTGAAATTGGCCCGCTCCAAGTCTTGCCCGAAAGGCGCTCCCTCTTCGTCGTAGACCTGCACATTGAAGGAAAGGGTATCGCCGCGCGTCATGCGGATGTACTTGTCTTCCATAGCGAAATTAGTCCGCATCATAACCACCTCGAAAAATCTTCGACCTTGATTCCGGTAACGTCACCGTTCCATGACAAGACGTTCTCACCGACGTTCAGGCGCAGGTCTGCATAATCGCCCGTGACGTGCCGGTTCATCAGGGCGTCGCCACGGTATGCGTTCATTTCCTCAGCGTCTATCGTGATGCTGCCGCCTTCGATTGAGAACGACAGCACGGTGACCGCGTTGATTGCAAGCTCGACGTTGCCGCTGCCGTACACCGTGACGGTCGGCCTTGACACGACGTTCCCGCGATTCGTCAGCGAGATTTCGTTGAAGCTATCGCTCGCCATTGTGACGCCAAGCGTGAAGTCTACCGAAGTTCCGGCCTTAATATCGAGCCACAGCGCATCGTACTCGGCGTTCGAATCAGCCGTCGCGGTCATGGTCGAATCGCCGTTGCTCTTCAACTCCATGTACGAGCCGCCGAAAGACCTAGACGGTGAGCCGTCGATGAGCCTTAGCGCGCACCCGGCAGCGCTGCCGCTGGCCGAAGCGGTCAGGGTGTAGCTGCCGGAAAGCGACATGCTCTCGATTGGGACTTCTATATCGACGTCGCTCGTTGCCCTGCCAGACACCCTGATGCTGCCGTCGCTAGACGTGACCGTTATGCCGAACTTGCTTGCCGTCGAATCTTGGACGTGCAGGAACTGGTTCACGATATCGAAAGTCCTGCCAACTGCGTCATACTTGAACGGCTGAACGTGCATCTTCACCTTCGCCGTTCGGAACCGTATCAGCCGCTCGAAGTCGATTTGGTCGAGGATTTGGTAGCGGTAGTACTTGTCAGGCTCGTTGCCGAAAACGACCTCGCCCTCCGAATCGAAAAAGGCGATTGCATCGTCAATGTCGAAGTCACCGTGGAGACCGATGCTCACCTCCTTGTCGTAGGCGGAATGGCCCAGCTTCGTAACGATATCGCCGTCGCGCCCGTCGATTGTCTCAATGGACGTGCGCATTTTCGGCTTGCTGATTGGCGGAAGGGACTGGATTATAAGCCCCTTGACGCTCGTGCTCTTCTCGCCGTTCAATTCGATGTAGTTAATCACATAAACACCTCCTATGCGTAAATCGCGTTCGTGACCGTGCGCTCCACGAACTTGCCAGCCACCTCGTCATCGAGCACGATGTGGACGCGCCCGAGGGCTTCGATGACAGCATCGACGACGCTGGGATTGGCTACCGTCCCAGCTGCGGGATAGCCGCCGTATGCCATCTGCGTGTCGCTCACGAAAGCCGAAGGGTCGGGCATGGCGTCCTGCATCTGGCCGACGACGCTGCCCATCTCGTCGGTGAAGCCCTCGCCGATGCCTTGGGCGATGTACTTGCCCACTTGGTCGCGGAACAGACGCGAAGGCGAGTGGATGCCGAGGGCGTCCTTCATGCCGTCGAGGATGCCGGACGCGAAGCTCTTCACCTTGTCGGCCAGCCAACCAGCGGCGCCAGATATTCCGTTCCAAATTCCGCGCACAATGTCACCGCCGATGCTGAGAACGCGGCTAGGCAGCGAGGTCAGCCCATTGACCACCGCGTTGAACATGTTCCTTGCGCCCTCCGAGCCTTTGCTCGCCATATTCCCAGCCCACGAGCCGAGGTTCGAGATGACGTTGCCCAGAAAGCTCGCGATGCGCCCGGGCAGCTGCGAGACGAAGTTGACGGCGTTGCTCAGGAATTGCGAACCAGCTCCGGTCGCGTTGCTGGCCATGTTCGATGCCCAGCCAACGACGTTGGAAATGACGTTGCCAAGGAAACTTGCGATGTTCGTGGGAAGGTTCTGGATGAAAGTCTCGACATTGTGGACGAATTGCGAACCCGCGAGCGCTGCGTTGCCCGCCATGTACGAAACCCAATCGGTAACCGTGTCGATGACGTTGTTCAGCCAGTCGGAGAACATCTGCGGCAGCTGCGAGATTGTTGTGCCGAGGTTAGAGAAGAAGTCCCCGATTGCCTGAACCGCATCGCCGATGAAGTCCTTGATGCCATTCCACACGTTCATGACCGCGTCTCGGAAACCCTCGTTCGTGTTCCAGAGCACGACTATCGCGGCGATAAGCCCGGCGACAAGCCCGACCACTAGCCCGATTGGGGAAGAGAGCTGCGCTGCATTGAGAAGCCGCTGCGCCACCGTCATTCCCTCGGTCGCGGTCTTCCAGCTTTTGAACGCGGTGACCATCGCTTCGACCTTCTGCGCGACCATGATGCCGCCCAACGCTGCGGAGATTCCGGCCAGCAGCGGAGCAATCGTCGGCAGGTTGTCCTTTAGCCACGATATGCCCTTCTTGATTGGCGGGATGACCTTGGAAACGCCGTCGCTGATTGAGTTGATGAAGCCCGTCACGTTCTCGGAGCCGATTGCATCGTAAATCTGCATGAGACCATCGGTGACAGCCGCCTGCATGTTTCCCATCGCACCCTCGAAAGTCGACGTGGAAGTAGCTGCCTGCTGCGCCGCGTCGGTGAAGCCCAAATCCATGATTGCCTGATTGAACTCGTCAGCCGTGATTTGGCCCTGTGCCATAGCGTCGCGGAAGTTGCCCGTGTAAGCGCCGTTCTTCTGCAACGCTTCTTGCAGCTTGCCGGACGCACCGGGAATCGCGTCCGCGAGCTGGTTCCAGTTCTCCGTCGTGAGCTTGCCGGCGCCCGCCGTCTGCGTTAGCACCATCGCCACGCTCTTGAATGTATCGGCGTTGCCGCCAGCCACGGCGTTCAGGTTGCCAGCGGCCTGCGTCAGACCCGTATAGTCCTGAATGCCGTTGGCAGCGAGCTGCGCGGTCGTGTTCGCAACCGTGTCGAGGTCGTACACCGTCTGGTCGGCGTACGTCTTCATATCGTCCTTGGCTTTGGAGATTGTCGAATCGTCGTATCCGGCGAAGCTCATGGTCGATTCGAACTTCTTCAGAGCATCGGAGGAGTTGATTGCTTCGCCCCCAAGGCTCTGCACGCCGTTGATTGCCGACGTGAGGATGTTGCCAGCGAGGTTTGCGATAGCGCCCTTCAGGACGGTGAATCCGCCCTCTGCGTTCCGCGCCTTCTCGCCCGCGTCCTCGACCGATTCGCCGAGCTTTCCGCTTGAAGTTGCGGATTTGCCCATCTGAGATTCGAGGTCTTTGATTTCGCTCGCGGTCTTGTTTATGTCCGTCTGCGCGTTGTTCATCTGCGTGCGCATACGAGACATGGAGCGCTCGTTCTGGTCGTTGGCCGCGGTCGATTTATCGACCTGCTCTTTCAGCTTCTCGACCACCTCCGCCTGCTTCTTGTACTCGGGCGAGGTCGTTCCAAGCTCGCGCCCGATGCGTTCAAGCTCGGACTTCTCGCGGTTGTACGAAGCGACTAGCTGCTCGTGCTTCTCCTTATTCTGCTGGTACTCGCTGCCCATCTTCTCATACTGCTCGCGCAGCGTGGAAAGTTTCGACTTCTGCTCTTCGAGCCGATGGGTCAGCGCCGTCTGCTTTGCGGTCAGCGCTTCGATACTCGTGTCGTTCTTGTCGTACTGCGATGACACAAGCTTCAGCTCGGACGAAACTTCCTTCAGTCTCTGCGAGATGTTGCGCAACGCGGCGCGGTACTCGCTCTCGCCAGTCAGCTTGACCGCGCCACCGAAACTTGCCATATAGCCACCCCCTTGGTTAGAACCATTCCTCGTCGCTCATGGACTGCGCTTCGAGCTTGGCATACGTAGACCCGTTCGCCCTCAGCTGCGTCTCGATGTCGAACGTGTCCTTGTAAGCTTGGTAAAGCGCCCGGAACCGTCTGAGCGTCAATCTCCCGACTTCCTTGTCGGACGAAAGCCCCAAGCGCGTCCGCCCGATGAAGTAATACCACGCGAAGTTAACGGTCGGGTCATAATCAAAAATCACGTCTTCGTCGTGGACTATGCGTTTTTTGAATCATCTGCTGCGGAATCGACCACCGTCTGCTGCACCTTGCTCGTCACGGATTCAAGGCCGACAGCCGTCAGGATGCGGGCCACCTTGCGATGTGTAAGCGGCTTCTCGTCGGTGCCGTCCTCGTCGTTGGCGATTTCGATTCCCTCGTTAATCATCTGCGTAGCCCCGAAAACGAGCGCCTTGATATTAGGTTCCCCCTCTTCAGGCTCCACGAGCTTGCCCCACGCTTCGATGCTCCCGTACTCGTCCTGAATTGCTTCCATGACGTTGAGGTCGAAGGCTAGCTTGTACGTCTTGTCTTTGTACTCGATTTCCTGCAACTTGCTTTTCATGTCGTCCTTCCTCCTTTTAAAACAATGGGCCACGGCGATTGCCATGACCCATTATCGCACATCCTTTAGGCCGCACCTTTAGACGCTGGCCGCCTTGAGCTTGTCCTTGACCCATGTAACGGCGGCTTCCTTGGTGTCGAACGTCTGCGCCGCAGACCAGTTGCCGTTCGCAAGGCTCGCCGCAGCTCCCTCGATTTCAGGCGTCTTGAAGTCAACCTTCTCGCCCTTCGTCTGGTCTTCCTGCGACGGCTCGCTGAACTTCACCTTGTACAGGAACTCGCCCTTGTACTTCAGAGCGCCGTTGACCATCTTGGTGATGACTCGTCCGAGACCGATGTAGGGTGCGACGTCGTTGGCATTACGCACCATCTCACCCTTGCCTGACACGCCGTCATCGACGGTGTGGCCGAGGATTGGCGCGAAAATCGTATCGTCATCGTCGGCGACGCCGAGCGTCACGGACGCGCTGTTGAAGCTCTTGTCGGATTCGGCAAGAGCGTCCTCGGCGTAGAGCGTAGCGTCGTTGTTGGTCACGGAAACCTTGCAGGAAACCGCCTTGCCGAAGGTCTTCGCGCCATCGTAGGTCGGTGCTCCGTCCTCGGCTTCGGTGAGCTTCGCCCACCAGATGTTAGTAAGGCCGATTTTTGCCATCTAAATCCCTCTTTCCTTTGCGAAACTGAGCGTCACATGAAAATACCCCGTGTCGCTCTCGTACATGTCCCCAGAAGAGCGGGACGGCTGCCAAGTCCACCCAGCATCTTCGAGAACCTTCTTGACTGCTTCGACGAGCGCCGCGTGGTTGCCCTTGCTGTAAACGTCGAAGTCGTAGTAGGTGACGTACCCCAGCAGAGAATCGTCCCCGGCATATGAGCTATCATCGTACTCTCGACTGAAAATGACGTAAGGCTCGCCGTGGCCCTCGTAGGTCATGAACCGCACGGGAACCTCTTTGCCGCTGACGGTGAAGCCGTCGAAAATCTTGACGATTTCAGCGTTCATCGGCTCACCCCTTCGGCAGGTACTTGCCCTGCACCTTTTTCATGGCCGATTCGATTTCGCTGCTCACGAAGCTGCGACGCATGAAAGGATGCCGAGGGTACGGCGAATTGCTGCGCCCGTATTCAAACATGTTGCACACCAAAGGCGCGGGCGTTCTCTTCCCGTCCTCATTGGTGAAGTACCCATAGAACGCGACCTTGGTGGCAACGCCGTCATCGGAAGGCGTCTTGTATGAGCGGGTCAGCTTCAGGCACTTCATGATGCCCGACTTCATGAAGCTCGACGGGACGTTGGCCTTGACGTTCGCCAAAACCTTCTTCGCGCCCTCGCGCGTCATCTCCTTGAGCATCGTGTCGGTGTTCTTGTCGAGGAACTCGAACTGCTCCATAAGCTCGGTCGGGAGCTGTTCGTCGAATGTTGCCATCAGTGTGTCACCTCCGCTCCTTGTATCTCAAGCTCTACGTTGGCGTAGTTGATGTTATTGAGATATTGAATCTCGTATCGCCTTCCGTCGAACAGGACAACCATGTCTCGGTCGATTCTCGTTTCAAGCGGATAGCGAATCGTGAAGTTCGTCGTTGCCGACTCAAAGCTCGTGCCGCTCTTGATGAGCGTGTACCCGCGAGTCGTTCTCACGCTAGCGTAGGCTTCGATGATTGGTTCGTCAACCGTGGTCGGGAACCCCTCCGCGTCGTGCGATACCTTCGGCTTGACGATTTGGATGCGGTGGTTGTACTTCCCCGCGTTAATCATCTTGCTTCACCGCCGACGGCAGAAGGTTCACGGAGTGCATGTCGAGGATGCTCTGCACCGCCAGATTGACGTTCGCGGAATCGACGTACAGGGCGCGGTTGTCGTACATGTCCTGTGCCAGCACGAACAAGGCGATAACGAGGTCGCTGGATTCGTCCAGCTGCTCCATCGTAAGCCCCGTGTACTTGCACATGTACGCGGTTGCCGCGCCGATAATCGTCTTTAGGAACCCTTCCTCGGAAGCTGTCACCTCGCCGACCCGCAGGCATTCCGCAAGGTCGGTCGAAGTGACCTCCGAGACTTTCGCAATCTGGTTCATGTCGTTTCCCCCTTACTCTTGGGGATTCGGCTCCCCAGACTTCTTGACGCTCCTGCCGCGCTTTGGCTTGACTTCCTCGATGTAGCCGGCCTTGGTGAGGTCGGCGACGATTTCGGCGTCCTCAATCTCCCGCGTCTCGCCCTCGTACATCGAGATGACGCCGCTGAAGGACTTGAGAGCCTTATGCACTTGCCATCACCATCTTGGCGAGCTTCTGTGCGTCCTGAACCTTGGAGTCGAACTCGAACCAAGCGACAACGCCAGTGGCGTGCTCGTCTGCGTACTTCTCGCGAAGAACCTGCGTCGTGATGTTCTCCGAGAACTTAGTGGCAAGGCCAGTCATATCGCCGTAGTAGATTGCGGTAGCGTCAGCCTTGATTTCGGGCATGTTGTCGGAAACGTACACGGGCTTGCCGAGCAGCGTGGAACCGAACGGGGACGTGATATCGTCCTGAAGCAGGTAATGGCCATCGGTGCCCTTCAGCAGTCGGAGCGCCGTGCGGGTCGCAGGGGACATAATCCAGATTGCGTTGTTCTGGTAGACGTCCTTGACGGAATCCTTCAGCTTGACAACCTCGTCGGCGGTGATTGCGGTACCCGCAGCGGTGGTCACGGAGTTGGTGAGCTTGGAAAGGCCCTCGACCTTGCTAGCGGTGCCGATAAGCAGCTCGTGCTCGATGAATCGAGCGATGTCCTCGCCCATCTGGTTGACCACGAAGGAAACGATGTCGAACTGGGAGTTGTTTATAAGCGAGTTGCTAATCTTGCTCAGTGCTCCAGCGAGGAAGCCGTCAAGCTCGATGTTCTTGAACTTGCCGTTGCTGGAAGTCAGCGGAGTGAACTCCTCGGCATACGCGACGGTGATGCCGCCGTCCGTGGTGTCGTAGTACGGAATCTGGAGCTTGCCCTTGACGTTGTACTTCTGCGACTTCGCAAGAATCGGCGAAACGTCGTAGACCTTCTTGATAATCTGTTGCGCGATGGTGGTCGGGATGACGGAACCGTTGTCGGTCTTGGTCAGCTCGCCCGCACGCTCGTGAACGACGCGGCCACGGATGAAGTTCTCGAAGGCGCGGGTGTCCTGCTGCTCCTGAGTCGGCTTCGGCTCGCCGCCAGCGGGTGCAGGCTCCGGCTTCGGCTTCTTGTCCTTGGAATCGTCAAGCTCGTCGCCAATCTTGAGCGCCTCCTTGATTCGCTTCACATCGTCGCGAATCTCTGCAAGCTCTGCTGCCTCGTCCTCGGTAAGCTCGCGCTTGTTCACCTCGGCGTCTGCCAGAATCTTCTCGGCCTTCTCAATCTTGTCGTTCTTAAGCTCCATGAGGTTCTTGTAGATCATGGCTCGGGTGTGGTAAATCTTCGGCATGTTAGCCCTCCTTCATATCGGCAATCATTGCCTTGTACTTGCTATAGTCGATTTCCTGCTTGGTTTCACGTGAAACATCGTCTGGCTTGTCCTCTCGCGTTTCACGTGAAACATTGTGTTCATCATCGTCGGCGTCGAACGAATCTGAGACGAACATACTGTTCTCGGAATCCTCGCTGCGGGCCATGATGAGCGTGCCGTCGTAGGCTGGCACCTTGGAACGGTCGAGGATGGATACCTCTTGGAGGTCGAGGTCGTTCACCTCGCGGGTGAGCATGCCGTTCTCGACGCCGTTCTTCACGTCGCGGTCGTAGAAACCGAAAGACCAGCCCACCAAATCGCCGCGCTTCGCCATCTCCATGACTTCCTTGTCTGAAATGGTGCATTTGGCGCGAAGTCCGATGTTGTCCTCGGTCAGTTCGAGGTTGCCCTTCTTGGTGCTGCCCAAATCGCGCTGCCAGTCGTGGTTGAGCAGGACGTGAACATCGTCGTTGCGCTTCAGGGCACGCGCGAACGCGCCCTTCTTGATTCGCTCGATGAACTTCCCCATGCGCGAAAGCAGCGGCTTGCTGTTTCGCTCGACGGCGTTGACGTAGCCCTCGATTTCGACCGAGTCCTCACGAATGTTAATCTGCATTTGCTTCACCCCCTTGCGCCTGAATTGCACCTTCAGAATCCGAAACGCCAGCCGCCTTCGTTGAGCCCGTGTTCGGGGTGTACGTCTCTCCGCTTGTGGTGTCGAACAGAACGGAGCCGAGTCCGAGGTCGATAATGTCAAGCCCCCGAACCTCGTTCATGTTCTCGTTGCGGCGCATTTCGTTAATCGTCATTATGCCACATTCTTTTGCGAGCTTGTACGTCTCGTATCGCTCCTTGAAGCTCGCCTTGATGATTTCGCGGCTGTCGAACGCGAAGAAGTAATTTCGCTTCTCGCGCTCAAGAAGAAGGTCGCGGTTGAGCGCCGTCTCGAAAGCCCGCACGATTGGGTAGATTGCGAACTTCCACGTCTCCTCGAAGTCATCCTTGATGTGGAAGATGCCGTTAATCTCGTCCGCCATCGTTCGCTTGTTCTCGTTGAGCTGCATCTCGGTTGAAGTGCTCGACGCTTCCTGAAACTCCAAGCCGTTGTTCAGAACGACAACTTTTTCCTCGCTGTTGCCGTAAAGGTTCGACCATGCGCTCTTGAGCGCGTCGATTTCCTCCTGCCCCAACTTGCGCTGCGACTTCAGGAACCCGCGCTTGTTTCCGCCCGCCTTCACCAACCCAAGCTGGTACATGAGCGTTTGGTATCCCGTCTCAAGGGCCTTTGCGACCTCGACCGTAAGTCCGACGCCGGAAGCGCCGTCTTTCGTGTTACGAAGAATCTTGATGAACTCGAAGGGCTTGTAGGTCCCGTCACCGACGATTATGTCGTAAGACTTGTAAATCTGGTCGCTGTTGATGTTGATGCTCACCGCGTCGCATTTCACGTAATAAAGGCCCGTCACGTCGTTTCGGCTGCGCTCGATGTAGCAATAGCCGCCCTTGCCCATGAGGTAATCCTCGACCATCGCCTTTTTCAGCTGGAAGCCGTCCAGCGTGTCACCCGTGTCCCCGTTGAGCATATTCGTTCGTGGGTCGTTCTCGACCTCTTCGACCACACCCTTCTTGGTGCGGTACAGGCGCACCGGCATGCAGGCCACGGCGCTCGTGATGAAGTCAACGGCGCCAGATACTGCGGGCAGCATCATCGCCTTGTCACGGTCGATTGGCTCGTTTGCGAGCAATGCACGCAAGAGCACGTCGTTCACCGTGCCGTCGTTGCCGATGACGTTCTCTGAGGAACGCTTGCGCTCCCGCATATCGCTGAACCATCCCATAGAATCACCCCTTTTTATATGACCTGAACCGTGAAGTCAGGCATTTGATTGAATACGACGTCTTGTTGGAGCAAGTATACGGCGTTGATAAGCGAAACCACCATATCGACCTTGCCTTTGCTCTTTTTCTTATGGACGTACATGTTTTTATTCGTGTCGTATGAGCAGCTGGCATTCTGGAAGTTGATTTCAAGCAGCCTGTTGTCGGTGTACTCGAACTCGCCGCAAAGAATCTTCTCCCTCAGAAGTTTCGTCGGCGGATGGAGCACGCTCGAATGCTGCCTGATTTCTACGGTGTTGTATCCCGCGCCCTCCAACTTCTGCGCCGTGCTGAGAGCGTTCCAACGGTCGTAGCCGATTGCCTGCACTTGCACGCCGTACTTTTCCTCGATGCCGAGGATGAAGTCCTCGACAACCTTGTAGTCGATTACCCTGTCACCACATGCGATGCACTTCCCGGCGCGGACGAACTCGTTGTAATCAATCTTCTCGTATGCGTTCTTCTCGGGGATGCGTCCCTCTGGCACGAACGCGAAAACATCGGCGAGGATGTTCCCGTCATCGTCTGCCGCCACCATCGCCACGGCCGTGTTGTCGTTAGTCTCCGACAAGTCCAGACCTAGATACACCACGCGCCCGCGCCAGCCGATGTTGGAAACCTTGCACGCCTGCACGTCTGCGACGTCGATGAACGTCTCCGTGCCCTGCCCTTGGTAGATGATGTTGCAGTGCTTGGTCAGGAAGTTCTCGCGTGCCGATTCGACCTCGATTGCGTAGGCCCGCTTCTTCTTCAGGTCTTCCCAGATTTCGGGAATCTCCAAACTCACTGGGTTGGCGTGGCGCATGACCAAATCGTCGGTCATCCAATCCTTCGTATCGTCAGGCTCGTAGAGCAAGGCGAACAGCGTGTCATCCTCGGCAATTCCGTCCAGCACCTTCTTGGCGTATGCCACCTCGTCCTCGAAAGGATTGTCTATCGTCGGGTACTTAGTCGAGATGATGAAGCCGAGCTTGTTCAGGATGTTGAGCTGTCCAGACTTCATTGCTTCGACCGCGTAGCTCGTGGGAAGAGCGCCGACCTCGTCCGCGCAGAAGGCGCTGGGAAGTCGGCCATCCATTCGAGACGTTGAATAGCTCAGGGGGACGTATGTCGAACTCTTCGGCTTGAACATGATACAGTCGCGCAGAATCTTGAAACGCTTATTGCCCTTGTACTCGTAGACCAACGGGGACGAGCGCAGCGTCTGCGCGATTGCTTCGCGTATCTGCCTAGACAACGCACCGTCTGGCGCGACCGAGAAGAACTCCGCGAATCTCGGCTCGGCCAGCATGAGGATGATGAAAATCGCCGCTACCGTGTACGTCTTGAAGTTCTTGCGGGCGATTTCAAGCAGCCCGATTTCGTAGCGGCGCTTCTCAGGATTGTCGCGGTAGACGGTGCATAAAACGGCGATGTACAGGAACCATTGGTAACCAGTCGTGCATTCGTAAAGCGTCTGCCCAGCCTTCAGGCCCTTCGGCATGACGAGCAGCTTCAGGATTGATTCGACCTGCCGAATCTTTGCGTCGCTCACGAGGTACTTTTCGCTCTTGCCGTCGCATACGTCCATCCAAAGGCGCATCTGCTTCTTTACGTAGCGCGGCGTTGTGTCAGCGTCTATCGCGACCCTGCAGTACTCGTAGCCCCTATTCCTCGCCATCGCTGTCACCGTTGATTATCGCCATGAGCGGGTCGTAGTCAGAGTCGCGTTCCTCGTCCTCCTTGGCGAATCCCTTGATGATTTTCATGAGAGTTGTCACCGTTCGATTTGCCGAGTCCGTGGTCTTGTTGTACTCGGTGACTGCGGGGTTGACGTATATGTTCTCGCGTCCCTTCACGTACTCCTTCGTCACGAGCGTTCCAGTCTCGCGGATTGCCGACTCAAGCTCTGTGAGGTTGTTCAGCTGCACTTGATAACGCTTGAACGTGGTCATGAAGAAGAAGTTCGTCTGTACGCCAGTCCCTTCGGCTATCTTCAGAATTTCCTGCGCCTGCTCGTTAAGGCTCTTCTTTGCCATATCGCTACCTCCGTTTTCTGTATCTGTCGCTGATTATTTTCGGGACGCATTTGTTCCAATCTACACGATGGTGCATCCTTCGGTGGTGCGCCCCCATCTCGGCAACCCTCGCAGCCTGCGGCGCGACGATGACGCTGTAGAACGACTTCACGTATGTGCCATAGTCGAGGTAAAGGGTTGTCATGCCCTCGGCGTTCTTTTGGGTCTGCGCCTGCCTAACCTGCGTGTTGGTGACGGTGAAGAACAGCTTGCCTTGGTTCCCCAGCATGACGTAAGTGTTGGTGTCCTCGTTCACCCTGCCCACGAACCGAAATGGTCGGTCGGTCTTCAGGAACCAGACGTTCATGGCCTTGCGCGAGAGTCCTTGGTGGAAGAAACGATTTGCACCGCCTAACAGGTCACCGCCCTGCGCAAGAGCAACGGCAAGCGCACCGCTCACGTCAAGGAACCCGAAGCAGTCCTCGAAGAGCCTATCCAAATCGTCGCAGTACTTGCTTTTTAGCTGCGCACCATTCAGGAATCGGAACATGAAGTGGCCGTAATCGTCATCGAGAACCACGAAATGGGCAAGTCCCAACCGCTTCGCGATGTTGAAGCACTCGTTGCGGGCGTACACAACTCCGCGATGGTCTTCGACTGCGTCCGCCGTGTCCGTCCACTTTGCAACATCGGACTTGTCGAACTGAATCACCATATCGCCGTAGCGGCGCTTGTACTCGTCCGCGCTATCGTCCTCGTTGTCGATGATGATGTACGTGTCACCGTTGTAGTTGCCCTTCTTCAGGGCGTTTAGCGTGGCGATGTTGTCTGGTCTTCCATGTGACACGATGAACACCGCGTAATCATTGCCCATTCTTGCGCCACCTCCCGCTGAGAATCTTCGGATAGCACAATGCACTCGCCTTTCTCAACGGTGCCCGTCCGTCTCCGACTGTAATTCTCAAACCGCTTGGATGCACTATCAGCGAATAGAAGTCGCGAATATACTGCTCATTGTCAACGTAAAGCTCATGCAGCCCTCCGTCGTCAGTACCTCGCAACGGAGCGTCCTTTACTACTCCCATAACCTCCAACGCCATCTGCCCAACGTTCGCACCCAGAAGTGTCGCGTTCAAATCTTCATTGAGCAGACCAACGAACTTTAGCCTATCGCTAGTTCGAAGAACGCATGCTTGGTTGAAATTCCAGCGCAGCCCCTTCGAGTAAACGCCGTTCATTCCACCAATAAGCGCACCGCTTGTTGCTATGCAAAGGGATGCCACCCCAGTCGATTCAACGAATTCCGACATCGAATCGAACAGTGCATCGAAGTCGTTAACTGGCGCTGATACGAGCTTTCCGCCCCTAATATACCTGAAGGCAAACTGGTTGAGGTCACCGTCGAACATGGCGAAGTAGCTAAGCCCCAAATCGGCTGCGATGTCATACGCGGCGTTCCTTGCGAACACGACGGAGCGAAGCTCGTCCTCGGTGGTCATTGTATCGACGCGCTGGGCGTACTCGCGCTTGTCGAACACGATGACACTATCGCCGTAGAGCCGCTCGTACTCTTCCCTCTGCTCGTCAATGTCATCGATGACGAGGTATACCTTGCCAGTGTATCCGCGCTTCTCCAACTCGTTGAAGGTCACTTGGTCGTGCGCCCCTCCATGCGTGAGAATCAGCACCGCGAAGTCGCTACGCATCGTCCTCACCGCTCATGAAGTCGATGTCCTCTGCGAGCTTCGCGTACCCCTTGGCGATTGCGTCCTCGACGTCGATGATAACGAGCGCCGAGTCCTCCATAAGCTCCTGCATCTCGGGCGTCGCGTTGGCGTAGTACTCCGCGACGTTCTTGTAGTTGAATGCATAGTGCCGCGTCGCTGCCTTGATTAGGAACTCGCGTTCCTCGGGCGTGACGTTCGAGTCCTGAATCCTCATGACCAGCTCGTTTGCCTTCGAATCGTCAACCAGCTCGTCGATGGATGGGCACTCGCCAGTCGGCTCGTACTGCGGGATGTTCACCTTCTTGGTGTATGTATCGTCCGCCTGCGGCTCGTCCTCTTCTAGGTCTGCGAAGTCGAACCCGAAGTCCGTCATGTCGATGTCATCGATGCCCTCAAGCTCGATGCCAAGCTTTGCCATGTCCCACTGCGCAAGCTCTCCCGTCTTGTTGTCGGCAAGACGGAACGCCTTCACCTGCTCGGGCGTCAAATCGTCCGCCACGATGACTGGAACCTGCTTCAATCCAAGCTTGTGCGCAGCCTTCAGGCGCGTGTGCCCGTTGATGATGACGTTCTCACCGTCAACCACGATTGGTACCTTGAAACCGAACTCCTTGATGCTTGCGGCCACCGCATCCACCGCGTTGTCGTTCAGTCGCGGGTTGTTCGCGTACGGAATCAGCGAATCAACGTCCATGTAGGTTACTTTTGTCTTCTCCATGCCTTGAAAACTCCCTTCTCGATGTTCTGAAAGCCGCTATGGGGGAACGCTCGAAAGAATCCCCGATAATCGCCCTTATTGAATGATAATCGGAGTTTTACGCTCCATAAACCGCTGTTTTCCAAAAACCCCCAGCAGATTGAAAATTTAGTATCCAGAGTAGGGCGGTCAGATAGCCCGACAGCACGCCCGAATTCCCCGTAGGGCAGGGGGGGATTGTTCCCCCCAAGTCATCAACAGCGTTCCCAACACAGGACGATAGACTGCGTTAACGGCCCGCAATCCTCTTGGCCGCAAGCCCTCTCAGGTATCCCCTCGGCAGCTCGCCATCGTCCGCCATCCTATGGTGCAGCCTGCATAGGCACACGAGGTTGCCGTCCTCAATCAGCCCGTCCGGGTCTTCCCTGAGCTTCTCTATGTGGTGGACCTCAAGCCCCTCGGTCGTGACCTTCCCTTGGTCTCGGCACACCTCGCACATCCAGTGCGCATCGTCCCTGACCTGAAGGCTCTTCCTCTTCCAGCGTGCAGTGAAGCGCAGCCTGTCTGCTCCCGTCCTATCGTACCTGTATGTCGGCTTCTTACTCGGGCAGGGCTCGCCGTACGCGTGCATCTTCCCGCACCTGCTGCAAGCCCTGTATGCCCCCATGTCGTCCCCCCTTCAATCAGCGACGGGCCCCGCCGGTCAGGTGGGACCCGCTTGGTGGTCTCGCTCAGATGATTTGCCGCCGGTTATCCAATCGTGAGCACCTGTCCGGGATAGATGAGGTTCGGATTGGAGATGCCATTGATGTTGGCGAGGTGCTGCCACGACGTGCCGTATGCGGCAGCGATGCCGGAAAGGGTATCGCCGCTCTTGACTGTGTAGGTCTTACGGGCCGGAGCAGATGCGCCCAGCTTCGCATTCACGATTGACTGGATAGCGTCCGGGTCATATCCAGCCTGAGCAAGCCTGTTGCGCCTGTCGTTTCCGTTTCCCCATGCGCCACTGATTACCTCGTTTGCAATCTGCTCGTTGCTCTTCTTCGAAGGGTGGAGCTTTGCATTGACGATTGACTGGATGGCATCGTAATCATATCCGGCACTTGCGAGACGGTTGCGCCTATCGTCTCCGTTGCCCCACTGGCCTGCGATTACCTCGTCGGCAATCTGCTCGTTGCTCTTTCCAGCCGGTGCAGGTGCCGGAGCACCTGCCTTGCCCACGTACTTTGCCCACGCGGCGGCGTCCATGTATGCCTTGTCTAGGTCTAGGTTGCCATTGTATCCCGCAAGCCTTCCGGCTGAGCTGTACTGCCTGATAGCACAGTTATACGCGCCCTCGTTCCAAGGGCTGTCTTGGTATCCGGTAGCGTTGTTGCTCGCGTACTGTGCGACCCATGCGCCGCAGTCGAGGGCCTGCGCGACGTCCCACGGGAAGGCACTTGCAGACGCGTAGATGAGCGGCTTGACTCCCGTGCGGTCGATGACTCGCTGGACGAGCTGCTTGAGGTAGCCGGTGTTGCCCCACGCGGAGTTCTCCGCGCTCTCCCAGTCGATGCACGGGATGCCCTTGCCGAAGTATCCTGCGCAATGGTCGATGAAGAAGTCAGCTTCTGCCTGTGCTCCGGCGCCGCCCACGTAATGGTAGAAGCCGAATGGCTTCCCAAGGCTGATGGCCTGCTGGACCTGCGCGTCGCAGGCTCCAGAGACGAAATTCACGCCCTGCGTCGCCTTTACGATTACGAAATCACATGGAACCTTCGAGAGGTCGATTCCCGCCTGCCATCCGCTGATGTCGATTCCCTGCATTGCCATGTCTACTCAGTCCTTTCGTCTACGAACTCGAAGGTATACCCTTTGCATGCCTTCGAATTTTGCCAATTATGAAGCGCGTGGCCGACCGCCGTCACTGCTGACCTGCCTTGAAGTGGCAGCGCTCGCACCGATGAGTGCGCCGATTAGAGCTCCAACTGCGTTGATTGTCGTAACGATTGCGTCAGTGCCAGCCCATCCCCATACTGCACCGATGACGCCGATAAACGTTGCAATTGATGGGAACGCAATTAGAGCCGTCCATTTGAGAATGGTATACAGCTTGTCCGACAGAAAGTACTCTTTCATTTCCTCCGACATCTTTCAATCCTCCTAATCGTCAATCGTCGGCAGCGCCATCATCTCGTCGTAAAGGGTCGTGGCGGTGCCGTTGCCGCCTAGGCTGTGATAGCTCTGATAGGTGCGCTCCATTACTTCCTTGTCCACGGTCGAAGCGTAGCCGTCACGCACGGCATGATGATGCGTCCGCATAAGCTCGCTTCTCAGCAGCGCCCGCAAGGCCGATTTGAAAAGCTCGTTTTCCTCTTCGGTCTTTTCCTTCTCGGCGCGACTGTTCGACAGTGTTATGCCCAGAAGGGCGACGACTGCCGCTGCCGAGTAGATTGCGAACTGCGAATCGATTCCTGGATTCGACACAAGAGCAGCGGTCGCTGCCAGCACAGACGGGATGCACACCCATAGAAGTTTTCCCCAGAATCCCTGCAATTCCGCTCTTTTCCGATTGGTTTTTACACTCCCTTGATTATACGTCACGCGGAGCGGGAATTGCGGGAACGATAAAAAAGGCCCCATTGCTGGGGCCTTCATGCTGCATCTCTTTCTGCTTTTACATCTCTTCTGCCTTGAGGAACTTGGGTCCGATGTAATCGAGGTCGTAGTCGGATGCGGTCGCCCTATCGAGCTTGCTGATGTAGTAGACGAAGTTGTGATACGCGTAGCCATCGGCTGTTCCACCTTCCGCCACGCATACGAACCCATCCTTTGGCTGGCACCCAATGTCGTAGGGGCGCAGGCGCATTCCGTACTTGTAAGTGAGGATTTCCATTGCTGTTCCTTTCTCTCTCCCATCTTGCTGTAACAAGTACACACCTATAACGACCTTATATCGGAAGTTTTTTCAAAATAAAAAACGGGA
>OGRM01000557.1_pt1 | contig 31890 bp, 26 predicted proteins | sample 1553491 | NCBI WGS metagenome assembly OGRM01 (sample SAMEA2580110, study PRJEB22360) | human gut metagenome | biome: human gut; feature: human-associated habitat; material: faeces | place: Denmark | collected 2008/2010
AACGACTTCGCCCGATTCGAGCTTGTCCCCGCCTCCGACGGGTACAACGTGCGCATCGCGGACACGAGCGCCGCGAGCGACCGCGTCGCGCAGTACATGATCTTGGAGCTGGGCAAGCGCGAGAAGAAGTCGATGAGCGTGTCGTCGCTCGCCGCGCTGGTCTACGACAAGTTCCCCGATTTCAACATCAAGGACACCGGCTACACGCAGTTCTACAAGTTCGCGAACAGCGTGCGCGGAATCAAGATCACGGGGACGAAGCGCAAGATGGCCCGTCTCGGCTAGACTGGCACCGGGAGGACTATCCGCCACGTCACTTCCGCAGCAGTTGCTCGCTGTGCTTCCACGAGGGCAGAAACTGAGTCATGAGCGCATGAAAACGCGCGTTGTGGCTCGACTCGAGCAGGTGGCACAGCTCGTGGACGACCACGTACTCGAGGCACTCCACCGGGTAAAGCGCAAGACGCGTGTTGATGCAGATACGCCCCGTCGCAGGCTGGCACGAGCCCCAGCGGCTTTTCATGTTGCGGTACGCGAGCTTTCTCGCACGCACGCCCATCACCGGCTCCCACTTCTCGAGCAGCAAAGGCACGGCCGCCTCGACAAGCGTCTTCCACGCACACTTCTCTTCCTCGCTCGCCTGCTCCGCATGGGCGCGGGGCGTGTCCGCCAGCTCCGCGCGCTTTGCGGCAATCCAGCCGGCACGGCCCTCGACCAGCGCCACGAGCTCGGCGTCTGGCACGTCGAGCGGACACGATACCCCCACCACGCCACCGGGCTTGACATGCAGCCTGATGGTGCGCATGTTCTTTCTCCGCGTGACGGTGAACGCGATATCTCCCGCCGTAAGCCGCGTCGACACGATGCCTCTCCTCCTCCCGGGCAGTATGGGCAAGATACCGCATTGTATATCCGCCAGCAAAAGACGGGGCGTACAATGCTCCAATGCGACAGACGAGAAACGGAGTCCCATGGAACAGCTGAAAAACAACGTCTTCGACACGGCGCTGATCTTCGAAGGCGGCGGCATGCGCGCGAGCTACACCGCCGCCGTCGCCAACGTTCTGCTTGAAAACGAAATCTACTTCGACAACGTGTACGGCCTTTCTGCGGGTTCCAGCAACACCGTCAACTACATCTCGCGCGACATCGACCGTACGAAGCGCTCCTTCGTCGACCTCGTCGACGACCCCGAGTTCGGCGGTGTGGACACCCTCATCAAGGGCAAGGGCTTTTTCTCCGCCGAGCACATCTACCAAAAGGCCGGCCTCCCCGGCGGCTACCTGCCTTTTGACTGGGACACCTTCGTGGCCAACCCCGCCAAGGCGACCATCGAGTCGTTCGACCGCGATTCTGGCGAGACCGTGTACTGGACGAAAGACGACATGCCCACGCTCGAGGACATGATGATCCGCGTTCGCGCGTCCTCGTCGCTGCCGATGTTCATGCCGCCACCCTGCATAAACGGCCGCTACTACTACGACGGCGGTCTGGGAGAAGGCGGAGGCTTCCTGCTGCCACGCGCCCAACGCGACGGATTCAAGAAGTTCCTCATCATCCGCACGCGCCCGCGCGCATATCGCAAGAGCAAGCCGGAAGGCGCGGGAGATGCCCTGATGAATACGGTATTGTGGCGCAGGCATCACGTGGTGCGCGCGCTCAACGATCGCTGGGCGCGCTACAACCTCATTGCCGACGAGATCGATCGCCTTGGCGACGAGGGCGCGGCATATGTGTTTTATGCCGAGGGCATGAAGGTGACGAGCAGCGAGACCTCCAAGGCCAAGCTGCAGGAAAGCTACGACACCGGGTATGCGCAGGCAGAGGAGGAACTGCCTGCCATCAAGAGGTTCTTGGGACTGCAGATGAGTCAGTAGGCGTTCGGCACATGCCGACACGAACTGCTGAGGGGCTGCAAACCGAAGACAGCCCCTCTCGATCGCAAGCCCTTTGTTCTAGAAGGAGAGGTGCTGACGCGGGCTGTAGCCCTGCTCTTTGAACGAACCGTTGAGGTAGTCGATGCTCGAAGGGACGATGTGCAGCAGGTGGAGCGCACGCCCCGACTTCTTGAACGCCTCGGCGTCGATGCCCTTGCGCTCGAGCACCCTCACATATGTCTCAGACCAATCCTCGACGATCTCGGCGGTGCCCATGATCTGCATGCCGGCAAGCGGCGCTGCCCCGTACGCATCGAAAATCGCGAGGCAGACGTTCTTGTTTTTCGCAAGTGCCCTGAACTTGAGCCCGCCTTCGCTGAAAATCCAGATCTCTCCGTCGAGGTAGTTGTATTCGAGCGGCGTGTTGCGCACGAATGACCCCGCTCCCGTCGCGAGCGCGCACGTGTTGTGCGCCGCGAGGAACGCGCCTATTGCCGTCTCGAGCTGTTCGCGGGGCATATGCGCCGATGCCGCGTCCTTCTCGACCCAGTAGTTGGCCGCCCATTCATACTCGCGTGAATCCACTTCGCATTCCTTTCCTCAAAGTTTGAACTATCTGTTCTGCTCCTACGATACTCGCATGGTCAAGCTGCACCGATACGCTTGCTGGGAGCACCGAAAGGCTCCCATGTGCCTGGAAGGCGCGTTATGGGCGGGTGTCATGGAAGCGCCCAAGGGAGACGAAAACCAGGTGAAATCCGTCGCCCTTGGGCCATTCCGCAGCAAAAATCGTCTCCCTCGGCGGCTCTCCTGGCAGAACTTCCCCCGAGAGAAACGAGGCCGCCCAAGGGCGACGCCTCCTCGTTGCATATGTCATGAAACCATCCGAGGGAGACGTTCCTCGTGGCGCATGCCAGGAAACCATCCGAGGGAGAAGCTTTTTGCCATAGAACAAGCTAAGGGAGAAGGAAATGCAGCTATTCCCTTCTCCCTTGGTGCGTTTTCTGACAGGCGCAAACGGCACCTGGGTGATATGAGCTCGAAGGCTACAGCGTGCCTGCGGTGCGCGCGGCCTCGACCTCGTCGAGCGCTTCTTGCGGCGTGAACTCGCAGGTCCCATCGCCCATCTCGACGATTTCGATCGGGTCGTTCTCCTTGGCCATGCCGCCGTGCAGGACGACGCCGAAGATCCCCTCGCGCGGGAAGATGCAGTCGCCCGCTGCGTAGTAGATGGCACAGCGCGTGTGGCACACCTTGCCCAGCTGGCTGATCTCGACCAGGATGTCGTCGCCGATCTTGAGCTTAGTGCCGATGGGCAGGGCATTCAGGTCGAGGTTTTCCGTGGTGAAGTTCTCGCCAAACGAGCCCTCCTCCACGTCGAGGCCCATCTCCTCTGCCTTGTCGATGGACTCGGAAGCCAAGAACGAGACCTGGCGGTGCCAATGGCCCGCATGGGCGTCGTTCTTGAAGCCGTACTGCTCGATGACCTCTTCGGGATGGTCAACGGGCATCTTCTGCGTGCCCTTTTTGGGAGAAATGTTGACGGATGTAACGCGCGGCTGCTTATCTGCCATAAAGCCCCAGCTCCTTTGCTGAAAATCGCTCAAGGCCTCTCAGTTACCTGCCGAGGCATTCCTTCTCGCGTAAGCCATTATGAATGATTTTATAGTTCAGTCAATATAATTCGGAGTCCAAAATAATTAGATAAGCGAAGCCTGAAGTAAACACGTCGATTACAGTCTCTTGGCGCAGGTGCCGCATATCAGTATCGTCTCGAAGATATCGTCAGGAAGGACACCATGGCACAGCAGAGCAAGAAATCCACGGCACGGCGCACGCTCCACTATTACTGGGCTGCCACATCCAAGCACCTGGGGCTATTCATAGGCCTCATGCTCTCCTCCATCGGATTTATCGTCCTGCTCAGCTATGGCAATCCGTTGCTCATGAGCATGATCGTCGATCGCGTGAGCGAGACGCCCGTCGCGCCCGACCAAGTCTTCGAGGTGTTCGGCCCCTACATCATCGCGCTCATCGCCATCAACCTCATCGGCCAGGCATGCAGCAAGGTGCAGGACTACACGTCGTTCAAGCTCGAGATCGCCGCGAGCTACGACCTCGCGACCGAGGCGTTCGACGCGCTCTCGAACCAGTCCATGACCTTCCACTCCAACCGCTTTGGCGGCACGCTCGTGAGCCAGACCACCAAGTTCATGAACGCCTACTCGCAGATGCTCGAAAACATCACGTTCCCCTTCCTCCCCATCATCTGCTCCATCATCGCCACCTGCGTCATCTTGATCCCCCGCGTGCCCGCGTACGTGGTCATCCTCATGGCGCTGCTGGTCGTCTACGCCATCGTCTCGTATGTGATGTACAAGAGAATCCTCTCGCTCAACGAGGATGCGGCCGATGCGCAGAACACGCTCTCGGGCGCACTGTCGGATGCCGTCACCAACATCCTCGCCGTCAAGACCTATGGACGCGAGGATTACGAGCGCGAGCTGTTCGACCACGCGAACCGCGAGGTCGTGGCGCGCGACACCAAGCGCATGATGGCCTCGCTTGCACGCGGAATCATCACCGCGTGCATCGCGCTTGCCATCATGTCGGTGGTGGCCGTGTTCATTGCAGGCGGCAACGCGTGGTTCGGCATCACGCCGGGCACGCTCGTCATCATGTTCACGTACACCTACACCATCACGAACCAGTTCAACTTCATCAGCCGCGGCCTGCAGCGCTTCAATGTCGCGTTTGGAGATGCCTCGGGCATGACCACCGTACTCGACGAGCCGCGCCTGGTGGCAGACGAGCCCAATGCCAAGCCGCTCAAGGTGACCGCCGGCGACATCGACTTCAAAGACTTGAACTTCTGGTACACCGACGGCAATGCCAAAACGAAGGTGTTCGACAACTTCAACCTGCATATTCCCGCAGGTCAGCGTGTCGGCCTCGTGGGCAGGTCGGGTGCGGGCAAGACGACGCTCACCAAGCTGTTGCTGCGCCTGTCCGACATCCAGGAAGGCGAGATATTAATCGACGGGCAAAACGTGGCGAAGTGCACGCAGCAGAGCCTGCGGCGGCAGGTGGCCTACGTCCCGCAAGAGGCGCTGCTCTTCCACCGCACCATCGCCGAGAATATCGCCTATGCCCGCCCGGACGCCTCGATGGACGAGATACGCGAGGCGGCATGCCAGGCAAACGCGCTCGAGTTCATCGAGCGGCTTCCGCAGGGCTTTGACACCGTGACCGGCGAGCGCGGCATCAAGCTCTCGGGCGGGCAGCGCCAGCGCATCGCCATCGCGCGCGCCATGCTCGCCAACGCGCCGATCCTCGTGCTGGACGAGGCGACGAGCGCACTTGATTCCGAGAGCGAGAAGCTCGTCCAGGACGCGCTCGAGAAGCTCATGCAGGGACGCACGTCCATCGTGGTCGCGCATCGGCTCTCCACCGTGGCGAGCCTCGACCGCATCGTCGTGCTCGACCGGGGAAAGATCGTCGAAGACGGACCGCACGCCGAGCTCATCGCGCAAGGCGGCGAGTACGCGCAGCTGTGGAGTCGCCAGACTGGCGCATATCTGGAAGATTAAGGCACCTCTCCATACAAAACTGCAAATTGGGGACAGTCCCCAATTTGCAGTTTCGCTGCCCATCCACCTAATCAGGATATGGCATCGCAATGCCCTCTCTCGTTCACGCTCTCCAAGCTACACCGCAGGGATTGCTCCCGGCATGGCGAAGCCGTTCCAGGAAGGCTCGCCCGTATAGGTCATGACCTCGTCGATGCCGTCAAGTGCGCGTATCGCACCCGCAGCCAACGCCTCCATCTCAAAGTCACCGCCATAGGCCCTTACCGGAGCAATCCAGCCGACGCGATCGGTGATGTAGTTAACAAAGTACGGGTCGTTTGAAACCCCGCCAGTCAGGACGATTCCGTCAACTTTCCCCTTGACCACAGTCGCGTAACCGCCAATGGCCTTTGCAACCTGGTACGCCATGGCGTCATACACTAGATGAGCCCACTCGTCCCCCTCTTCGATACGTTTGCAGATGGTACGAGCGTCGTCAGTCCCACACAGGCCAACGAGACCTCCGGTCTTGCCGATGATGCCATCGATTTCCTTCTTCGTGTGCTTCCCGGAGAAGGCCAGCTTCACGACAGGCTTCAGCGGAACATCACCGGATCGATTTGGCGCAAACGGGCCAGACCCCTCGAGGACATCGTTTGTATCAACCATGCGTCCATGTGCATGACAGGCAACGGAAAGGCCGCCACCGACATGCGCAGTGATGATGTTGCATTCCTCGTACTTCTTCCCGACTTCTTCCGCAAAGCGGATCGACACTTCCTTTTGATTGAGGCAGTGGACGTGGCTGCTGCGGTAGACGCCCGGGAATCCCGTAATACGCGCAACGTCCTCCAGCTCGTCGGTGTCGGGCTGGTTGACGGCAAAGGCGGGCTTTCCCGTCTCTTTGGCAAAGGCATAGAGCAACGGAGCACCGAGGATAGCCGGATGATTTACGCCCGCGTTCATGACGTGTTCGCAAACCGTCTCGTCGATTGCGAACGTCCCGCCAACCGTCGGCCCCATGGACCCGCAGTAACCCGAGTAGGCGTCAATCTCGGAAAGATCTACGCCCTTCTCTTCCAGGGCAGCGAGAATTGTCCTCTTGCGGTATTCAAACTGGTCTGCCGCTTGATCGAACTGCGCAAGTTCTTCTGCCGGATGCGTGACATTTAGTTTGAACACAGGCTCATTTCCCTTGAAGACGGCAACCTTCGTCGAGGTCGAGCCCGGTGAGAGCGTAAGAATCGTATAGGCCATTGTCATATTCCTTTCAATAGTGATTGCCCTGCGCGCACCAGGTGCCAGTGCCCGCGCACGCAGCTGCGAAATACCGTCACTGAGCGCTGGAAGCCCGTTTCCGCCTGCCCAAGACATACAGCACGAGCGAGACCGCATATCCCACGAGCACAAGGTAGGGGTAGGTTGTCAGCCAGATGTCAAACACGGGACGGGCCCCATGCTGGACGAAGGCCATCGTCAGCGAGATGAAGGTGACGAACACGAGATTTTCCACAAAAACCGAAAGCAGCCATCGGGCACCTTTACCTTCCAGAGGCTTGGACAGGATCGCTCCGATAGAGGGGACTGGCAACACGAGCTGCAAGAGAACGTTCGTGAAAAACGCGCTGGCAGTGCCTGGATACCAAGTGGAAAAACTAATGGGGGTAAAAGAGAGCAGCATCGCAGAGGTGTTGATTGCAACCGCAAGCACCAAGTCACAGATGATGACTTCCAAACTCCATTTAGTCACGACGCCTCGCCCCGTCCCCCTGAAAGATGCCAAGAAGCTTCTCGTACCCTTCAGCGGGACGAGGGATGGCTCGGGCGGGTGCTCCAAGCACCTCCGACAAACTCGAGCGCAGATTATCCCATGCCGCCTCCACGAAGTCGTGGGGACGCGCTCGGATGGTGTCCGGCATGGTCTGCGCCAGGTAACTGGGCAAATCAACCGCGTCCTCGATATAACCGTGATATTGGCCGGCTACCGTGTGCATGCGAACGTCTCCCCCGGCACTTTGCAGGCGATTGCAAAAATCGATACAGCTCTGCTCTAAAGCGTCTCCTGAAACCGGGTAGGCCACGACGGGCGGCAACGCCGCGAGCTGTTCCTCGCCGGCAAAAGCAGGGGACAGCAACGGATTACGAGTATCCGCGCCAGCTGCATACCATTGATTGAAGGCAACCATGAGGCTATAGGGAAGGTCTAGATCGCGTCCGGACTTCTTGGGCTGCGAGAAAGCGTCGAGGAATGGGTAATGCAGGACGAGCGCAGAGGGGTGCACGGGCGTCTCAAAGTCCCCGTGCTCTTCAGTCAGGGCAAACGAGGCGGCAAGTGCCAAGTTGGCACCTGCGCTAAAGCCGAGAAGCACCACTTTCTCGCGGTCGACCCCGAAATCTCCGGCATGCTCGGAACAATATCGGACCGCATTGACGACGTCTTGAAGCGCCGAGGGGAATGGATGCTCCGGCGCTAGGCGATAGTTGACTCCGACGACATTCACATCGAAGGAATCTTTGATCCATTCGCGGGCAGCATCGGATTTGCGCGCATCGCCCAGGGCAAACCCGCCACCATGCAACTCGATTACGAGCGGTCGTTTGCTCGAGACAGCGGCATCTGCACGATGAACCCACAGCTCGGGCAGCCCCGAAGAGTCATCAGCAGCCACGCGCTCACCCGAAAAGGAACGCTTGGCGAGAAGACGGAGGTAGCTCCTGCGAATGAAAGGCAGCACCTCCTTCAGTCCCTCCACATCGACCTGATCCACTGATGTCCGCACCCTTTCCAATTAGAAGCTTCCGTACTGGTTGTGCATGTCTAAAAGACGGCTTCGGGACAGCGGATAAGAAGGAGAATCCTTGCCATGACGGGCAGTTGAAGTATCGTCTCGCTATCCCAAAGCCACTCCCGTCTCAAACGCGGAGACGAGAGACCTGATGTGCTATCGTGCCGAGAGCACCAGCATCGCAATGTCGCCAACCATCTCTTCGACTGTTGCCCCACGCGATGAGTCAGCGACGGGGCATTTGAAGCCAGATAGGTTGTGCCCGAACGCCTTGCCCTTTGCAAAACGCTGAATCAGCTTCACGGCAATATTCGCAGCATTGAGGTCTGGAAACACGAGCACGTTTGCCGTTCCCGCAACGCAAGATTCGCGCTTGACCTTCTTTGCGGCGACCTTTGGATCTATTGCCGCATCCAGCTGGAATTCACCGTCGATCTTCAAATCGGGTCGGCGCGAGCGTGCAATTGAAACGGCTTCGTCTACCCTATCGACGCTTGCGCCGGCGCCAGAACCGGTCGTGGAATAGGAGAGAAACGCCACCCGCGGCTCCCAGCCCATCAGAGAGGAAACCCCGTCTGCAGCCGCAATGGCGATGGAGGCGAGTTCCTCCGACCCAGGTTCGGGATTGAGCCCGCAGTCCGTGAATGCGATGACGGACCCTTCGGGTCCTTCGAAACCCGGCGTGTCTACGAGGGCGAGAATCGAAGGGCAATCGACTCCCTCTGCAAGTCCGATGATGGTCGATGCGGCAAGAAGCACATCTCCCGTGGTGTTGGTGTGACCACAGAACGTCACGTCGACATCGCCTTGCTCTTCCATCATCATCGCGAAGTACATCGGGTTTTTGATCTTCCTCCGAGCCCCCTTTGCAGAGAGCAGGCGCACCTCGCCAGATGCCATGTAACGCGCAGCAAGATTCTCCGCGACGCTCTCGTCGGTATTGTCGACGATTTCCATGCCTTCAAGAGATACGCCCGATTCTTCGGCAGTCTTCTCGATAATCTCCCTTGGGCTGACCAGAACTGGAAAGCCGATGCCCTCGTCCAGAATTCGCCGGGCGGCACGCAGAGTGTTTTCCGCTTCGCACTCGGGAAGGGCCACACGCTTCGGAGCTTGCTTGGCGTCTTCTACGAGCTGTTCGATAAGTGTTGCCATAAATTGTCCTTTTTCGAAGTGTGCAGCGTTCTCGGGTTTTCACGAGCCGCTGCTCGCATTTGCGAAGAGAAGGCCGATTACATCGAGAGTTTGCGGTCGATGAATTCAGCAGCCTCCCTGAAATTCTTCTTCTTGTTCAGTTCCATGAACGGAACCTCGACCTCGTACTCATCTTCGAGTGCTGCGGCAAACTGTACGATGTTCACAGACTTGCAATGCAGGTCGTCGACAAACGATGTTTCGGGGCCGAGCGTGCTGGGATCGACGCCAAAGATATCGGCTGCCTTGTTTTTGAGAATGTCGATGACTTCTTCTTGGAATTCCAGATCCATTTTTGTTGCCTTTCTCTGTGTGCTAGTACCATTGTAAGAGCACGCGATGTTCACCCGTATCGTTCGTCGCGTGCCGTTCCCACGCGTCGGCCAAGCCTCCACGCAAGGCCGACGCGCTGTTATCCGAAGCGCTCGAATGCGGCTTACTCGCCTGCCGCGGCCTCTGCCTTATTGCCTTTCATAGGCACTAACGAGCCAATCTGCTTGTAGGGCAGCACGGCAGTAGGAATCAGGGCGATCAGGCAGATGACGAACACCGATGCCATGGCAATCTGCGGACCACCGAGTGCGAAAATGGTCGAGATGACCGAAACGCCCGCAAAATTGAACGCGTTGAAAATCGTCGAGATGGGCGTATAGGCAGTCGGGAAGTCATATCGCCCGTAAATCGAGGTCGTCAACGACATGCAGACGTTCATCGAACCCGACAGACCGAACATGAACAGGCCAGTCGCGACTGCGCATGCTACCGGCGAAGCACCCAGCAACGAAACGAGCAGGCCGCCAATGCCCATCACGCACACGACAACCATCGTCGTCTTCTTCGTGCCGATCTTCTGATCGATAACGCCGATGAGGTAATGGCCAAGAAGGCCGATTGGCCACATCGTGGACAGCAGCGTTACGCCGAACAACATGTCATGCCCGAGAGCAATGTAGGTAGGCACCAACGTGGCGATAACGCCTGCGCCAACCATCATGGGAAGACCAGTCCCCAATGCGATCAGCCACGTCTGCGGAGTCTTGAGAACCTTTGCGGTGGTCCAGGGGCTGTTCTTAACATATTCCTCGGCAGCAGCAATTTCGGCGTCGAGCTCTTCGCGTGTTATCGTCTTGTCATTGTCGGGATACGCGCCCGCCTCTTCGGGCGTGTTCTTGACCACTGCCATCATAATGACCGCAAGAATCACGCACAGTGCGGCAAGGCAGTAGAAAAAACCGCTCACCCCGATGCCCCCTCCAATGCAGGCGAGCAAAATGGGGTTAAGACCTGCCGAGGCAAACGTCGTACCGATAGTCGCGAACCCCATGAAGGAGCCCTTCGTGTGGGGGAACCATGAGGAGCCCAGCGCACCGATTCCAACAGTCGCATAAGCGACCATCGTCACATAGAACACCACGACGCCAATGGCGTACATCGTGAACGACGTTGCCATCCCCAAAATCACGAAGCCAATCGCCGAACCGACCAGCCCTATCGTGCATACGACCTTCGTGCCGAGCTTGCGAATCAAAGACCCGAACAGCACAACGGCAACGAGAGAAATCCAGCCCGCAACCGTGATGACATAGGACATGTCCGCCTGTTGCCAGCCGTACATCTCCTGATACACACCGAAGAGGACATTGGTGATTGAGTTCCAAATCGTGTAGAACATGAAGAAGAAAAAACCGATGAGGACGATTCCCCAACCTTTTGCACCCCAATTGGGAAGCCAGGCGTTAGTCTTTCCAGCCATCGTTATCCCTTTCTTTGAATGGGTGCAGCCCCTCCCCAGGGCTGCACCCTCAGATGTGAGAGGTTGCGTCGCTCGCACCCAGCGAGGAGCTGCTATCCACGCCAGACGTAGTCGCCGACTTTGTACTTCGGCGGAACAACGGGGACCTGCAGATACGATGCGTACTTGCCGCCCGTATGGATGACGTGCATGCCATCGCCGTTGTCAGTCTCGTGATTCATATCGGTGTCGTGGAACCATTCGGTCTTGATGAAACGACCGGCGACGACAACGACCAGCTTCTCGCCCTTGTGCCAGAAACGTGCATGCGGGTAGAACTCGACGTCGACCGGCACGATCTCGCCAGGCTGCATCGGTGTGCGCTTGGTGTGGGCATGCACCGGTTGGAAATCGGAAGCGTATTTCTCGTCGAGTTCGCGGTGGCTGCAACGCAGAAAGCCCCAAGCCCCGCGGAACGGCGCGCCCATCACTCGAATCGGCAGATAGTTTCCGTCGGCGTCTTCCTTGATGACCCAAGGGAACAGGTCCATGTTGTCATGACCGCGACATTCGACGTTGAGATGCAGCTTCATGAAACCGGAAATCTCTGTATCTTCTTCGAACTGAATGGTGAAACGCGTGGTCTCGGTCTTGGGATCGTAGACGACCTCGGCCTCTTCGGAGGGGTTCTCCCATGAAGCGGATGCATCTCGCGCGTCCAGGTAGATTTTCTTGTACTCGGTACGCTCCAGCGGGAACGTCTGCTCAGGGCGTGCGGACGCGTAGTCGTAATCATATGCGTCCATTACGTCCATGCGCACACGTGGCGTCATTTCCCAGCCGTTGTGGATGTCCTTCAGATAGCGATCGAAGAAGCGCTTTACATCCTCGAGATTCTCCGGCTTGTAGGAATCGGGCCACTCGAAGTCACGGTGCGCACGCATCCATTTCTTCGGCGAACGAATGCGACGGAAGCCCTCGAAGGCGCCGCGCAGGTGATGATGGACCCAGCCCGCCGTCACGTACGTGGGGATGCGAATCTTGTTCCAATCGACGATCTTGTCCTTGTAGTAGGCATTCATGAGCGGGTACTCGCGTACCATACGCGGAGTATCTTCGATGTAGCCGTTGACGGCGAGAGCATCGATAATGTGCGTCTCGTAGTCAGGGTTGGGGATGCCACCACAAAAATAGGACTCGCGGTACAGGTCGCCCTGACCCTCCCATGCTGCAAGGCAGGCGAGATGCTTGGGACGTTGCGCTGCAATTCGCCAATGCGTCATGCAGACGCCGGAATTGCCAAGCATCGTGCATTTTCCGTTGCACCATTCCTGCTCGCCGACCCAGTCAATCACGTCAGCGCCATCTTGCGCGTCTTGGGTGCCCCACAAGTAGACGTCGCCTTCCGAGTTGCCGATACCACGGGGTGCGACGTTGACGACCGCATAGCCATAGTGGCACCAATACCCGGGGTCAGGAGATTCGAACTTCGCATACTCCGAAACGGTCTTCGGGGGGACACCCATGAGCTGCCAAGAATCCATGCCCTCGGAAGGGTTCTTCCCGAACGGGCCGAAACAGCAGATTGCCGGAATCTTTTCCATGCTGTGGGCAGGTCGATATACATCGACGTGGACATGAACGCCATCTCGCAGCGTCACGGTCTGGTCGCGCTCGCAGATAATCCCCGGAATTGTGGTCTCATACGTATGGGGATTGTAGGGCGCACAGAAGCCCATGGTGCCCACCATCCCCGCATCAGAATCGCGCCCTGCCTCCTCGGCAGCTTTATTCGCCTCCTCGACCAGCTGCGCCAGTTCTTCTTTCGTCTTGCCCGGATTGCCCTTGGCAAAGTACACGTCGAATTCTTCGCCACCGAACGTCATCTTCTTGATTATTTCTTCCCTGTCTTCGGACATCCTCCGCTCCTTTCAGCGAGTATCGCCATCGACAATTGCAGGTGAGAAGTCACCTGCCGTTTAATAGCAAATTTAGATTCCGACACAGAGAGAGTCATTATGTTCCAGTACAATATCTAGCGTGCAAATTGAGCGTTTTCTGTTATTAGTTTGCCAAGTTGTGTTAGCTATCTATCAATTTCGCTTCATTGAACAGGGAAATCAGTTTGTGATGAATATCGATGAGATACTTTCTTTATTGGACTTAAGTACAATTGCATATATCCATAAGGGAAGTCACAGTCAGTCGTTTTCGGGGTCGGTCCTTGTTTCCGGCCCCGTGACCTCCGATGCCCACGAGCAGGACGTCATCTGCTATATCAGAGCTTCACGCTACAACGAGATGCACAGTAGTGCTCCCACGCAGCGAGCTTTTTTCGTATTGCTTGACGAGCCGGTCGAAACAGTCGATAACTCCACCTGCCTTGTGGCCTTCTCTGACGAAAACGCCTTCTACGGTGCCTTCATGCTCGTCTCCCGCGAATTTCGCACCCTTGCACGCAGAAAGGCAGAGCTACTCGACCTGACGCGCAAGGTAAACGAAGGCGAGAGCCTCAGGTCAATTGTCAACGACCTCTCCAGCATCTTCGGGATACCTTGCTCGGTTCTGGACACCTCTTTGGCATACCTTGCCAGGTCTACCAACTTTCCTGATTACATCATTCGACCCGAAGACATTTCTGCTGGAGTGCTACCCGAAGACGCAATAGAACTCATGGCACATCTTCAGCTGATTACCCCTCGAAGAAGCACGGAAGTGTCTGTTTTTCCCTATCAAGACCATGAGAATCCGCAGAACACCGTCTACAACCATATGGCGTTCATCCGAAGCAAGAACACGCTCATCGGTTCCGTGAGCTTCTTCACTCTGAACGAGCCCATGCGGAAAAGCTACGTGGACATGCTACCTGCAGCAGCTCAGATCTTGGGCATTGCCATGCAGCGAACAGACGTCGACATCACGAGTCGCTCGTATCTGTACTCGCAGATTTTTGACCAGATGGAATACCGCAGCGAGAAGAATAATAGGGCGGTGTTCTTGCAGCGCATGGCCGCAATAGGCTACGAGCTCAAGTACTACATGAACATCGTGATCGTCGATTTCACGCAAGACAGTTTGGCTCCATCGCAGGCAGCATGGCTCGCGAGTAACCTCCAGACTTTCATTCCCAACAGCTTCTATGCAGTTCGAAACGGCGAGATTCTCTTCTTCAGCAGCAGCGAAGAGCAGTCCTCAACAGCAAATGCCAACCTTGAGGCAATGGACATAGCCCTCGAGGGATCGCAATCCCAAGTCGGCTTCAGCCATGTGTTCATCGACAGCACAAGAACACCCGGAGCGATTAGCCAGGCGCGACGTGCAATCAAGCTCGGCCGCGTGATTCAAGCCTCGGGGCGCTTTCACGTGTTCGAAGACCTGTGTCTCATGGACCTGCTCTCCAACGTCACAGACCCCATGCTCTTGTATTCCTATCGTTACCCGCCACTGCTCAAACTCATAGATTACGACTGGCGGCACAACAGCAAGCTCACGCACACGCTCTATCTCTATCTGCAGAAGCCAGGAAAGCCAGCTGAAGTTGCGGAGGAGCTCTTTATCCACAAGAACACGCTTTACTATCGGTTGGACAAAATCAAACAGACCATGAACGTCGACATCAGCAGCGCCGACGTCATTGCAAAAATCCACGTCAGCTTTCTCGTTCTGAAACTGCAGAACCGCTTTGATGTGATGGTGACGAGAACGCGAACACTCGAGACAAGCAATACCGACATCCCACTGACGTCCGTTGCACCCATAGACAGCGCTTCCCCTCAAGACGAGAACAAAGGAAAAGCGAGAAACGCAAATAGGAGGGTACGGCATGGGCAACGGTGTGGAACTTCTCAAGAATTGAAGAAATCGCTTTGATAGTCAGCACGCCATCTCGAGACGCTTCTGGATATCCGCGAGGCGCAAGCGCCTGAAGGAGCTCTCGAAGTCCTGGCGCATCGTGCAGGCAATCATTATGTCGTCTACTTGAAAATGATGCGTAAAGAGTCCATCGAACAACTCCGGATGGTTCCGATAGTCGGCGCTCAGCCCCGTGCCAAGCGCCTTGAGTCTCGATTCCAAAGAGGTCCAGTATCGGGCAAACACTAGCGGCCTGTCCTCTGGAGGAGCCGACGAAAACTCCCGATATGCCTCCACTGGGAAATGCCGCCTCATCACGGTCTCGTCAGAGAGACCAATTGCTTGAACATCTACACCGATAATGTCCGTAGCAACAGCAAGCACGACTGTTCTTCCATCATTAGATAGATTGAAAAACGGGGGACAGCCCCCGACGAGATACGGCTTGCCGTAGTCGCCAGCTGCTCATCGCATGTCACCCCGAGGGCGTAGCGTAGGAGTAATCCAGAGGAAAGGTGGGTAAGAAAACTGGAACCCCCTCGAACGTACGCCGGAGCGACAGCCGACGAGCATTTCTCTTCATGCCCCCTGAGCTCCAGAGAGTCGAGTATGAAAAGTTCTGCTGTAATCACGCCGTCACACCTCGCCACGCTTGCATCCTCAAGAGGTCATGTGATCGCAAAACTGCAAATTGGGGACAGTCCCCAATTTGCAGTTTCTACCGCCCCTCGAGCGCGTAGAGCGCCGCGCCGTACGCGCCGTTGAACTGAGCAAATTCGGACGTTTCGATGGGATAGCCGAGCTTTGCCGCCAGCCGTTCACGCAGCGCATCGTTGAGCGCGACACCGCCGGTCATGGCGACGCGCGGCACCACGCCGATGCGCTTTGCCAGCCCACAGCTCCGATTGACGACGGATTCATGCACGCCGGCAACGATGTTCGCGATGGGCTCGCCGCTCGCGAGCTTTGAGATGACCTCGGATTCGGCGAACACCGTGCACGTCGAGGACACAGACGTGACGGCGTCCGACTGGCGGTCATAGTCGGAGAGCTCCGAGACGTCGATCCCGAACACGCCTGCCATCACGTCGAGGAACCTTCCCGTGCCGGCAGCGCATTTGTCGTTCATCACGAAGTTCTCGAGCGTACCGTCGGGAGCCAGGCGCAGCACCTTCGCATCCTGGCCGCCGATGTCGATGATCGTCCGAACGCCTTCGAACAGGCGCGAGGCGCCCTTTGCATGGCAGGAGAGCTCGGAGACCTGGGAATCAGCCCAGTCCATGAGCTTGCGGCCGTACCCGGTCGCAACGGAGCGCACGATGTCCTCAGACGCGATGCCCGTCTTTGACAGCGCCTCGTCCATCGCCGCCCCCGGTCCCTTGGTGCCCGCGCCGGAAGGGTACAGCCCCGTGCCGCGGACCTCGCCCGATGCGTCGACGATGACGCACTTGGAAGCCGTGGAACCGATATCTATTCCCAGGTAGAACGCCTCTGCCATGCCTTGATTCTCCTTATCGCACGCGGGCGCGCCTCGCTGCATTGGCACGGAGTCTGCCCCACCCAACATCAACCGGCGCGCCCCGGCATCTTCTTGTTTCCGTCTATCCTACAGGAGCTCTTTGAAGGTCTCGAGCTGGGTGCGTGCCTGCTCGTAGCTCTCTGCGGACTGGTCCACCTCGATCTGGACGAGGGGAAGCCCGGCCTCGCGGCATGCCTTCGCCAGCAGCGGAGCATCGAACTCCTCGGGGTCGCAGAACTTGGCGAGCAGCAGAACCACGCCCTGCGCACCGCTTTCCTTCGCGATGTCGACGACATGCGAGATATGCGACTTGCCCGGATCAAAGAGGATGGAGTCATTGTTGAGCGCGCAGTAGCCGCTTGCCAGGGCCTCGATGGGGTCGCCCTCCTCGGGGACCTGCAACGCGAAAGCGCGAGACTCCTTGGCGATATCGTCTGCGACGATGGCGTACTTGTTCTCGTCGAGCATGTCCTTGATCGCCGGGATGTCGTAGAGGATGCCCGACAGCACGATCTTGGAGTAGCCGTCCGTATCGGGCTCCTGCGCCGCGAGCAGCTCGTTGAGCTTGCGGACCTTGGCGAGGTGCTCGGCCTTGTCCATGTAGTAGCCGGCATTCACGACGTCGTTGCGCGCAGAGACGCTGATGAGCGCCGGGCGCTCGCCAGCCAGCTTGACGAAGGTGCGCATCTCAGCGCGCCACTCGTTGTAGAGCCTGATCGCCCCAGACAGGTCCGCGTCGTCGATGATGGCATCGCACGCCTCGCCCACCGCAGTCTTGAGCTCGCGATACGAGCTCACGGCATAGTCATGCCCGGCCTTGGCGGCGCGGTTCTGCGGCTGCGAGACGAAAATCATCGGGACCTGGCTCACGCCGACGCGGAAGTTCTGCGAGAAGCCGCGCTGGGTGTCGCACAGGGCCGCAGTCATGAAGCCGGACAGCTTGTCCAGCTCGTGGTTGAGCCCCATCTCGAGCGTCATCTGGCACAGCGAGCAGTAAAACGGCGGAAAGTACTTGCGCGCCTCGGTGGCGGTGCCCATGCGGCCCCACACGCCAAACGGCACACCGCCCGCTGCGTACACGAGCTCTTCGGGGACGTAGTACGGACCGACGCCGATGACCTTCTTGCCCGCGGCGATATGGCGGTCGAGCTCGGCTGTGGGGTTGGCGGCAACCTCGGAAAGCTGTGCTACAAGTTCGTTGATGGTCGCCATCTTCTACTCCCCCTTCTGCGCGTTGGCTGCCATGATCTCGGCAAGTCCCTGGACGCGCGTGACGTACTGTTCCTCGCTGAAGTTGCGCGGGTCGGATTGGTCGCCGTCAAAGGTGACCACCGGGATGTTCAGGTCGTTGGTGATGCGGCGCGCCATCTCGGGCATGGTCGAAGACCACATCTTGCAGGAGCGGTTGATGTGGACGATGCCGCCGTCTACCTTGCCTTCCAGGCACAGGCGCTCGCGCAGCTCGGTGGAGCGCTCGATGTTGATCGAGTTCGGAACGGACGCGTAGGCTTCCATCATCTCGTCGAAGTTGTGGTACTGGAACGCGAACGACGGCCCATAGACGCACGAGGTCACGTTGATGCCGAGGTTCTTCATCGTGGAGTAGGTGACGCGCAGGTACGGCCAGCACGCGATGCCCTCGAACATGACGCGGTACTTCTCCTCGCCTTTGAACGTGGACTTGTGCTCCTTGATGAACTGCTCGCACTCTTTGTTGAACTCGATGAACGCATCGAGCGAGCGCTGCTGCCCGCGCGCCATCGTCGCGACGGCCATGTGGTTGAACAGGTCGAAGCCCTTGTATGGTGCGGGCTTGTAGTTCAGGTACTTGGTCGCCTTGAGCCATTCCTCGCCGATGCGGCCAGAGACGCGGCAGACCTCCTCGAACTTTTCCTCGTCCCATTTCTTGCCCGTGATCTCCTCGAGCTGCGCGATGGCATCGCGGAACTGCGCGCCCATGTACTCGATGCGCTTGCGATCGACGTCGTACTTGTTGTTGAAGGGAACATCGATGACGATGACGGGAATGTTCAGCGTCTTGCCCAGGTTCTCGTACCACTTGAGCATGCAATCGCAGATGTTGTTGCAGCACAAGACGAAATCGGGCAGGGGCATCTCGCGCTCGCCATTAGGGCACTTGGCAAGGTCCGCATACGCCATGCTGATGCGCGAGTAGGCGCAGATATCGTTGGAAAAACCGAGCTCGCCTTCGGCATGCTCGCACATCTCCTGACCGGCGCCTTTCGCGGAGATAGCAGCCGCCTGGCTTTCGGGGTACACGCACGGGATGCCGAGCGTGGTCGGGATTTCCTGCGGGAAGTTGGAGGAGATCCAGCCGACTTTTTCGCCTCGCGCCTTCGCCTCGAGGGCGTCTTCGTACACGTCGTTCGCGACTTCGGCGAGAACGCGCCCGGCTACGCTTTTTGCAGGTTCCAATTGGACCATGGGATTCCTCCTACTTCTCTTCCCAGATGCCGACGGTCTTGTCATCGATCATTGCCTGAATCTCGGACTGCTCGTAGCCAAGCCCCTCGAGCACGCTCACCGTGTCGGCACCCAGAAGCGGCGCCTTCTCGTATTCGGGAAGCGGGGTTTCCTCAAGGTCAATCGGGGTGCGGACCATGGCCTTCGGGCCACGCGGATAGTCGACTTCGCAAAAGACGTCGTTTGCCCACGCCTGTTCGTCTGCCACGACCTCCTCGTAGGTCTTGCACAGCGCAAACGGAATGTCGAGCTCGGTCAGGATCGGGGCCCACTCCGCGGCGGTCTTCTGCTTGAAGCCCTCCTGGATGATGTCGTAGGCCTCGCCCACACGGCCGGTGCGGATCATTTCCTTCTGGTCGCTCAAGACGGGATCGTCGAGCACGTCCTCGCGCCCGATCGCCTTCATGATGAGCGAGTAGTAGATGCCGAAGTTGGGGCCCATGACCTGCAGGAAGCGGCCGTCTTTGGTCTGGACGGCGGGCTGGTACGGGAGCTGGTTGTCGCGACGGTCAAACGGATAGGAAACGCCGCCGAACTCGTTGCCGTACTGCGCGCCCTGAATCTGGAAGGACTGCACCCACACGGCAGTGTGCAGGAGGTTCGTGGAGACCTTCTCGCCCATGCCGGTCGTCTTGGCACGGAACAGTGCGGCGAGCACGCCGACGGTGAGCGCGAGCGCCCCTTGGTGGTCGCCCAGGGCGGGGATCAGGTTGGACGGCACGGTGCCCTTCTGGTACAGCGAGCCAGACCAGCCGCTGCGCGCGAAGAAGGCAGTGTAGTCGAAGCCGGGGAGATCCTTGTCGGGGCCTTTCTCGCCATAGCCAGTGAGGCTTGCGTAGACGAGGCTCGGGTAGCGTCCCTTGAGGTCGTCGTAGGTCAGGTTCTTGCGCGCGAGCGCCTGCGGGCGCCAGTTGGTGAGGAACACGTCGGCGCCGTCGAGCAACTTGAACAAGACCTCACGTCCCTTGTCCGTGCGCAGGTCGACGACGATGCCCTTCTTGCCGCCGTTTTCCAGATCGAAGTTGATGTCTTCGTGCGGGTCGGACGGACGACCCTCGTTGGGGGCGGTGTAGCGCAGGTTGTCGCCCTTGGCAGACTCGATCTTGATGACCTCGGCACCGAGGTCTGCCAGGATACGGCCCACGGCGGGGACTGCGATGAAGGTCGCCATCTCGACGACCTTGATACCTTCAAGCGGACGCTTGACGTCTTCCATGTTTCCTCCTCGAAAGATATGCGCGCTGCACTCGCGGCGCATGGTTTCTACCTTCATTGTGGAAATACTGGCTTGAGAAAGTAATAGACAGTTTTTCGTATTGTCTGTGCATGAAGAAAAACAATTGAAGCAGTTTTCTCAGGATATAGAATGGGGAATCATTCTTGGAACTTATCTTTTAGACATTTTTATTGTGTGTCTGGATACCAGAAAGCCGCCAGAACCCATCTGGGTACTGGCGGCTCGTTGTAAACGATGGTTGAGGGTCTTAGCTGCAGATCTTGCCCGGATTCAAGATGCCCTTCGGGTCGAACACCTGCTTGATGCCCGCCATGAGCTCGACGGACGTGTCACCCAGCGACTCGCGCAGATACTGCTTCTTGGCGTGCCCGATGCCGTGCTCTCCAGAAACCTGTCCGTCAAACTCCGTCGCCTTGGCATACGCCGCGTGCATGACGGCATCCACCTTCTCGAGGAAGGCATCTTTCTCCATGCTGTTCGAACAGCAGTAGATATGGAGGTTGCCGTCTCCCGCATGACCAAAGGAGCGGATCCTGATCTCGTGCTTCCTGCCCACCTCGTGGATGTATTCGAGAAATGCGGGAATCTTGTCGACCGGGACGCAGACGTCCATCTCGTCGACGAGCTTCTCCTCTTCCTCGATGACGGACAGAAACGCGCTTCTGGCCGCCCAGACCGCCTCTTTGATTGAAGGCTGGTCGATGACTAGCGTGTCGAAGGCACCCAGCTCGTCGGCAATCTCGGCAAGCTGCTCGGCACGCGCGAAGATCTCATCCTCATCGTTGCCGTCAAGCGTCACGAGGATGTAGGCGCCGACCTCGTTGCCCTGCACGTTGGTCGGGATGACGGCATTGCCCGTATGCGCCGCAGACGAGTCGACGATGTCGCGCTCCATGAACTCGAGCGACTGCGGTGCCAGGCCGGCGAGCTTGATCTTGGGCACGGCACCAATAGCGTGCTCGATATCCTCGAACGGGAGGATGAACGTCATATCCGCCTGAGGTTTGGGAATGAGCTTCATGGTGAGCTCGGTTATGACCGCGAGCGTGCCCTCGGAGCCGATGACGAGGTGCATGAGGCTGTAGCCGGAGCTCGCCTTGACGACGGGACGTCCGAGGCGGACGACCTCGCCGTTTGCGAGCACAGCCGTGAGAGCGAGCACGTAATCGCGCGTGGTCCCGTATTTGACGGCGCGCATGCCCCCAGCGTTCGTGCTGACGTTGCCGCCTACAGAGCCGGTCTTCTCGCCCGGGTCGGGCGGATACATCAGGCCGCGGGTGAGCGCATCGGCCGCAAGGTCGGCGAGTCTCACGCCGGGCTGGATGCGGACCGTCAGGTTGTCCATGTCGTACTCGAGGATCTTGTCCATGCGCATGGTGCACAAGACGACCCCGCCGAAAAGCGGGACGCTGCCGCCGACCAGACCCGTGCCGGCGCCGCGTACGGTCACGGGAATCGTGTGCTCGTTGCAGATTCTCATGATCTGCGACACCTCTTCGGTGCTCGCCGGCAAGACGACGACCTCGGGTTTGCCGGATCCGTAAATCGGCATCTCGTCGCGCGTGTAGTCCTCGCCGATCTCATCGCCTGTCTGGCAGTTCGCCTCGCCCACAATAGCCTTGAACGCCTCGACGATCTCCGGAGTGATCTCGTTAAATTCTGTCATCCCGCAGCCTTCCTGTTTTCGGTCTTCTGTGCCCATACAGGGCTGTTCCCACGATACCCGCAGCCCACGCCGCTGGCTATGAAAAATTGCCGCATCTGCTGCAAAACGTGAGCGGGCAAAGACATCAGTCGAGTTTGATCAGTTGCATCGTCATCGATTCGTCTCTATTATCATTTTCGACTAGGAAGACAATCCCGGACATCGCCTATGGATATCGAAACAATCGAAGTCATCCTCACCGCTTCGCAATGCGGGAACTACACCAAAGCTGCGGCAGTTCTTGGATACACTCCCTCGGCAGTCTCGAAACGTGTAAGATGTGCCGAGCGAGAACTTGGTGTCGAGCTCTTTATCCGCGGAACAAAGTCAAGCCACCTCACTCCAACCCAGATCTGTCGTTCTCTTCTCCCACATTTCGAAGACATCCTCCGCAATTGGGAGGACATCACTCAGAAAACATCCTTCGAGCGCTTCGACAATAGCGTCCCGACCATTCGAATAGGTGCAAGCGAAAAACGCTGGCCTTAACGAATCGACGAGATAATAGCCCGCTACACTACCGAAAACAGAGACTGCAACGTGCTGGTCTCCTCCGGCGCATGGATTAACCTTAGAGAAGAGCTGCTGAGAGGTAAGCTCGACGCATTGTTCGTCACCATGGCAGGCGACTTCTTTACTTCAGCAGTGGCTCGACAAGACAACCTCCTAGACAAGCTAAATTTCATCCTCATCAACACACTCTCAGAAATGTATCTAGCCATTTCGAGCGATTCGCCCTTGGCGTCGAAAAAAGAGGCGACGCTCGCCGACTTCAAGGATTACGCAATCGCTTTCAACAACGATATGAAATTTGACAACAGCGTAGTCAGAGACCATCGATCACCATTCCTAGCTCTCAGCAAGCAGTATGGTTTCGAACTCAAGCAAACCCTGATAAACACGCGCCAAGCAAGCGCATTCCTCATTGCAAGAAAGAACTTGGTCGCTATTCCGCAGCCTATCCCCACCGTCAATGTAGACGGCATCGTGTCCGTGCGCCTCACCGACTGGCAAGATCGTGTCTCGGAATACCTGGTCATCCCCCATGGGACCCGCAGCACTCCTGTCGCGAGATTGATCTCTCTCGCCCTGTCGATGCGAAAAAACTAACCTCTGCAGGAAATACCACTTCCTTTCCATCTGGGAACAGAAACGAGACAGAGCGGAACAGCATCTGTTTTTCTACGCTCTTATCATGAATTCATCCTGGGATACAGCCTGTGGCTCGCAAAGCGTTTCGATTGCCGAACACCATCTGCGAAACAGCTTGCGATCAAGAGGCATATACGTTGAGAGGCGCGGCAATTGTGCTGCAGTGTCTTTCCAGCGTATGTCACATTCAAATTGAAGAGGGGAGTTCTCGCAATGAACATTACGACCGACTATAACGTAGACGTGCTGGTTTGCGGCGGCGGTGTTGCAGGTTGCGCAGCTGCTATCGCCGCAGCGCGTCAAGGTATGCGAACGTTGCTAATCGAAAAGCGGGAATCGTTCGGCGGCCTGTGCACGAACGGATATATTACGGGAATCGCCGGCCACGTCGACGGTATCTGCCAAGAATGGGTCGAGCGCCTTGCAAAAGAAAACGCTGCCGTTGTACGCCCGCACCTTCCTGCTGTCGAGCCCGAGATGGGCAAGGTCATGCTCGAGCGCATGCTTATCCAATCGGGTGCGCGTTTCCTGTATGGGGTACACGTCGCTGAGGTCGAGCAGGAAATGGGACACATCACCACTATTATTGCCTACACCGTTAACGGGCAAATGAGAATCCGCGCAAAGATGGTAATCGACGCCACAGGCGATGCGATAGTCGCAAGCGCTGCTGGTGTACCTTGCGACGTCGGTGATATCGAGTTTATGGGCATGAACGAGTCCACCTCAATGGGATTCCGCCTCTCGTACGTCAACTATCGGCAGTATCTTGAGGCGTTCACCGCCTATAACAAGGAGAATCGCGCGAAACCCGCTGAACAGCGTGTCAGCTATTTCGTGATGCTTCAGCGTAAGGCAATCTCCGAAGGAGACCTCCCGTATCTGCTCTCCCCCGGCAACCTCGTATACCCGATCGTAGGCAGCAGTAACCAAGAAGATATGGACGTCTGCCTCGATGCGACCGCTACATACTATTGCCGAAACACAAGCGTCGAAGACACCACGCGCCAAATTGTCGACCAGCATCGAAAGGTGCTGATGTTCGTGAAATTCCTCCGGAAGTACGTGCCGGGATTCGAGCGCTGCACGCTTTCGCATTTTGCCGAGCAAAACGGAACCCGCGAGTCTCGTCGCATCGTGGGCAGGTACGTATTTACTGCCGACGATATCTGCCGTGCCAAGAAATTCGAAGACGGAATCGCGATATACCCCGAGCCCCTGGACTCCCACCATCCCACCGACAGCAATCAGACAGCTCTGCGCCACATCCACCTGCCGAATCCCACCGAACCGGCACTCTGCAGGCCATCGACAGACGATGACAATTTCTGTCTGCACCCGTATGCGCCGCTTGAAGGTTTCGAAGTGCGTCCGAACCCGCGAGAATTCAGCGAAGTCCCACTTGGCGCGCTCATTGCTCAAGATGTCGACAATCTGTTTGCCGTCGGCCGCAGCATGTCCGCCGACTGGCATGGACTCGGCGGCGCACGTGTCATCGCAACGAGCATGACCACTGGACAGGCGGCGGGCAATGCTGCCGCCTGGGCAATCAAGAATCGGACAACAGCCCCCGATGTAGACGGACGCGCCGTTCGCGAAATGCAGAAGAAGCAAAACGTCCCCCTAGACAAACCCCTCGAAGGTTACTGGGCAAAAATACGCGACATGGAAGGCGATCTCGCCGTCACGCTCGACATGGCAGTGGTGATTGGCAAAGATGGGCGGTCTTCGTTCCAGTCCTAAGCACGAATCCCGAGTTGAATATCTCGTCAAATTGAACATCCATCGTGCTGCCGTCATGCACGAGGCAGTTCGAAAGTTCGAGGAGGGTCTTGTTATGGCAAAAAAGGAACGGAAGTACGATGCCAAGTACTTCATTAAAGTTATTATCGGATTTATCATCGTCTGGTGTTTTGGCTTACTGCCTGCACCAGAGCCCATGACCGCTGTTGGAATGCGGCTAATCGGCATCTTCTTCGGAACGATCTGGCTGTTTTCCTTCGCCGGGGTCATCTGGCCTTCTATCATGGCAGTGCTCGCAGTCGGTTATTCGGGGGCATTTCCAAGCCTAAGCGCTGCAATCACCGCAGCATTTGGAAATACCATCCTCTGGCAGCTCCTCATCTTGATGCCGATTTGCGAGGCTATCTCCCGGAGCGGGGCAACGCAGAAAATCGCCGCCTGGCTCCTATCACGACCATTTGTAAAGGGAAACCCATGCCGGATTATGTTTGCGTTGTTCTTGGGCACGCTAATAGAAGGCATACTCATCAGTGCAATGGCTGCAATGCTCATCACGTTCGCCCTAGTCGCCACCTTGCGCGACATGATTGGATATGAGAAGGCGGATGCCTGGTCAGCTTCCACGATTGTCGGAAGCTTCATCGTCGCGTTTCTCGGCGGCGCGGCACTGCCCTTCCGCGGATTCATCGCCGCAATGGTCGCGCCATTCTCGAAGCTACTTGGGTACGACCTGAACGCAGCCCTGTTCGTAATTGCCGCAATCGTTATCGGGCTTCTTGTCTGCATTATTGCACCGCTGCTCATGAAATACGTCCAGCGCGTAGATATGAAAAGGCTGGGCGACTTTGACTTTGCCGGAGTCTTTGCTGACGACAGTAGCTTCAACAGGGAGCAGAAGATATTGCTCGGTGGCTTCGTCCTAATTATTATCTTCTTTGTGGCACAGATGATCTTCCCGGCGAAAAGCGAAATCGGTGCTGTCCTCAACGGATTTGGCGCCAATGGAATCTTCGCCGCAGTCGCTGTGCTTCTTAGCCTCGTTCTCGCCGACGGCAAGCCTGCGCTCAACCTCCCACTCATGATGAAAGAGGGCATGCCCTGGGGAATCTTCGTCTCCGTTGCAACGATGATTTGCATCACTTCGAAGTTCACAGATGATGTCTCCGGCATCTCCGCCTGGCTCAACGTCGTGCTGAGCGGCGCCGTCACAGCAATGCCGCCGGCACTTTTCGTATTCGTGGTATTGCTCATAACGGTCGCTGTTACCGGGTTCTTCAGCAACCTTGGCACATGTGCCATTATGCTCACTGCCATCTTGCCAATGTGCGGAATGATGGGAATAGAGCCAACGGCTATGACATGTGCAATTGTTCTCGGATCCTACCTGGCAGTCCTCAGCCCCGGCGGTTCCGGTGCCTGCCCCGTTCTATTCGACAACGAAAACGTCACGTACGGCTCGATTTACAAAAACGCAATCCCGCTGTTGCTCGTCTTTGTCGTTCTTGGAAGCGCGATGGTCTTGCTCGTGAGTCTCGTCGCATAACGACAGCTTTAATGGGCCTGGGAAACACCCAGGCCCATTTCGCAGCGCTCCAAAACACAGTCACACGGATACTCGGCAAACATTTTAGACGCGCCCGCCGTCAAGCAAAGACAGCGCTAGAGATCTTTGAGCGTTCCGGTGTAGCCCTTGAGCAGCTGCTTTGCCACGGTGTGGATCATCATCTCATCGGCGCCCTGAGCGATCTGGTTGCCGCGGCAATCGCGCCAGATGCGGCTCACGCGCGAGTCGTCCGTGTAGCCGATGCCGCCAAAGATCTGCAGTGCGTCGCTTGCCACCGAGGTCGCCGCCTGGGGCACGTAGTACTTCATGAGCGAGCAGTTGAGCTGCTGCTCGTCTCTGGAGGCATCGCTCGAGACGGAGTCGGCAGCACGCTCGATCATCTTTCCCATCGAGCGGATCTTTGCCGCCATCTCGACGAGCATTGCCTCGACCTGGGGCAGCGATCCCAAATACCTGCCCCTCGTCATGCGCGTCGAGCAGCGGACGAGCGCATCGTCGAGGGCTGCCTGCGCAAGCCCGAAGCTTGCCGCGCAGGTGAGGATGCGTCCGAGTTCGTACTGGCGCTCGAGCATCTTGTTGAGCACGCCACCGGTCTGGACCTGCCATTCGGGGTTGAGCTTGACGTGGTCAAACTCGATACGCGCCGGTGCGAGCATCTCTTGCCCCACCGTGTTGAGCGGGTAGGTGTAGACGCCCTCTTCGTTGATGGGCACGAGCCACAGCGACATGCCGCCGTCTTGCGCCCCGCAGACCATGTCCTGCGTGAGCACGAGCGTATCGGAGATGAACTGCCCGTTTGCAACGTAGGTCTTGGCACCGTCGAGGTACAGGCCTCCTTCGTCCGCCGTGACCTCGGTACCGACGCTCGCCGAGTCGTCTTGGACGGCGCCTTCCGAAAACGCCTGCGAGAACAGCACACGGCCGTTACGGGCGGTGAGGTCTTCGACAATCTCTTGTTGGGAGAGCGAGCCCATGGTCGAAAGCAGCGCCATGGAGTTCATGTCGGTCTGGTACGGCAAGATGGCGCCTGCACGGCGCGCGAGACGGGCGACGAGCAGAGCGCGTACGATGAAGGGGCCATCCCATCCGCCAATCTGCGGGGGAAGGCAGTAGTTGCCGAGCTCGCTTTCGTAGAAGGCCCGGTAGTCGGCGCTTGGGACACCTCCTGACGCGCACCAGTCCTTGATATGCTCTTCTGTGATGCGCTCATCGCAGAACTCGTCGACCGCCCTGTAAACGCGCTCTTTCAGTTCGATGTCCATGTCGTCTTCCCTTTGTCTCGAATCATTCCGAACGCGCGCCTCTGAGGCATGCCCGTACCTGCTGTCTCAGCGCCCTCTTGTCAATCTTACCGTTTCCCAGCAGCGGAAACTCCTTCATCTTGAGTACGTAGTCGGGCATTTTGCATTTCTCGATCCGTCCCTTCGACCACAGGCGCAGGTCTCGCGCGCTCGTCTGGTCGCCCGGCTCCATGATGACGCACAGGCAAGTGCGCTCCCCGAGGTCTTCGTCGGGGCATCCGACGACGCAGCACGACGAGATGTCCTCGTTTTGCTCGTAGACCGCCTCGATCTCTGCCGGGAAGATGTTGATGCCGCCGCGGATGATCATGTCCTTGAGCCTGCCAACGATCGAGAACATGCCGTTTGCGTCGAGCCTGCCCACATCTCCCGTGTGGAACCAGCCGTCTTCGTCCAAGTCGAGCTTGAGCGAGCCGTCCTCCTGCAGCACGCCCATCATCATCGAGGCGCTCTTGCAGGCGATTTCATCCGTGCCCGGGAGCAGCTTGGCCTGCGCCCCCTCGATGCAGAACCCAACGGTTGCCGCCCGCTCTTCTGCCGAAAGCTCGAGGGGCGTCACGGTGAGCGTCGCGGCGGTCTCGCTCATGCCATAGGACTGCATGAGCCGGCAGCCGAAGCGCTCTTCGAACTCGAATATGACCTGCGGCGGGCATCCGGCACCTGCCACAAGACCCGTCCTGAGCGACTGCAGGCTCCACGCGCCGCTCTCCATCGCGCGAAGTTCACGCAAGAACATCGTCGAGACGCCGAGGTGCATCGTCGCGCCCGTAATGTCGATGAGCGTGCATGCTTCCTCGGGATGGTAGCGGGCACTTGTCACGAACGAGGCTCCCGACACGAGCGTCGCGTAGATGCCGACGAGCCCGAACACGTGGTTCATCGGTACGGGGACATACAGAACGTCGTCACGCTCGATGGAAAACGCCTTTCTGAGCGCCCTACCGTTCAGCCCGAAGGAAGATGCCTTGTTGACGATAGCCTTGGGCACGCCGGTCGAACCGGACGAGAACACGATGATCGGACTGTCCGCAGAGCAGTTGGGAAACGAGCGGTCCTCGTCAAAGCCACTTGCTTGAATCAGGTCCCCTATGAGGGGCACCGGTGCGCTGAGGCAGCCGGCGGCAAACACCCGCGCGTTGGGAGCCACCTGCTGCGCCTGAAGGCATGCGTCGGGCGAAGACATGATGAGCACGTCGGGCTTTACCAGATGCGTCGCCCGCTCGAACTCCTCTTGCTCGAGGCGGTGCGAGAACATGGCCATACGCGCGCCGCACAGCTGCACGGCGGCCATGATCACGGGCGTGATTATGAGGTTGGGAAACGAGAAGACCACGGTGGACCCGGGCGCCAACCCGCATTCGTCTTGAAAGTACCACGCGAGCGCGTTCGCGTTGCGGTAGGCCGTCCCATAGCTTATCGAGTCGTCGAGACCCATACCAAAACGCTGGTGGGGAGACTCGAGATAGACGTTCCTGATGAGTTGCATCAGGGAAAGCTCCTGGAACTTGCTACCGCCGCCTACAGCGGTGGAAAGGCCCTGCACCATACGTGATACCACTCCCCAGTTGCTCACCGCACGCGCTTGCGGATACAGCGCGAGCGGTAATCTGCAAACTCGCGATAGATGACGGGACCGCGGACCTAGGCCACCACGACCTGCCACGGCTTGATTCCCCGGACGCAGAAAGCCCTGCAACCTGCAGTTTCCCTGCGTCCGAAGATTTGTAATACAAGCTTACAAGGACTAGTTGCGTGCGTACTTCTTCGCGAGCTGACGGCCAGCGATGTAGACCATGATCTCGTCAGTGCCGCCCGCGATTTGCATACCGCGCAGGTCGACCCAGATGCGGCCGATGCGGGTCTCGTCGGTGTAGCCCAGGCCACCGTAAATCTGCATGGCCTCGGACGCGACCTCGGTGCACGCCTTGCCCGCGTAGCGCTTGAGCAGCGCGGAGTCGATGCGCACGGACTGGCCGTTATCCATCTTCCACAGGGTCTTGTAGAGCATGTTACGCGCGTTTTGCAGCGCGGTCTCCATCTCGGTCAGCTTGAGCTGGATGAGCTGGTAGTCTGCGATGGGATGGCCAAACGCCTGACGCTCGGTGACGTATGCCGCGGCGTCGTCCATTGCCGCCTGGGCGGTACCGATGCACTGCGCGACGATGAGGCAGCGCTCGGTCTCGAAGTTCTTCATGAGGTTGAAAAAGCCCTTGCCCGGCTCGCCGATGCGCATGTCCTCGGTCAGCTTCACGTCGTCGAAATACATCTCGCAAAACGCGCTGGCCTGCTGGCCGATCTTGTTGAGCGGCGCTGTGGAAAGGCCTTCGGTCTCGCGCGGGATGATCCACATGGACATATTACGATTCTGGCGCGAGGGGTCCTCGTCTTTTGCGATCACGAGTACGTTGGGGAAGATCTCGCCCTGGGTAACCCAGGTCTTCTGGCCGTTGAGCAGGTAGGTTCCGTCTTCCTGCTTCTTGGTCACGCATGTCATGGCCTGGTTATCGGAACCCGCTCCGGGCTCGGAGAAGCCGAGGGAGAAGATGGGCTGGCCGGTCTCGAGATACGAGCCCATGGCCTCTTCGATCTGCTCGGGCGATGCGCCGAAGTCGATGAAGTCGCGCATGGCGAGCGTGTTGTTGAGCGTGGGGAGCATGCAGCCGGAGTAATGCGCAAACTCCTCGGTGAGGATGCCCAGCGTGACGAGGTCGGTGTCGATTCCCTCGTACTGCTCGGGGATACCCATCAGGCCGAAGCCGTTTTCCATCCAGGCGCTCGTGAGCTCCTCGCTCATCTTGTGGTCTTTGTACATCTCCTTGATCTGCTCTTCGCTGGTGTAGCGCTCGCAGAATTCCTTGATGCTGTCGACGAGCAGTTCCTGTTCGTCCGTATACCCGAAGTCCATGCGTATCTCTCCTTTTCCGTAAAAGCCATACTCAGTCCATTTTAGGTGCTTCGCACCACGGCTCGCTTCTCAGCGCCGAGCCTTGTGCACCGCTGTCCACAATTGCCCTCGTCGAGCTGCACTTTGCCCAATTCTCGCCTCGGTCGAGGCTTCGGGCGCGAAGCTTCCTAACTGGACTCAGCATCCTCCCTCGTTCGTTGACAATCCGCCGCGACCCTTCAAAATCCGCTTGAAGACACTCAGCGTGATTCTCGTTTCTGACTTCTATTTTGCTCAGGAAATGCTCATAATTTAATAGACAGTTTTTGATAATAACTATCTAGCCCCATCCCTCACTCCTGTAGGAAGCGTCTCTCACCATGAAAAGCGCGATGAAGCAGAAAATCGTAGACGCCGTCGTCGACATCACGGAAGCCTCTTCGATGAGGAGCGTGCACATCGCGAAGATCATCAAGGAACTGGGAATCAACCGCAACACGTTCTACTACCACTTCGACGGCAAGTACGACGTCGCGATGTATGTCTTTAGACACGACCTCGCTGACGAGCTCACGGCCAACGTCCCGGCAGACCGCTTGCTCGAGGCTCCGTTGTCATCTGAGGGCAGCTCTGAAATGCTCCCCTACTACGTGCATTTCGAGACGGGCGCCCGCTCCTTGGACCTGGGCGACTTTTTCAAGTCGCTCGTACGCTGCGTCATGCGCCGTCCCTCGTTCTACGGCAAGCTGTTCAACAACAAAGAGCCCGAGTTCAAAGCAAGGATGGACACACTCTACCGGCCCGCTGTCGAAAACGACTTTAAGTTCGTACTCGACGGGCGCTATATGCCCAAAGAGACCTTCGACTACCTCGTGTCGCGCTACCTCGACGACATCAGCTTCATACCCTCGTACCACCTTGCCAACTCCACTGCCTCTGCGCAGCTGCTCGACGAGCGTATCAACCCGTTTTGGAACCTGCCGTACGAGATTCTCCCGCCCGAGCTGCAAAAGCACCCCATCAACCGCCTCCGCCAGTAACACGAAAAAGCGCGGCCATGCTTCTCGCACAGCCGCGCTTGTTGGCGGAACTCGGTTCGACGCCGCTAGGGGCTGGCACTGCCAGGGTTTTCTGGCATTCGCCGCTCAGCTCTGGCACTGCCAGGGATTCCTGGCGTCCGCGCCCCTTTTGCCACCCAGTGTTGGCACTGCTAGGGTTTTCTGGCAGGGAACGGCCCGGAAGCCACCCCCCTCGGCTCCGAGTCTTTAGCCGAAGCGGGCCAGTACCTGGC
>OGRM01000598.1_pt1 | contig 29892 bp, 33 predicted proteins | sample 1553491 | NCBI WGS metagenome assembly OGRM01 (sample SAMEA2580110, study PRJEB22360) | human gut metagenome | biome: human gut; feature: human-associated habitat; material: faeces | place: Denmark | collected 2008/2010
CCACACAAATGAAAACATTGGTCAGCGCTGCACAGGCCCCGACAGCTGCAAGTGCGGAGGAACCAACAAATTGGCCAACGATGATAGAGTCAGCCATATTGTATATTTGCTGAAAAAAGCTGCCCAAAATCATTGGCATTGCAAAAACCGTCAGCGCTTTAAGAGGCGCATCTGTGATCAAATACTCATCTTTTGACATTATCCTATTCCTCCACAGGTTTCATAATTTCATTTATTGCTACACTGCCCGGCGTTATCAGCTGCAGCTGCAATACGATCTTATCACGTATTAAAGATATTAAAGGATTACGGCTATAGAAATCAGGCCCCAAAGCTGAGACGTTCTCTCAATGAATTTCCCGACCGATCCATTCCATGATCACATTTACAATATATTCCTGCTCCGCTTCTGTCAATTCCCGTCCTTTCGGAATACGATGCCATTTTTCCAGACATCCCCTGCAACAGGTAGCTGTGGCATGCTGGGCTACAAAAACCGGATGCCCTCTCATCGGTGTCTGTTTTCCATCATTTGGTATTTCTGCCGGTGCAAGACGCTTTCTGATAAAATCACAGGCATGCTCACGTACTTTCTCCATTCCCTTTTCTGATACATAACTCCGATCGTTTGCCTTCAGGGAAAAACTGCTTCTGAACTTTGACTGCGACAAGCGTTTCCAGAGATTTCCCTCATAAACTGCCGGTGTCTCACATACCATAGAAGGCTGGATGCTGCCCTTATAGACGATCATCTTCTTACTGTCGCTTCCGTTCTCATTTGCGGTCTCGTCTACTGCTTCTTTCAAAAGCTGTGCCTTCACTTCCTGTGCTTCTTTGCTGTTCGGCTGCAGACGTCTTGCCAGACATGTATTTCTGCCAGTTGTCGTTTCATTTTTTATCGCATAATACACAGCTTTCTTCTCTCCGACAAGTACCAGGATCTTTTTCGCCCTGGTCACACCCGTATAAAGGAGATTTCTCTGCAGCATGACAAAATGGCTCATGGTAAATGGCATGACAACGATTGGATATTCGCTTCCCTGGGATTTGTGGATCGTCACTGCATAGGCAAGCGCCAGTTCGTCCAGCTCTGTCACATCATAGACTACTTCCCGTTCATCAAACAGAACTGTCAGTTCCCGTTCTTCCACGTCAACTTTTGTGATAGTCCCAATATCTCCGTTAAATACTTCCTTATCGTAATCATTCCGGATCTGCATCACCTTATCCTTCAGCCGGTACTGTGTGCCGCCTCTCCGCAGAAAGATCTTTGACGGATTCATGGCTTCCTGCAGCACCTGGTTCAGATTTACTGCCCCACATTCGCCTCTCTGCATCGGAGTCAGCACCTGAATATCCTGCAGTGGATCTACATGATAGTATCTCGGCAGGTTCGTCTTACAATATTGGACGATAGTATCCACCACTTCCTGATTACTCTCTTTGGTGGCAAAGAAAAAGTCGGCATCTTTCCCGCCTCTCATATCAATGCCTTCCCCTTTATTGATCCGGTGTGCATTCATGATGATCCGACTTCCCTGTGCCTGACGGAAAATCCGTGTCAGACGAACTACCGGAACACATCCGGAATCAATAATATCTCTGAGAACATTGCCCGCTCCGACACTTGGCAGCTGATCAATGTCGCCTACCAGAATCAGAGACATCTGCTGCGGCAATGCTTTTAAAAGATTATACATCAGCATAATATCAATCATGGAACATTCATCCAGTATCAGCACATCTCCTTCCAGCGGATGTTCTTCATTTTTCTGATAGCCTTCCGGAGGTTTATATTCCAATAACCGGTGAATCGTTTTTGCTTCCATTCCAGTTGCTTCTGACATTCTCTTTGCTGCTCTTCCAGTCGGTGCAGCAAGAATGATCTGACATCCAGCCTGCTTATATGCAGAAATAATTCCCAGAGTTGTTGTAGTCTTTCCGGTTCCAGGTCCACCGGTCAGCACCATGACCTTAGAAGAAATCGCTGTCTTTACCGCCTGCCACTGAATCTCGTCATAAGTAATTTCTGATGAAGCTGCTACTTTCTTCAATATTTCTTCCGTATCCTCAGATTTCTTCTTTCCACAGGACATCAACCGAAGCAGCCGCTTTGCACAGCCACTTTCTGAAAAATAATATGGGGGCAGATAGATTGCTTCCCGATCTTCTGCTTCATCTCTGATCACATCATTCGTGCGGATCATCTCATCCAAGGTGATCTCCAGCTCCGGTTCTTCCACTTCCAGAAGTTCCTTTGCCCTTCCAGTCAGCTGTTCTCTTGTTGTATAACAATGACCTGCTTCTGCCAGCTTATTCAATGTATAAAAAATGCCACTGCGCAGACGGACAAATTTACCTTTGTCAATCCCCATCTTCTGTGCAATGGAATCCGCTGTCTTAAATCCAATTCCCCAGATGTCATCTGCAAGCCGGTATGGGTTCTCCTTTACGATCGCAATGCTCTCACTTCCATACGTCTTGAAAATCTTTGTCGCATGAGAGGTGCTAACCTCATGACTCTGCAGAAAAAGCATGATATTCTTGATCTCTTTCTGCTCCTGCCAGCTTGTTTTGATCCGGTCTACACGTACTTTTCCTATACCTGATACTTTGAGCAGTTCATCTGGTGTCTCTTCAATAACATCCAGTGTATCCTTCCCGAATTTTTCCACAATTCTTTTTGCAAACTTTGGACCAACGCCCTTCACCAGACCGGAACCAAGATATTTTTCGATTCCATATACTGTAGCAGGAAGTGTCTCCTCAAATTTCTCCACCAAAAACTGCCGCCCATATTTGGCATCCATCTTCCACATACCTTCCAGAGACAGCACAGAACCAACATGGGTATCCGGCATCGTGCCAACTACTGTGACAAGATCACTGTAATTCTTCACCGCACATTTCAGAACCGTGTAGCCATTGTCGGCATTCTGATATGTAATTCTTTCAACTACACAACGTAAGTGCTCCATGCCCGTCTCCTTCTCTCATAATTCATCACAAATGACCACAGAATAAAATGCTCTGATCCATAAAAGATCACCAACATACATCCGCTTTACGGCAGAATCTCAAGCCAATAGTCATCTGGGTCTACGATGAAATTTCTTCTCCTTTTGTACATTCTGTGTTTCTAATGCGTGACTTATATTGCGGATATTCAGTAATAAACCGCTTAATTACATTGGCATCATTCCAGTAATGCATTGGAAAAATGACATTGCAATCTACATTTTTAAGGAAATACAGGATCCCGTCAGCATAGTGATCTCCCTGTCTCGGATCCAAGGGAACAAATGCAGCGTCAAAATGCATACCCTTGATTTTCCTGATCGCCGCGCGATATGCTGAAGTAAGTCTCTGGTTATCAGCTTTCGACCCACCATCCCAATACCAGTCGTTTAAATCACCGGCATGATAAATGGTACCTTCCTTTGTTTTGACAATAAATGCGACACCACTATCGTTAGATAGCAATGTATCAACTTTGGTTTCATTATCCAAACTATAAGCTTGATCATGATAAACATATGTGATCTTCATATCCGACAAATGATTCCTTTTTCGTATATCATTCGCCAGGATTGCCTGATAAGTCATTCCCATATCATCAAGGATCCCAAAAATTTGTGGGTTAAAATGATCCTTATGGAAGTGACTGCAAAAAACGATCACTTCTTTCTCCTTGTCAAGATTCGGTAATTCACCCTTGTAATAATCAAAAATATAGTAGCAGTCTCTGGTCTCAACCAAAAATCCACTGTGGTTAATGTAAGTAATTTTCATAATATCACCTATATAAATTAACGCCGGTACCGGATAGCAAATCTTTCTTTGCCATGTTTATTTTTCCTTTTTCGAGCGTTTGTAAATTTCACGACAACAGCATTTCTAATGCAGATTTTATCGTATTTTTTAGATTCCGTCCATCCTTTATCCACAGCTGGTAGAAAAATGTGAAATGATACTTTTACAAATTCTATTACTTGTTGTTAGTTCATAATTTATGTATAATCCTGTCTTTGACAGTCCTCTTTCACAGTGTTAATATCCTGCACCAGTGTCCGTATTTTTCAGGATCTTAATAAGACGGCTTGTTCCAAGACGCTCTGCGCCAAGACTGATAAATTTTTCTGCATCATCGAAGGATGAAATTCCACCTGCTGCCTTAACTTTTACATTTTTTCCAATATATTTCTTCATCAGCTCTACATCTGCAAAAGTTGCTCCCGCTGTAGAAAATCCGGTAGAAGTTTTGATATCATCCAGGATTCCTCGAATATCATCCCATGTTGCAGTCTGTCCAAGTAATGTGTGATCCACTTTTTTTAATATATCTTTTTTATCCATTTTACGTTCCTTTTACTTCAGTTCATCCAGAAGAGAACTTCCAATTGTTCCCTCCGGCATCTTAACTTCAAAATTATCTGCAATCGTTGCACCGATTACTGCAAAAGTATTCTGATCTTCCAGTTTTCCGTATCCCTCCATAGATGGGGAATAAGCAAAAAATGGTACTTTTTCTCTTGTGTGATCAGTTCCTGTATGCGTCGGATCATTTCCGTGGTCAGCTGTAATGATCAGAAGGTCATCCTCACGAAGCTCATCAAGAAGTTCACCAAGTTTTACATCAAATCTTTCAAGTTCCTCTGCATATCCCTTTACATTGCGTCGATGTCCCCAAAGAGCATCGAAATCTACAAGATTTACAAAACAAAGCCCCTCAAACTCTCTTTTCGCAATGTCAATTGTCTGCTCCATTCCATGAACAGAGCTTTTTGACTTATTGGACTCTGTCAGTCCCTCGCCGTCAAAAATATCAAAAATCTTTCCAACGGAGATCACATCATAACCTGCATCCTTCAATGCATTAAGCGCAGTTTTTCCGTAAGGCTTCAGTGCATAATCATGGCGGTTGCTGGTACGTTTGAACTCACCTTTTTTCTTGCCAAGGTAAGGTCTTGCAATAACACGTCCGACTTTCCACTCATCCCTCATGGTGATATCACGGGCGATCTCACAGCAGCGATACAGTTCATCCAGTCCGAAAGTCTCCTCGTTTCCGCAGATCTGCAATACAGAATCAGCAGATGTGTAAACGATCATATGACCGGTAGCGATTTCTTCCTCAGCCAGTTCATCCAGGATCTCTGTTCCGCTGGAGCTCTTGTTTCCAATTACTTTATGTCCCGTTCTCTTCTCAAGCTCATCGATCAGCTCTTTTGGAAATCCGGTCTCTGTAAAAGTCTTAAACGGTTTTGTGATGTGAAGCCCCATCATTTCCCAGTGTCCTGTCATAGTATCTTTTCCGGTACTGGCTTCTTTTAAAAATGTATAATAACCCATTGGTCGCTCCACTGCTGCAACCTGTTTCAACGGATGAAGATTTGCAATTCCAAGCTTCTGAAGGTTTGGAATCGTAAATTCATCTACATTCTGGGAAATATGTCCCATAGTATCTGTTCCTTCATCCCCGTACTGGGCTGCGTCCGGCATTTCTCCTGCCCCAAAGGAGTCTATTACAATAGTAAATATTCTCTTATATTTCTTCATAATTTTTGTCTCCTTTCTGCTGTCTTACTTATGGATCTTACATATTTACAACAACTTTTGTTACTAATTCCTTGAAGGATTTCGCTACGCGGTCTGCTGTTTCCTGCACTTCTTTATGGTTAAGCTCTTTTTGGGAAATTCCTGCTGCCATATTTGTGATACAGGAAATTCCACAGATTTCCATTCCCATGTGTCGGGCAGCCATAGCTTCGCATGCGGTGCTCATTCCAACTGCATCTCCACCCCATCTCTGTGCAAGTCTTACTTCTGCAGGAGTCTCATAATTCGGTCCTGTAAACTGTACATAAACACCTTCCTGAAGTTTGATGTCACATTCTTTTGCACATTTGCGGATCACATCCTGAAGACGGCGGCTGTATACCTCACTCATATCCGGAAATCTGGTTCCCAGCTCATCCATGTTCGGTCCTATCAGAGGGCTTGGAACTCCCGTTGTAATGTGATCTGTGATCATCATGAAATCTCCCGGTTTATAGGAAGGATTAGCTCCTCCTGCAGCATTAGTGAGAAGGATTTTTTTCGCACCGAGCATTCCCATAAGACGCGTTGGAAGAACAACATCTGACATTGCGTATCCTTCATAATAATGAACACGTCCCTGCATGATTACAACCGGTGTTTTCTCCACATACCCAAACACAAAACGTCCCTTATGTCCTTTTACAGTAGAAACCGGAAATCCCTCGATGTCCGTATAGTCGATGGTCTGTTCAATCTGAATTCCATCTGCAAAATCTCCAAGTCCGGATCCAAGGATCAGTGCAACTTCTGGTTTGAAATCAATTTTCTTTCTTACGCTTTCCAGGCATGTCATTAATTTTTTATACATGATTACTTCTTCCTTTCTTTTGGGTGTTGTCATTATATTTATGCTTTTTTCATAAAGGCAATTCCTCTGCAATGGTCTTTCCAATGCCCTGCGCGCCTCCCGTCACAATCACTACCTTATTGTTAAACTCCATATAAAATCCTCCCCAAAAATCCGCTTTCTATTTCTGTTGCCACAACATTGTGTATTCTTTTTCACCAGTAGCATCATCGAATCCTTCGCATTGAATATCGAACCCTTCTCTTTGATAAAAAGAGATGGCTCTGGCATTCTTCTGGTATACGTTTAATCGCAATCTAGCTTTTTTATTCTTGATATACTCTAATAAAAGTTTACCTATACCACATGACTGCATTTCATCAGAAACAAAAATACCTTCCATGTATTCGTTACTTAATCCGACAAATCCTTGAATCATTTTATCATCTTCATACACATAGACTTCCGCTTGTGACATCATTTCTTTCACTAATTCATAATTACTTGTCCAATATTGCTCAGGAATAAAATAATGCGCTTTTAAATTGGTTTTCAACCATATGTCAGCAACTCTATCAATATCTATATTCTGCATCTTTCTGATCATAACAAATATTCTCCACCAACTTTGATTTCTCTGTAACAACCAATCAGCTATATCGTGAATCTCAACCAGAACCACAACCAAAATCTAATATCCTTGAACCTACCGGAAGCATTTTAGTGAACCGCTCCTGTACAACCGTAAAATCTACCAAACGAGTCCCCTGGACAAACATATCCGCATTTTGATTATAATATTCTATTGTTTTGTCCAGGAAGTTTCTCCTCGATCTTAGCTTATTTCATGTACCTTCGGATTTTATCTATCAAAGTGACGTCTGCCGGTAACCAGGCAACACTATCTAACTGATCCCTTGTAAGCCATTTTGCCGCTTCTGCTTCCTTTAATTCAATTCATTGATCACATTCGCATCCATTAATGTAGATCTCCCTCTCGTTTCGTGGTGAGCAAAACAAAATACTCTACTTTATTATACCTTATGGGAGAGGGTTTGTCATTGAAATCTCCAGGAAGCAAGCGCGGCAAAGGCAGCCGAAAGTAACGATAGCAACAAAAAAACAGTTCCAGACATACTGAGGTTAATCAGTGTATCTGAACCTGTCTTTTCTATGGTCTTTCCAATGAATAGCTGGGCTGGCTTTTCCTTGAAATGGATTATTTAATTGTAAAAAATTCCCGTGAAATGATTTATAAAATAGGTGATTTTACAAAGTCTATTACTTGTTGTTAGTTCATAATTTATGTATAATAAAATTAATATAAGAAATACATGCTCAGTATGCGGCCTGGAACATAAATAATCCGCAAGTTTAGCGATATACGAGGAGGAAATTCTCATGGGTAAACAATCCACCAGGGAAAACAAAACAATTTACCAGCTTTGCCGAGAAGCGGCAGGACTTACAAGAGCAGAAGCCAGTGAAAAAATGGATGCTGTCTCTGATTCAAAAATTGAAAAATTTGAATATGAAACACAAGAACCTACGCCTTATGATATCCTCCAGATGGCAGATGCCTATAAAAGACCAGATCTTTGCAATTATTATTGCTCTCACAAATGCGAAATCGGCTATCGTTATGTTCCGGAAATAGAAATGACCGATCTGTCAAATATCATTTTGGAGACAATTGCCAGTCTAAATGAAATCAATCCTCTTACCGGTCGTCTGATCCAGATTGCCCGTGACGGTAAGATCAGTGATGATGAAATGAAAGATTTTGCTTATATCAGTAAAAAACTTGATGAAATTTCTTTAGCCATAGACTCCTTGAATCTTTGGGTAGATAAAACAGCCGGAGAACAAGGGCTCAATCTTGAACTCTTAAATGCCGAAAAAGAAAAATTAAAATAATCCATAACGCCACAAAAGGATTACGACTATAGAATAACACCAACCGCAGTCAGTGTCTTTAAAGTTGAATTAATCTATAGAAACTGCTATCATATTTTTATCAGAATTTTCCAAATAAAGGAGGACATGAGTGGATCATGAACGTAATGCCAATTTCCGAAATCATCGAAAAAGTAACCATGATTTGCAAAAAAAATAACGTAAAACGCCTTGATTTATTCGGTTCCTTCGCCACAGGCACTGCAACCCCCACCAGTGATATTGATTTTATAGTATACGGCTGTGATAATCTAATGCAGTTAGAAGATGATCTTCAGCAGATTGAAACGCTAAGGAAAATTGATATTTTTGACTTCGACAGTATAAAAAATGAGTATTTATTGGAGGATATAAAAAAATATGGAAAACAAATTTATTAACCGCTATAACACTTTCTGTAAAAGTCTCTCCAATCTTGCAAAAAGCAAAACAGCCGACCCCAAGACCGATTTTGTTCTCGAAGGAACTGTTCTCAATTTCAGTCTTACTTTCGACATCTCCTGGAAAGTTATGAAAGATATTCTGATCAAAAAAATGGGAATTCTTGATTTTGCAGTTGGCTCTCCACGCGAAACTCTGCAACAGGCATTTACCAATGGTATTATTGATGATGACACCTGGCTGCAAATGCTGAAATCCAGAAATCATTTGTCTCATGATTACGATGGTACTTTCGCCGCAGAGAAATTTCAGGACATTATAAATATTTATTATCCTCTTTTTGAAAAATTCAAAAACGATGTTGCGAAATATTATAAGCAGTAAACTGTGTTTTGTAGAAGGATCACCTTCAGACTATTTTGTTTATTATAGCCTGAAGGTGATTTTAAAATTGTCAATATACATCCGCTTTATTAGATTTTCCAACCAAATTTACGGCAGGATCTCAAGCCAGTAGCCATCTGGATCTACAATGAAATAGATTCCCATTGCTTCATTTTCGAAACAAATACATCCCATCTCTTCGTGCTTTTTGTGCGCTGCTTCGTAATCTTCTGCCTGAAATGCCAGGTGAAATTCGCATTCACCCAGATTATATGGCTGTGGATGATCTTTAAGCCAGGTAAGCTCCAACTCAAAATCACTTACATTGTTGCTCAAATACACAATGATAAAATCATCGGTAGTCGTTCTTCTCACTTCGTGCAGATCAAGGGCCTCGTTGTAAAATTTAATAGATCGGTCCAGATCTGATACATTGTAGTTTTCATGAATCATCTTAAATTTCATAATTCTTCTCCTTTTGTACATTCTGTGTTTTTAATGCGTGACTTATATTGCGGATATTCAGTAATAAACCGCTTAATTACATTAGCATCATTCCAGTAATGCATTGGAAAAATGACATTGCAATCTATATTTTTAAGAAAATACAGGATCCCATCAGCATAGTGATCTCCCTGTCTCGGATCTAGGGGGACAAATGCAGCGTCAAAATGCATACCTTTGATTTTCCTGATCTCCACATGATATGCTGAAGTAAGTCTCTGGTTGTCAGCTTTCGGCTCGCCATCCCAATACCAATCGTTTAAATCACCGGCATGATAAATGGTGCCTTCTTTTGTTTTAACGATAAATGCTAACATATGTTCATCATCGGTACGTTCAAGCAGGATTTCCATCAGATATAACGTACGGAGCTTCTGATCAAAAGAAGCCATCGTGGTCACCTCCACTTTCTGTCTCAACTTTTTCTAGTGAAACATTCTATATTCTCTGCATCTATTTTCACATTTACCACTCTTCACATTTAATATCACTTATCTGCTCGATTGGAATAACCGTTTGATCCGTCATAATGATGGTATGCTCGTATTCGTCTATCTTTTTTACAATACCAGAGCACGTAACATAGGAGCCGCCTGCTTTTTTTGCATCGGGAATAAAATAAGTTATCGATACTTTCTGTTCTATACCGATATTATTTCTGATTATATTGATTTTTTCATTCAGCTGAGCAATCGCTTCCTCGCTCAGTTCCAATCTTTCATCGGTTAATCTTGCCGTTTCCTTTATCGCAGCATCATGTCCGGTCAGGGCTGCAAAAGGAGCAAATTGCGCTGCCCGATCCCGAAGTGGCATTTGCGGATGATTCTTAGAGACCGGATGCGGTAAATTAATGATATCGTCATAAGAATTATTTTTCATCCGCTTTCAACTCCTTTACGCCTTATGACCACCAATCTGTTCATTTCTGTCCCTGGCGGTTGCACCTTCCTGAAGATTCATCCCCTTCAGTACAGCGTTTTTTCCAAATTTCTTTTTGATACTGAGCATTGCTTCCTGCATACGTTTTTCGCGATCCAGCGCAGCCTCTTCCTCTTCCTGCTTTTTCCTTTGCGCCTCATAATCCGTAAAAAGATCCAGCTGCTCATATACTTCTTCTTTCTTGACAGAACTTTCATCCACAAGCCTGTTCGCTGTGATATTGATTCTTCTGACAAGCAGGTTTCTGTCAACGATCCTGTCATATAACTCTATTACTGCATCCGTTATCATCTTGGTTGAGGAAGTCTGCCGTTTCAGATTGGTCGTTCCATGTGCATGTTTCGGAATTCTTCTTCCATAACGGTCGATCGTAACCTCTCCATGATACTGCTTTCTCCTGTCGGCATTGTTCAGATTCTCAATATCATAACCAACCGTCAACACGATCTGATCCGTTACAAGCTTCTTATCCACCAAATCCAAAACCATCTGGTCCGTCATCTCTTTAACGACTAATTTTGCTTTTTCAAAATCATAAGAGCAATGAAGTACCTGCCCGGAACAAACACTGTTCGTTTCCGGCTTATAAGCCTTGACCATTTCCATGGTACAGGGCTCATATCCCCAGGCATGGTCGATCAGCAGCTCTGCATTAACACCAAACAACCTATATAACAGGTCTTCATTATATAACTCATTTTCTTTTCCGATGGAACATCTGGCAATATCTCCCATTGTATAAAGCCCGTATTCTTCCAGCTTCTTTGCATATCCTTTTCCTACTCTCCAAAAATCAGTAAGTGGTCTGTGACCCCAGAGTTTCCTTCGGTATGACATTTCATCCAGTTCTGCAATTCGTACACCATCTTTATCTGCTTTAATGTGCTTCGCCACGATATCCATCGCAATCTTACACAGATACATATTCGTTCCGATTCCAGCAGTTGCCGTTATACCTGTCGTTTTCAGCACATCCTGTATCATGGTCATTGCAAGTTCTCTTGCTGTCATATTATAAGTATGCAGATAATCCGTTACATCCATAAATACTTCGTCGATCGAATACGGAAAAATATCTTCCGGCGCAATATATTTCAGATAAATACTGTAAATTCTGGTGCTGTATTCCAAATAGAGGGCCATCCGGGGAGGAGCAACAATATAATCAATCTCCAGTTCCGGATTGGTATCTAATTCTGTGCTGTCATCAGAGGCTCCGATAAAAGTTCTGTTCGGCACTTTCCACCTGCGGGCGCTGTTGACTTCTTTTACTTTTTGAACAACCTCAAATAAACGAGCCCTTCCTGGTATCCCATAACACTTTAATGCTGGCGATACCGCAAGACAGATTGTCTTTTCTGTTCTGCTTTTATCTGCAACCACAAGATTGGTTGTCAAAGGATCGCGATTTCGTTCTTTACATTCCACAGACGCATAGAATGACTTAAGATCGATCGCAATATAGGTTCTTTTCTTTTCCATCATTCTACACCTCCCGATTCTCCTGTGTTCTGTTTCTAATTCTTATTTATCCTGACCGGAAATCTTTCTCATCTTAATCAGTTCTGCCACAGCTTTCATGGTGCTTACTTTCGCCCTGGTAAAACATCCTGTATCTTACTTCCACGTTTTCCAGATATCCGGCTGATATCCAAGAGTGGATTGTTTTCCATTACGGACAACCGGTGTCTTAATCACCTGCGGATTTTCCAGCACCTTCTCAAGTTTATCTTCCTCTGCAATGTGCTTAATGAGCGCAAGCAGATCCTTATCCTTGCCCTCCCAGTTGATCATATTTTCCAGTCCACCATTTGCCTGAGCAACCGAATTGAATTCGCCCTTGCTCATACCCTTTTCTTTCATATCAATAAACTGAAACTTGATCCCACGTTCCTTAAAGAAACGTTCTGCTTTCTTTGTATCATTGCACTTCTTTGTTCCAAAAATCTGTACGTTCAAATCACTTCTCCTTATCCATTGCCATATGTATCATTTTCTCAAAGGACGCTCTAAAATGCTCATCATCCTCCGATGTTCGTTTTCTTGGGCCTCTTAAGTGCTTCTTTCCGGATGCCCTTCGTGCTTTCTTATTCAGATGCCGCTCCATAAGCATCTGGTCAATATTCTCATTGGTATACCATTTCCCGGATTGATGAATCGCATACGCATTTTTTCCTAATGCCATTGCAGCCACACCGTAGTCCTGTGATACAACAATATCGCCTTTATGGCAAATGCTGATCAGTTTATAATCCACGGCATCTGCTCCGGCTCCAACTACAATCACCTCACTGTAATCAGAAGATAACACATGATTGGTATCACACAATAACGTTACCGGAATACTGTGCTCTTTTGCAACTTTTTCAACAATACCGACTACCGGACAGGCATCTGCATCAACAAAAATCTGCATATCTTCTCCTTTAATTGCAACTAAATGGCGTACGAACCTCAATAAGATTACCACTGGGATCATAGAGTCTTACAAGCATCTGCCCACCTGCAAGTTCTGTTAGTTCAGTGGCATATCGGACGAAATACTTACCAGATTCATATTTTGCAAGCAATCCATCTATATCAAAATCCTCGAAATACAATTCCATCATGTTATTGAATGGTGTAGAAGTTTCATTCAATGTTCTCCTCCATATGTCGGCATCCTGCAAAACAAGTCCCTCCGATAAGATCACATTACCTTCATTCTTAAGAATCACTTGCAGTCCAAATAAGTCTTTATAAAACTCTATGGATTTTTCTATATCATCTACCACAATCAGTACGTTTTTTAACATGTCAGACACCTCGCAATCCGCTCTGTTACTTCTTCTGTAAATAATACTTTTGATTACTTCTCTACATACCGTCTCCGATAATATTCCATCGTACGATACTCGATAATATCTTTCATCTGCTTCTTAAAAGCATCAACTTTAATTACATCTGCCAATTCATCTCGGATTCCCAGTGCATAGCCATCCTTATCTATAAAAAAACCTTTACCAGAAGCTTTTAAAAACTTAATCGGCATACTTTTGGCTTTGCTTAAATGCTGTTTGTCTGTTATCCTTCGATACTCTTCATAAGAAGTTACTTGTGGAAAATCTTTCCAGTTCGTGCCTCGATTAAAAAATCTTTTCCAACTTTCTATCACTTCATCTTCCGTTACAGCCATCCTTACATTACCATCGTTATAAAAACTGTATAAAATAGGCATCTTATATACTTTCTGCATATCTGTTGTTTCAATCAACTGCAGAAATTCTTTTCCTATTCCATTATAAACCAGAAGTTCTTCATCCGATAGCTCATGAATTTCATATAGGAAATCCATATATCGTTTGAACGGATTTTCCTTCGAATGTTTCATACAGTATTCATATATATGATCATCCATATTCGTAAAAAGTTCCATTCGTGTCGGAGATTTTCCATCGAATAGTTCTTTTACACGATAATATTCCTGTTGAATTCTTTCTTTGATCGATAATGATTTTTTGTCCATTTCCCGAAAAAGATCGATCAATCGCATATCAAAATCCACGATACAATCATCAGGATATTCAATTTCAGAATAGTCATATGCGGTTCTCTCTCCAACGCAGGCACCTCCGTTTAACAAAAACGGTGCACGCCCGGCTTTTTCGTAATTTCCAATAAAATCAAGTACATTGACATACTCTTTACCCTTGCTGATACGCAAGCCACGACCCAACTGCTGTAAAAACACAGTAGGTGATTCCGTCGGTCTCAAAAACATAACCATATCAAGAGAAGCAATATCCACACCTTCGTTGAACATATCTACAGAGAAAATAACCTTTATCTCCTGATTCTTTAATTGCTCGATTGCTACATTTCTTTCTTCGGAAAATTCCCCATCTGCATTGCTGTACACAGCAATGGATTTTACACCTCGCCTGCAGAATTCCTTTGCCATTTCTTCAGCATGCATTCTTGAACTACAAAAACCTAAAGCACGTTTGGAATGATATTTTTTATAATATTTATAAATCAAATCATATCGTTTTACATTACCGATATATTTATCATTCAAGTCATTCTCATTGTATCTTCCTTTTACCAATTTAAGTGTCGAATAATCCGTTTCATCATATATACCATAATAATGGAATGGAACTAATGCCCCTTTATTAATTGCTTCTTTCAATGTAATCTCATATGGAACATTATAGTCACAGATCTCATAAATAGACTTCCCGTCCATTCTTTCCGGAGTGGCAGTAAGTCCCAGCATAAACTGTGGTTTGAAATAATTCACAATTCGCTGGTACTGATCCGTAACTGCATGATGAAACTCATCAATCACCAAATAAGTAAAGTAATCTGGAGCAAAATACTCCTCTGTCAAATACTCACTTCTGCCAAGCGTTGCTACAGAAGCAAAAATTACAGATTTTCCAGTATCCTTTTGCTTTCCGTCAAAAAAGCCATAATCATCTGAATGACGTACATTCTTAAAAGATACTGCTGCCTGCTTCAGGATTTCTTCTCTATGCGCAACAAACAAGACTCTCTCATACTTTGCAGAATCAAATGCAGCCAAATATGTTTTTCCCACACCTGTTGCAGCGTGAACCAAACCACGCACAGCGCCCTCTGCTCTGCTATTCTCCAGTGCACAAAGTGCTTCGATCTGTGCCCCTCTTGGCTGGAACAACATTTCAACTTTTGTATCCGGATCAACCTGGTCATATCGTGCAAGATCTTTTGCAACTGCAGGTTTATGCCAGTTCTTCGAATACTCTTTTAATTCTGCATCATTGATCACATACGAATGATTTTTAAACAAATCTTCAAATGTTTCATAAAACAAATTAAAATTCTGACTATCCTGATTATTATTAAAACGATAATTCCATTCAATTCCAGATGTTAATGCACTTCTGGAAATATTGGATGAACCAATATAAATCTCACTCATGTTGTCATAATGAAATATGTATGACTTGGGATGGAAAGAACGCCCTTTATCACTATAAAAACGCAATTCTACCTTATCGCCCAATTCCTTTTTAAGGAGATATAGTGCTGAAGGCTGCGTAATTCCTAAGTAATTGCCAGTAAGAATGCGAATCCGAACACCACGCTGCAAAGCTGCTTTTAAATCTGAGAGCAGCATTCTTACACCTGATTCCATGAGGAATGAGACAATAATATCAATCTGTTTTGCCCGTGCCATGCTAAGCTTTAACTGATACAGCAAATATCTGCTTTTGTTTTTGTCTCCGGTCATAACATCTGTTGGTTCTATATGGAGTTCCTCTATTTCTGATTTTTCCGCAAAATTAAATTGAGCCATTTTTCTTCTCCTCTGCCCGGACGCACATCCAACGTAATCCACTGATCTTCTACCGTAAGTTCCGGTATCACCTTGATAAATTCCCGAAATGTATCTTCCATAAAATCGGTAAAATAACGACCATTACGTTCTCCTTCAAAATTACTATATTTGAAGGACGTATAAATCACCCCATTATCTTTAAGTGCAATACACATTTTTGGGATCACAGAAAGAAGTTCCTGCTTTGGCAAATGCAAAATAGAGGAACATGCCCAGATGCCATCATACACCCCAATTTCATCCAATTCCTGAAATAGCATTTCCTTTACTTTAATCCCTGTAAAGCTGCCTGCCAATCGACAGAGTTCTGCAGATCCGTCGGTTGCTGCCACCTGGTATCCCTTCTCAAGGAAATATTTTGTATCACGACCGGAACCACAACCAAAATCAAGAATTGACGCACTCCCAGGCAATAGTTGGAGAAACTTCTCTTGTGCCAGATGCATATCTGCATTCTGAGTGTTTTCTATGAAATTTTTTGCATTTAAGTTGTAATAATTAATTGTAGTGTTCATAATTTCCTTTCCAATTTAAGACAACTTTCTAATCCTTTGTGGCATCAAGCAAACCAATATAAGTGTCATCCAATCTATAAAATCACATTTCTTGTTAAATGATCTTTCCGGACAAATGATCAATTTCATGCTGGCAGATCTGTGCTGTCCATCCTGACAATTTCTGGCGCTGTTTTTTCCATTTGAAGTCATAATACTCTACTTCTATTTCCTGGTATCTGGTCGTCTTACGAACACCATCCAGCGACAGACAGCCTTCTTCTGTCTCATACATGTCACGTTTTGAAACAATCACCGGATTGAACATCACAATATCTATGAATCCCATATTTACAATGATGATATTCTTCTTTACACCAATCATGTTCGCCGCCATACCCACGCAACGTTCTCTGTTCGCCTGCAGCGTATCCTGTAGATCCTTTCCAACCTGGATATCTGCTTTCGTGGCTGGTTCGGATGGCTGACCTAAGAAGAAAACGTCTCTTACTATTTGTTTTACCATTTACTTTCTCCTGTACTCTAATTCTTATCTATCTTGACCAGAAATCTTTCTCGTCATAACAATTCGCTCAAATATTTCCTGTTCCTCTTTCATTGTTCTAATATTTTATTATCTAATAATTTCAGTTCCTCATTTTAGGCGCTTTATATCCTGCTCGAGCTTAAACCATAAGGTTACCTTATCTCCAACATTTTTGAGAAATACTACATTTCCATTGGTATCTGTTACTTTATCAGTATATCCACTAACAAAGAAATTACCCAACAATGTTAGGATGATGAGTAAAATCTCTCAGATGATGCTGTTTTGCACCACTTGATATTGAAATAGCATAATCCCATTTATCAAGCTTGTCCTGATTACCTTTTATCCCAGTATTTGTCTCCCTTATTTTCAGGGATTTTTTTCTCCATGCAACGTATTTTCCATTCACAAATCTATCATCTCCTGGTTTCTCAGCCGTGGCTGGAATCGCCCACTCCCGTCCGAGTTTTGCTGCGCCTTCAATTCTTCCATTCTTACAAAGAACCTGCACTCGTCGTGTTGAAATCCCCCACTTTTCAGCAGCCTCGCTAATATTTATATATCCATCAATCATGTTTTTTCACCTCATCAAACAATAAATATACTTTATTAGCTTCATCATATTCTTCCAAACGAACAATGTCAATCGTAATCATTCTACATTGTCGTCTGTACGCGCCACCTTCAAACCCCAAAAAATTCAGGCACCTGCCTGAACCCAAATGAGTCCACATAATAGTAGGCCTGATCACGATTGTCCTTATGAAGTACGATTACATCACTGACACTGAGGGAATGCCCTCTGAAGTCGTCAGGATGGTACAGATTGAAACGTTCATAGATGCTGTCCAGATTCTCACCACTCTTCAATGTACCGGAGTAAACCTTATTGTAATGACTTCCTCCCACAGGCACACCAAGCCTGGATAAGTGGTCAAAGGACAGAAACATCAGGTTCCTGCATTCCGCTGTATCCTTCAACTGAAAAAAGCTCATAAGTTTCATTCTCTTTATTCTTCATAGGCAAACCCTCATCTACTTCCAAATCAAGTGCTGCATATAAACTCGAAATCAGCAAAAAAAGAAATCGAACGGATTTCTCCACTCGATTTCTCTGATTTTTAGCGTCTTCTGTCCATTCCGCTTCTAGTGTAATATTGCTTCTTACTCTCATACATTCTTTCATCCGAAGCTTTTGAAACATCAAATATGCTGTTCCACTTTCGTTCCGAACTGAAAACATATCCATACGAAACCGCCATCGACTCGACAAATTCTCCATGCCAGCTTGCCACTCTCTGCTCAAATGTCCTCAGAATATTTTCAAACTGCGGTATATCTTTTGTAATGATAACAACGAACTCATCGCCGCCCACTCTATATACCTTGCCATGTTCACTGAAGCTGTTTTTCATACAATCCGCAGCCGCCCGTATAAGCTCATCCCCTGCTACATGTCCAAAAGAATCATTTGCTCTCTTGAGCCCATTAATATCCATGGAAATATATACCCATTCCTTACTAAGATCTAGCTTGTTTATGTCCTCCTCATACGCACGTCTGTTATAACATCTGGTGAGTTCGTCCGTATTCGATGTATACCGGAATTTTTCTTTTTCATATTTCTCTTTCATGACTTTCGACAACATATACACCATACAGCACGAAGCCAGGGTCAAGTATATTCCAACTATAAGAATAGCCAAAAGGCTCCCCTGCTGGTAATAAGAATCCTCTATCATTACAGCAACAATATATGCCCCCTCCTGCTTCTCCACACACCGATAATGCCGCATATCAATACTATCAATTTCCAGGCCTATTTTACTGCTGTCTGTAGCTCCGGCTACGATCTTTGTATCCGAATCTGCAACCAGTATCTCCATATCTTTATACACTGGCATATCCGCAACTACGGCAGAAATCTCATTCTGCCTGACCTCGTTCAGAAGCCGATTTGGCTCAATACCAACCTGAATCATTTTGTTTCCGGCTTCATTCCAGGTAATCGCGTACATCATTTCTTTAGCTTCGGATGTATTCGGCGTCACATCCTGACACATAGTAAGCTTCTTATCCGTAAGCATCGGCTTGAAATATTCTATCTGCTCTCCAGAGTCAAAGCTATAGCCAAAATATTTTGGCACAGAACCGCTGTAAATATGTCCTTTTGTGTCAAACAAATGTATCTCATCCACAGATATCAACGCCGCAATCTTTTGTAACTCATCGACATCGTATTCCACCTCTGGTTTCGCATCGATAATATAAGAAACCGCCTTGGCTCTGACTATATAATCATCCTTCAGCGATTTGATAAGCGCTTCTTCACTCTCATCATTTTTATCAAGCACGGTAATAACACGATCTAAAAGTACCTTTGACGTCCGGTCCGCGTTTCTGTCATTAACATGCTTTAAAATAAAACCTTCCAGCAGTAATGCTGCAGCAATTATCGCAATGGCAGGGATTATAAATTTTCTCTTTTTCATATGCATCTTCCCGTTTTTTACAACTTTATATCCTATAATGAGTATATCATAAAAACAAGATTTCCGATTGTTTATTTTTTCTCTTCAGCCCTTAATTCATCCGCCTCAATTGCTTCTCTTTTTTCTTTAACCCCCAGGATGCTTTAAGACCAAATATAAAAACAGCTCTCCCTTGCTGTATCTTTATGGAGCCATTATAATGATGCTATATAGAAAATAAACTATCATTTCAGTGAAATAGCATCCTCTATTTCGCTGTTCAGGAGAAAATATCATGGGAAAACAATCCACCAGAGAAAACAAAACAATTCATTGATCACCCGAAGGAGGTAAAAACAATGAGCAAACCAAAGATCACTATACTTATGGAGGACACTTTATGCGGTACCGGCCTTGAAGCCGAGCATGGCCTGTCCCTCTATATCGAGACTGAAAAACACAAACTTCTGGCCGATACTGGTCAGACCGCAAAAACATGGGCAAATGCCAGCGCAAAAAAAATCGATATCACAAAAGTAGATACCGTTTTTTTAAGTCATGGACACTATGATCATTCCGGTGGATTGCTGACATTTGCATCCGCAAATCCATCAGCAGATATTTACATGCACGAGAATGCAGGCGGCGAATATTACTCCTTCAAAGAAGGCGGCGAAAGATATATCGGAATTGACAAATCCATCTTAACGCTTCCCAACCTGCATCTGATCAATGGCAATACCGTTATCGACGAAGAACTCTCCGTCTTTACCAATGTTTCCCCCAAACGAAACTGGCCTAAAGGAAACAAACGATTACACCAGCTGAAAAACAGCGAATACGTCCAGGATACTTTTTCCCACGAGATATATCTGGTGATCAGATACGACCAGGATAAATACATCCTGATTTCCGGCTGCGCCCACAACGGCATCCTCAACATTCTGGATTCCTTCCGCAATATATACGGAACAGACCCGTCCATCGTTATCAGCGGATTTCATATGGTTCAGCCAGAATACACCGAAGACGACCTCCAGAAAATAAAAGAAACCGCAGTCGAACTCTCAAAAATGGATACGGTATTTTACAGCGGACACTGCACCGGTGAAACCGCTTATCAGCTTTTGAAAGAAATTATGGGAGAAAAACTCAAGGCGATCCGCGATTTATAAGCGGGTCGCCTTGTTTAATCCATACCCCTGCAGGGCGCCAACGATTAGAAATTTTTCCAGCATTTTCATTTAGCCATAACAATTGATTTAGGCATCATCCTCCAGGTTATTCAGATAATAATTCAGATCAAGTGAATAGTACCGGTCGTCTGATCCATTTTATTTTCAATATCATATCCCATTCGTTTTCTCCTCCTGATCGATTATGAATGTGACGTCACCAATGCTATAATGCCACCAATAATCAATAATGGAAAAGCAATGTACATCAGTCCACCTACAACCATACCAATCAATATCACCGGGAAGAAAATAACTGTGCAAAGTAATTTCATAATTCCCCAGGATGCTCTTAACCCAAAAACAAAAAATTTTCCAACAAACCAAATCATACAAATTGCAAATAATAACGATAACATTTTTTTACTCCTTCTGAAACTCATTCTGATATGTGTCTTTCATTTTTTCTGTTCTTTTTCTGCTAAATATTCAGATGTGTTCTTTATGCCAAGCTTATTACTGAATGCCGGATTTTTCTCCATCTTTTCTATTATCCGGATTAATCGAATTCTCTGTGCCACTTCCATCTGATCACCCCATTTATATTCTGTTTTTTTGTTGATATTGTCACTATAACAAATTTATTTTTCATAATACACATCCACCATGAGGAATTGCATCTTTATATTTCTCGAATTTTGAGAATTCTGTCTTTATATTTCTCTGCACGAATTGTTTCCTATCTATGCTGCCTCTTTTATAATAAGCATATCCGAGCAACATCATAAATTATTATTAAAAGGGAGATTATGCTATGCGAATTGAAAACTTGCAAAATGAAAACAGAAAATATGCGAAAAGTATCGAAAACTTCCATGTGCTTGAATATGTGCAGGATGCCAGCGTTTCACCTATGAATGCAATGAATGAGTATTTCATGAGTAAAATGAATGTCAGAAGAAGACAGGTTGTTATTGATATTGATAAAGACCATTCAGCTGTTATCCAGGCTGGTGCCATGCAATGGATGGGTGGTAATGTACAAGCCACATCTGGTGTAAAAGGTATCGGAGATTTCCTTGGAAAGGCACTCAAGGGTGCGGTTACAAAAGAAACCGCAGTTAAACCGGAATATGTTGGTGAAGGCTGTCTGGTATTAGAACCGACATACAAATATATTATCCTTGCAGACATTGGCAAATGGGGACCAGCCGGAATGACAATTGAAGATGGCATGTTCCTGGCTTGTGATGCAAATGTAAAAAGTAAAGTTGTAGCCAGAAAGAACCTTTCATCAGCAGTATTAGGTAGCGAAGGTCTGTTTAATCTGAGTTTGCATGGAAATGGTGTAGCTGCACTGGAGTCTAATGTTCCCGAAGATGAATTGATTGAAGTCATATTGGAAAATGATGAACTGAAAATTGATGGAAACCTTGCTGTATGCTGGTCATCAAATCTTGAATTTACCGTAGAAAGATCTACAAAAACACTTGTCGGATCTGCAGTTAGCGGAGAGGGTCTGGTAAATGTTTATCGTGGAACAGGACGGGTACTGATGTGTCCGGTCGCACCGACAACTTCCTTGTTTGAGTCCACTAACACCATGGCAGCTAAAGCTGCTGCTAAATCCAGCAATACATTTGGAAAATAAGTGTAAAATACATTCTCTTGTAACCAACAAACGCCGATATAGGATTATAAAAATCCTGCATCGGCGTTATTAATTGTGATCATTTTATTTTCTTTATTCAGATGAACTGCTTATCATCAATGCAAATTTTTAATTCTTTTCAATTCCATCTGGCATATGATCTTTCTCAGTTATTTTTCGAATGACCCGGCATGGATTTCCAACTATCGTGATATATCATATACGACCAACTATCAGGTTTCCAAGTGCCATTTCCATACACGATTTCTTTTCCAAACGGCCAGAACGCCAGAGTCGCAAATATAATCCAAAGGATATTACCTATAGTTCTCATGACAACCTCTCCTCCTCATCCAATGTCTAATATTCTTTTGCAATTTCCTCTGTTATCTCATATATCTCTTTGAATTTTTCTAAGTCCTCTGGAGATCTGATCAGCATGATTTCTTCGATTTTTCCAGTCCGTATGTCTTTGAATCCTGCTACTTCTTCTCCGGTACAAATGCTTGCACGAATAACTGGTTTCATATGTTCTCGGTCATATGTTTTTTTCACGATTTTCTTTTTAAATAATCCCATGCTACCTCCCCATCTCCGAATATCTTCGACAACAAGATCAACTATCTAATTCCTAGAACATTTTTCTGCATCAATCGCAAGTACAAACATCAACGCATCCAATGCATTTCCTGGATCCTGCACATCAATAACATATATATCAGTCATATGAAACAGTTCTTTATTGACCCGTGCGATTGAATAACCGCTTCGATCAAGAATGCTATAGTCCCATTCCATAATAGTTCCATCAATATGCCATCCATTGTAATCAATATTATAATGTGGCGTCAGGAATGAGAATTCTTTGCTCAGGCATCCGATATAACTGCCGTTTTTATAAATTTCAAATTTAGGAAGAAAAGTAAGTACTTTCTGAACAACCATTCCTACTTCATTTCCATAGGCATCATAAATTACAAGTTTATGTCCCCAGGACAACTGACCTTTTACTACATAAACAGTGTTGCCTGCTTCATCATAGATATCATAGCTGTCAAACCATGAAAACAACCTTTGTTTAAACAATAATTTCATAACTTTTCACCACTCTCCAACAAATATAATCATTCCTTATGCGTCTGATCTGGAGTATGCATTTTTCATCTGATTACTCAGCTCATACAATACTTTATTCAATGTATCCTGCGTTTCTTTTTTTACCATATCAGCGATTTTTTCATTTGCCTCCTGACGAAGCTGCATGCGTTTTTCTGCGTTGCTTTCCTTCGCAAGAAGTTCATCATATTGGTTGATATATTCATGTCCTTTTGACATGACTCTTTCCTGATAACGTTCAATATGGAAAATGGATTTACTATAAGAAGCATCTGCCATGGCTGCGATCATCCTGCTTGCCCAGTAAAAATTATCTGTTGAAGCATCTCCGGTCGTATTGGAAAAATACTCCGGTACTTTCTCTACATCTGTGTAGAACGGTGCGGCTGTATTAAATACGTTCGAAGCAAATGCGACCCATTCGATTGCCCGGCTGTCTTCTCCTGCATCCGGTCTCATCTGGATGATTCCCAGAAAATCTGTCCGGTTTACACCAATTGCACGATATGCACCTTTCATAGATTTATCTCCATAAGATGCATACGGATCATACGGTGTTCCCTGAAAATGAGAAGAAAGAACGTATTTCACATCTTCGATCGTCACCTTTTTCTCCGGAACCATGCACCATGGAATATCATCAGAAAGTGGTGTAAAGTCCGCGTCCGGTCCATCCCAGTTCATTGTACTCGGATTCAGGCAGCGTGCCATATACCATGCTCTCGGTGTATTGTATACATGATCAGAGTCATCATGACTGCCAAAAATATCTCTTGGATTGAATGTTCCATCCTGCGAAAGGTTCAAATGATATTTTTCAACAAACTCCTTCAGATCGGCGGAACACATATATTCTTTCTGGTTTGAAAGTGCATCCTCAAGATCGAACTGATCCATTCCAAACTGATTTGGCATCATGACATAAACATCATCCGGTACTTTGCGTGCGATCCAGTGATGGCCACCGATGGTCTCAAGCCACCAGATTTCATCTGCATCCTGGAACGCAATTCCATTCATTTCATAAGTACCATACTGTTCTAACAGGCTGCCAAGACGTTTGACACCTTCCCTTGCACTGTGTATGTATGGAAGTACAATGTATACAATATCCTCTTCCCCGATTCCTCCAGGAATTTCTTCTTTTCCGTCTTTTGCAGGCTGATATCTTACAAGCGGATCAGCTCCGAGAACTCTTGGATTGGATGTGATCGTTTCGGTTGCTGTCATTCCGACATGTGCTTCATTCACTCCGCAGGCTGCCCAGATACCTTCGCCCTCTTCTGCATTTGGCATTGCAGTATAGCGCATCGGATTTTCCGGAAGCTCGATTTCGACATGCGAAATGACCGATTTATAGATTTTCGGCTGTTCTTCCGGTTTGATCACTGCAAGTTTTTTTGAAGTATAATGCCCGGATCCTGAATCATCATTTCTTGCGATTATGGTTGATCCATCATAACTTGCTTTTTTTCCTACTAAAATTGTTGTACATGGCATATCTGTCACACTCCTTACTTTCTTTCAATTTTTTATCATCAAACATGCATCCGCATAACTGCCATCTGCATATTATATCTTCTTTTATCTCTCGTAAAATCCGTTATCATGTTCCAGTGGGATGCTTTTTGCATCCATATTTTCAATCCAGACGTAGGTACGATTTTGCAAAAAAATAATCAGCTGGTCGATCAGCGGTTCCTCGCCTTCTACTTCCATTTCCACGCTGCCGTCATATAGGTTTTTCACCCAGCCGGTCAGTCCGAGCTGGTTTGCTTTCTGTACTGCATAATAACGGAACCCTACTCCCTGAACTCTGCCATAAAAAATGATATGTTTTCTTATTTTTGTTTTCTTTTCCCAAAACATACTGATCCGCTCCTGCTGTCTTTCCTGATATCTACATGAATTCAACTTGAACTTTAAAACTTCAGTCTCATCTGATTCCACACGATATTTCCATGCACAGATTCTGAAACTCCTTCATTTTCAAAACCAAATTTTGCATAGTAATGCACCAGCCGGTCTTTGCACGTAAGGACAAGACCTTTTCTTCCCTGGTCTTTTGCATCTGCGATCGCTCTTTTTAAAAGTTCTCCGGCATAGCCGTGGTTCCGGTATGCCGGGAGCGTATTGACACCAAATATCATCTGCCATGCTCCATCCTCCTGATGCATGGATGCATTCTCATACATTTCATCTGTCAGATCTGCCTGATCTGTCACCATACCATCAACAAATGCGATTAATGTGTCATCCTCAAACATCAGCCAGAAATGATCTGCATAATGTGAAAGCCTCTGCTCAAATTCCTCTTTTGTTGCCGCCTCTGCTGCCGGAAAACACTCTTTTTCTACTGCCGCAATCTGGTCGATGTCTTGTAATGTTGCAGTTCTTATATTCATTTTCATCATCTCCTGTTTTTTTTCCGGATTTATATCTAATGGTGTTTGTTCTGCAAATGTTATCTTTTTTCTAACGTTCCTTTTCATTGTTTCTGGCACGGTAATCTGGAATTTTATAATATACGGCTGCCTCTTCAAAATATTTTTCATCAATGTGCGGCCACTTTGTCTGAGCATTGTCCTCTAACGCAAGTTTTTCTGCCAACTCAACCATTTTGGCTGAACAGTCGATTCCGGTAAGGATTGTCAGAATGTTGCTGTTCACAAACCACGGTGCTATGGAAAGCAGGCCGCCGGTGATCATATCCTGTGCAACTTTCTGATTGTCATAAGGTACTTTCAGAAATTGAGGTTTCCATATTGTTGTTCCATTTTCCACACCGGACTCTAACAACATGCACTGTGCATATCCGGCATCATCAATGGATATTCCAACACTGCCTGAATTAAAGTAATGTTTGTTTTTGTATGTCATCTCTCCCGGATAATGCGTATGAGCACAGATCATGTAATCAGTGTCAATCTTTTCTAACCATTGTTTTACCGGATCCTCATTCAACTGCAAAAGTTCCCTGCTGCTCGCCGGTGATCCGTGACAACAGGTAATGGACGGATAACCTGCTTTCTCATAAATAAATGTGATTGGAAGATTCCGAAAGAAATCAAAATCTTTATCCACAAGCTGCCCGTAAGTGTAGAGTAGGTTTCCACTTGCTGAGTTACTTATCCACATCTGCTCTGTGCATTTCTTTTTTCTGGCTTCCTGCTGTGTGAGCATGTACTCCTCACGATTGCCCCTTAACAGATAACAGGTATGGTTTTCCATAAATTCATACAGATAATCCATGGTTTCTCTTGTGTAAGGTGTATCGGAAATATAATCTCCAAGAAAGAAGTACTCGTCACATTTGTGTTTTTCCATATACTCTGTGCATGCCTTAAAAGCGTAAATGTTGCTGTGTATGTCTGATATAATACCGATTTTCATAATAATACTCCTGTATTCCCGTTGTGAGATTATCTCTCTTCTGTCCGAAACGGAATCTCTGTCTTATCTGCCATGATCTCGTAATATCTATAGTCACTATAGATGACGCTGCTGCTTGAGTTTTTATTTCTTCCTGCAAAAATAAGATAACCGTAGTAATAACTCTCATACATTGTTTCCCAGGAATCATATTCATTCTGCAGATAGACTGCAAGCGGTGCGGCATGAATCAGATATTCGTCATACGAAATATAACCACATATATAGCCAAATGCAAATAACCGGATGCATCTGCAATAGTCCCATGCATCCACTCCTGCATCCCCAATGTTATTGTATGCGTAATAAGTTCCCAGATATTTGCACATTTCATCTGGGGCATACAATTTGTATGTATAATAGATACTGTCCTCCGGTAATGTCAGCGCCTCTTCCCCTAATTTTTCCAAAGTCTGTGCATAAGTATATTTATCGCCTTTTTGTAACAGGGAATCGGTTGTTTTCATAAGGCTTTTTCTGTCATGAATTCCCCAATAATCGGAGATATTTTCCCGGATAGCTTCCACCTTATCCTCTCCCATGACGTCCGCATAATTTTCCACATCAAATGCATCAAACTCTCCAAAGCTGGTACTGTTCACATAAAAATATGGATAGAAGGACTGTTTCAGCCATTTTTCCAGTTCTTCCCGCTCCATTCCTGCAGCCTCCACCGCTGTATTTGTCTGTTCATCTGTGACAGCATCACGCGCTGTCCACTCTGTTTTTAAGTTTCTTCCGTCATGTGTGTAAATAAAAATCTGCGCTTTTCCAAACTTATATCCACGAAAACCAATCCATACAATGAAAGCGATACAACCCACGGTCAGGATAGGATGCCGTTTGATCCATTCACCCGGGGTAAGTCTTCGTCTATCCATGAACATTTTAAACTCTAACGGCTCCTGATCCAGTAAGTATGGAACAAACGGACTGTACCATAAGATTTTCTTTTCGCCAACACCCAATCCCCATGCAGTGTCCGAAGCGTTTACTTTGTCCGATGGCCGCTGATGTTTCACTCCATATTTATCCTGAAATTCATAAATCAGGTGACGATCCGAATCGGAAGATCTGAATGCAAAATCTTTTTCATTGACAGCAGTCCCTTCCACACGATAGAACGTCGGCTTTGTGATTTCAAATTCTTTTCTGCGGCAAAGATATTTACTCAGTAACATTCCAATAACTCCACCGAAAAAGAAAATGACCGCCAATTTGCCACTTGTTCCACCAGGAGTGTTAAAAGCCAGCATAAACATTCCTCTTAAAAAAATAATCAGGCTCACAATCTGTGCTATCTGGAATATTTTTCTGTTTTTTTCAATCTGCTTTTTTATATTCTGGTCAAACTGACTGTCCTGCTCCTGCTTTTTGTCCGATACAGAGGAGGTCTGTGGCACGTAGTATAACGATTTATAGCTATTGATTGTCTTGGAAACTTCTCCCGTTGCAAGATAATCGGTAAAAATTCTGTCACTACCTTTTACGACAACCTGTTTTCCGTTTCTGACGGAAAATGTAAATGTACAAGTTCCTGCTTTTTGCAACGTTTTTAAAATGATCTGCTCTTTATCCTGAGTACTTTTATATTTACAGATCAGATTTGATTTTTCATCGAATAATCGGATCTGTTTTCTTCGTCCAATGGTTCATACTTTTACATCCTGAACCGGGATATTTTTTGTTCTTCCTACAAATGGCGTTACATAGAAAGTATTGATATCTAATACGGTTTTCTCCCTGTTTACTTTAAAAATAAACGGTATTGAAACTATCATCGGAATGATACAGGACACTCCGATATATCCCACAATTCTATCTGCTGTTGATCCATATTCCAGAAAGTTCACACTGATTGCCGCCAAACCAAACATACACAAAAAACTGATTGCTGGCATGAGTGTGACAATCACTCTCTTTGCCACAGAATTACGTACTACCACTGTTCCCATAACCTCTACTCCCCCTGATTTCACTATTCCTTTATAAAAAATGTGTATTTTCCTTTTCCATGTCCGGTTACTTTTTGGATGATATTTCTCTCGAGTAGTTCTTTTAAGAACAATGATGCTCTTGTATTTTTTAACCCGGTTACCTCTTCAACCCTGCTTCTTCCAAATATTTCATTTTCATCAAAGGAATCACACAGTTGTTCCATATGCTGTATTGTTTTCTTTGAAATACCGGAAATTTTCTCTCCAAACATTCCAATATTCACTTTTTCCAGTTGAATGTTCACTTTTCTATTTTCAATGTTCGCTTCTGATGTTTTATATTCTATTTTTGGCTCTCTCACAAGCATTTCCTTATAATCAACATGCATAAGACGATTCTGTAATAAATTTTTTTCATCCAACAACAGATTTCGCAAAAACAGTTCCAGATACTCTGTTGTTTCATGAATCTCATGTTTCAGATCATTATAATTTGCCCGAACCAATGCATTTCTGAAATACCATGCATTTTCCGCAAAAATATCATTTGTTGCAAAAAAACCAAGTGTTCTCAAATATTTTATGAAAAAAACCGCTGTGGTTCTTGTGTTTCCCTCACCAAAAATGTGAATTTGCCATAGCCTTGATACAAACAAAGCCAGATGATGAATGCTCTCTTCTATCGAAAGTCCTTTATAACTAAAATCCTTTTCCTGCGAAAAATCATATTCCAATGTAGCACGCAGTTCTGAAGCACTCCCATAAACGACCGTTGCGCCATCAAGCACCCATTCTTTCTTCGTAATATTATAATCTCTTATTTTTCCGGCATGCTTATATATTCCACGAAAAAGCTTACGATGAATAGCTATATACTCATTCGGTGAAAAGGAAAACGCCGTTTCGGAAAGGAGCTCCGCAATACGGCTGGAAACTTTATCTGCTTCTTCCGTGCGTTCATTATCTGATACACGGACAGGTCTCTCATTGTAATAGCTTTCTATAAGACTCTGTGCCTCTTTTAGCGTGATCTTACCTTCAATATTTTGAATTGCAGTGTCAATCAGATATTGCGAGGGTTTCAGACCATCTACTGCCTGAAGTCCAACCGCCGTGCTCCACACATACCCTTTTGTTGCTTTATTCGGT
>OGRM01000604.1_pt1 | contig 29712 bp, 22 predicted proteins | sample 1553491 | NCBI WGS metagenome assembly OGRM01 (sample SAMEA2580110, study PRJEB22360) | human gut metagenome | biome: human gut; feature: human-associated habitat; material: faeces | place: Denmark | collected 2008/2010
CTTGGTTTCTTTCTCTTGTTGAAGTGCTTTTTTGCATTCCAAATAGACTTCTTCAGGTGTTCCAATACCGAACAGAATTTTTGCTATGCCATTTCCATAATTATTAACAGTTGTGGTACTAAACAAAATACAGTTTGAAATTTGCTGATTAGTTGGAACAGTGCCTGCACAGTTACAAAAACATTTGCAGCGAATTTCACCGTCAGAAAAGTCCATTTCAAAATTACATGATTCTAAGCCATAATTGACCCGAGTCAGAAATTCTATCATCTCTTTTTGAATCTCTTTGTCTGCTGTCATGGGAAGAATGAGGTAAACAAGAAATGAATCTTCATTAATGATGATGTCAATATCTGCTTTTCTAAATTTGCAGTTCAATTTTATATCTGTTTGGATGCGTCCATAATCATCATGCGGTTCATAACCCCAGCCATTTTTACTCAAAAAATTTTCAACTGCTTTTGCAATTTCCGGTGAATAATTTTCTGCCATGATTGGATCAACTCCTTTTTAGAAGAGTAATATGCAGGAAAATCCCGACATTGTATATAATATACCACATTTATGAAAAAATGTCAATCTGTTTCGTGAATATGATGGGACATTTTTTCTTGCAATTCCGGAAAAATTGAAACACTTCGCCGCAAAATCCCATGTACATAGGCAATCAATGTTCCGTAGTTGGTAAACGGAACGCCAGCTTCTGCCGCCAACTCTTTTCGATACTGAATCACACGTGGCTGCAACATACATCCGCCACAGTGAACAATCAGCCGATACGGGGTTAAATCATCCGGAAATGCATTCCCAGAAGTCCACGTGAAATCCAGCGTTTTTCCTGTGTATGTTTGTATCCAGTTCGGCAGCTTGACCGTTCCAACATCGTTGCACTGTCGGTGATGTGTGCAGCCCTCAGCAATTAAAATGCGGTTATGATTTTGCAAATATTCCAGCGTAGCGGCGGCAGTCACTGCCTTTTGCAGTACATCGTGATAATGTGCATATAGAATAGAAAATGAAGTCAGGGCGATTTCCGGCGGAACAATCTGGTTGACCTGTTGAAATGCCTGACTGTCCGTCACAACCAATTTCGGTGGCTGTTTTAATAACGAAAGTGTTCGCTGTAATTGCTGTGGCTGAACAACCAAACAAATGGCTTCTTCATCTAAAATGGAGCGAATCGCCTGCCCCTGTGGCAGAATCATCCGCCCTTTTGGTGCGGATTCATCAATCGGTGTCACCAATAAAATGATGTCGTCCTGCTGGATAAAATTTCCCAGCAGGGAACGGCTTGTCTTCGGTGCTTGTTTCTGGTAGCAGGCAGCCATTTTTTCTTTGAGTTCTGATATGTGGAATCCAGTTTTTGCACTAACTGCAATTGCTCCATCTGGCAACTGTTCCGGCATGTGCAGGTCGCATTGATTGTAGACCTCCAAAAAGGGAATCTGCTGTTGCTGCAAATCCGCTTCCAATTTCGTTTCCAGTTCTGTCTTTCCAATGGTGCTGTTAATGACAATGACAGCCAAATCCGTGCGGTGCAAAATTTCCTTCGTCTTTTGCATCCGCAGGCTGCCTAAAGTTCCTTCGTCGTCTAGCCCCGGCGTGTCAATGATGACGACAGCCCCCAGCGGGAGCAGTTCCATTGCCTTGCGAACGGGGTCAGTCGTTGTTCCTTGAATTTCCGACACAATCGACATAGTTTGATTGGTAATGGCATTCACTAGGCTGGATTTTCCGGCATTTCTTCTGCCGAAAAAGGCAATGTGAATGCGGTCAGCACTGGGTGTTTGCTGTAAACCTGCTTCCATGGAGCATCCTCCTTATCTCTGTATCTGTAATTTTTCTGTTTAGAAGCGGAAATCTCGTTTTCCAGCAGCCATTTCTGCAATGTGTTCGGCTGCAATTGCCCGTACTTTTTCGTTTGGAATGTTCAGCAGTTCCTTTTGAATCAGGGCTTTTCCGATGGCACGAGTTTCCGGCTTTGCGTAATCCTCCAAATATTCGTTTAATGTCATGAGGGCATTCGGGTGACAGCAGTTTTGAATCTGACCGCTCTTGCAGAGGGACATGAACCGGTCGCCGGTTCTGCCAGCCCGATAGCAGGCGGTGCAAAAGCTGGGGATGTATCCCAATTCCATCAGCCAGCGGACAACTTCATCCAAGGTGCGGCGGTCGCTGACATCGAATTGAGCAGAATTTTCGGACTCTGGTTCTGGCGTATCATATCCACCAACACTGGTACAGGATGCACCGCTGACTTGAGAAATACCCAGCTGCAACGCCCGTTCCCGAACCGCTTTTCCCTCTCTGGTTGACATAATCATGCCCGTATATGGAACAGCAATTCGGATAATGGTGCAGATTTTTGCAAAAGTTTCATCGTCAATGCTGTTATCGAACGCAGTCGGGTCAATATCATCTGCATGCTTGATGCGGGGAACACTAATCGTGTGTGGACCTACGCCATAAGTTGCCTCCAGATGTTCTGCGTGCATCAGCAAGCCAGCAAGTTCATAGGGATATGTTTGTAGCCCGAACAGAACGCCCAGCCCAACATCATCAATTCCACCCTGCATGGCTCTGTCCATAGCTTCGGTGTGGTAATCGTAATTGTGTTTTGGGCCAGATGGATGCAGCTTTTCGTATTGCTCTTTGTGGTAGGTTTCTTGGAACAAGATGTATGTTCCGATTCCAGCGTCATGCAATTTCCGGTAATTTTCCACCGTAGTTGCAGCGATATTCACATTGACCCGGCGAATTGCTCCGTTTTTGTGCTGAATGTGATAAACTGTGTCAATGGATTCCAGAATGTATTCAATGGGGTTGTGCAGGGGGTCTTCTCCAGCCTCCAGAGCCAGCCGTTTGTGTCCCATATCTTGCAACGCAATGACTTCTCGTTTGATTTCCTCTTGTGTCAGTTTTTTTCGGCAGATATGCTTGTTTTTCACATGATACGGGCAGTAAACGCAGCTGTTCACGCAGTAGTTGGAAAGATAAAGCGGAGCAAATAATACGATTCGCTTGCCGTAGTAGTCCAGTTTAATGGCTTCTGCTAATTGGTAGAGTTCTTCCCAGACGGTTTCCGATTGACAGGCAAGCAAAACAGAGGCTTCCCGATGCGTCAACCCTTTTTGTAAGCGGGCTTTGGCTAGGATTTCCTGAATCAGTGGAAGATTATTTTTGTTTTCCTGTGCATAAGCAAGCGTCTGCATCACTTCTTCATGGCAGAGAAATTCTGCTGCTTTTGTGGAGTTTGGAAGATACATCGTTCTCTCGTCACCTTTTTTCCATAAAGTGCAGCCAAAAGCGGCTGTCTGATGTTATTATACCATGCAGCAGATGCTTTGTCAATGAATCCAATTCGCAATTGCTAATAAATGGAAATCTAAACGTGAACTTGCATAAAAAGGTATACAACTTTTGTGATGATTCACCTTGACATTTTGTATAAATTATGGTATCCTTATAGTAATATCATTCATATTCGATGTGAAAAACAGAAAGGATGGAAGAAAACATGAAGAAACAGGGAAAGAAAAACCGGATATTTGCCGGAATTGCCGCAGCGGTGATGGCAGTGAGTGCAACCGCAGTTGGAATGCGTTCTTATTCTGCTAATGCAGCAGATTTGGAACTGGACAACTATGCGAAATTGCTGCAATATTCGCTGTATTTCTATGATGCAAATATGTGCGGTGACAAGGTAGGGGAAACGTCTGCATTCTCTTGGAGAGATAATTGCCACACCGGAGATGTCGCACTGGGAGGCTTCCACGATGCCGGCGATGCAATTAAATGCGGACAGACTGCCGGATTTACCGCTTCTACTTTGGGCTGGGCATATTATGAATACAAAGACCAGTTCCAGAAGACCGGAACGACTGCACACTTTAAGGTGATCAGCGATGAATTCAACGAATTCTTTAAGAGATGCACAACGCTGTCTGGCGACACTGTAACATCGTTCATCTATGAAGTTGGCGATGATGGACCTGACCATGCAAAGTGGTTTGCACCGGAAGCAATGTGGGATCACGGCAGCAGTGAAACCTATTCCACGACGGATGGGGCAAGCGATATTGCCGCACAGTATGCTGCTTCTCTGGCACAGAGCTATTTGAACTTTGGCAACGAAGAAGATTTGAAGTATGCGGTTGCCTTGTATAACTTTGCGACCAAATATCGCACCATCACTTATGACCAGAATACATATGCTGGCGGTGCAAAGGATGTACAGGATGATATTTCCTGGGCAGCAGGCTGGCTGTATCTGGCAACTGGCGAAGAACCATATCTGACCGAAAACAGCAAGTATACACAAGTCAAGAATGACTGGACACAGGATTACTGCTATGCAAACTCTCAGTTGGGTGCAGCCATTATCAATGCTGAAATCACTGGAAACTGGAGCTTTGCAACCAACTATATTGGGCAGAAAGTCAATGCAAATCAGAATCAGTTCTATGTGATGAACAGCTGGGGCAGTGCAAGATATGATGTTTTGATGCAGTTCTGTGCATTGGTCACTTCCAAATATGAACAGTCTGGCGTAGACTATACCGAATGGGCAAAGAAGCAGATGAACTATATTTTAGGTGACAACAATGCAAATGTTTGTCTGGTTGTTGGCTATAATGATGTTTCTGCAACCTCTCCGCACCACCGTGCAGCATCGAACTTGAAAGTAAGCGATGACTGGCATGAATACAATAACTGGGATGGAAAGTATTCCTCCAGCAATGGACATGTATTGTATGGTGCGTTGGTTGGAGGCCCGACCAGCACGGACTTTACAACTTATAAAGACGATGCAAGAGATTCTACTTCCAACGAAGTTGCAATTGACTATCAGGTCGGCTTAGTTGCAGCAGCAGCAGGTTTATATGACAAGTATCAGACCGGCAGCGTCGTTGCACAGATTGGCGACGAAGTAACCGTATATCCGGATGAAGTAGCAGTTGCAAACGGCGGTGAGGTTACAACAACCACGACAACCGAAACCACAACTACTACCACAGAAACAACAACTACAACGGAAGAAACCACAACGACACCAGAAGAAATAACCACAACATCGGAAGAAACCACTACAACACCAGAAGAAACGACTACGACAGCAACCGAAGAAACAACAACTGTAACGGAAGAAACGACCGTTACAGAAGAAACAACGACAGTTTCCGAAGAAACCACAACAGACGAAACAACGACCACAACAACTTCCGGAAGCGTTCTGCCGGGTACGAATATTGGGGATGTCAACTTGGATGGTGTGGTTGATCTGCTGGATGCAATTCAGTTGAATAAGTATTTGGCACAGCAGGTTACCCTGTCGCCGGCTGCTTATGCAAATGCAAATTGTGACCAGTCGGATGGATCAGGCACAATTAGTGATGACGATACCACAGCATTGATGAGATTCTTGCTCGGAGATGTTGCAGATCTGCCAGTATAACAAAAAGCCTTTTTTTCATTTTTTCTCTGAAAGAAACGTGTTCGGCAACTTGTCGGACACGTTTCTTGTTTTTGATACAGTGGAACATTTACATTTTTTTCTTTACATTTTCCAAATTATCCTGTATAATAAAAAAAGAAGGGATGCTTTTTGTGAAGGGAGAAAGCTGTATGAAAAAAATTTTGAAAAAAGGTTTTGTGTGCATGCTGTCAGCACTCGTACTGTTGCAAGGATGGTTTGCAGTTCCATGTGATGCCGCCGCAGAGGATACAATGGATCTGGAATTTGCAATCCCAACAGTTTCTGTCAATCTGGAGCAGGCACAAGAATGGGAACATTTTTTATATCTTACCACAGAAAATGAAGCAACAATTGTTGGTTATACCGGAACGATTGAAGGCGTTTTGGAAATTCCATCTGAAATTGACGGATTACCAGTCACACGAGTGGAAGAAAATGCCTTTGTGGAACAGGATGCACTGACCGAAGTTGTGATTCCTGCCAGTGTGATTGAAATTGGCAGCACAGCGTTTCATGACTGTGCAAATTTACAGGTTTTCACGGTTGCAGAAGAAAATCCAGCGTATTGTGTCCGGAATGGTCTGCTGTTGGATAAGAGCGAAAGTATTTTGATTCGTTGCCCCAGCGGACGCTATGGAGAAGTAACAGATATTCCGAATACTATTTTTTTAATTGCAGATGCTGCTTTTTCGGATTGTTCGTCGCTGTCCCGAATCGAATTGCCGCGATCCGTGCTTTCCATCGGCTCAATGGCATTTTCTAATTGTACTGCATTATATGACATCACATTGTCAGAGGACTTGCAGACAATTGGAGATGGTGCATTTATGAATTGTACCGCTATTCAACGAATGATATTACCGGAGAATCTGCGACGAATCGGCATGATGGCGTTTTCTAATTGTCAATCTTTGTCGGATATTACCATTCCTTCACAAGTACAATCTTTGTCTGATTCTACTTTTGTGAACTGTATCGCCTTGCAGCGAGTGGTATTTTTGGAGGGATTGACGAATATTTCGACCTCTGTTTTTAAAAACTGTACGGCTCTGCAAGAAGTTCAGCTGCCAGATACGTTGGAGTCTATCAAATCCAATGCGTTTGAAAACTGCAATTCGTTGCAGCGGATTTCTCTGCCAGCATCGATTTCAGAATTGAGTGCAACTGCATTTTTCGATTGTATTTCTTTGTCTGAAGTGACAATTGCGGCAGAAAATCCTTATTATACAGTTGTAAACGGTGTTTTGATGACAGCCGATCAGGAAACACTGGTTTTTTATCCGCCATGTATGTCACAGGAAGATTATACCGTTCCAGAAACTGTAAAAACGATTGAAAGCTATGCTTTTCAGGATAATACACAGTTGCAATCTCTGACCGTTCCGGATACGGTAGAAACCATGGAATCGTATGCTTGTTACGATGCAGATTCTTTAAAAACAGTAACACTGAATGGTGCTGCTGTGATTTCTGAATATGTATTTCAGTCCTGTGACCAGTTGGAATTGGTTACATTCGGCGATGGCGTGCAGGAAGTTCAGACAGGTGCATTTTTGGATTGTCCGTCCCTGAAAGAGATTGTTTTTCCAAAAACCATCACCAAAATTGAAGATTATGCATTCGGTTATCTGACCGATTCGGCAGAGGCAGGAACGTATACCATGGTGCGTGACTTTGTGATTTATTTTTACCAGAAACCAGCCGGTGCGTTCTATGCCGCTTTGAATGGGTTCAATTCTGCTCCATTGGATGTTGTCACAACAACCACGACAACAGCAGCTTCTATTGATGAAACAACCACAACTGAAACGGAGGTCAAAACAACAGAAGCTACCAGTAATCAGGTGACAACAGCCGAAACGACAACGGAAGCGATTGGTAGTCAAACAACAGCACTTGAAACAACAAATCAATTGGAAACGAGTCAAATAACAACAGCAGCAGAAACAACGACAGCCATTACTACAACAACAGTCGCTGCAACCACAAAACGACCAGAAACCAGTATCATTTCAACAACAACACCGCAATTTGCTACGACTACCACTACCACAACAACCCACCAGCATGGCGGAACTGCTACCACTGTAACGACTGGTGTAACGACTGGCGTAACCACGCAAACCACAGCAGTTACGGGACAGACAACGGAAGTCACAACAGAATTAAAGGGTGACTTGGATTTAGATGGACGAGTTTCCATGGACGATGCTATGCAAGTATTGACCTATTATGCAAAAATCGCATCTGGACAAACGCCATATTTGTATTCTGAAGACCCTATTGCAGAAGAAGCTGCAAAAAAGCGGGTGGATATGGATGGAGATGGAAGAATTGGTGTGTTAGATGCTGTTGAGATTTTAACGATCTATGCAAAGGAAGCAGCTGGACAATTAAAATAAGATAGAATAAAAAAATAAAACGAAAATCTGATTTTTCTAAGAAAGAGTGGATGCACCAACCAGATTTTTTGGTTAGAATTCTGGTAAAATTGCAAAAAATAAATTGACTTTTGATGCAAGTTGCTGTATAATAAAAGCAGTTCATCCGTTTTTTATGAGATCAAATGGTACAGAAAGGAAAATCAGAATGAAACAGAAAAAACAGGTTGGAAAACGTCTGCTGGCAGGATTGCTGGGAGCAGTGCTGTTGCAGACAGCAGTCAGCGTTCCGTCCGGATTGCAGGCATCTGCTGCAGACGATGTGGAGTATAATTATGCGAAAGCATTGCAGTATTCCATTTATTTTTATGATGGCAATATGTGCGGAACGCAGGTTGCCGAAAACAACCGCTATCAGTGGCGTGGCAACTGTCACACCTATGACGCACAAGTGCCTTTACAGCCAATGGGAACTGATGAAGTTGGCACGAACTTGTCCCAATCATTCATTGACCAGTATCGGGACATTCTTGACCCGGATGGAGATGGCTATGTAGATGTTTCCGGCGGATTCCATGACGCTGGCGACCATGTAAAGTTTGGTATGCCGGAAAACTATGCCGCTTCTACCTTGGGCTGGGGCTATTATGAATTTCGGGATTCCTACAAAAAGACAGGACAGGATGACCACATTGAAACAATTTTGCGGTATTTTAACGATTACCTGATGAAGTGCACGTTCCGGGATGAAAATGGCGAAGTTGTTGCCCATTGTTATCAGGTGGGCGATGGCGATATTGACCACGCTTACTGGAACTCTCCGGAAGTGGATACCATGGCAAGACCTGCCTACTTCCTGACAGGGGACAAGCCACAGACCGATTATGTTGCTTCGGCGGCTGCTTCGCTGGCAATCAACTATTTGAATTTTAAGGATACCGATCCGGACTATGCAGCAAAGTCTTTGGACTATGCGAAAGCACTGTTCCAGTTCGCAAAGAGCCATGAAAAGCAGCTGAGTGATAATGCAGATGGGCCAAAGTCCTATTATAATTCTGCCAAGTGGCAAGATGATTACTGCTGGGCAGCAGCGTGGCTGTTTAAAATCACCGGCGATGAAAGCTATTTGCAGGAAATTTACCCGTACTATGATTACTATGCAGCACCGTGCTATGTATATTGCTGGAATGATATGTGGAACGGCGTGCAGTGTATCTTAGGCGAAATTTCAGAGGACAAGCCTGCCAAGGAAGGCGAGCACGTTTATCCGCAGTTTATTGAAAAGTACAAGGAAGCTGCTGAAAAATCGCCCTATGAAGAAATGGATTGCTGGGCATCCGTTGCAAAGGCAATCACCACTTATATGACCGGCGGTGTCGGAACGATTACACCGGCAGGCTATTTCTGGCTGAATACCTGGGGCTCTGCTCGATATAATACTGCTGCACAGCTGTGTGCACTGGTTTATGACAAGTACAACAACAATGGCAAGCCGTCCGAATACAGCGAATGGGCAAAAGAACAGATGCAATATCTGATGGGCAACAACCCGATGAACCGTTCTTATATTGTCGGATATAGCGAAAATGCTGCAAAGTATCCGCATCATCGTGCAGCCTCCGGTTTGACCAGAGCAGAAGATACGAGAGAGCAGCGTCATGTTTTGTATGGTGCATTGGTTGGTGGGCCGGATGCTTCCGACAAGCACAATGATATTACCGCAGACTGGATTTATAACGAAGTAACGATTGACTATAACGCAGCGTTTGTTGGTGCAAGTGCTGGATTGTATGCGTATTTTGGCGATGACTCCATGCAGGTAACACCAGATTTCCCGCCGAAGGAAGAAAATGGTGGTGAAGAAGGTGGCGGCAATAATTACTGGGTTGAAGCATTTGCAGTGAATAACCCGTGTGCAGGCGGAGCAGGAACAACAAAGATTTCTATGAAAGTCATGACCGATTCCATTACGCCGAGAACCGATGTTACCGTTCGCTATTTCTTCAATACGAAGGAAATGACCAATCCAAGTTTGGTACAAGCAACAGAATTGTATGATCAGGCTGCAACGGAAGCTGCACCGGCAGATGGTGTAATTTCTGGGCCATTCCAGTATGATGCATCCTATGACCCGAATATCTATTATTTTGAAGTGGCATGGGATGGCTATACCATTGCAAATTCCAACAAGAAATATCAATGCTCTGTTGGCTTATATTATGGCGACCAGTGGGATGCATCCAACGACTGGAGCTATCAGGATTTGCCGGTATTGACCGATTCGGAAATGTTCGGCGATGGCAATGAAGTAAAGAGTGATTATATTTGTGTTTACGCTGGCGGTGAACTGGTTGGCGGTACAGAGCCAAACGGCAGCACACCAAAACCAGCAGAAACAACGACCACAACGACAACCACAACGACCACAACGACGACCACAACGACCACAACGACGACCACAACCACTACAACTGCAATGATTACGACAACGGATGTTGCAACAGAATCCACCACGACTTCTGCAGAAACAACAACATCAGAATCGCAAACAACTGCGGCTACAACAACTACTACAGGAGAAAATGCCGTTTATTATGGGGATGTCAATCAGGATGGCGTTGTTGATTTGCTGGATGCAATTTTCTTGAATAAGTCACTGGCTGGAATGGTTACCTTGTCAGACACTGCCTCAAAATGTGCAGATTGCTATGATGATAATGTTTTAGATGACAACGATGCAACTATTTTAATGCGATTTGTCGTGAGTGAAATTGCCGATTTGCCATCTCATGAACTATAAGATTGATTTTACAACAAAGCATTTCAAAGAGAAGGGAATTTTTTTAACATGAAAACAGAACATCTGACAGAAGTCAAGCAGATTTTAAAGCAGCATCAATTCAAAAAGTTATTTTCCGGTGATACAGAAAATACGTTTATCCAATTTTTCCGGTATTGTTTTGTCGGCGGTTTTGCAACGGTGGTAGACTGGGCGTTGTCCTCGTTGCTGTTTTATCTGGTTTTTTCTGGGTCTGGTTATGCAGCACTCTGCAATGCCTTGTCATTCGTTGCCGGATTGCTGGTCAATTATTTTCTCAGCACATTCTGGATTTTCAAGCAGTCCAAAATGCAGAATCGCTTTTTAGAGTTTCTCTCGTTTGCGGCGATTGGCGTTGTGGGATTGCTGCTGACCATTGGCATTACAAAGGGATTTGCTTGGGCACTGGCAGATGTGACAAGTCTGTATCAGATTTTGAGTAAGGTAGTTTCCACAGCAGTTGCATTCTTCTGGAATTTCTTCGCCAGAAAGTATCTGCTGTATACCAAGAAAGAAGCATAAGAATCCATATTTTTCAAAATTGACGGAAAGAAAGGTGTGAAGCGATATGAAACTGTTGTTTATTGGTGCGACCCATGAAGTCACCGGCAGCTGTACCTATCTGGAAGCGTGTGGAAAACGCATCTTGATTGACTACGGCATGGAGCAGGGAAGAGATGTCTATGAGAACATCCGTGTTCCTTGTGCTCCGGCGGAAATTGACTATGTATTCTTGACCCATGCCCACATTGACCACTCTGGCTTGCTGCCGCTGTTGTATGCAGGCGGATTCCGTGGGGAAATTCATGCCACACAGGCAACAGTTTCGCTCTGCCAGATTATGCTGCGAGATAGTGCCCACATTCAGGAATTTGAAGCAGAGTGGCGAAATCGAAAGGCAAAACGCAGCGGTGGCGATATCTATACACCGCTTTACACCATGCAGGAAGCGTTAGGGTCGCTGGAACACTTCGTTCCGCATCCTTATGGAGAAAAAATTTCGATTGCAGATGGCATTACAATCCGGTTTTTGGATGCGGGGCATCTGCTCGGTTCGTCCAGTATTGAAATCTGGCTGGAGGAAAACGGTGTCAGCAAAAAACTGCTCTTCTCCGGCGATATTGGGAACTTCCATCAGCCCTTGATTCGTGACCCACAGTATGCCAATACTGCGGATTATGTCATCATGGAATCCACCTATGGCAATCGCCTGCACGAAAAGCCAAAGAATTATATTCAGGATTTCGTGCAAATTCTGCTGGAAACCTTCCAGCGGGGCGGAAGCGTCATTATTCCATCGTTTGCTGTGGGCAGAACGCAGGAACTGCTGTACTTTTTAAAGCAAATCAAAGACCAGAATTTGCTTGGGAAGTATCAGGATGTTCCGGTTTATGTGGATAGTCCGCTTGCCATTGAAGCGACAGAAATCTTTCAGCGAAACAAGGAGAGCTGCTTTGATGAGGAAGCTCTTGCCTATGTGCAGCGTGGAGAAAATCCAATCGGGGTATCTGGACTGCGGACAGCGGTCACCAGTGAAGCCTCCATGGCAATCAATGCCGATACCCGCAGCAAAATCGTGATTTCTGCGAGCGGTATGTGTGAAGCTGGGCGAATCAAACATCACTTGAAACACAACCTCTGGAAGCCGGAAAATACGATTTTGTTTGTCGGCTATCAGGCTGTCGGCACATTGGGACGGCGATTGCTGGAGGGTGCGAATTATGTAACATTGTTCGGCGAGTCGGTAAAGGTTGCCGCACAGATTCGACAGTTGCAGGGTATGAGTGGCCATGCTGACCAGAAAGGGTTGGAACTTTGGATTCAGCACGTGCAGCAGGTGAAAAAAGTCTTTGTCATTCACGGAGAAACAACCGCTGCGGATACATTCACGGAATTGCTGAATGAGCAGGGTATTTCTGCCTATGCACCCTATAGCGGAACAGAATTTGATGTGGCAAGTGGGCAGTTCTTGCATGAAGCAGAGCCGGTTTATCTGGAAAAGCCGAAGTCTGTAAAGGCATCTGCAACCTATGACCGCCTGCAAATTGCATTGGATCGTGTCACTGCTTATATTCAGAATGCACGAGGCTACTCCAACAAGGAATTGGCAAAGATGGCAGACCAGCTGACCCAGCTGTGCAACAAGTGGGAACAGTAACGGGCTGTAATTGAATTTTGATACACGCAACACCGCATATTTTTGTGCGGTGTTGTTGATTTGATAAGAAAATAGGAGGACAAATACCATGGAACAGACGATGTTAGAAGCAATGATGAGCAGAAAGAGTGTTCGGGATTATACTGACCAGATGGTATCTGATGCGGATATCGAGAAAGTATTGAAAGCTGGACAGTATGCTGCAAATGGTAGAGGTCGGATGGCAACGAAGTTTGTTGTTGTCAAGAATCGGAAGATTCGGGATGAACTTTCCAAGATGAACGCTGATATTATGGGAACGACGAGTGACCCATTTTATGGAGCACCAGTTGTCATTTGGGTGTTGGCTGACCGGAATGTGCATACTTATGTAGAAGATGGCAGCCTTGCCATTGGTAATATGCTGTTGGAAGCACACGCATTGGGATTGGGTGCTTGCTGGATTCATCGGGCAAAGGAAATGAGCGAATTGCCGGAGGGCAGAGCATTGCTGCAAAAATGGGGCGTTTCTGATGATGAAATCGGCGTTGGATGCTGCATTTTGGGCTATGCAAAGGGCGAACAGCCAGAAAAGAAGCCAAGAAGAAACGACCAAATTATCGTTGTAGAATAACGCAATTTTTTTCACGCCGTAGGCGAACTGCGGTCGAGCTGGCTCAGCTCGGCGAGGTGGTTTGTTAAGGAGGGCAAGCTGCCCTCCTTAACGAAGGTTTTGATGAAACGCAACGGAAACCTAAGAAAAATCGAAATAGAATCGCAATTGCCTTCATAATCAGAAGGTTGTAATGAGATACAAGGTTTCAGGGGCAATTGCGATTCCAAAGGCAAGCTGGGGATGTGCTCCAGCCTTGCCGAACCGTACGCAGGAGGTTTTCCGAAGAGCAAAGCAGATTGTTTTCCCCAGAGCACCCCCATCACATATAGTAAAATCATGAAAAAAACGTAAAAAAATATCGATTCTCTTGACAACCGCCATCAAAAGTAGTATAATAAAATTCCATGATGTGATGTCATGCTTTCAGAAAATAACAGGACTACTGTCTGCCTCAAGGCGGATGGGCTGCTGTATTTTATTGCGATTCTTCGGAATCGGTAAAAACAACAGAAAGAGGTGAAACTACATGAAAAAGGGACTGCACCCGACTTTTGAAAAGACCACCATCACTTGTCACTGCGGCAACGTAATGGAAACCATGTCCACCAAGAAGGACATCAAGGTTGAAATCTGTGCAAAGTGCCACCCGTTCTTTACCGGTAAACAGAAGCTGGTAGATACTGGCGGACGTGTTGACCGTTTCAAGAAGCGGTTTAATCTGGACAAGTAAGCGAACAGATCTTCTTCCCTGCGAAGAAACAGATGGTACGAAAACGGTATCTCATCTGTACGCAAACAGACCAACGGAGCAGGACGGTAAGGCATATGATTCTTACCGTCCTGTTTGTCTACATAAAACGATTGGAGGCGTTCCATGGGATACCGAACCATTGCACAGGCAGTGACTGCCTCTTTTATCGAAAAAAAATCAGAATTTATTGCAACATTAGTGCCGGTACAGACAGCAGACGCTGCCATTGCCTGTATTGAAGAAGTTCGCAAGGCGAACCGCAAAGCCCGACACAATGTTTATGCTTATATCTTGCGGGAAAACCATATGACCCGTTATTCCGATGACGGCGAGCCGCAGGGAACGGCTGGCGTTCCCGTCCTGAATGTCCTGCAAAAACAGAATCTCACCGATGTCTGTTGTGTGGTCACCCGTTATTTTGGCGGCATTCTGCTGGGCGGCGGCGGTTTGGTACGGGCGTATTCCCACAGTGCTGCACTGGCAGTGGAAGCAGCACAGATTCAGACAAAAATTTCCTGTCATCCAGTGACCTTAAAAATGGCATACTCTCTCTATGGAAAGGTATCCTATCAACTGCCGCAGCTGCCCATTTTGCAGCAGAATGCGGATTTCGGCGATATGGTAACCTTGTCGTTGCTTGTACCAGCTGGCTTAACAGCGTCGTTCCAAGCAGATATGATTGAACTGACAAACGGAGAAATTTCCATTCAGGTCGGGGAACAATTGGATGCAGATTTTGCGGAGGTTGCAGACCGGTTGCCGCCGGAACTGCTGTGATTCGTAGGAAAACAACCACAAGAACGCCTTGTATGCGGAGAACGATGGAAGGCAGGTGACAGCAGATGGTTTCTGATGTGTTTCTGGAACAGCTGCGGAATGCGTGTCCGCTGGAAGAAATCGCACGCACTTATGTGGATTTGAAACGGCGTGGCAGAACCTACGTCTGCAATTGTCCGTTCCATTCGGAAAAAACACCGTCTTTTACGGTATTTCCCGATACGCAAAGCTTTTATTGTTTCGGCTGTGGGGCTGGCGGTGATGTCATCACCTTTATTCAGCAGATTGAAAATCTGGATTTTATGGATGCGGTGAAACTGCTGGCACAAAACAGCGGTATGACCGTTCCCGAACAAGGGGCAGATGAAAAACAGTCCCGTATGCGAAAGCGGATTCTCGCTGTGAATCGAGCCGCTGCCAATTTCTATTATCGAATGCTGACTGGCAGCGATAAACGAGGGCTGCAATATTTCATCCAGCGACATTTAACCACGACCACCATTAAAAAGTACGGGCTAGGCTTTGCTCCGGAAACTTGGGATGCCTTGAGCCGGTATCTGCTACAGCAGGGATTTACGGAAGAGGAACTGTTGCTGGCAGATGTTTCCCGTCGCTCCCGAAGAGGAACGCTCATTGATACGTTCCGAAACCGTGTCATATTTCCCATTGTTGATTTGCGTGGAAATGTGATTGGATTCGGCGGACGGGTGTTGGATGACAGCCAACCAAAATATTTGAATACTGCACAAACGCCGGTATTTGACAAGGGGAAAAACCTGTTTTCCCTGCAATTTGCCAAAAATTCTGTAACCACCACGCTGATTTTGGCGGAAGGGTATATGGATGTCATCGCCGTTCATCAGGCAGGGTTTGAAAATGTTGTGGCGACGCTGGGAACTGCCATTACACCCGACCAAGCAAGAAAAATTTCCCAGTATGCAAAAACAGTGATTATTGCCTATGACAGCGATGCAGCCGGGCAGGCAGCAACGCAAAAGGCGATGCGGCATTTTAGTGAAGTGGGGATTGAAACCAAAATCTTACGGATGCAGGGTGCAAAAGACCCCGATGAATATATTCGGAAATTTGGGGCAGAACGATTTCGGATGCTCTTAGAGGGTTCGGAGGATGCTATCAATTTCCAACTAGACCGCTGTGAAATGGGGCTGGATTTACAGACGGAAAACGGCAGGGCAACGCTGTTGCGGCGTGCCACAGAAGTTCTGATTCAGATTCCAGACCCTGTGACAAGGGAAGTTTATCTGATGCGAACCGCTGAAAAATGTCACATATCGGCAGATGTTTTGCGGATGAGCATCAATCGAAAGCAGAAGAATCGGCAGCAGATGCAGAAGAAAAAGGAATTCAGCAATCTGGTTGCACATACGGTAACGGCACAGCAAACCGCAGCAGATGCCAGCGGAATGGCAGGCAGTTCCAGAACGGTGCGAGCACAGGAACGATTGCTCTGTTATTTCCTGTCACAGCCGGAGCAGATTTCCAAACTGGCAGACCATTTGCAGCCGGAACAGTTTACCGTTCCATTTTATCAGAAGCTGTTTCAACTGTTGCTGGAGCACCAGCAACAGGAATCAGATGGCTGGATTTCCGCTCTGGGAATGCAGCTGACACCGCAGGAAATGGGAACGGTGAGCCGTCTGCTCAATTTAAAACAGACTTGTCCAATCAGTCCGCAGGAAGTGCAGGATTGTATCCAGCTGCTGCAAACCCATTCGGTGCAGGCGTTGGATTCGGATGCAGCTCTTTTGGAACTGGTTGCACAGAAAAAGAAGAAGAATCAAGCATGGCAATGATGCGGCATTGTCCGCCTTGGAAAGGAACGAGGAATCATGGAAGGAAAAACGACCATTGAAAAACTGATGGAACGGGGAAAGGCAACCGGAGAACTGACCACAAAGGAAATCAGTGATGCACTGGAAGAACTGGATTTCGATGTCGATCAGCTGAACTCTTTTTATGACACCTGTGACCGTTTGAACATCAAGATTATTGACGATACTGCACCAGAAATTTCCGGAAAAGGCGGAGATGCGGATTTGGTGGACGATTTAGAAATGGCACTTTCCACCGAAGGCATTGCGATTGATGACCCAGTAAAGGTTTATCTGAAAGAAATCGGACGTGTGCCGCTGTTGTCCTCGGATGAGGAAACGGAACTTGCCAAGCGGATGGCGGAGGGCGATACCAAGGCAAAAAATCGCTTGTCAGAAGCAAACTTGCGTCTGGTTGTCAGCATTGCAAAGAAGTATGTCGGCAGAGGGATGCAGTTCCTGGATTTGATTCAGGAAGGCAATTTGGGCTTGCTGAAGGCAGTTGAAAAGTTTGACTATACCAAGGGCTTTAAGTTCTCCACCTATGCAACCTGGTGGATTCGGCAGGCAATTACTCGTGCAATTGCTGACCAAGCAAGAACCATCCGGATTCCGGTGCATATGGTAGAAACGATTTCCAAGGTCAAGAAAGTTTCCAGCCAGCTGCTGCATGAAACGGGTCACGACCCATCTGCGGAAGAGATTGCAGAAAAGTTAAACATGCCAGCGGAACGGGTACGGGAAATCATGCGGATTGCACAAGACCCAGTTTCTCTGGAAACTCCAATCGGCGAAGAAGAAGATAGCCATTTGGGCGACTTTATTCCGGATGATGATGCACCAGCTCCGGCAGATGCAGCTTCTTTGATGCTGTTGAAAGAGCAGTTGAATGATGTGTTGTCGACTTTGACTGATCGAGAAGCAAAGGTATTGAAGTTGCGGTTTGGTCTGGAGGATGGACGTTCCCGGACACTGGAAGAAGTGGGCAAGGAATTTGATGTCACCAGAGAACGGATTCGGCAGATTGAAGCAAAGGCACTGCGGAAGCTGCGGCATCCGAGCAGAAGCAAAAAGGTAAAAGATTTTCTGGATTGAGGCAGTCCGTTACATAGACGGGATGTTATCACCAGATGAGAGAATCAGTCCTGCGAAAGCAGGGCTGATTTTTTTATGTGTGTTTGCAAAGTTCCCGTTGTTTTGCTGCTGCCTGCAACAAAAGCAGCGTTGCCCCCACCAGAAACAGCGATGCAAGGGGTGTTGTACGGCTATATTGCACCGCAGGGGCAGAAACCGAGCAGATTTCCGGCGGGACAACGGCATCTGGGAACACCTGACAGCCAATCCAACAGAATCCGGCAGCCAATCCTCCAGCCAACACCCGCAAGGACAGCATCCAACACAGGGAAAGCCGTCCGCCCGTGATGGTGAAAATCTGTAAATGTACGCAAATACCGCCGAAGGCGAGCAGAGCTGCAAAAAGTGCCAGTAATATGGGCATATTTGGAACAAGCTGCGTCAGAGCAGTAATCTCCAGACCAGCAGACAGCAAGCCTTCTGCGGTATTTTTCGGGAATCCCCATTGCAGCGGAACGGTAAGCAGGGCATACAGTCCGGAAGCCTGTGCAACAGTCATCAGACAGCGGAAAAATAAAATCATCGCACACATTTGCAACAAAGCTGCACCAGATTGCGTGACAGTTTCCACGAGTGTTTTCGCCTGTAGGCGTTGGAGGGAAACAGTTGGCAGGTTGGGCAGCTTTAAAAATCGGCAGGCAATTATAAATAGACTGAAATTTGCAAGCAAAATTGACCCGAACAGCAGCCAACAGCCAGATGTTCCAACTTGAGCGGAGAGCGTTCCAAAGAGAAAAGCAGGGCCGCTGCCAAAACAAATGCCGGAGAGAATGGCTGCTTGTTTGGGGCGAAGTGTTTCGTTTTGCAGTTCGTTGTCCAGTAATTTTGCACCGATGGGATAGCCGCCAATCTGACTGAGCAGAAAAATTGCAAGGCATACATCCGGAATCCGCAGTACATTTTGTGTGAAGCGGTGCAGCGGTTTCAGTAATAGCATATGGGCGTTTGTGCGAATGAGCAGCTGTGCGAGAATCATCATTGCATAGAGCGAGGGCAGAATCACTTGCAGACAGAGAAAAACACCCTCTGCAAGTGCTGTATGAATGGGAGCAGCATAGACCAGACAGCCAACAGTCAATAATAATAGAAGGATGCAAGTGCCAACGGTCAAAAAAATCCCTCTTTTCTGTAAAATAGAGTGGGGCTTGATGATGCAGGTTCTATGTTATCATAGCAATTTTTCGTGAAAAATATGCCAAATGATTCAAGTACTTTTTTCTTTCTGCATCGCATATAGTGCAGTGAGGTGATGGCGGTTGTTGGAACGCTGGACAGAATGGGGGCGGAAATGGTTTCATTTACAGCCCATGTTGCATGTTGCTGGCAATCAGGAACTTCGCATTGAGAATTGCCGGCACATTTTAGAATATAATGATATTCGGATTGTCATTCAGACGCAGGATTTGCAAATTTCCGTCTGGGGCAAATCGTTGCAAGTGGATACTTACGCAACCGATGGCGTTTTGATTCACGGAACGCTGCAAAGCATTGAACTGGAACAGAGGGGAGGACGCTGCAAATGAAACGCCAAGCCGCAGAAAAACGGGGACTGTGGGGGCAGGTGTTCGGCGTTGTCCGAATTGCTGCACAGGGGAAAAAGGGAACGGCATTTTTCGATGCCCTGCGTGCACAGCATATTCGCTGTTTTGGGCAGCAGATAGAAAAAGATACTGTGCAAGGCGTGATATATGCCAAGGACTGCAAGAAAATGCGAAAGCTGGCGGAACAATATGGAATGGTCGTCACAGAAACGCCCTGCAAAACGCTGCAATTTTTTCTCTGGCGGCATCGGCTGCGGTTTGGAATCCCCATTGGAATGATACTGGCAAGCTGTTTTCTGATTTACTGTTGCAATGTCGTGATGCTGATTGAAGTGCAGGGAAATACGACCATTTCCGATGAAAAGATTTGTGCAGTGCTGGAGGAATGTGGCGTAAAAAGGGGTTCGTTTATGGGAACAGTGCCATTTCGCCGCTGTGAACATCAGCTGCGGGCAGTAATTCCGGAACTGTGTCGGGTTGCTATGCGGCATACCGGAAATCGGTTGGTGGTGGAAGTGACAGAAACGCCGGAAGAAGTTGCACCGCTAGAAAAGCGAGTACCCTGTAATATCGTGTCTGCGTATGATGCAGAAATCACAGGTGTTACGGTGCGGAGCGGACAACTTCTTTGTGCAGTAAAAGAACCTGTGCAAAAGGGAACATTGCTGGTCAGTGGCGTGCAAATAGATGAAGAGGGAAACATTCGTTTACGCCATGCGATGGCGGATATTGAGGGCATTTATCAGATAGAGGAAACCTTTTCCTGTGCGTATGAACAAACGATTCGTACTAGTTCCGGACGAGAGCAGACAAAGACGAGTCTGGATTTTTTCACGTTGGAACTGCCGCTTTCCAAATCGCAAAGGCCTTATGCTTACGGGCAGACGATGACGGAACGGACGCCGTTGACGATTTTTGGAAAGTCATTGCCGATTGCAATTTGTCAGGAAACCAATCGAGAATATACAGAAACGGTCTTACAATTCACACCAGAAGAGGCAAAACAGGACTTGGAACAGCAGATTCAGCGATACGAGCGAAATTTTTTGACAGATGTAGAGATTTTGGAGAAACAGGTGACGGATACAAAAAAAGAAACGGCACTATGCAGCACCGTTTCTTATACGCTCAAGGGAGAGATTGGCGTTTCTAAAGAAATTTTTGCAAAGACAGAACATTAAAAAATAAACCAATTAAAATTGTTAAACATCTTGTTTCAGTAAGAACCGATTCAAGGAAATTAAGTCGGTTAAATCGACCGTGTTGTTTTCGTTCCAGTCTGCATTCTCTGTGATAAGAATCGTTTTCGGGTCTAACAGATACCGCCGAATCAGCATGGAGTCTAAAATATTGGTCATCGCATCTCCATTTGCATCGCCCTTGATGGGGGATTCTGTCGGGGTTGTAGGGTCTGTTGGATTGGTAGAACCGCCATAATAGTCGCCCAGAGAAATGCCATTTGCACCTAAAGCAGTCTGATGGTCTAAACTGATGAATTTTCCGCTATCTGTCTGCCAGAGAGCAGGCTCTACAAGAGCATACTTATCTTCATCCCATTTTCCAAAGTTGTCATAAACCAGTCCGCCGGTGTCGCCGGAGTTTTCATTGAAGCACCAGAATGTGTGGTGAATATGATTTTCAATCATCAAATCCCGCAGTGCAAGCATCCATTTTTGATTAGAACCGTCTGGGTCATGTTGGGAGTCGATAAAGCCGCCCCATTCGCCCATCAACAGCGGTGCAACTTTTTCATCTAATAAATAGAACCAGTTGTCATACCAGCAGTCTTTGAGCAGGGTTTCTTTTGTGAAGCCCTCGTAGAACCATTTCTGCTGATAAACCAATGGGCCATAGTCGTGCGGAGAATAAACCAGTTGGCTTTGATATTCGCCCAAGTCAATTGGATTTTCCTTTGCTCCTCGGAAATTTCCGCCCCACCAAGTGCCATAATAATATTCAGTGTTGGTTGTCCAGTCGATTGCCGGAGCTGTCCAGTCGTATCCCTCTTTCGGATAGACTTCGACCCCTTCTACCATGACCAGCAAGTTTGGATTTTCTTTCAGAACGTGTGCGGCAGCCTGTTCCGCTGCATATTTCCAGTTATTCGGGTCGGTGGTGTCGTCCCACTTTGCCATTTTATCAGGGACATCCGCTTTTCCGTGCGGTTCATTTTTCAGGTCGATGGCTAAAATCGTATCATCATCTTTGTAATAATCTGCGAACCAAGACAGTGCCTCGAACCAGTCCTCGGTGCTGAATTTATCGGTATACCAGAGGTTGACCTGATGCCCAGCGGAGGCAGTTTCTGCACTGTGAATATCAATCATAATTTTAATGCCCAGCTCTCGACACCAAGCAATTGCCTGATTCCAAATATCGAAGCTGTATTTTACCGTTCCGCCGACAACACCCTCTTTGGTCAGTTCTGGGTTTGTCCATTCGTTGACCTTTGGCGTTGCTGGGTCAGGGTCGCCGTTTTTCCATTGCAGCAGCAGTTCCGTAGAAACCGGAATCCGCAGCAGGTTAAAGCCGTGGTCGGCGATTTGCGTCAACATATCATGCATATTTTGCGACCATACGCCATCAAATACCTGACTGCCAACATTATAGCCGAACCAGTTGCAGCCCGTCAGCCAGACCGGATTCCCGTTTCGGTCAACGATTTCCGCATTGTCATTGACGTGCAGCCAGTCATCGTGCCAAGCATCTGGCTCTGCGGCGGCAGATACCGCCGGAGCGATGGCAGAACCTGTTCCCAGCAGCAGGGCGGAAACCGTAAAGATGGCACATAATTTTTGTAGAAATGTCCGTTTTTTCATGAGAAAACCCCCTTCATTTTTTGTGAAATCCACTAATTTTATCTTATCATGTTTTCTTTTTTCTGTCAAGAATTTTTTGTGTTGGACATCATTCTGTCATGATAAATAAGAATTATTATCAAATGAAAATAATTCTTGATAACGCTTGCAAAATTGCCGGAGATGGTTTATAATAGAATCAGAAACCATTCATTTTTATCTGGTCGATTTTGGAGGTATGGAACAATGACAGTATATGATTCGATTCCTGTAACCGTTACGGGCGGAACACTCTCAGATGCAGAGATTGCCGCATATGTGAAGCACAGCAAGAAAACCTATCCGAACCGGAAGATTGAACAGCTTTCCATTCAGGTGGACGGAGATTTTGTAGACCTGCGATGTCAGTTTGCACCGGAGAATTTTGAACGGATTCGCCGGATTACAGGTTATCTGGTGGGAACACTCGACCGGTTCAACGATGCGAAGCGGGCAGAAGTGCAAGACAGAGTAAAGCATTTATAAGCAGAAAAAGCTCCAATTTCATGTAAAAATACCGCTGAAAATTTCCTGTGATAGAATGCCATTGTGGTGAGATACTACTATTGCGACGAAAACGCCGCACACAAACCGGCAGAAACCCTGCTGGAACAACATTCTAAAATGAGAAAGGTGTTTTTAATATGAAGGGCGAATTCACACAGAAGGGCAAAGAAGCAATGGAACGGTTTAAGGTTGAATCTGCCAACGAAGTTGGCGTAAACCTGAAGCAGGGCTATAACGGCGACCTGACTGCAAGACAGGCTGGTTCGATTGGCGGTATGATGGTCAAGAAGATGATCGACGCTTACAAGATGCAGTAACCGAACGATTCTTTTCATTGCCCCCACGATTTGCACAGCATTGTCCTTTCTTTTCTGTAGCGTCTGACCGACCATGCGAACAAGCAGAATCTGTTCCATGACAGCAAAAAAGAAATGCTTTGCAAAACAGCAACAAAAAGCCCCATCTGGTGCGAACAGTGCCGGATGGGGTTGCTGTTATTACCCGAAATATTCCTGCATGAGGGAATCGAAGAGGGTTTGTGTGTGGGTGAGTTCTTGTTGCAGGATGGATTTGGATTGGTCTACTTGCTTGACAAAGTCGGCGAATTGGGTTTGTAACTCCATTGGTGGTAAACAAATATTAAGTTTTCGAATATCTCCAAGAGAAATAAATTTTTGTGTTCCACCTCTTACTTTGTTGATTACAACTCTATCAAAATAATCCGATTCAAGTAGTGATTTTATAAATGTATTTATTACCTTAGAATTATCTTTAAATTTGATAAGAGCGACATTTTTTATTGCAAATTTTTCATTGATGTCAACAATCACAGGATTTCCAACTGTTCCTATCATAGGCATTAAAATATCTCCAATGTCAACTCTAGAGCGTTGATTGATTTTATTGTAGTCATCTTCACAAATCAAACTGCAATTTGTAAAATCTATTTTTCCACCAGTAACATTTTTTGAAGTAATTAAAGGATAACCTTCGACAAAATATTTTGGAGAATCATGTGTGCCATCTCTTACATCACAAACTTCTCCTAAAAGGACTTTTTTCCATTTGTTTGGATTTAATATCATATCTCCAAACATCTCAACAAATCGGGCTTTTACAAGCAAGTCAAGCTTTTCAAGCTGGGTGCGGATGTGGGTGATGATGGATTGAAGTTTGTCGAGTGTGTTTGCAATCTGATGCTGTTTTTCGAGAGTAGGGAGAGGAATAATTGTGTCCTTAATGATGCTTGCATTTACAGCAGGATAACTTGCTCCTGTTGCTTGAGATACTAATAAGTCCACAAAGCCAGAATATTGACAAAAGAAAAATACATATCTATTAAACACATTATTATTACATCTAATTACAGTATATCCTGTTGAAGCAACTAGAATTTTATTTTTATCGTTTATTATCATAGCAACAGCATTTAAATTTGGTCTAACATTAGAAATCAGAATATCTCCGGACAAAACAAGCTGCTTTGCTCTACTTGGGGCTTCAGAAAAATCTAACTTTTGTGTTGAAACGATAGATTTTCTTTTATTGTCAATAGATGAGATATCAATATAATCTATTGTTCCGATGAAATCTGAGTTGATATTTGTGACTTTCTTGCAAATATCGTCAAGTTTAACCATATATTGTATTTGCAAACACAAATCTGTTTGCTTTTCCTTTCTAAAAAATAAAAGCAGTGTCACTTCAGAATCCTCCGAAATGACACTGCTTTTTCCAAAATAAATTTGGCGCAGAAAGAGGGATTTGAACCCTCGCGCCGGTTTCCCGACCTACTCCCTTAGCAGGGGAGCCCCTTCACCACTTGGGTATTTCTGCAAGTTGTGAATGATAAAAATATTGGCGGAGAGGGTGGGATTCGAACCCACGGTTCCTTGCGGAATCACTGGTTTTCAAGACCAGCTCCTTAAACCACTCGGACACCTCTCCTGATGTCAGATGGCTTGCTCGTTCCTATCAGAATCAGCTTTATTATTATAGCATAGACACACCTATTTGTCAACTGTTTTTTTACTTTTTTAAGAAACGAAAGAAAAAACAGAAAAAAGTAAAAATAAAAAAGAATTTTGCAGAAATCATAAAACAACAAGCCGGGAACTGCTTGTTTTGCAATTTCCGGCTTGCCGTTTCAATAGGAGGTTGTTTATCAAATATTAGTCGTCGCCCTGTAAAGCATCGTAACCTGTTTCGCCCGTACGAACCTTTACAACTTCTTCGACGTCGTAAACGAAAATCTTACCGTCACCGATCTGACCCGTATACAGAACCTTCTTGCAGACATCTACAATCGTTTCTACCGGAATGCTGGTGACAACAATTTCAATCTTAACCTTCGGCAGGAGCTTCGGCCCATCGACCCGAACACCACGATAATACTGCGAGTTGCCCTTTTGTGTACCGTAGCCCTGTACCTGTGTAACAGTCATACCGTTGACACCAATCTTGTTCAAAGCGGATTGCAGAACTGCCAGTTTTTCTTGCTTGCAGATGACAACAATCTTGGACATCTTTGCAGTGCCGGTGGACGGCTTTACAATCAGCTGCGGTTCTGGCAGGTCAACCCCTGCAACCGATGCATTTTCTGTATCCATGGAAACGGTTGCAGCTGACGGCATGAAGTCTGCATAAGCGGAAGGCAGGTTGTGTTCGGTTGCGTCCAAACCAATGACTTCTTCTTCTGCAGAAGCACGCAAGCCAATGGTGTGCTTGATAATCAGGAATGTAATGGTAATCAGAACAGCTGTCCATGCAGCGATACAGAGCAGACCCAACAGCTGAGAGCCGAGCAGGCTGAAGCCGCCGCCGTAGAACAAACCTGTGCAGTCGGAAAGCGGTGCATCTGGTGTTGCGAACAGACCAACTGCAATGATGCCCCACAGACCGTTGAAGAAGTGAACGGCAACAGCACCAACCGGGTCATCCACGTGCAATACATGGTCTAAGAACCAAACACCGAAGCAAACCAGCAGACCGGAAACAATACCAACGATGATTGCACCAGTAGCATCCATGACATCACAGCCAGCGGTGATACCAACCAGACCAGCCAGAGAAGCGTTCAAGCACATGGAAACATCTGGCTTTCCATATTTCAGCCAAGTAAAGACCATGCAAACGAAAGTCGCAATTGCCGGAGCAATGGTTGTGGTTACGAAAATCGAACCCAGCTGTTCAACAGAGGTTGCAGCAGCACCGTTGAATCCATACCAGCCAAACCAAAGAATGAAGCAGCCCAACGCACCAATCGTCAGGGAGTGACCCGGAATGGCATTGACTTTGATGTTTCCGTTTTCATCTTTGGTGAATTTACCAATACGAGGACCAAGAATTGCCGCACCAATCAGGGCACACAAACCGCCGACAAAGTGAATGACACCAGAACCAGCGAAATCATGGAATGGAGTATCCAGTGTGGACAGCCAGCCGCCGCCCCATACCCAGTGGGCTTCTACCGGATAAATCAATGCAGAAATGACTGCGGAATAAATACAATAGGAAATGAATTTGGTTCGTTCTGCCATCGCACCGGAAACAATCGTTGCTGCCGTTGCACAGAAAACCAAGTTAAATACAAAACCAGACCAATTGAAGTTTGCATAATCGGAGAAAATATCGAAACCCGGCTTGCCAATCAGACCAAGCCAGTCTTCGCCCAGCAGCAAACTAAATCCGATTAAAATGAAAACAACTGTACCAATACAGAAGTCCATTAAGTTTTTCATGATAATGTTGCCGGCATTTTTTGCTCTGGTAAAACCGGTTTCTACCATTGCAAATCCGCACTGCATAAAGAATACCAATGCCGCACCGACCAAGAACCATACGCCAAATACCTGACCGCCAACGAGGTCTAACAATTTTGTTTCGTCCATTCTGATACATCCTTCCGTGTTGTAAATTTGTTTCGGAGAAGCGAGCTCCTTCTTCCACCGGAACACAAGATGATGTGAGAAACAAAAAAGGTGCTGAATCGGCTCTTGTTCCGATTCAGCACCTTTGCTGTTTATGCTATTATGATAGCACAGAAATGGTCATTTGTCAACCGGAAATCTGCTACAAATTTCCGGCTGCTTTTTCCTGAAATTTTGTCGCTTTTATGCAAACCTCACGGGGCGTTCACATTGCAAACACAAGATTTATTGCTTTTTGCCAAAGGTTTCTGTCAGCATTACTGCGGTTTTTGCCAAATAGTCAATTTCCGCCTGCTCCAGCTTTCCGGCATCGCAAGCCGCTGCTACAGTCGGGTCGAGCGGAATGCGTTCCAGAACCGGAACAGCGTGGCTATCTACATGGTCATCTGAGCCAAACAGCGGAATTTCTTTTCCGCAGTCTGGACATCGCAGAAACCGCATATTTTCCACCATACCCAAAACCGGAACTTGCATCATCTGTGCCATGTTCATTGCCTTGTCCACAATCATGGAAACCAAAGACTGCGGTGTGGATACGATTAGAATGCCGTTGATGGGCAGGGACTGGAAGACGGTCAGCGGAACGTCACCCGTCCCCGGAGGCATATCGACAAATAAAAAGTCCACATCGCCCCACTGCACATCTTCCCAGAACTGCTTGACAACGCCGGAAATGACTGGACCTCTCCAGAGTACTGGGTCAGTTGCGTTCGGCAGCAGCATATTCATAGACATAATCTTAACGCCACTTTCGGTGACGTGCGGCAGCAGAGAATTATCGACTGCTTCTGCCGGCTTGTTGATGCCGAAAATTTTCGGAATGGATGGGCCAGTGATATCCGCATCCAAAATAGCTGCGTGATAGCCCAGCCGCTGGGTCTGAATGGCGAGCAGGCTGGTAACCAGAGATTTTCCGACCCCGCCTTTTCCGCCAACAACCGCAATGACATTCTTGACACCGCTGGTGTGTTCCTTCACTCTCTTTTCGTGTTCCAGATCCTGTGTGCTGCAATTGCCATTGCTGCCGCAGGAATCGCACTGATGATTGCATGCTTCTCCCATGTTGCAATCCTCCTTTTTGTTTGTTGGGGCTGCTGTTGGAATCTCCAAACAGCGAGCCGATTATAGCAATGGAGCGAGTAGCCCCAATACATAACTATTGCATTTCTGATACCACTTTCGGTTTTTGCAGTCCTCTAATGTGATGGGCTGTGATTTCCGTTGTGTTTTCAGGAAATCTGCCAGCATGGTTTGAATCACATTGCAGTGGTAAATCAGCGTTGCACATTCGAAGTGCAGGTATAAGCTGCGGTAATCCAAGTTGATTGTGCCTAAAACCGCCAGTTCATCATCTACCACAAAACATTTTGCATGGATGAAACCGGGGGTATATTCAAAGATTTTGACACCGGATTCCAGCAACTCTTGATAAGCATTCCACGCCAGCTGGTAAACATACCATTTATCCGGAATATGGGGTGTGATAATTCGGACATCAACGCCTTTTTCTGCTGCCAGTTTCAGGGCAGTCAATAAGTCGTGATCGGGAATCAGATATGGCGTTTCAATGTAGACATACCGTTTTGCGTTGGAGATCAAATCCAGATAGACCATAACGCCCTTTACATCGTCCTGCACGGGGCTGTCCCCGTAAGGCTGAATGAATCCGCCATTGGTCTGCTTTGGCAGGTAAGTTGGGCGGTATTGGTCGTAGGCTTCTTTTTTGTTGGGGTTGTTCATGTTCCAGAGTTGCAGGAACATCATGGTATAGCTCCAGACGGCTGCCCCTTCCAGCATGATGGCGGTATCTTTCCAATGTCCAAACCGTACTTTTTCGTTGATGTATTCATCTGCCAGATTCGTACCGCCATTGAACGCAATGTTTCCATCAATGACCAGAATTTTGCGGTGGTCACGGTTGTTCTGGGCGGAAGAAAGCAGCGGACGAAACGGGTTGAAACATCGGCATTGAATGTGGTGTTGCTTGGCAATTTTCAGGAAATCGCCTGTTGAAAAGAATTTTGTGCCGAATCCGTCATACATCAGGCGAACTTCTACGCCTGCTCGTGCCCGTTCGATGAGAATTTCCAGAAATTCATCCCACATTTTTCCCGGTGCAATGATGAAATATTCAATAAAGATAAAGCGTTTTGCTTCTCGCAGGCGGTTTTTCATCTCTGCAAATTGTTCTTCGCCCAGTGGGAAATAGGTGACATTGGTCTGTTCATAAACCGGAAAGCCCGTATGCTGCAAGTAGGTGGATAAGTTGTAAACCTGCTGACTGTCATTGAATAGGTGTCGGGCAGCATCCGGCTCTTGCACAAGCAGGGGCTTGGTCTGCTCCATCTGTTGTTCGTAGTTGTGGAAGAAAATACGGGTATCTCTTCGAGTTTTCAGAAACAGATAAGACAGTCCGCCGAAAATCGGCAAGACCGCAATGACCACCAGCCATGCATTTTTATAGGTTGGATTTTTTCGGGAATTGGTGATATAGATGATAAGCAGCCCGTTCAGCAGCAGCAATGCACCATAAACCCACGCATAATTCCGGTTCAGAAACAGAACAGAGAGCACCAGAAAGGCAATCTGCACTAGCATCAGCAAAATGTAGAGCATGTTTTGATTGAACAGATGTTTCCATATTTTTTTCATAGAAAAGCCCTCCTTGCCTCTGGCAGTCTGTAAAAATCGAACACTTCTATTATAACACAATGCAGGCAGAAATGCAAGCCGGTCATTTTACGCATTTCGTAAATTTTTCCCAAAAGTGCTTGACTTTTTTTCTGGTATCCGGTATAATGAAATTGTATGGACAAACATATTTTTTGTTCGTTTTGACGAAAAAAGGGAGGAGCTTTTTATGAAAATGTGGAAACGCTGGAAAGCGGTTTTGCTGGCTGGTATGATGGCTTGCACCGCTGTTGCAGCTTCTGTTCCGGCAATCGGAACACTGAACGCACAGGCGGAAGAGGATAC
>OGRM01000623.1_pt1 | contig 29031 bp, 22 predicted proteins | sample 1553491 | NCBI WGS metagenome assembly OGRM01 (sample SAMEA2580110, study PRJEB22360) | human gut metagenome | biome: human gut; feature: human-associated habitat; material: faeces | place: Denmark | collected 2008/2010
TTTTGGTCTGGCGGGCGGACGCCCGGGGGGTGGCCTTCCCCCCCCGCCGGCACGGCTCGTAGGCACAGCGTTAAGGCCGCAGCCCGCAAGATCGTTGTGAGCAAGCGTGCCCGACCACATAATGTTGGCACGAGCCTCGTAGTTTTCCGGTTCGGCAATTGCCACCGGAGCCTGGTTGATGAGCGCACGAATAAGGCCCGTAGCAATGTTATCGGTAACCTCGGAAGACCCTGCACCGCTGAAGAATCGCTCGCATATGTGGGCAATCATGTCGATTACACCCGCTGCCGTCTGATACGCAGGCAAGGTGAATGTAAGTTCAGGGTCTAGGAACGAAACCTTAGGACGGATAAGGTCGGAATTCACGCCAAATTTCGCATCGATACTATCATTCGAAATAACGCATGAGCTGGAACCCTCCGAACCCGCAGCGGGAATGGTAAGCACGCACATAAGCGGCAATGCTTGCTCAATGGCTGCCTTCTTGGCGAAGAAATCCCACACATCGCCATCGTGGAACACGCCGAACGCAATAGCCTTCGCGCAGTCGATCGTGCTGCCACCACCAACGGGAAGTACCAGGTCAACATCATTTTCCCGAGCTACAGCAATGCCCTCACGCACCGATGCCACTTCGGGGTTGGGACGCACACCCGAAAGCTCAACGAATTCGACGCCCGCCTTTACAAGCGATTCCTTTACGCGCGCCAAGGTGCCCGTGCGCACCACCGATCCGCCCCCATATACAAGCAGGGCACGTTTATAGCCGAGCTTGGCAACGTGCTGCCCCACCGCATCGGTAACGCCGCGCCCGAACACGAATCGGGTTGGAGAGTAAAACTCGAAATCGTTCATGGAACGTCCTTTCGTTGCTTCTTTGGAGCTGTCCGGTCAGCAAAAACCGAGCGATAGGCAGCAAGAATCCACCCACTATGCTCGTATTATACGGAGCATTACCGGAATTTGCGCGCCCTGAAAGCTAGCGGCGCATACAGGGGAACGAGAGAAAAGCCAGCCTTCCGAAGAGGCAAAAGGCCATGCAGGCTAACGGATTCCCATAACGAAAACCTCGAACAGGGAAACAACTACCAGGAAGGCAAAGTTATATGCCTCAAAGCGAGCGATAAACTTGCCGTTGCTACCCAGCCCCGACTTCTGATACTGCCGAAGGGTAATGAGAGTTGCCAAGGAAGAAATGGGCGTACCTACTGCGCCCACGTTGGTGCCAAGGGCAATGCCCGCCCAGTCGTTCGAGAAATGGCTGATCAGAATTGCACTGGGCACATTGCTGATAATCTGGCTGCTGACAAGCGAGGTCACGAATGCGCCGCAAGCATCCAAAACGGTGCTAAAGAAATCGGAAATGGCGGGGATCTGAGCAATGTTCCCGCTAAAAATGAAGAAGCAGACAAATGTCATCACCAAGGCGTAATCGGTCTTTGCGAATACCCTTCTGTCGGTAATGGCAAGAACAACGACGATAACGGTCATGCCCATCAAAAACGGCACCGCACCAACCGTCATTGCTATGCAGAGTGCAAACAAAACAACGTATATTGCAACGCGCGGCTTAGACACCTGAATGCTTTCGGGTTTTCGGTAATGGAACTCCGCCTTCTTCACAAAGCAGCAACAAGCAAGAATGAGCGCCACTGACAAAACAAGCGGAGGAGCCATAGCCGCAACGAAATCACCGAAACTAACCCCGAACACTGTGTACAGATACAAATTGTGGGGCTTGCTGAATGGCAGCAGCATTCCGCCAAAATTGGCGGTAAGGGTGATGGCGATGAAAGCGAACGGGATCTCCGATTCGCGGTTAACCGATTTCAGAAGCACCAAAGCAAGGGGTAAGACAGCAATCAGTGTCATGTCGTTAGACAAAATCATCGAACAGCCGAGCGTAATCAGTACCAAAGCAATTACCAAGGTTCGCGTGCTGGTTACATGCTGCACCAAGGAATGGGCGACGAATTCAAGCAGCCCTGAAGAATCGATGGCGGCAATTACCGCAAGAATGCTGAATAGGCAGGCCAGGGTATGCCAGTTGAAATAATCAAGATACGCAATAGAGGGAGGAACGAAAAGCATCGTTACCAGAGCCGCCACCGCCGAAACCACCAGCAGAGGATTATGGGCAAGCGCCCGCTCCGCAGCGCGTTCCGCCGAGCGAGCTCGCATGCCCTCAAGATGGATGCCGTGATGCTTTACGTCTAAATCTTCAATATGTTCGCTCGGGAGCTTCATGTAGTAATTGTACGCCCAGCCAGCCTGTAAAATGAGGGGTCTAATCAGCGGAATTGTCCTATTGGTATGGCGTTATGCGGCGAAGTATCACTGGCTTCGCCCATCAATTCGCACCTTCAGGCCCCCGCCCATCAATCCATCCCTCAGGCCCCTCCCCCTCAAGGACGGCAATAGCCTTTGCGTACTTCTCTGCGCGACGTTGGTCTTTTTCGGTGATGCGCGGAAGCCTGGATAAGTCGCTGTTGTGACGCAAATCGGCAAGTTTCACCGCACGTGCGAGCGGGTTCGGCTTAAGGGAGCGAACATATTCGAGATACGGCACCGATTCATCGCGGGTAAGTAGCTTTAACGCTTCGATAACTTCGGGCGCAACCCCTTTTTCCCGAAGATCTGCAAACGTAAGCGGGGTATCTTCAACCACATCATGCAACCAAGCAACGGCTTTGGCAGCATCGCCCTGTACGCTAGCTGCAACATGAGCAGGATGTTCGATGTAGGGTTTTCCCGCTTTGTCCACCTGACCTTTATGAGCCGCAGCTGCAATAGACTGTGCCAATTCGCTTTGAATGTGATCCATAGTTTCCACCTAATAAAAAGTAGCGGGCCAAACCCGCCGCTTAAACAGAACTGCTATTCGGACTTCGCCGGGCCGGCAAACGCGCCCGCGCAATGAGGGCAGCGCGTTGCGCCTTCCTTAACTTCCTCCAAACGGAACGGGCAGGCAGGAGCAGGCTTTTCTTCTTTCTTTTCCGTCTTAGCAACCTTATTGCCAAGATCCTGCGCCTTGTTCACCGCCTTTATAAGCAGGAATACGACGAAGGCAACAATAAGGAAGTTTATGCACGCGCTGATAAATGCGCCGAAGTCGATTTCGGTGCCAGGCAGACATCAGAAGAACGCATGCGAAACGTTTAAATTTTACCAAAGCAACAGGATATGCTGAATGGATGTGGCTTTAGCGTATTTGATAGCCGCGAGATGCAGAACGGGCATTCATGCGAGCTCAACGCACCCGAAACAAGCAGCTTCCTGGTTTCCGAGGCTACCTACACGGTCAACGTCACCGATCCGACTCCCGAACCTAGCGACGAAGACCCTTTCGGCGAACCTCAACGCTTTCCCACGCCAAAGCGGCGTGGGAATAACGGGATTACGAAAAGAAGATCGAAAACAGAAGAAGGGCAAGCACAAATGCCGTAACGGATTTGGTGAAGGTGATAAGATCTTCGCCTGGCTCGGGGTTGAGATTTTGCCACCCCCAGCTTCCCGCAATATGCGATTGGGCATGGTTTACCGTGGCGCCCATCAAGTACTTCGTGAACTGGAAAATGCCGTATATCAACAGGGCAAGAATAATGATGGTAACCATGGCTATCGTTTCCTTCCGTTGTGCGTTTATGCTTCGTTTTAGTAACGCCAACGATACGGAATTCGTAATTCCCAGGTGTACAGAATAATTCCCAGGGTATTGCATGGAACAGGAGAAACCAAGCGCGGAAAGAACAAAAGGAAGCCATTTTTCAGGCTTCCTTTTATAGCCACGACATGGGGATGATGGCTTCGGCAGTATAACACGGCAGGCGGTAAATCGGAACGCTGGCCCTTCGATTTAAAGAATCCCGCCCACGATGGGCGTGCGGCATTTTGAGGCATTCAACGTTGGCAGATCGGCAACGTGGGCAGGAAACTGAACGCCAGCTAGCAGTCCGATTCTTTCCTGCAGTTTCGTAGCGGAAATGTATCGGCGAATAGAGGGGCACGAAGCGCAAGAGAATGCCTGCCTCGCTCATCAATGCCACGCAACCATTCCGGAGTCGGAAACGCTGCCTTCGCGGAGCTCATTCCGTAAGCACGACGTCAAGCGCATGGCATTAATTCTAAACCCGTCAGTGTATGCAAGCTCATCTATGACGACCCCGCCAGATGTGCGATCAAGGGAGACGATGCCGCGCTATCGAATCCCTTCCTTGCCTACCCGATTGTCTCGCGGTACCTGGCTATGATCGAATCGATCTCTGCCTCGGCTTCCACGCTGACCCCCAGCTTTTTGATCGGCTCAAGGTCGGCAATCACCGCTCTTAGGTGATCGCCGTATTGCCCGTCTGTCATGTCCGCACGACCAACTGGCGGCACTGGCGCGTTGTTTCGGCTATTGACTCTTTACCGCTTCGTCGGCGCAGGCGAGGACGACGGCTTGCCTGGTTGGTAGCGATGGGCATGGTTGCGCATAATGCGCTTCTCCATCTTCTTCGCGTCGTATTGGTTGCGGCAGGAGTAAATACGGTCCTCACCATCGTTGTTCTCCTTCACGCGCAACTTCCACTCGCCTTTGCCGGCGCTGCCAGCGAGCCCCAGCCACACAGCGCCCGGCATCCCGCCTATTGCAGCACCAAGCGCAGCGCGAGGGATTCGGCTCTTGGTGCCCATGGCCCTTCCCTTGTAATGCTCGGCGAACATGATGTCTCGGTACTCGAGCACCACTGGGCAGCCCTTTTGGTTGGGATCCACAACGTAAACACCGTCTACGCCCTCCTTGAGGACCCTCATCTCACCATCTGCCTGCCAGACGATTATTCCGCTGTCCCATCTACTGGGCATCTTCATCACCCCAAAGTTCTTCGGCTGTTTCCGCGTCTACCAAATGATCCGGGATCATCCCAACGTACGCGGAGAGCACGAAATGGCCCATAAACCCGCTATTGTGGAGATCCCACGAAACAGGGCTTCGAATCAATCCAGAACGGTTATGGAAACTATTTCGTCAATCGGAACGCCAACGAAAAAGGCTTTCTGCTCGATGTCGATCTCAATGTCCTCGTCCTTATCGGCATCTGCCGCATTGCGGCACCAGTACGCGCCGCGCACAACCTGCCCATCGGTGCACAGAACCTCAGCGTTGTGATCCCATAGCGTTTCCCCAATGCTCTTTAGCTCTTGCCATTCCATGGCTTCCCGTCCCTTCATACAGAACGATATACAGGGAGCGCTTTTACCTGCTGTCCGCGCAAACGGGACTTAAAGCGTCGAAACTGACTTCTAGTCTGCCGGTTTCTTCAGCTTAAACGGCTCAAGCTGCTCCTTCGTCAAGGTCGATGGGTCTTCGATGCCCATCTCCTTACAATAATCAGCAACCTTGCGCGGGTTGTACTTCGGTGGGTAGCTGTTGGGCACAACATAAGGGTCTAGGTCGTCAATCATTGTTTCCGCAATTTCGTTCATAAAGCCTCGCCACCGCCCTTTTGCCCATATGCATGCGCTGTCAGTCAGTTTGCTGCGCGCCAAGCAGCTTCCCGTAATAACCAACGGGCTGGGAGCATCCCCGCATGCAGGAAGCGCGTGCACAATTGGCGTTGTTACGGTTCGCCCGCTTAATCGTCTGCCAGCTCGGCTCTATTTCAAGCTTAAGCCTGATCCCAACAATACATTCTTTTTCATCTTTACGTGTACAACGCAATACCCATGGGTGTTGGCAAATCTGAATTTAAGCCAAGCGATGGCTCCATCAAAGAAAAAGCGCATCCATACAGTATTTCGTGATTCTTCGGCACACCGATCAGCCTCAACTAGCAAACCCCGATTTGTCGGAGAGAAGGTGCGGGTTTCCGATGCATTTGATTTACGCATGGGAAAGACCCCTTCTAGGAAGAATCCAGCATATTGGAGAGATGGAGGCCATGATTGGGTTTCCATTGCCGATCTGGGGTCCTTTGGCAAATATGTCGGGGTAACGAAAGAGAGAATCAACGATCTCGCAATAAGCGAGTCGGGCATAAAACCAGCGCCAGCAAACACGGTATTGATGAGCTTCAAGCTGTCTCTAGGAAAGACGTCGATAACAACTGAACCTGTTTATACGAATGAAGCAATCATGGCATTCGTGGACAAAGGCGTCTATCCCGTTGACGCTTCCTTCATGTATCACCAATGCCGGGCAAAAGATTGGACCGCAGGGACAAACACGGCTGTCATGGGCAAAACGCTCAACAAGAAAACGCTCGGCCAGGCTTACGTTCATCTACCTGCACTTGAAGTGCAAAAGATGATTGCAGCAAGGTTGGATTTTATCGATGAACAGATAAGGGCATCGAAGTCTTCCGCTGACAAGCTCGAACATCTCGTCAAATCCCGGTTTGTCGAGATGTTCAGTGGGGTTGACCAAACAAGACCGTTGGAAAAGCTCATTGTTCCTAAAACACGTATTTCATACGGTATTGTTCAGCCTGGCCCTGAAGGAACAGGCGATATGGGCATCCTTCGCCCAGTGGATATTGTCGATGGTCGTCTTTGTCTCAAGGGAATCAAGAGGATCGATAGAAAAATCGGCGATTCGTACCGCAGAACTGAGCTCACAGGCAATGAGATATTGACGGTCGTTCGAGGCGCAACTGGCCAAACCGTTCGATCGGAAGCAAATTGCATAGGTATGAATGTGACTCGAGGGATTGCTGTAATTCGATACGATCCGAGCTTAATCGACCCTGACTACCTCGTAAGCTATATGAATTCCGATGATGGCCAGCGTTATATTGCCGACCATACTCAAGGGGCAACCTTGCAGCAAATTAATATTGCCGACTTAAAAGCAATGCCGATCCCCGCGCCTTCACTCAAAAGCCAGCAGCGATTTGCCGCCTTCGCTGCCCAAGTCGACAAATCGCGGTTTGTTCGGGATCATGAGATGAATTTCCGATGAGAACGCTTCACATTGTCTTGGTCGACCATCGCATAACAGAGCGTCGTGTCTATCTTGCTGTGACCCAGCAGCACCTGCACCTGCTCGATGGGCATACCCTTATCAATGGCTTTTGTTGCCAGAGTTCGCCTGAACTTGTGCGGGTGAACATTCTTCACCCCTGCATCCTCCCCAAGCTTGCGAAGCCTAGCCTCCACCCCGCTTATCTGCAAGCGCCTGAAAGGTCTATGCAGGGAAACCAGCAGCGCTGGCGCATCATCGCAGCGCGAATTCAAATATGCAAGCAAATGAGTTTTTGCTCTCGCATCAAAATAGACTCTGCGTTCCTTATCTCCCTTACCATGCACGACACATTCGCGTGCCTCAAAGTCGATATCGCGGCGGTTAAGCTGCACAAGCTCCCCCACACGGATACCTGTCGAAGTAAGCAGATCAACCATCGCAAGATCTCGAAGCTCCGTGCAGCAATCACGAAGCGCCTCGAGCGATTCATCCGAATACACGGGCTTCAGAACCCGAGATGTTCTGATCTTCTTAATTCGCCTAACGGGACTCTTGTAGATATAGTCTTCCTCTTCGAGCCACGAGAAAAAGCTAGAAATCACACGCCTAACGTTATCAACGGTTGCCTTTCCAGCACGGCCATCTCGCGAATAGCCCGCAAGGTAATCGCGGATGTCTTCAGTCGTCATCTCGTGGGCAGCTTTCGTAACGCCCTCCGCAAAACGCGCAAGCGTACTCCTGTAGTAGCGCAATGACCGCTCCGAGCATCCTTCCAACTTCTTGGCACTTAAGAAAAGCTCAATGTATTCCGTCGTGGACCTCTGCAAGCCGGCACCCTTGCCTTCGCTTGTCAGGCAGGCAACCAGAACTGCATGCAACTCAACCGCCTGAGCGTCACTCAACACAGGGCTCATAAGCCTGTCTATCTGCTCAATCTTCTCGCGCATGGGAAAGCACCTTTCTCCCCGGAAATGCCGTTAAGAGAAAGGTTCCTCAAGTTCAAAAGAAAAACTACGCCGCAGGATTTTCCGCGTTGCTCTTAATGCGGCTAATAATCGCAACAAGACTCATCTGCTGCTCCGTGGTGAACATGCGAACAAACGACTGCGGGCGATCGAAGGGCGGCTGCGTTAACGCAACAGGTTCCATATACCCGTTCTCAACCACGTAATCGACCACTTTACGAACAAACGAAATCTGCTGCTCGGTAAGAGCCTGCGAGTTAATGAACTCAGCAAAAGCTTCGGTTGCAGCATCATGGTCAAGCTTCACAAGCTGACGGACTAACAAACCGAACGGCGTTTCGCCATAAGTGCGTTCGTAATCGTCGGCGGTACCCAATTCCTGGGTAAAAATGCGTTCCAATTCAACGAACTCATACTCGGTCATAGGCAGATTGCGATGCAGCTTCTGAATCACCAACGAGTTTCCGTAGTCACGCAAATATCGCTCCACCTTCAAACGATAATTCGTGAAATCCTCGCCGGTCGTCGCGGTAGCGCCGTACTCAATATTGGTCACCGGATCGTCGAGGTGCGTGATAACATCTCGCCTTCCCAGCCCTCGCGGTATAAAGCGCATAAGCTCACGAAGCTCACATCGCAGCTTTTCCAACTTCAAGGCAGAAACATCATCAAAGAACTTGTCCTCCGTCACTTGCTTCAACAGCGGTAGTTTCTCCTTGACCTGCGGGATGGTTACCATCTCCTGCAGGGTCAAAGCTATCGAAACCAGTCTATTGGCATGGATAGATATAGCCCGCCCCTCCACGAGTGAGCACATGAATCCGTACATAAACGCATCAAAACGCAATGCATCAATGTCGGCTTCATCGTTATGCACAAGCGGCGCTATTTCAGCAATAAGAACGCCCAAGTCGCCGTCATTCAAGCACTCATATACCGACTCCTGCTTGAAGCGCTCGACAGCCTGACGATGCAGACGCACACTCACCAGCTCTTCATTGAGATCAACCACCTGATAATGGATCTCATGCACCATGTCAGTGCGCCAATTCTGGTATTCGTCGGCAGCAAAAGCGCTCTGCTGAAGATCTTTTACGAGCGTTGCCTGCCGGCAGAACATCGTTTCGGAGAGAGACGAACCAACCTTGCCCTCCACAATATTCGGATTCTCGGCAAAGAATTCGAAGTTACGACACCAATCGAATATGAAAAAACGTTCCTTGTCGGTGTGGCGTCCGTCCAAGGGGTCATCAACCTCAAGACCAGGGCACAAGCGCGTACCACGACCGATCATTTGCCAAAACTTAATCTTCGAACGAACCTTCTTGAAGAACACCAGGTTCACAATTTCAGGCACATCGATGCCCGTGTCCATCATGTCCACCGACACAGTAATAACAGGCTGCGGCTTCAGCTCAAATTCATCGATCACCGTATGCGAGTAGTCGTCGGAATGCAAAACCGTCTTGATATAACCGCCAGATAACTTCGGATAAAGCTTTCCGAAACGCTCAACGATGAAACGAGCGTGCTTCTGGTTTTGGGCGAATATCACCGTCTTGCCCAAATCCTGGCCACCGTTCACACGGACGCCCTTTTCCATCAAGGTTTCCAGTACATTGTCGACCGTCTTCTCGTTAAACACCCAACTGTTTATCTGAGTGTTAGCAATATAGTCGGGCACGTCCTGACCCGTCTCCTCGAAGTCTTCTTCAATGATCTGCTTATCCTCGTCGGAAAGATCCTTGTAGGTAATGCCTTCGTCGATAAAGCTCGTGTGCGTTTTAATGCCAAGGAAGGGCACCAACACATGATCCTGCTTGGTCGCAGTTTCGTATTCGTATACATAAGTTGGGACACCACGTTCCACTTCAAAGAAGTCATAGGTATTTCGGTCTACTTCGTTGGCGGGCGTGGCGGTAAGACCAACAATAAGCGCATCAAAATAATCAAAGATTGCTCGATACTTCTTGAAAATGGAACGATGCGCCTCATCCACGATAATCAGGTCAAAGTGTGCGGGCGAATACATACGCACACCGTCATCATTGCGTACAGCATCGATGGCATTCAGAATCGTGGGATACGTTGAGAACACGATGCGAGCATCGCGTTCCTCCTTGTTCTTGCATAGGTTGCAGCGCGAAGTGTCGGGAAGGTACTTCTGGTAAGCACGGGCAGCCTGGCTTACTAGAGCCACGCGATCGGCAAGAAACAGCACGTTCTTCACACGGTTAGCGCGCATAAGCACATCGGCAAGGCCAGCAGATACACGAGTCTTGCCGGTACCCGTTGCCATAACAAGAAGGCCGCGACGGTGACCCTCGTCAAAGTTAGCGCAAGCGCGCTTGATGGCTTCCACTTGGTAGTAACGGTTAGCGCCACCACCTGCAATATCGGTGTTAACTGGCACCGAAGAAAGCGTCTGACAACTCCCCCGCCGATTCATGATGCGCTGAAGGTCGTCGCGTGAAAAAACGCCACTCACTTGGCGTTCGGGACCGCTCTCGTCATCGATAAAAAAGGTGTCGAAGCCGTTGGAAAGGAAGATGAGCGGACGGTAACCAAACTCGGCCTGAAGGCAATCAGCATACAGACGAGCCTGCTGCTTGCCCTTCTGCGCCGATTTGCTGGTGCGCTTGGCTTCAAGTATCGCAAGCGGCCTGCCGTCCTTGCCCAAAAGCAGGTAGTCGATATAGCCCGTACCGGTGTTGTTACCAGGCTCTACGGGCATGCCATGCACCTCGCGCTCTTCTACGACGTCGTCACCGATGCTCCATCCCGCAAGCCCCAGATCCCAGTCGATATAGCGCTTGCGCGTCTCAAACTCGGATATCTCTTCGGGGTTAAATGTTCGGCTTTGCTGATTGGCGGCACGCTCGGAGGCAAGCTGCTCCGCCATAGCCCCAAGCTTGGCCTCTAGGCTCTTAATTTCGTCTTCCTGCTTGGCAACAAGGGCTCCTTGCGCCTTAATAGCAGCTACCTGCTGTTTGGACAGTGGCACACCTTTAGTGGGGATCTTTTTCTCGTCGAAGCAGCGCTCGACATAGTTGGTGCCGTAGCAGTAATCAATCCAATCGATGAAATTGAACAAGCTACGGAGCGAGAGCGCGGCATCAGCGGGCTTTACCAGCTTATCGGTGTGCACCGCCAGGTTGCCCAGCTTGTTAATGCCGAGAAGAGGACGCCACACGCGCTCGTCCAGGCATTCCTTGAAGCTGTATTCATGCAGAAGCGAAGCGAGGTTATCCTTGTAGGGCATGCTGATAGAAGAGTCGGCAGCATAAACCCATTTGACGGCAAGCTCAAGCGCCTTACGACAGCCCACCGCACACATGGCAGGCGAGGTTGCAAAGATCTTCTCGGCCTCAATACATGCATCCGCAAACAGCTCGTAATAGGCGCCTTGCTCTTTCAGAAAGTCGAAGTTCATAGCGGGTCCTTAATCCCCAAAGTAATCCTGGGCGAGGCTGTCGTAGAGCATTTGCAGCTTTTCAATTTGCTGCTGCGCGATAAACCGCGATTTGTCGACCTGGGAGGCAAAAGAGGCAAACTCTTGCTGGAGGGTGAGAGGTGGCAAGGGAATTGGCACCTGCTTGATTTTCTTTCCTGTTAAGTGAGCAATTGTTGAACGGGAGATATACGGCTCAAATAAACCAAGATCCGATTTCATTTTGAAACACCAAACAAAATACTCCGGTGAAAGACAATCGGTATCGCACCGAACCCTGTGGACTGCCTTTTGGAAATAGCAATCTTTGAGCTCTCCGCGCCAAACGGCACAACGTCCAACCTCACCACCTTCAGTTACAAGGACATCGCCATTATTCAGCGCAAACTCGATACGGTCCTCATCCGGGAAGTCCATATGACGAAGATTGGACAATTCGAAACGGAACCATTGGACATTGGCATTAGCAAGATACGGATAGGGGCATTCCCCTGTCTGTTTCTTTGCATCAAGCATCTTACCGAGGCGTGTGGCACACACGTCGCCCAAAGGCTTTACCTCCCACTTATCGGGCTCGAACTTTGGGTTCCCAAACATCTCGACAAACCGGGATTTGACGAGATGATCAAGCTTATCCAGCATCTGATGAGTTGCAGCGAGCTGAGATTTGATGCAGTTTAAGGTTTTGACTACTGCGTACTGGTCCTCAATGCTTGGCACTGGAACGGACATATTTTTCAACGCGTCCCCAGTAAGCGTCCTCCTGCGGGCGGTAGTCCCACGCATTTTCTCTGCGTAATACGCCATGCTCTGCGGGCTGTGCAAAGCGAATTCAAGATATGCAGGAAGAATCCGATCGCTATCGAAATCCCATACGTTGTATGCCGGACTCATGATTCCCGGTTGATCGTGATTCTGAACATAAATCACACCTTCATCAATCGGAAAACCGACTACAAGTTGGTTCTTCTCCACAACTTTATATGAGCTTGTATCCTTGGAGGCAATGGTTTTTTTAAAACGCCCCGACTGTTCAACAATCCCATCATGCATGGTCATGGAATACACAGGGAAAGATCTATTGCCGCATCGCTCAACTTTGGCCTTGCTGATTAGCTCCCCCAGTTTCACCTTCTCCCCGACAAATCGGGGTTTGCTACTCATTGCGATCACCCCCGAGCATCTTATTGAGCTCTGCAAGGCTTTCGGTCATCTGACGGTTCAGATCAGCAAGATCGGCCAGGATTTCTTCAGTGGGCGGGTACTCAATACGCTCGTATTCAGTCTTGGTGTACTTGTTAAAGCTGAAGTCGTAGTCGTTATCGACAATCTCCTGCTTAGGAACCAGGAAGCTCTTGTCCGTACGCTCGCGCTTTGCCTCATCGGCAAGATTCGCCCATCGATTCAAGATATCAGGAATGTCGTTGTGCTTTTCATCGGCATCGCGCTTGTCATCGAGGGTGAAGCCGTCGCCCTCCATGTTGTACATCCAAATATCATCAGTGCCACCAGCATCGGTCTTGGTAAACACAAGAACAGCCGTGCTGACTCCTGAGTAGGGCTTAAAAACACCACTCGGCATATAAATAATAGCCTCGAGCTTCTGGTTATCTACCAGCTCGCGGCGCAACTGACCGTATGCCTTCGAGTTACTGCGGAACAACACACCATTGGGAACGATACACGCACAGCGGCCGCCCATCTTCAGCATACGCAGGAAGAGCGCCACGAACAGAAGTTCCGTCTGCTTAGAATCAACGATGCCACGTAGGCTTTTGTCGATATCCTCAACGTCAACCGAACCAGTGAACGGCGGGTTCGCAAGAATCACGTCATAGCGGCTACGCACAGTGTTGCTCTTGGAGATTGAGTCCATGTAGCGCACATCCGGCGCATCCACACCGTGAAGCATCAGATTCATGGTGGAAATTCGCAGCATGGTCTGATCCATCTCAAAACCACTGAATTGCGGGTCTGTCCCCTTCGCACCCGCGAAGCAATCCCACTGCTGACTTGTCATGTTCGCTTCGTAATTGCAACGAATATGCTCGGCAGCAGAAATAAGGAAGCCAGCGGTACCGCAAGCAGGGTCGCATATAAGCTCACCAGGCTTGGGGTCAACCATGGCAACCATCATGCTGCGAATATGCTGCGGGGTACGGAACTGACCGTTGGTGCCCGCAGTGGAGAGCTTTGACAGCATGTACTCGTAAAGATCGCCCAAGTCTCCAATATGCTCATCGAACTCAGCAAGCAACCCTTCAACCCCGTCAACAGCCTTCTCGAGCAGAGAAGGCTTACCTGCCGGAAAGCCAAAGGTTGCAGATTCCATTGCTTTAGAAAAAGCAGAGCCATCTCCCAGTTCCTTGATGAACGGGAAGACGAACTCGCTTACGATGCGATACATTTCCTGAGCAGACTTATCCTTAAAGCGGCTCCAACGAAGTTCTTCTCCAGGGATTTCCGCACCATAGGCATTGCGGTAAGCTTCCGGAAAAATACGCGGCTGCGGCACACCCAGCACCTGTTCCATGCGCTCGGCTTCAAGTTCTTTTTCGTCAAGCGAGCGAATGAACATAAGGTAGGTAAGCTGGCTAATAACCTCAATAGGGTTGGTAATGCCACCCTCCCACATCTTCTGCCAAATGGCGTCGACCTTACCCTTAGTTGCTCCAGTTATCACGGCTATTTGCCTTTCTTTACAGGTTCTTTAAGCGCACAAGCACATTAAACTCGCCAAGCCCGCCATTTAGACGCTTTGATCGTTACTATGTTATGAGTGCGTCAGACATACTGAGGAACATCGAAGAATGGATTCCGCTATTGGGAAGCAACAGTTCTCAGCTCCACTCGGTTCCCCATCAATGAGTTTCCTTTACAACCGCATCCACATCGTCAAATCACTAGGGATACGATACAAATGCAATGCCGACATTATATGCCACCAGCTGGTAAAACGCACCAAAGGCAAGCTCCGTGTCTGTGCAGCTACAGCGGTTGGCGGAGCGACGTTGCCCCTTAGCCTATTGTCAAGATCAGCACCCCCCACCAACAAAAAAAGACCCCGACCGCTATTTGCGATCGGGGTCTTCATTAATGCTGGTTGAACACATCCTGTGTTCTTGCCAGGCCCTTTTCCAGCAGCGATTCAACTGCTTCGGCGGCACACTGGCATGCCTGGTCGAAATCGTCCTTTGCATCCTTTTTCGGGGTGCCAAGCACGAAATCTACCACGCTCATCCTTCCAGGAGGGCGGCCGATGCCGGTGCGCACACGCAAAAAATCGCGCGAACCGCACTTTTCGATGATGGACTTCAAGCCGTTATGGCCTGCATGCCCACCGCCCTTCTTCACCTTCACGGTGCCTGGGTCGATATCAAGCTCATCGTGGATAACAATAAGCTCCTCAACCGGGCAATCGTATTCCTTGCACAGCTTCGACGTAGGCCCACCGGAAAGGTTCATGAAGCTCTGGGGCTTCGCTAAAATTACCTTTTCCACGCTGCCATCGGAATGGCGCAGCTTACCTTCGCCCACCAAAGCACCGCAGGTGTTCTTCCAGTAAGTTACGCCCCATTCGCTGGCCAAAAGGTCTACCACCTCAAAGCCCGCGTTATGGCGCGTATGCGCGTATTCTTCCCCTGGGTTGCCCAGGCCAACTACTACGCGCATGTCTTACAGGGCAAACTCTGGGTCGAACAGCGAAGCAACCGACTTGTTGTCGTATACGTTGTTGATGGCACGAGCCAGAAGCGGAGCAACGGAAATAACGTTGATCTTGCCGGTCTGCTTTTCCTGAGGAACAGCAACGGTGTTGCAAACTACCAGCTCGTCGATCTGGGAGTTTTCAATGCGCTCGTAAGCAGGACCGCTGAAAATAGGATGCGTAGCGCAAACGTATACCTTTTCAGCGCCCTTCTGCTTCAGCGTGGCAACAGCAGCGCACAGGGTGCCAGCGGTATCAATCATGTCGTCGTTAACGATGCAGATCTTGCCGTTAACGTCGCCGATAAGAGCGGTGATTTCTGCCTTGTTATGACCAGGACGGCCCTTGTGCATGATAGCCAGGTCGGAATGAAGCATGTCGGAAAGCTTCTTTGCAGCCTTAGCGCGGCCAACGTCGGGGCTTACTACGCAGAGCTTTTCGGTGTCGATATTCTTCTTGCGGAAGTAATCGGCAAAAATAGGCAGCGCCGTAAGGTGATCTACCGGGGTATCGAAGAAGCCCTGGATCTGGCCCTGATGAAGGTCAATGGTAATGGTGCGGTCAATGCCAGCAGCAGTCATGATGTTGGCAACCAGCTTAGCCGTAATAGGCTCACGTGCAGCAGCCTTGCGATCCTGACGAGCATAGCCATAGCAAGGAACAACGGCGTTAACAGTACGAGCAGAAGCGCGCTTTGCCGCATCGGCCATAATAAGCAGCTCCATTACCGCTTCGTTAACGTTAGGCGTGGAAGTGGACTGTACGATGAAAACGTCTGCGCCACGAACGCTCTCAAGATAACGTGCGTAAATTTCGCCGTTCGAGAACTTCTCGAGCTTCACGTTGCCGAGCGTGGTGCCCAGCGCAGTGGCAATATCCTCAGCCAGCTCGGGACAGGTTGACCCGGCGAATACCGCCATGGTCTTGGTCATGTTGCTCATTAGTTCTTCTTCCTCTCGTTCCAATGCTCAATTTCCGTTTGGCGGGCACGGCCCAAACCAAGGGCCCCCGCAGATACGTCTTTGGTGATAACAGATCCGGCACCGATAAGGGAGTTTTCCCCCAGCGTTACCGGAGCAACCATCATTACGTCACTGCCAACAAAGCAGTTGTCGCCGATGGTGGTAGGCCATTTCTTTTCGCCATCGTAGTTGCAAGTGATGCTGCCGGCGCCAATGTTAACGCCTTCACCCATGGTGGTGTCGCCGATGTAGCTCAAGTGCGGCACCTTGCTGCCCTTACCGATGGTAGATTTCTTGATTTCCACATGCGTGCCCGCCTTGGAGCCTTCGCACATGTGCGTGCCAGGACGCAGATATGCACGAGGACCGCACGTAACATCAGCGTCAAGAACGGTTTCGATAGCCACGGTTTCTTCGACCTGGCAATTAGCCCCCACCGTAGTGTCGGTAAGGCGGGAATTGGGACCAACAACGCTACCGGTGGCAATGGAGGTAGCGCCCATAAGGAAGGTCATGGGCAAAATCTCAACATCGGGTTCGATGGTTACATCGGGGCCGATCCACGTGGTGGCGGGATCCATGATGGCTACACCGTTGTCCATATGCATGCCGTTGATGCGCTGCTGCAGCACCTTGGTGGCTTCCGCAAGCTGGCGGCGAGAATTAACGCCCAGGCATTCGGACGCGTCTTCGGCCTTCAAGCCAAGAACACGCTTGCCCTGGTTGCGGGCAATGCCCAAAACATCGGTAAGGTAGTATTCGCCCTGAGCATTGTCGGTGGAAACTTCTTCCAGCGCAGCAAACAGGGTTTCGATGTCGAAGCAGTAGAAACCGGAATTGCATTCCGTTACCGCTGCCTGTTCAGGCGTGCAGTCTTTCTGTTCGACGATTTCCTGAACGTCGCCTGCCACATCGCGGATAATGCGGCCATAGCCCGTGGGGTTTTCCGCCTCCATGGTCAGAACAACCACGGCAGCGTTGGCCTCTTCGCGCGTGCGAACAAGCTCGGCGATGGTTTCGGCGCGTACCAGCGGGGAATCACCCGTAAGCACCACCAGAGAACCGGTGCGGCCTTCGAGCGCACCGCGAGCGGCAAGAACCGCATGGGCGGTACCCAGTTGCTCTTCCTGAACAACCGTGGTTACGTCGGTAAGGAGAGGCTCTACCTGTTCCCTGCCGTGGCCCACCACGCCAACAACGGAATCGATGCCCGCAGCATGCGCGGCATCGACGACCCAACGAACAAGGGGCTTACCAAAAATCTGGTGAGCCACCTTTGGTTTAGATGATTTCATGCGGGTACCTGCACCCGCAGCAAGAATAAGAGCTGATGCTTCCATGGACGCCTTTCTGCTCAATTGCCTATGCGTCCTCAGTATAGCAAACGAAAACCAACGCTATCGCTGCTCCGCAATAACCAAACCGGAGCAAAGCGCATCGAGCAAAACAATGGCGTAATGCTGAGCCGAACGATCGGCGCCAGCGTCTTCCCAGCCCTCTTCAGGCAGGCGAACGGCAATACGGCGCTGATGGCCTTCCGTTGCCATAAGAGCCTGACCAACACGGTCGGGAAGGCTTTCTTCGTCTACGAAATCTACCGTAGGAACCGTGGAAGCGGGCTTTTCGTTGCCAACCAAAATTTGCACGAAATACATGCTTTCATCGGGAGCAACCAGCAACGAATCGGCGCTGGTAACCTTCGATGCCGGAGTAGTGGCAAGCGCCAAGTTCGACATACGAGCAGCAACCGAACGGGTGAATTCCGATGTGCCGAAAAGGCAGATAAGGTTCGATTCGAGCACCTGAGCCGCGCGGGCAAAGCCCAAACGGGGAACGGGGCTGAAGGAATCCTTGCCCTTCCAAGAATGCTGCAGGTGCAAAAGCGCGCGGAACGTGAATGCACCGGCAATACCGTCGGTGGGCAAGCCCATGTTCAACTGGAAACGACGCAGCGCATCTTCCGTATGGACACCAAAAATGCCGTCGGCAATACCGCAAGAAAAGCCCAGCGCGGAAAGAGCTTCCTGGAGCGTACGCACGTCGGCACCGTGGAAGAACGGGACGCGCAAGAACAGGTTGCGGTCGCCCAATTCGAACGACGCGTCAACCAATTTGGTCCAAACGGCGTTGTCTACCTCGGCGCGCGGTTCGATGCCGCAATCACGGCACAGCGACAAAACAGCGTTTTCCGTTTCGGCACCAAAGGTGCCCGTTACCTGGTCTTCAGCCAGGTAGCCAGCCTTTACGAGCCTGTGCTGAACATCTTCAACTGCAGCGCCGGAATCGTTTTTCTTAATAGGATCCATATGCTTCACTACTTAAGTCGATCAACGAACCAATCTGCCATCGACGCTAAAAGGTCGCGCATCTTCGATTCGGGCAGGATTTTCGCAAGGCGCTCCTGAGCATTGGCGGTTAGCTTCTCTGCATAAGCGCGCGCATAATCGATGCTGCCAGCCTCACGCATGATGGAAACCGCTTCCTCGAGAATTGCCGGATCCGTTTCCTTAGAGGAAAGAATCTCTACCAAACGTTCCCGCTTTGTGGTGTTCTGCAGCGCATGAACCACAACAAGCGTGCGCTTGCCTTCAGTAATATCGCTGCGATAGTCTTTTTCTTTCGCTTCCTTGGTGCCAACCAGGTTAAGCAAGTCGTCCTGAATCTGGAACGCAAGGCCAGTGTCCAAACCATAAGCACGAAGAGCTTCAACCTGCTCTTCCGTACCGCCGCCAACCATAGCGCCAACAGCCAGAGGAACCGCGCCGGAATAGTGCGCGGTTTTATGCGTTGCCATAACCAGGTAATCTTCCGGCGTGATGTCATAGCGACCATCACGAGCCCAACCGATATCAAGAGCTTGGCCTTCCACCGTGCTCTGGGCCATGGAAACCAGCTCGATGGCAACGCGCACCTTCATGGAGTCGGAAAGCAACGGGTCGCGCATAACGATGCCGTTTACGATGGACAGGGCCAAGTCGCCCGCGTTGATGGCAAGACCTTCGCCCTGAGTAAGGTGCATGCAAGGCTCGCCACGGCGCAACGATGCCTCATCGGCAATATCGTCGTGAATAAGAGCGGCCGTATGGAAGTGCTCGATAGCGGCAGCGGCGGAAAATGCGCGACGGATATCGCCACCTACCGCAGCACATGCCGCAACGCAGATAAGAGGACGATGACGCTTGCCACCGTTTTGGCTGTACTTCATAAGCGGAGCGTACAGGTACTTGTCCATATCGGGGTGGCTACCCGCAGGAATGAACGTGTTGATGATGTCGCCGACTTTGTCCGCATAGCGGCTCAGGTACGATTCGAACAGCGTGGGCGATCCGGTTTGGGCAGATGCATCTTCTGTCTTGCAGTATGCCTCGAAATCCTTGATGTTTTGGACGATCTTGGGATCCTGCATGTAAGGTGCGATGTCTGTCATCTTCAACGCTTTCGTTATAACCGAGTGCCCGCTAAAACGGGGCACTGCTGAATTCAGAACTGGTAGGAGCGGTGGGACTCGAACCCACAAACCCGAAGGTGGCGGATTTTAAGTCCGCTGTGTATGCCAATTCCACCACGCTCCCGTGTTGCCCCTAACGGGCAAGCGCTACCATCATAGCAAAAATAATCCTTAACGCGCGGTTAAGGATTATTCCCATGAAAGCTCTTTGGTGAACAAACCTTGGTCAATAAGCAAGATTTGTTTATTTCCCCTGCTCATAGGCACCAAGGATCAAACCTTGAAGGATGTCCGATTCACTAACTGTGAAGGATTTGCAATCTGCTGCCACAAGCACTTCAAGTAAAATGCCCAAGCCGGCAACAATAACCGAAGCGCGTTCAGGCTGAAGACCCACTACGTGTTTGCGGTCTGCAAGGGGCATGCTGGATAGCTGGCGGTACAGGCAGTCCAAGGTTTCATTTGAAACCGTAACGCCATCAACCAAAGAAGAATCGTACACTTCCATCTTCTTGTCCATGGAAACCACGCTGGTTGCCGTGCCCGCCACCGCAACTATACGGTCGATTGCAATCCCCTTGTTTTTCGCATGTTCGAAAAAAGGCTTGAATTCGTGTTGAACCCAAGTGCGAGCCTGCGCCAATTCAGTTTCAGCCGGAGGATCGGAAACATAGAAGCGCTCCGTCATACGGCGGCATCCAACGTTGAACGAATGCGCCAACTTCGGAGCTTCACCACCAACGCCCAGCACCACCTCGGTGGAGCCGCCACCGATATCGGCAACCAGAAGGTTTTCGCCTTCGTACCCGCGCGAAGCGCCACGAAACGAAAGAGCCGCCTCGCGTTCGCCTTCTATAACGGAAAGCTCTACGCCCAAATCGTGCAACTTCCCCACCAAAGCGTCGGAATTCTTCGCATCGCGCGAAGCGCTGGTAGCAACAGCCACGATGGGGATTTCGGGCTGCTGTTCGGTGCGATAGCTATTTACAATTTCGATGTACTCGCCAATTTGCGCAACCACACGCTGAATAGCATCTACCTGGAGGACGCCCGTTTTATCGACGCCAACACCAAGGTTGGTTATAACACAACGGCGCTCAAGCTCATGAAGCACGCCATCTTGAACCTCTGCCAATAGCAATCGGCACGTTACCGTGCCGATGTCGAAAGCTGCAATACGTTTTGAATTAGTGGCCATAGCCAAAGATCACATCCAAAAAGCCGGAATACCACGTGTCGGGAGCTGCCACGCTACCAGCGGGAATGGCGTAGACGCGATCGTTTGAGCGCGAAGTGTCGGTTGAAGGAGTTACTCCTTCAACCGAAACAACATGTTCGCCCGGACGTATCCATCCCAACTCGGAGCGGGCATAATCCTCAATGCCTTCATCGGTATTAAGGTAATCAACCTGATTTTGCATCTGGGCATTGTATTCCTGAAGCGCATCGTATTCAGCTTGGAGCTGCTGAAGCTGACGTGTTTCGTTGTAGTAATTCTGGCAAGGGAAATAGAGCATGGTTACCGCAAACACAACGGCAATAAGCGAAACGATGCCGCGCGTTGCCCATACGGAAATAGACCCCGTAAAAGGAATAGCAAACGGTAGCGAAAAACCGCGCTTGCCGTTTTCGCCTTCAGCCATGCTGCGCACCGACTTACGCTGGGTTGAACCCATGCGCATATCGTATACGGCAGCGCGGCTACCTTGCTCTTGCTGCTCCGCACGCGCACGTGCCCTTTCGCGAGCTCCGATAGTGCGATCAAATTCACGATCGGCCTTTGCGGCGCGGAAACGCTTGCGGATCTCGCGAGAGAAGCTTTCGTTCTGCTTGCGCTGAGCTGAACGACGCGCTGCTGCGTGTTCTTCACCTTCCGCAGACGCATCGTCTATGCGACGGGAACGAGCACCACGTGCGGCATCGATGCGAGAAGCAGCATAGCCAGAGGACGCCTGGGGCTGATAGCCTCTACGAGCCTGAGCGCGAGCTGACAAATAACGACGGTCGCCCGCGGAAACAGACGAAGAATAACCACGACCAGCACGTGGACCGCCGTGATTGAGATTGAAATCATCGTATCCACGCATAGGGGCGCGCTCCTGAGAAGGGCGCTGCAGCTGGGCATAATTGCCTTCGGCAAAACGAGATGCCGATGCCTCACGGTAAGAACGCGCACTGGAAACACGAGGGGTGTTTGAGCGAGAAGAAGTACGACGAGTCGCGCCTTCTTCGGCATTTCGATGAGCCTCGTAGGCTCTGCGGGAAGAGGATGAGGGTGAAACGGTACGCGGAAGCGAAGCCTCGCGGGCTTTCACCTCATCGAACGAAAGAATGTTCGCTTGTCGCGTCACGAAAAGAAGACCCCTTGAGCATCGTAGTGTGGTTAAGTAGTGCGTTTAATGCTTTGAAGTTCAACTACTATACCACAGGCACCAGTCCGAAATAGACCCTTGATTAAAAGAAAGAAAGGCTGCACAAAGCAGCCTTTCTTTTTACGGTAACGTTACTAAGTAACACCAGTTGATTGTCAAAAATGGAACTAAAGGAGTCCCTTTTCAGATACGGGAATCGCTTATTCCTCTTCGTCGAGGGCAGCAGCGATTTCGTCGGTGATGTCCATGGTGTGATATACGTTCTGAAGGTCTTCGAGCTCTTCCAGACGGTCTACCAAGCGCATAACCTTCTTTGCATCAGCAACAGTAACTTCGGTAGGCGTGGTGGGCTCCATGATGAATTCGGCGCCCTTAACTTCGATGCCCTGCTCTTCCAGGCCCTTCTTAACCGTCATAAGATCGGTGGGAGCGGTGTATACGATCCACTCTTCGCCAGCGTCTTCGTAATCGGAACCGCCAGCCTCGGCAACAGCCATCATGAATTCGTCTTCGTCGACAGCGTTTTCCTTGTCGGCGACCTTCTTCTGCTCGGACTTGATAACCTTTTCTACCAGGATCTGGCCCTTCTTTTCGAACTGAAAAGCAACAGAACCGGAAGTACCCAGATTGCCGCCATGATGGTTGAAGGCAGCACGAACATCAGCAGCGGTGCGGTTGCGGTTGTCGGTCAGAGCGTCGCAGTAGATAGCAACACCGCAGGGGCCATAGCCCTCATACACAACCGTTTCGTAGTTAGCAGCGTCTTTACCGGAGCCAAAAGCCTTGTCGATAGCGGTCTTGATTTTGTCCTTAGGCAAGGAATAGCTCTTTGCCTTATCAATAGCGGCTGCCAGGGAAGCGTTGTTTTCAGGGTTCGGGTCGCCGCCTTCCTTCGCCGCAACGGTAATGTTACGGGAAAGCTTGGAGAACAGCGCGGAGCGCTTTGCGTCCTGAGCTGCCTTACGATGCTTGGTGGTTGCCCATTTTGAATGCCCTGACATATATGTACCTTTCCGTGGGTGATATTCCGACCCGATATTTTAGCACAATCACCTAATTAGTGCTTGACAAGCACTTCGGGGTTAAAATCCCCTCAACGTATAATTCAAACAAACCCGCAACAGCAAAGGAACGCCATGCCCCTCATCGAGCTCACCAACTTAGACGATGCCCGTTTACGCGTATTTTCCAGCATGACCGATTCCGAGCTGCGCGACCCCAAGCAACTGGTGGGCCTTCGCCTTGCAACAGGCAGTGAAGTGTCCGACGAGGGTTTATTCATTGCCGAATCGCGCAACGTGATTGATCGGGCTATGGATGCAGGGCTTGCTCCTTTTGCTCTGCTAGCCGATAAGCGCTGGGCCCCTGCGTGCAAAGAATTATTTGCTCGCATCGATGCTGCCGCCCCAACCACTCCCCTGTTCGTTGGCACGCACCAACAGGTTTTTGAGCTTACCGGCTACGAACGCACGCGTGGCCCGCTTGCGGCTTTTCACCGACCCGCCCTGCCTGACGTTGCCATCTTGCTTAACAATGCAACGCGCGTTGCCATCTTGGAAGATGTGACGAACTTCACCAATATCGGTGCGATATTCCGTTCGGCCGCCGCGTTGGGAATGGATGCCGTGCTGGTTACCCCTGGGTGCCACGACCCGTTCTACCGTCGCGCCAACCGCGTTTCTATGGGAACCGTGTTCCAGGTACCATGGACGCGCATCGGGACTGAACGCAATTGGGCAGAAGAGGGAGTGCCGCTACTGAACCGGCTCGGATTCACCGTTGCGGCCCTGGCGCTGGAAAACAATTCCGTCACACTTCAGAATGAGCATATCGCAGGCGCCAAAAAGCTGGCACTTGTCCTGGGAACCGAAGGCGATGGTTTGGCGCCTTCCACTATTGCCAATTGCAACTACACCGTGAAGATTCCTATGGCGCATCAGGTTGATTCGCTCAATGTGGCCGCTGCCAGCGCAGTTGCCTTCTGGGAAGTCCGCGGCCAGTATCTCTAAACAAGAACGGTACCAGGTTCCCCCTAAACATAGCGTGTCAGAATTGTAAGAGCAGGTGCCGTTTTATCATCCAGCAAAAGGCAGAGCCTCGCTTGCGACAAATTACGCAAGCGAGGCTCTGCCTTTTAAACGAGAAAGCGCACCCGTCCCTATATTCCCAGTCTTCGACTCCCAATACGGGAATCTGGTACCTGCTTCTATTTTTCCACGTGGTTGCCGCGGTTTACGAATTCAGGCTTCAGCAGCACTACGCCGCCGCGTTCCTCGATTTCTTCGGTGGTCATGCGGGTATTGAGCTCGGCTGCGAATTCGTCAAGGCCGATGCCGCAACGTTCCAGCAAAACCATGAGGTGATACACCACATCGGCTGCTTCATAGCGCAGGTGGTTAACCTGTGCGTCGTCGCCCTCGTTGTATACAACGTCCTTCGCCGCAAGCGTAGCCTCATGAGCCTCTTCGGCAACCTTCTTCAAAAGCGTATCGATATCTCCCGTAAGCAAACGATGCGTGTAGCTTTCATCGCCCGCATTACGGCGCTCATGGATGGTGTGCGCCAATGATTCCAGCGAAGCACCGATTTGGCTTTGCGGAGGAGTACGGTCATCGGAAAGATACGTTTTAGTATTGGGCATCGTTTGCTCCCTTTCAACTTTTTGCGAGTATCAGAATAGCACTCTAAATGCAGATACCGCATGGCGCTTTAGTGCACTAAAGAAGCCTTCTCCAAAGAAACAAAAAGGCGCGTCCCACTCGGGGACGCGCCTTTGATGCGATTAGCTTTCGCTCGGATTATTCTTCGCCCGAAGAGGAGTCGGAATCAGCATCCGTGCTGTGGAAGCCAAGGTCGTTGGCACCCAGCAGAGCGTCGAGCTCTTCCAGGTTGCGCTGATAGGAGCGCGGAGGCAGAGCCTCGCCCAGCATGTCCTCGCCTTCAGTGCTGAAGGTTGCAGGCTGGTCGCCGCCGATAAGCACGGTGTCATCAGGAGAGAACACCATGTCGAGCAGCTGGCTCATGTCATCGCGAGAAGCGTTCAGGTCGTCTTCGATCACATGAGACAAGCCATGCTTTTCAAGACCTTCCTTCAGCTCTTCGATAGCCTTGGTACCAATGCCCTCGATGCGAAGCAGGTCGTCTTCGGTGTGACCAACCAAGTCAGCCACGGTTTCGATGCCAGCCTCAGAGAACTTGTTGGCCCAACGCTGCGACACGCCCAGGTCGTCGTAGATATACAGACGAGCATCCTCATCGGAAAGGTTGTTGCCACGGTAGCCCGACGTGATGGAAGCAAAGTAGCTTGCATAGTCGGAGCCAGCGCCCAGGTAGCCATCGCCGTCAAGCGACCAATCCTGCGGCTGAGGCAACAGCTCTTCGATCTCGCGAAGCGCCTCAGGAGCGGAATCGGGCAGACGATCGGAGTCAACCTTGTCAACGGCCACACCGCGATAGGTAAGGCCCACATCGTGATAACGCTTAAGGCCGGTACCAGCCGGGATAGGCTTACCGATAATAACGTTTTCCTTCAGGCCCTGCAGGGTATCAACCTTGCCCTCGATAGCGGCATCGGTAAGAACCTTGGTGGTTTCCTGGAACGATGCAGCAGACAGGAACGAATCGGTTGCCAGCGAAGCCTTGGTGATGCCGAGCAGCAGAGGCTGACCCACCGGAGGATTCTTGCCTTCCAGAACCAGAGCGTTAGCCGTATCTTCGAATTCGAAGCGGTTAACCTGGCGGCCCGGCAAGTAGTCGGAATCGCCCGGATCGAGAACAGCAACCTTACGCAGCATCTGGCGAGCAATAACCTCGATGTGCTTGTCGTTGATGTCTACGCCCTGGGACACGTACACGTCCTGAACCTGAGCAACGATGTAACGAAGCGTGGTGTTCGGGTCGGTAAGGCGAAGCAGGTCGTGGGGGTTTACAGAACCCTTGGTGAGCTGCTGGCCAACTTCGACCTCGCAACCATCGGTAACGCCCGGCAAAAGCGTTGCGCGAGCAGATACCACGTATTCGCGGATGTTGCCTTCCTGGTCATGAACAGTAAGCGTCTTATTCACCTTGTCGGCAGTTACCTGCAAGGTACCAGCGATTTCAGCAAGTACAGCCTGGCCCTTAGGCTTGCGAGCCTCGAAAAGCTCGGTAACACGGGGCAGACCGTGCGTAATGTCTTCACCTGCAACACCGCCGGCGTGGAACGTACGCATCGTAAGCTGCGTGCCGGGCTCACCGATGGACTGTGCAGCAATAATACCAACAGCGGTACCGATGTTAACCGGACGTGCAGTAGCAAGATCCCAACCGTAGCACTTCTGGCAAACGCCGTGCTCTGCATGACAGGTCATGACCGTGCGGATGTTGATGGTAGAGATACCAGCAGCGTCCATAGCGGCAACCTGATCCATGGAGTTGATGAAGTCGCCCGCAGCAACGATAACATTGCCCTCGGCATCCTGGATGTCTTCCAGAACGCAACGACCAACCAGGTTCTCGTCCAACTCGCCCTTATCGTTGTGAATCGGGTAAGGAACGCCGTCGGAAGTACCGCAGTCGATCTCGCGAACGATAACGTCCTGAGCAACGTCAACCAGACGACGGGTAAGGTAACCGGAGTCTGCGGTACGCAGCGCGGTGTCAGCCATACCCTTTCGAGTGCCGTGCGTAGAAATGAAGTATTCCAGAACGGAAAGGCCCTCACGGAAGTTCGACTTAACAGGAATGTCGATCGTGCCACCCTTGGTGTCCGCCATCAGGCCACGCATACCAGCAAGCTGACGAATCTGCTTGATGTTACCTCGAGCACCAGAGTCGGCCATCATGAAGATCGGGTTGAAGCTGTCAAAGTTGGCAGCCATTGCCTCGCCGACCTCTTCGTTAGCCTCGGTCCAGATGTCAACAACCTGCTTATGACGCTCTTCAGCGCTCATAAGACCCATCTCGTAGTCTTCCTCGATAGCGGCAACCTTGTTGTCAGCATCGGCAAGAATTGCGTCCTTGCTGGGAGGAACCGTTGCGTCGTAAACGGAAACGGTAATACCAGCGATGGTGGCGTAATGGAAGCCGGTGTCCTTCAAGCCGTCGAGGATAGGCTCAACTTCAGAAAGGGTGTAGCGGTTGCAAACATCCTCTACGATGCGGCCGATTTCCTTCTTGTTCATCTGGTAGTTCAGGAACGGATAATCGTCCGGGAACACACCGTTGAAGATAATGCGACCAATAGTGGTCTGCAGACGCGAACCAGCCTTGTGCTCGTCGAACTTGCCGAATGCGGTTGCAACCAAGGTGTCCTTCGGAAGGCGAACCCAGATCTTAGCCTGGAGGTCGACCTCAGCACGAGCATCGTAGGCGTTGCGAGCATCAGCGAAGTCGATGAATGCACGACCTTCACCAGGGAAGCCATCACGGGCAGCGGTGAGGTAGTACATACCGATGATCATGTCCTGAGTGGGAACGGTCAGCGGACGACCATGTGCAGGCGACTTGATGTTGTTTGCGGAAAGCATCAGTACGCGAGCCTCAGCCTGAGCCTCGGCACCCAACGGTACATGAACAGCCATCTGGTCGCCGTCGAAGTCAGCGTTGAATGCCGTACATACCAACGGGTGCAGCTTGATGGCCTTGCCTTCTACCAATACGGGCTCGAACGCCTGAATGCCCAGACGATGCAGCGTAGGTGCGCGGTTCAGCAGTACCGGGTGCTCAACAATAACTTCTTCCAGAACATCCCAAACGTAGCTGGCGCCACGATCTACTGCACGCTTTGCAGCCTTGATGTTAGCAGCGTACTCAAGCTCTACCAGGCGCTTCATTACGAAGGGCTTGAACAGCTCGAGGGCCATCTGCTGAGGCAGACCGCACTGATGTAGTTTCAGGTTAGGACCAACAACGATTACGGAACGGCCGGAGTAGTCAACGCGCTTACCGAGCAGGTTCTGACGGAAACGACCCTGCTTGCCCTTGAGGGCCTCGGCGAGCGACTTGAGCGGGCGACCGCCACGGCCAGAGACCGGGCGACCACGACGGCCGTTATCGAACAGGGCGTCCACGGACTCCTGGAGCATGCGCTTCTCGTTGTTCACGATGATCGCAGGGGCGTCCAGGTCGAGCAGGCGCTTGAGTCGGTTGTTACGGTTGATCACGCGACGATACAGGTCGTTGAGGTCAGACGCGGCGAAGCGGCCGCCGTCGAGCTGGACCATCGGGCGCAGATCGGGCGGAATGACCGGGATGACGTCCAGGATCATGTTCGCGGGGCTGTTGCCGCCCTTCAGGAAGGCGTCAACGACCTCGAGGCGCTTAACGGCCTTCTCGCGCTTCTGCTTCTGGGAATCCTCGTCGGCGATGATGGCCTTGAGCTTCTCGGCCTCGGAGGGGAGGTCGATGGCAGCGAGCAGGTCGCGGACGGCCTCGGCACCCATACCACCCTTGAAGTACATGGAGTAGTAGCGGGTCATCTCGCGGAACAGCGGCTCATCGGAGATGAGGTCGCGCTCGGTGAGCTTCATGAAGGCGTTGAAGGCGTCCGTGCGGAGCTGCTTCTCGTCCTTGCACTCTTCCTCGATGTCAACGATGCCAGAGGCGATCTCCTCGGGGGTCAGCGGCTCCTCGTCGGAGAACTCGTCAAAGTTCTCGGGGTCGCCCTGCTCCTTGAGGGACTCGATCTGGCGAGCGCACTCGGCATCGATCTCTTCCAAATCGGCGGCGAGTTCCTCGCGCAGGTCGTCGGCGTCGGCCTCGCGAGCCTCGTAGTCAACCTCGGTGATGATGTAGCTGGCAAAGTACAGAACCTTCTCGAGGTCCTTGGACTTGATGTCGAGCATACGGCTCATCGGGAAGCTCGTGGGGCTCTTGAAGTACCAGATGTGGGACACGGGAGCGGCGAGCTCGATGTGGCCCATGCGGTCGCGACGCACCTTGGCCGAGGTGACCTCGACGCCGCAGCGCTCGCAGACGATGCCCTTAAAGCGGATGCCCTTGTACTTGCCGCAGGAGCACTCCCAGTCCTTGGTGGGACCGAAGATCTTCTCGCAGAACAGGCCGTCCTTCTCGGGCTTGAGGGTACGGTAATTGATGGTCTCCGGCTTCTTGACCTCACCGTGCGACCAGGAACGGATCTGGTCGGCGGAGGCAAGGGAGATCTTTACCGAGTCAAAATCAGTAGCTTCGAAATCTGCCACAGT
>OGRM01000632.1_pt1 | contig 28777 bp, 26 predicted proteins | sample 1553491 | NCBI WGS metagenome assembly OGRM01 (sample SAMEA2580110, study PRJEB22360) | human gut metagenome | biome: human gut; feature: human-associated habitat; material: faeces | place: Denmark | collected 2008/2010
ATCAATACCTCTGTTAAGGGGGACAGCTTGTCCCCCTTAACAATCCCTCTCCGCCAAGCTGAGCCAGCTTGACCGCAATTGCCTGCGGCTCGAATTTTCCACCAAACTGCAAAAAGGGACAGCGAATCATTCTCGTTGCCCCTTTCTTTTTAAACAGTTGCAGTTACATGCATCACTTTATCTGCATGTTCCGCAAATTTTCCTCGATTCAACTTCTGAACATCATTCACCAGATAATCTGTACTCCGGTAAACCTGCCGATCAATCGGCGGATCAAAAGTAATCTGTACTTCAGTATCCGTCTTTTCCAGAATCAATCGCAAATCTGCCGGCAATCGTGTGCCCCAGCGTTTCTTGACCAGCAAAATGTAATACTGAATCTCATCTTTTGTCATCGTTCCACTTTTTACTTCTACCTGCATCATGATGGCAGTGCTCCTTTCTCATCGAAAAATGAAAATGATTATTTACGAATAAACCGCAGCGACTTCAACGGGAAGCCCAGCTGCCGCTTATCATTTGGTGTTACCGTGCTCGCATCCCACAGCTCACACCGTAACATCACTTGATTCTGGGCATCATCCAGCAACAACAACGAGGAAATCGGCAGCGACAGCGTTCCGCCGTTGCTGTTCTCATCAATCACCAGTTCCCCAGCCAATGCATTATTGACATAGACAGAAACCGTCAATTCTTTCTTTCCCAGCTGCTCCAGTGGAATCGTACAGCCCATTTCAAATTGCATCAAATAATTATCCGGATGCAGCGTACAGAATACCGAGGCATCTTCTGCAACTGACCAGCAGAAATCACCTTCCAGTGCACCAAAGCCCACATATTCTGTTTCATAGCAATCTGCTGCCCGATAACTCATCCTGTTTGCAGTGTACTGATACAAACAAATCGGCTCTTCGTATTCCAAAAAGCCCAGTGCCATCGGGAACAACTTGCCATTATGGTTCAAGTCATCCTCGCTGTGGTGGGCAGTGTTCCGGTAAACACAGCGGTAAGAATCACTGTATTGCAGCATCGCTGTGTCAGTCGTCAGATAATAAACTGTATCGTATTCTTCGCTCAAATCGTCTACCTGTTCCACTGCATTTTCCAGTTCCGGATACATCGCTGCTCCGGTCATGCTCCGCAATGGCAAATATAGTTGTGGCATCAAATCGGTATCCACAACAACACAATCTCCCGATTTGATTTTTTCGCCCAGTTCCATCAAAATCGACCACTCCATGCGAGTATCATCTTTTGCACGGGAGAGAAACTTGTCGAACGGAGCAACCACCAGCAACCCAGCAGTTAAAACCGGTATGGTCAACTTCCAGTTGTACTTGTCCAGAATCATTGCTGCAAACAGCACCGCAATCGGTACAAACGGTGCAAGGTAACGAGCATAATAATAGTAATACTGAATCTCAAACCGCAGGAATGCGGAATAAACGAGAATACAATACAAGAACATCGCATACAGCACCATTGTTTCGGGCTTCTCCAGTACAAATTTCATCCGGAACAAGGCAATGATGCAGACAATCGGCAGGAGGAAAAAGCCTGTCTGAATGGCATAACCCGTCAAAGTCAAATACCGCAGTTCCCCGACCATACCCCTTGAAAAGGCTTTCAGCAACACATAGACAACGGGGGCAAACATGAATAAAATGAAAATTACTTTTACCCATGGTTTCTGCTGTGCCTGCTCCAAAAAAGCTGCGGCATCAAAGGTTTTTTCCCGCCGGAACAAAATCCAGCAATACACGCCACAAATCAAAAAGGCAACCATACAAACCACTGTGACAACGGTTGTAATGTTATAGACCGTAATGCCGCCCACAAACAAATCCCGATAGTTGTTCATGGTGTAGAACGGCTGCACATGCCGCATTGCAAAATAACTCGCCAGATAAAGCGGAATCGTTGCCAGCATCAAAACCGCATATTCCCGCTTTCTCCGGAATAAATACAATGCTCCATACAGCACCACAAACAATGGAATCATCGTATAAATCGAAACATGATAGCAGGCAAACACTGCCACCGGTAAAATCGAAAGCCCATGACTGCGGTTTGGTGCAGTAATCAGCAGTACAAACGCCAGCAAAATCACTGCCAAGAACAGTTCGGTCAGGGAAGATTTCGCCACCCAAATCACAATGGGAGAGGCTGCACAGACCGCACAGGCGAGGAACTCCGTGCAGCGTTTCCACTGCATCTGCCGACAGACAAACGACACCAGAAAAATCATGCAAACCCAGATGACTGTTTCCAAGTGTATCATATGGGAAATGCCAAACAGCTTTCCAAACAGTGCCAGCATCGCTGCATAGGTTGGAATACCGTGATAAATGCCGGAAACCGGACTGATGTTCCGGTCGTATATGGTGTCCGGATATTCCTCAGGGACAATGTCATAACCCATCAGATAATTCCGGACTGCATCCGCAAATTCCGTTTGGTCGGCACTCGATAAGTTATAATACTCTGCAAAATCCTGCTGTCGGTCAGTCAATCCATTCATCAGATTGATGGCAACCACCTGATAGACACCCTGGTCTTGCCCCATGCCGAACAATTCATTCTTCGTCAGAATCAACGGCAACGCCACCAGTACAATCACCAGCGGAATCCAGACCGTTCGGATGCTTTCATCCCAGTGCAGCAGCCGAAGCAGCGTGCCATGTTTTCGCCGAAGCAGTAAGGCTGCTGCGGTCAGCAGTGCCACCAGCACCACAGCCGTTCCCAGCACTGCCCGAAACAGGGTGAATTGATTGGTCACAAACAGCAGCATGCTCCAGAGAATATAACAGAAAAAATAGAACACAGTTCCACAGACAAACGGCTTTAAAAACGAGCTTTTCCGGTCATACAATCCGGCACAGCCTATGGCTGCTAAAAATCCAACCCCGCTGCAAATTGTAATTCCCATGGCTCTTATGTCCGCCCTTCTATCACGTTTTCAATGATGACACGGAACCGCTCTAAAATCACATCCCAGTCATAGTGTTCCAGAACATATTCATAGGCATTTTCCTGCATTTCCTGATATTCATCCGGATGCGAGAACAGATAATTCAACGCCCCCTCAAATTCAAAGAAGTTCCGGTAATACAGTCCGCCATTGCTCTTTGTGCAGTGCCCCTTCAGAACATCGCACTGCCCATTTACCAGCACTGGAACGCCCAATGCCATCGCCTCCAGCACGGCAATCGACAAGCTTTCATACTGGGACGGCAAAACCAAGGAAATGGCATCGGAAAGTCCGCTGAACTTGTCCTCTTCGGAAACAAAGCCCAATGGGATAATATCCGGATGCTTCGGAATGTTGCAGACCGCTTTTCCCATCAGCACCAGCTTCAAATCACTGGGGTTGCGTTCCTTGAACTCGATAAAGTACCGGAACAGGGTCGGGCAGTCTTTTCCCTCATCAATCCGCCCAACATAAATCAAATACGGGTCATGAATCCGGTATTTCTGCCGGAATGCAGAGGCTGGCGGATAATCCGGAATATCTACGCCTGTTCCCAGCACATCACACGGAATCCCAGCAGTTTTGAACTGCCGCCGCACGAGCATCCGTTCCTCTTCCGTCAGGAAAACATACGCCTGCGGCAGCTGAAACAGCTTTTCAAATGTCTTAAAATGCAAGTATGGTTCTTCGTGAGCAGTCGGAATGAAAATCGCTTTCTCTGCCACTTCCGGTAATCCGGCAACCGTCAGATAATACAGATAGGTGACAAACAAAAAGGCATCGTATTCATCTTTATGCTCCCGAATAAAGGCAATGCATTCGGGGCAATATGGCCCTTGCTTTTCAAACCAGATTTTTTCTACACCTCGACTGTAATTCCCCTGTTCACATTCTGCCAGATAAGCAGCATTATAGGCATCAAAATCCACTGCCCGTTCCTGTGCCACGGAAAACCGGCGTACTGTTACCCCGTTGATGGTTTCCACATCCCGTACATACCAGTCTTTCCATGTGGTATAATCCACAGCTTTGGTGGTCAGTACGTCTACTTCATAGTACTTCGCCAGCCGTTCCGCCATCAGGCGGGTATAATATTCAGAACCCCCGTTGACCTCTAAGCCATATCGTTGATTGACAAATGCAATACGTTTCACTGCATGTCCCCCTCCTCTATCAGTTTTTTGAAAAATGCCAGATACTTCTTCGTCACCACGTTCCAATCAAAGTTGGCAAGGACGAATTGTCTGCCATTCTGCCCGAGCTGTTCGGCTTCTGCCGGATGCTGTTCCAGCCACTGCACACAGCCTTCAAATTCAAAATAGCTGTTAAAATACAGACCGCCTTCCGCCTGCTGAGCAAAGTCTTTCGTGACCGCACAGGCAGAATGCACCAGAACTGGTCTGCCACACAGCCAGCTTTCCATAATGACCAGCGAGAAACTCTCGTTTTTCGAGGGCTGGCAGAGGAACAATGCTCCCTGCAAGGCATCATATTTATCCTGCTGGGAAACATAGCCCAAATCATGCACGCAATCTTTCACAGAATTCGGAACGGCAATCGTTCCACCGCCAATTAACACGAGTTGCAACGGATCTTCTGGATTGCGTTTTTTGTACTCTGCAAAGTACTGCAACAGCGTATGCACATTTTTTCCACTGTCTTTCCGTCCGGCATAAATCAAATAAGGGTCGGTAATCCCGTATTTTTCCCGAAATGCTGCCCCATCGCCGGAAATGGAAGTATCCATACCAATGCCCATACAAATCTGTTCCACATCATCTAAATCATACAGGCGGTTCGCCAGCTGCATTTCCGGAACAGAATTGAAAATCATTCCCCGAATATTGATGTATGTTTGTCGGAACAGCCGCATATGTGCATAGGCTTCTTCATGGAAACACGGAATCATGACTGCCTTTTCCGGACAAGCCAACACGCCATGGAACGTCGTCCCGAACAGATAGGGCATGAACACAAATAGGTCATAGTCATCGTTGTGCGTTTCAATATATTCATAGAGCTGCGGACTGTTCACCATTTCCTGTAAGAACAGCACCTCTTCCTTTGGGGTAATGTGTTTCCCCTGCATCAACTGGGCATTGATGCGGTCAAAGGTGGCAGTATCCCGTTTCCGAACCGGAAACCGGCGAGTCGGGACATCATATACCATGGCAACCCCGGCAGCGTAATAGTTCTGATTCCAGTCCGCCGTAAAATCCTTGACACAGGTCGTCAGGACTTCTACTTCCACGCCAGCTTTCTGAAGATGTCCGGCAACTTCCCGCAGTTCCATTTCTGCACCGCCGGGAATGCCTTCGCCGTACCAAGGAATGACAAATGCAATTTTATACATATCGGAATGCTCCTTTCGAGAAAAATCATAACCGAGAACCGCTTTTTTACAGATGCAAGCAGCATCTGCTGTTATTTCTGTCCGGCAACCACCCGAACAATTCCGTTTCCATCCGTCTGCTGGATAATCTGGGAGAAGCCCTGCTGCCGCAAGATTGCTGCAACATCCTGCTCCTGTCCTTTTCCGATTTCATACACCAGCCAGCCTGATTTTCGCAGAGCAGAACCCCAGTTTGCAGAAATACTGCGGTAAAAATTCAGCCCGTCTGCTCCCCCATAGAGGGCGGTTTCTGGCTCAAATGTGACTTCTGGCTGCAACTGCTGCATATCCATCTCGGTCAGATAGGGCGGATTGCAGGTAATGACATCATATCCCGTATACAAATCCGGCAGAGTCGTATCCAGCACATCGCCCTGCACAGGCTGTATCTGCGGTGCATACTGCTGCAAGTTCTTCTGTAGATAGGAAAACGCTGCGGATTCCCGTTCGATGGCAGCACCGGAAACTTCCGGCAACTGCGTTGCAATCGCTGCCGGAATACAACCGCTGCCACTGCACAGGTCTAATAAACGGGTCTGTGGCTGTCCGCTCCGCAGTGTGCAGACGATATCCACTAAGGTTTCTGTATCCGCTCGGGGAATCAAAACGCCCTCTCCAATCTGGAACGACAAGCCGTAAAATTCCCAGCTGCCGAACAGATATTGCAAGGGATAGTGAGCTGCTCGCCGCTGGCAGAGCGTTTCTGCCTGCATCACAATCGCCTCTGGCACGGGCAATTCTCCATCCATGAGCAATTGCGGTAACGGCTTCCCCAAGAGAAATTCCAGCAGAAATCCGGACTCTATCCCAGCATCTTCAATGCTTGCAGCCTGTAACCGCTGCCGGACGGTCTGGTATAAGGTTCGCCGTGTCATCGTTACCACTCGTCTTCCTCCAGATTATCCGGAATGCATGGCTTTAATGCTGCAATTGCACATTCAATCTGGCTGGCATCGGGTTCTCTGGTGGTAATTCGCTGAATCTGCAAGCCCGGAAATGACAGTGCCCTTGTAATCCAGCTGTCACTTCTTCCGGCAATGCGAATAAATTCATAGGAAATGCCAACCACCAACGGCAACAGCAAAATGCTCACCAAAACACGCTGCCAGACAACTGTCAACGGCACGCAGCACATCACCAAAATGCTGACAATCAGCGTGATAAAAATAAAGCTTGTTCCGCAGCGTGGATGGAATCGGCAGTGTTTCTTGACATTCTCCACGGTTAGTGGGTCGCCTGCCTCAAAGCAAGCTATCGTCTTATGTTCCGCTCCGTGGTATTCATACGTCCGCCGGATGTCTTTCATACAGCCGGTAAATGCCATATAGCCCAAGAAAATGATAATTTTCAGCACGCCTTCCAGCAGTGACCGAACGAATCGGCTGTCGTCTGGAATTGCAGTGTGTGTGATGAGCAATCCAATCAGAAACTTTGGCAGGAAAATAAAGGCGAACACGGCAAATGCTACGCCAATGACCATCGAAATAGACATAATAATGCCAAATACTTTATCGCCCAGTTTGTCATTCAGCCAGCGTTCAAAGCGGTTCATTTCTTCCTGCGACTCATTCTCTTTTTCTTCTTCGGTCATCTGTTTCTCTGCGGATTTCATCAGGCAGCGATAGCCATCCCGCATCGAAATCACAAAGTTAAAGCTGCCCCGTACAAACGGGCACTTCCGATACCACGGCATCTCTTTTCCGTTGTGTTCTTCCCACGTTTCTACATCAATCGTTCCATCCGGCAGCCGGCATGCCATCGCTCCCGTATGAACGCCTTTCATCATAACGCCTTCAATCAGAGCCTGTCCACCGATTTTCGAACGGTGTTTTGCCTGCTCCGGCTTTGTTGTTTGTTTCATTCGCAATCCTTTCTCCAGTCAAAATCAAGGTCTGTCATTCCGTAAAATCGCTTCGGGCACTCCAAAGATTCAGCGTTTCCAACAATTGCTGCAAATTCTGCTCCTGCTCGTGCAGTCCCATGCCGTAGACCTTGGCATTACAAAAACAGCGTAACGATTCCATCTGAAATCGCATGGTGAGTTTCCGGATTTTCAGCAGGGGAATTTGCCGGACAGACAATTCCTGTAAATCTTGCAGGGCAAATGCTCGCTGTTCCAGCGGAATTGTCAGTAGGTTGAACTTAGAAACCAGCAGCCGCTGGTGCGTTGTCACCGCCAAAAAGCCACATGCTTGACCCAAAACAGAAGAATGTCGCTCCGAAAAGCTCACATAAACCGGCGACTGATACGTTTCATCGGGTTCTAATAGGGCAGTCAACGCTGCATGCATCAAGTTGCTATCCAGTTTTCTCATACTTCGCTCCCATCTTCTTCCAGTACTTCGACCAGAAAACTGACCGGACGGAATCCATCATTGCAGGATAATAAAACCGATTTTGGATTCTTCATCCAGCCATCATAGAAGTTTTCACCGCCATGTGCCAACGCCATCACAAACGGGGACAGTGTATTCCATGCACTTTCGCAAAAATCTGCTGGCTTCTCCCAGCCGTTTGTTACCCAAACCTGCCCAATCGAAACCGTGCAAGGCGTTTCCAATGGATTTTCGTACTGCTCCATCAAATCCGGATATTCCGTTTTCCGCAAGGCGGTAATCCTGCATTTTTTCATATGCCTGCTCCTTACAACAAGTGGTCGGACATCGCTGGCAGTGTAATAATAACCGTTGTTCCCTTGCCCAGTTCACTTTGAATGTCCAGTTTTCCGTGATGCATGGCAATGATTTCATTTGCCACAGCAAGCCCGATGCCAGACCCTCTTCGGGTATGATTCGCCTTGAAAAATTTCGTCTTGACTTTCGGCAGGTCGGCAGCACTGATGCCCACGCCATTATCTGAAATCCGCACCTGAATTTGTTCTGCAACCGCTTCTGCACTGACTGTGACCAGTCCGCCAGGGTTGGAATATTTCAGGGCGTTGTCAATCACATTGATAAACACCTGTCGAATGCGGTTTTTATCCCCGTAGACAAACGGCAGCATTTCCGGTTCTTGGTAAATCATCCGAATATGTTCCCGTTTTGCCTTCTCCATGTAAATTAAGACGGCATCGCCCAATTCTGCCAAAATATCCATGGGTTCGGGCTGTACTGTTAACCGTCCGCTCTGCATCCGAGAGAAGTCCAGCAGCTCTTCCACCATTCGGGAAAGTCGTTCTGTTTCGTTGACAATCACGTGCATCCCCTTTTGCATCGTTTCCGCATCAATGTCCAGACAGAGCGTTTCTGCCCAGCCTTGAATTGCCGTCAATGGTGTTCGCAATTCATGGGAAACAGAGGAAATAAACTCGTTTTTCATCGCCTCGGTTTCGGAGAGTGCAGATGCCATATCATTGACCGCCTTGCACAAATCCCCGATTTCATCTTGCGGAATCGGCGTGATTCGCTGGGAGAAATCCCCCTGTGCAAATTTTTTCGTAACCGCATTGATGCGGTTGATGGGTCGAACAATCGACCGCAGGAAAAAAGAACCTGTAATGGTCAGCAGCAGCAAAACCCCGATGCAAACGATGGTAATCATCGTTGTATAATCTCGCAAAGTCGCATCAATCTGCGACATGGACGAAACCACCCGAATCGCATTGTATTCCGGCTGCATGGCGGAGATATTCACACTCACCGCCATGACGCGTTCCCCGTTCTGCCTGCCAGTCCATGTTCCTGTTTCGGATTCCATTGCCGTTTCATAGTCCGGCATCGCCGTCCCTGTATCGGGGGCAAAGCCGGAGGTTGTCAGCGTCACTCTGCCCTTGGAATTGATTGCCATCAGTTCCATGCGTTCCTTGTCGGAAAAGTTTTCAAACGTACTTCGCAGGTCTGCCGAAAAATTCGAGCCGGTATCCTGTGAATAACGAGTCAGTACCGTTGTCACAGAAGAAATTTTCGTGGTAAGATACTGCTCTGCGGAATTGTAATAATAGTGCTGTAAGGTATAGATCACCGACAGTTCCACAATCAACAGCACCAAAAATACAACGCCTAAATTGCTAATGAGCCAGCGAACCGTAATGGTATTTTTTCGGGAACTGCGGCGTTTTTTCTGTGTTGCATCAGCGGTCATCTGGATCATTCCACTTATATCCATAGCCCCAAATCGTTGTGATATACTTTGGATTCGAGGGCTGGTCTTCAATCTTCATGCGAATGCGGCGGATATTGACATCCACAATTTTATCATCGCCGTCATACTGTTCGCCCCAGATGTGCTGTAAGATGCTGGAGCGGTCGAGGGCAGTATTTTTGTTCTTCAGAAAATATTCCAACACCTGATATTCAATCTGTGTCAGTTCAATGGGCTTTTCCTGTTTGTGCAATGTCCGGTTGACCAGATTCAGCACAAATGGCCCACTTTTTAAGACGGATTTCTGTTTATCGCTCATGGAACTCATGCAGACACGCCGATAAATCGCATCAACTCGTGCGGTCAGTTCCGATGGAGAGAACGGCTTTGTGATGTAGTCATCTGCTCCAATCATTAAGCCGTTGACTTTGTCCATTTCCTGCGTCTTGGCGGACAGCATGATAATTCCAATGGTAGAGCTTCGCTTCCGCAGCTCCTTGCATACCTGAAAACCGTCTATGCCGGGCATCATAATGTCCAGCAGGACAATATCAAAATTTCCGTTGGCAGCATCAAACACCCGCAGGGCTTCTTCCCCACAATTGACATCATACACTTCATAGCCAACTCGTTTCAGATTGATGACAACAAATTCTCGGATGACATCTTCATCCTCACAAACTAAAATGCGTTTCATAAAACGGTTGTTTCCCCTTTCTGCTTTTGATGATTGGCTGTCCGTCCGCAATGTTACGATAAAAAGACAAAATACCCCAGCAGGTCGCCAACGGTTCTTGCCCGTTCATCGGTGCTGTTCTCCGGTACTTTGATAAAATAATACGCATTTCCTCTCGAATACAGCAGCTGATAGCCCTCTTCCAGTCGGCTGTCCCGATTTGCCGTATCCGTTGCCACAGAAATCCGCATCAGTTCCGGCATCTCCGCTGCACGGTCACCCATGTAGTGATAGAATACCAGATCCCCCGTCAGATTGTCGTTCTGCACGGTGACTTCTGTCTGCCAGTTCGGCGGCAGCAAAAATGCATAGCCATCCCCCAAACTATAATAGCCCCGTTCTTCTTCCTGCAACGTGCCGTCTTTGGTCACGGTCATCCAGCGAGTCATCCGAATCAAGTCGGAATCGGTATCCTGATAGCCGGGGAATAATCCCTGCACAGGAATTTCCGGAATGTCGTCTTGGTCAATATCCATGGTCAACCAGCCTGTCGGGCGAATTGTGCTCACGGCATCGCTGCCAGTTGGAACAAGATACGACAATTTTTTCCCGTCAAACTGTAAGACTTCTGTTTGCATCGTGGTTGCCCCAACAATGCCATCGAGATAAATCGCTGTCTGTTTGCCCTGCGTGTTGCCGCAGAGCACTTGACTGTATTCGGTTGTTTTCCCCTGTAAGGTCAGGCTGTAACGGGTATAGTGGTCTTGTGCATCCGGCACATAAACCGCTGCTTCCGCAGCGTGTTCCCCCTCCGCTGCCTTTAAAATCAGCAATTCTGCTTGGTCGTCACCGTCTAAATCCGCAACGTCAAAGCTCGAATACGAAACAGTGAAACTCTTCGCCAGCGTTCCGCCCTCATAATTATAAACGACCAGTGCCTTGTCAGATTGGTCAACCTGCGAATAGCCAATAATGAGCCGCTGCCGTCCGCCGATGTCGGCAGTAAAACCACGGTCAACTTCTGCTCCCTCTGCCGGCAAATCACAAACGGACATCCATGTGCCGTCTGCTTGGTCTAACAGATTCAGCCGCAGGGCGTTTTCCGTTGAGAGGGAACTTTCTTTGCGATAGAAGACTGCCGCTTCATCCTGTCCATCTCCATCTAAATCGGAAATCATTACCGCAGAGAGATGGTCGCCGCTGCGGGGATACTGGAGGGTGATGCGGTTTCCAACCGCATTTTCCAATGCCTGATAAATCTGCTCCTGTTCCCCACGCAGATGGGGCGGTGTCAGCAGAGCGTCCACCGTTGCCCCGAATGTACAACCGGATAACAGGAGCAGCAAGCACCCCGTCAGCAACAGACGAATTAATCCTTTCGGTCGCATAACGGAATGTAAGGCTTTACTTTTGTAATTGGCTTATAAGCCGGACGGATAATCCGCTTTCCGGTCAGCAGTTCTTCCATACGATGTGCTGCCCAGCCAACCATTCTTGCACTGGCAAACAGCGGCGTAAAGAGTTCATCCGGAATGCCCAGCATCCGATAAACCAGACCAGAATACATATCCACATTGGCACACATTGCCTTGTCGACTCCACGCACTTCTTTCATCAGAATCGGTGTCAGTTCTTCGACTAAGGACAGCAGCTGGAATTCTGCTTCGATTTCCTTGCCCTTTGCCATTTCAAAGGCTTTCCGCTTCAGAATCACAGCTCGTGGGTCAGACAGCGTATAGACTGCATGTCCCATACCATAAATCAAACCAGAACCATCGCCGGCTTCTTTCTTCAGAATCTTGGTGATGAAATCGGCAACTTCGCCCCGATTTTCCCAATTCTTGACGTTTTCCTTGATGCAGTCCAACATCTGAACGACCTTGATATTTGCACCGCCGTGACGAGAACCCTTCAGGGAATTGATGGCAGTGGTATAAGCCGCATACGGGTCTGTACCAGAAGAAGTTGCAACTCGGCAAGCAAAGGTGGAGTTATTCCCGCCGCCATGTTCTGCATGAATGGAAAGCATAATATCCAGCAACTGTGCTTCTTCCTTGGTATAGTTCCGATCGTTCCGAATCAGGGAAAGAATGGATTCTGCTGTGCCCTCTTCCGGACGAATCTGGTGAATAATCATGCTGGCATTGTCGAATTTATGCCGCTTTGCCTGATAAGCACCATCCATGAGAATCGGCATCTTTGCAATCAGACCGAGAGCAATCCGCATTTCGCCCTCTAAAGACGGATGTTCCGGGTCATCGTCATAGGAATACAGGGACAAGATGCTTCTTGCCAGCTTGTTCATGATATTTTTAGAAGGTGCTTGCATAATGCTGTCTACGAGGAATCCCGGCGGCAGTTCTCTCCGCATTGCCAGCGATTTCCGCATCACATCCAGTTCGTCTGCGGTCGGCAATTCGCCCATCAGCAGCAAGTAAACAATTTCTTCAAACAAGAATCGGTCTTCCCGTTCTGCGTTTTCCACCAAATCTTTGATGCTGTATCCACGATAAATCAGTTCGCCCGGAACGGGTCTGCGTTCTCCTTCATCAATAACATAGCCGTGTACACTACAGATTCTGGTAATGCCAGCAACAACACCAGAACCATCGCTGTGCCGCAAGCCACGGTTTACATTATATTTTTCGTAGAGTGCCGGAGCAATCTGAGAATGTTTTCTTAAATTGTCGCATAGTCTTGTAATATCAGACTGTGGGATATCGTTTTCTTCGGTCAGGTAGTTTTCCTGCATCGTCATATTAAGAAGGCCTCCTTTAAATTCAGGGTCATTTCATACCCAGTTTTGCGATTGGTTTGTTGGTGCCGCATGCAGAAATTTCGTTCCTGTGGGACAGAACAAACGGCACGCAAGGGTCTTTTTTGCATGGCAGCAATGGAAAACACCGCAATTTTAAGGGGTTTCCCCTGCCTGTATCTTATAATTATACACGAAATTGCAAAGTATGTCAACCGGCGAAAAAAAGCTTTTCCCCGTTTCCACAAATCTATTTTTTGTATTTTCCACAAATTCATTTTGAAAAATAGGAGGATTTTCCGATGGCTTATACCGAACAGGACAGACGCAACCACATCCGAGAGCTGCAACAGTATCTTTACAGCCTGTCATTTTTAGATGAAACGCTGCCCCGTGTGATTCCAGACGGCATTTATGGGCGGCAAACTGCCCTTGCTGTTCGGGCGTTTCAACAGAAAAATGGGTTGCGACCGAATGGGGAAACAAACCGTGCAACGTGGGATGCCATTGTCAACGCCTACCGCCAGCAGATTCAACGGGAGGCAACACCGCTGCATCTTTATACACCAGAGCGGGAATTGTTGGGGGCTGGAGAAACAGGGCTGCTGGTGTTGGTGCTGCAAAGCATCTTGAAAACGCTGGGGGTTCGCTATACAAATATTCAGAATCTACAGATTACAGGCATTTATGATGCTCCAACACAGAAAGCGGTTCAGAATTTTCAGAGTCTGACTGCACGAAAACCAACGGGAATGGTTGACCGGGCAACTTGGAACTTACTGGTTGCCGCTGCAGAGTGTTCGAGTTTATAAGAAGAGAGTGGCTGCAAGATATGAGCCGCAGGCAACCGAAAAACTTTTGGTTTGCCTGCGGCTCGTTCTTTGCAACACACCTCTACGAACAAAAAAGCACCGCCGAAGCGATGCTTTTTCTCGTTTTACTCTGTAAATTTACAGCGTTTTTCTCATTAAACGTGTGCAGAATAGTTTGGTGCTTCTTTGGTAATCTGAATGTCATGCGGATGGCTTTCCTTCAGACCTGCACCCGTAATCTGTACAAACTTTGCCTTTTCATGCAGCAGCGGAATGGTCTGGCAGCCACAATAACCCATACCAGAACGAATACCGCCGACCAGCTGGAAAATGCTGTCTGCCACGCTCCCCTTGTAAGGAACACGACCTTCAACGCCTTCCGGAACCAGCTTCTTTGCACCTTCCTGGAAATACCGATCCTTCGAGCCGTTTGCCATTGCTGCCAAGCTGCCCATACCACGGTAAACCTTGAAGCTTCTGCCCTGATAAATTTCTGTTTCGCCCGGTGCTTCTTCGCAGCCTGCCAGCAGAGAACCCAACATAACAACATTTGCACCGGCTGCCAATGCCTTTACGATATCGCCGGAGTACTTAATACCGCCGTCAGCGATAACCGGAATACCATACTTCTTTGCAACACAAGCAACATCATAAACAGCAGTAACCTGCGGAACACCAATACCAGCAACAATTCGAGTGGTACAGATAGAACCTGGCCCAATACCAACCTTAACGGCATCTGCACCAGCCTGAATCAATGCTTCCGCAGCTTCTGCGGTTGCAATATTTCCGGCAATGACTGGTGTATTCGGGAATGCTGCCTTGACTTTCTTCAGACATTCCATAATGTTCTTGCTGTGACCGTGTGCAGAGTCCAGAACCAGAACGTCTACCTGTGCATCCACCAATGCGTGTGCCCGTTCCAGAACGTTTGCGGTAATACCAATAGCTGCACCGCAGAGCAGACGACCCTTTTCATCTCTTGCAGAGTTCGGGAACTGTACTGCCTTTTCGATATCCTTGATGGTAATCAAGCCCTTGAGATAGCCGTTTTCATCAATCAGCGGCAGTTTTTCAATCTTGTGCTGGCGAAGGATCTCCTGTGCTTTTTCCATGCTTGTGCCAACCGGAGCTGTGATCAGGTTTTCCTTGGTCATTACTTCGGAAATCGGTGCACTATAATCAGTCAGGAACCGCATATCCCGGTTGGTGATGATGCCGACCAGCTTTCCAGTGCGGTCTACAATCGGAACGCCGGAAATCTTATACTTGCCCATCAGCTTGTCTGCATCTGCAACCAGATGGTCTTCGGTCAGAGAGAACGGATTGACAATAACGCCATTTTCAGAACGCTTTACCTTATCCACTTCATCTGCCTGCTGTTCAATGGACATATTCTTGTGAATGATACCGATACCGCCTTCTCTTGCAATTGCAATTGCCATTGCTGCTTCAGTGACGGTATCCATCGCAGCAGTCATAATCGGGGTGTTCAGCTTGACATTGCCTGCCAGCGTTGTTTTCAGGTCAATCATATTCGGCGTTACGTCGGACTCTGCTGGAATCAGCAGGACATCATCAAATGTCAGACCCTGTTTTCCGAACTTTTCACACATTTCCATTTGAATTCCCTCCATTTTTTTGCACCGGTTTTTTTCGATTGCATCCAGATACACAAAAACTGCCAAGGGCATTCCATGAAAATGGAACACACTCAAACAGCTTTTGAACACCAGACAAGCACACTGCCGGCCGTGATTGTGATTTGATTAGATTATATCTATTTTACTCTACTTTTCGACATTTGTCAAGATACTTTCGCACGAAATCGGATTTTTTCAGTGAAAGCGGTGGATTTGTTTGTTTTTTTGGTGTGATTGGGGGGATTTTGCGAGGGAAAGGGTGAAAAAATTCTTGTTTTCGCTACATGTCCCGTCAAGAAAGCAATGCCCGTTTTAGCAGCATCAAATCCAGTACGTTAATATTGCCATCTCCATTGTAGTCAGCAAGCTGGGCTTCGTCAGCGGTGAGGGTGGTTTGACGGAGAAGCGATTGCTGAAGAGGGATGAGGTCAGTGAGGGAGAGCGTACCGTCTTGGTTGAGGTCGCCAGGAGTATATTTTACTGAAATCCAAATTCCTTTATCACAAAATTTGTATCCATATGGATTGCTACCTTCTATAATCACACAATATGAACCCGGTTCTGTGAACGTATAAGATACTTCACCAGATGTTCCAGAAACAGGAATAGATGCATAACGAGTGCCATCCTTATCAATGCCGATATAAGAATCATTAGAATTTTCTATAGTATAAGAAAATGAGATGGATTCACCAGCTGCAATTGTTGTTTTATCCGATTGAATGGATAAATTTGTTGGTGGGTCTGGATTCGGTCTTACATATTCCGGACACCCATACCCAACAATGGAAGAATTTCCCACAGAATAACTCCGTTCTGCAACTCGGTCAGAACTATTTCCCTCAATGGTAGAAATCTGTCCACCAGAAACATCCGCAACAATCCCGACATGATAACCACTGCTGGATTTTGAATGAAGATAGATAATATCCCCTTTTTCCGGTGTAATACCAGCATCTTTCCATGTTTCATTCTTCTTAAAAAAGTCCATACCACTAACCGTTCCGGAAACTCTTGGAATCATGCTGGTGGGAATGCCTGCTTGATTCGCACACCATGCCACAAATGTTTGACACCAGGCATAGTTGTAACCATAACCGTTCAAAGAGCCAAACCAAACATTATACTTGGTATAGTTGTTTGTTCCCTCATGATAGCCAACTTGTGTTCTTGCAACTTCCACGAGGTCTGTTGCCTGGTCGCCAGTGTTGACGTGGGTGTTCTCATAATCCGCACTTACTGGCAATGCAAAATGGAAAGAGAAACACAGAATCACTGCAAGTAAAATTGCCATTAGCTTCCAGATTGTTTTTTCTTTCATGGTATCCATCTCCTTTTTATTTTAGGGACTGGAAAATGTTCCCTTTTATGAGAATATCATACCATGATTTCTAAAAAAAGTCAATTCATTTTATAAAAAACTGATAAAATATCCGATTTTTCATCTCTGAAACTGTTTAAAATCACCAAATTTTAGAATATATCCCAATTATGAGAATTTTGTCAGACTGGTTTCCGGATAGTAATACGCCAGAATTTCTTTCCACGTTGCCCCGTTCTTTGCCATGGCATTCGCCCCATATTGGCTCATTCCAACCCCATGCCCATAGCCCTTTGTGGTAATCGTAATGGAATCGGTTTCAGCTTCCACGGTAAACGCTGCCGACCGCAGGGACAATGCTGCCCGAACATCCTGCCCACTCACGGAAACGCCTCCGACTTTCGCCGTTTTTACCGTTCCGGAGTCAGAAACCTCCTCCACAGTCAGCCAGTTTTCCGGCTGGTCTGCCGGAAATTTTGCCTTTGGTGCAATCGTTTTCATCGCTTTTTGTAAATCATCCTTGGAAAACGAAACTTCCTCCAAAAAATGCGGTGCACTTTCATCGGCTGCACTGTCTACCGACACTAAATACGGAATAGCCTGTCCCCAGACCGTTTCCGCCGATTCCGTCTGTCCGGCAGACATCGAACAGAACGCTGCAATAATCGGCTCTTCCTCATAGGTCAGCAGATACGGAAGCACCTCATCTACAGCCTCTGCAATCGTTGCATAATAGGTGTCAAATTGTGCCCCGTAGTATTGTTTCGCCTGATTTTCCGTGAAGAACGCCTGATATTCTGCTGGGTCATTGGAAAAATCTGCTCCGCACAGCTCTGGTGTTGGGTTTTCCTGCTCCAACAACTGCTGCCGTACCGCATAGGTATGGGCAGCAACTGCCTGTGCCTTGAGTGCTTCCGGCTCAAAGGTTGCCGGCATCTCTGCACAAACTGCCCCGATCACATAATCCCTCGTCGAAACCGCCAGCACCTCCCCCGTGGAAACATCCAGCACGGAAAAGTCCGGCAAATCGTCTGCCGCTTTGGACTGCTCCGCAGCGGATTCGGATTCAGATTTTGGTGTATGCTGGGACAGCAGCAGAGCCGGTACAACCGGAATCGCTGCCAACAGCACGGCAAACAGCAGAATCACCATGCGTTCTCGTTTCATGGAAAACCGTCCTTTCTCTTTTCCCGTCAGACCGTCCGGTTAGGTGATGATATAGCCCGGATTCTGATAGGGCTGCTTCTGATAGCCATATTTTAAATCAGAATAAACACTCGTCAAGTCGTTCCAAGTTGCCACGTTTGCCGTTCCGGTTTCCGTCAAACCAAACAACCGCTGAAAGGTTGTAATTGCCGAACGTGTCATTGGTCCGAAATAACCAGTCACTCGCACCGAACCAATTTCCGGATAGGTCTGCCCAACATAGTTCAGATACTCCTGCAAAATTCGCACATACGGACTTGTTACACCCTCCTGCAAAACAATTCCCGGAAACGGGACAATTTCTTCTGTTCCCGCTTCTGGAAGTGGCATGGAATCCAGAATGCCCATATAAGCACGGTACAAATCATACCACGTTGCCCGGTCTACAACGCCAGTTTCCGGTAGTCCATACGTCCGCTGAAACGACTTGACAGAAGTTTCCGTCTGTTCCCCGAAATATCCGGTAATCGGGACTGGCTCTACATTTGCATAATACGCCCCAACCATGGCAAGATAATACTGCAATGCCCGGATATTTTGCCCCTGCATACCAATATGCAGTTCTTCTTCATATTGCAAGGGGAACTCTCCCTGTGCAATGCCTTCAGAGTCCAACTCTGCCAATCGTTTCACACTGGTATAGATATAATCGATTCGATACCACGTTGCTTCATCCACCGTTCCGGTTGGAGAAAGGTTGAAAATCTCCTGAAATTTCAGCACGGCTTCCTGTGTCAGATAGCCAAAACTACCCGTAATTTCGCCGATTTTCGGAATTGCCGGATAATTGCGGCTAATGCGGTTCAACTGGATTTGCAATAGGCGAACATCTTCCCCACTGTATCCCAATGCCAACGGAAAACCGGGATAGGACTGCATAGATGTTTGCACCGGAACATTCTGTACCAAGTCGATGGAATCCCCATAATAATACGTCAAAATATCATAGGGAGAATACCCCTGCTCTGCCAGTCCAACCGTTCCCCACTGCGACAACCCCTCACAAGTGACTGTCGTTCCATTACAGAACGCTGCAAACAAAGGCTCGATTGTTCCCTGTCGGCGAATATAGGTGTTCAGCTGTTCGTCTACTAGGCGGTTGATGTTTTCAAAGACTTCTCTTCCGTAGGTATACTTCTGGTCATACTGCGTGGAATCCGTAATATCAAACGGATATCCACGGGAACGGTACCATTCTGTATAAATGCGGTTCAGGGCAAAGGTAATAATCGCATAGATATTTGCCCGCAGGGCTGCCTCTGGCCATGTTGGATAGATTTCACTGGAAGCAACATTTTTGATGTAATCTGCAAATGGCACTTCTACATTCATTGCATCTGCATCCGGTCTGCCCAGATGTACAGTAATGGTTTCCGGAATATACGGTTCTCCTTTCGGCATAAAAACAGAAATCTCCTTTCTATCCTATTATAATAGTATCCGGCACATTTCCAGCTGTCTGTTTATCGCTTCGGCTCTGTATTTTCATAGATAATGGTCTGTGTCGTGGCATCGGAGAATTGCGGTAGCGGAATCATCGCAAACTTTTGCAGCGACGTGATTCCGGCAAAAATCGGAACACTGCGGCTCTCCATCCGAAAATAGCCCGGATAATGGATGCTGACATCGTAACTCTGGAACAAGGGAATTTCATTTGGCTGCTGCTCCAACTTCTGCACTGGAGCAGGCAGCGGAATCCGTTCCGTTTCTCCGCTCTCGTTGGTGGTTGTTGTATAAAACAGCCGAGATTCCCCGTCTACAATAGCCGAAACCGTCACAGTGACATTTGGCATCGGCATGGCTTCGCTGGCAGTTCGGGTGATGACCTTTAAAAATCCATAGGATGTCTTTGGGGTCAGCGGTGGAATTGATTCTAATGGCAGCGTCTGCGGTGGCGGTACTTCTTCCGTTTCCAGCTGCGGAAAATCCAATACCTCCCCTGTTCCGGTAATCAATGGTTCTTCCGATTCCGGCAGTGGCTGCGGTTCTTCCGGCAGTTGCTGTTCTGCCATCGGCTCAGGAAGTGGCTCTGTCTGCGGTTCTGGCATCTCTGGCATAGGCTGAGGTTCAGAAACTGGCTCTGGAACTGGTTCTGGCGGTACTTCTGGAGCAACCGGTGGCATGGATATTTCTGGAACAGCATGAATTTCCGGTGCAGGCGGTTCTGCTGCCGGAGTAGGCGGCACTTCTGTTTCTGGATGGGCACGGCGATAAAGCTGCATCATTTCAGCCTGATATTCGGCAGCGGTTTTCGGTGTTTGCTGCATCATTCCATCTCCTTTTTCGCATTGCAAATTTCTCATGCTTTTGGTGCAGTATATGCAAATCCCCCGAAAAACAGAACAAGGGAAACACGGCAACGGTGCTTCCCTTGATTCTGTGGGGGATTTTTGGGGGGCTTTACAAATTCCTGCTGTTAAGCGGCATCGGTTGCCAGTGCCTCCCGCCGAAACAGGAACGAGATACACCAAACAGCAGAAATGGCAACCAAAATATAGACAACTCGGCTCAAAGCACTGGTTGCACCGCCAAACAGCCAAGCAACCAAGTCAAATTCAAAAATGCCAACCAGACCCCAGTTGACACCGCCAATCACGAGCAAAATCAATGCCAATTTATCCCACATATTTCCCACACCTCTTTTCTTGTCACAGTTTTACTGTGCAGCCATAGTATTTCCAGATTTCAGGAATCTATGCAGACCCACTTTGAAAAAATGCATTTTACTGTAAAAATTTCCTACAAAATTTCATATAATTTGGTCACATTGCCCAAAAATCCGAATTTCAGGCATTTTTTCCGAAAAATGCTTGACGATTTCCGAAAAGTACGCTATAATAAGAACAGTGAGAATAATGTTGAATTATTATCACTCGTTTTGTTGTCTCCTTTCTTTTGTTCTACATATGTTTTTCGCCGCTGGTGCATTTCCAGCGGCAATTTTTTTCGACTTTTTTATGCAATCTGCAAAAAAGAAAACAGCAGGGATGCACCAATTTGGTGTATCACCTGCTGTTTGTTTTTTCGGGCTGTTTCAAAATGAAAAATCGTCGACTGTGAAAAATTACTGTTCTGATACCCCGGATTCCGGATTACACGGGTCTTCCGGCCATGAATTCTTATATTCCGAATCCACGCCAAGGTATTCTTCCAGACAGATGCCACGGCTCATAATTTCCTTTGCGGTTTCCACGCCAACATACCGCACATGCCACGATTCATATTTATATCCGGTAATCGGTTCTTTGCCCTCTGGAAACCGGACAATAAACCCATAGTTTGCACAGTTTTCTGCCAGCCACTGGGCTTCTGCGGTATCATCAAAATCGCTGCTGATGTCGTTGAAGTCAATGACCATTCCAGTCTGATGTTCAGAATGTCCCGGGCGAGCGGAATAGGTATCGGCTTCTTCCCAGCCATCCCGCACACAATATTCCTGATAAACAGCAATCTGATCCGGATAAGAACGATAATCTGAAGCATCATAGAGATTCAATCCGGCTGCATACGCATCCGCAATCATCTTGTCCAATGCTGCTTGTGTTTCATCCGTCAACCCTGCTGGGTCGTAGGATTCTGGCAGCGAATAGGTCTTGTTGACAATCAAAATCCCGTCTACATAAGTACATCCGTCTTTTTCCTCCAGATGCCGGACGGCAACGTCCACATCTGCGGAAACGCTCGGGTCATTTTTCGCAGAAACAGAAATCGTACAAGTTCCTGCGGCAACGCCCTTGACTGCTCCGTTTTCATCCACCGTTGCGATTTTTTCATCACTGGATGTCCACTGTAAGGAACTGCCATTGGCTGCACCGTGGGCGGACAGGGAAACCTTAATGGTTGCCGTGCCATCTTCCAATACTGCCAAATAGGTTTCATCCGGCGTAATCGAAACAATTTCCGCATCTCCTGCGGCAGCTTTTTCCGTTGTTCCCGCAGCGGTTGCATCTGGTGTGCTGCTGTCATCCACCTGACTGGAACTGCTGACAGACGAACTTGCATCATCCGACTGATTATGTTTCTGAACTGCATTGATAATGAAACGAGCTGCAAACCCAGCAACCAGAATCAATGCATACACGGCAATGATAATTGCCAGCGTTTTTCTGCCCTTTGGAAGCCGACGGCGTTCTTCCTGCGGCGGCTCGTCTGGGATTTCTTCCAATGTATCCACATCCGGCCACGATTCTTCTAAGTCCCTGTCCTCCTGCTCCGGCATTGCATGCGATACGACCGGACGCTTTTGCAGACGGGGCAGCGGTTCTTCCGAAGCAGCCGACTGCTGCGGACGGTTCGGCTGAACAACTGGCCGCCATGCATCATCTGCCGTGGCAGCGTGAGAAATCACCTGCCGAGGCTGTGGCTGCTGAACGGGCGGCTGTTCCGGCTGCGGAGCAGCGGTCGGGTTGGACACTGGCGGAACTGCCTGCGTTGGTGTTGGCTGCTGCTGCGGAGCAGCTGCCGGGCGAACCGGTGTTTGCTGCGTCGGGCGGTTTGTCTGAGGCTGCGTTGGTTGATTGGGTTGAGAAACGGCTCTCCGATTTAATTGGGTCGCTGGTTTCTGTTCGTTCGGCCCTCCGCCCGGATACGTTGGACGGGTACTATTCAATATTGCAAAAATATCATCATCCAAATCGGAACTGGGATTCCGTTTTGTTTCATCTGCTTTTGCCATCCGTATTCCTCCTATTGTTCAAAAACAGCATTGCTGCTGCGTTTTGCCGATGGGTAAGACACCAAGACCCCACATGGTATCCTCTTCATTATAACACATTTCGCTGGTTTTTGTCATTTGTAATTTTACACAAATTTCAACGGTGGAAAGCATTGCTTTTTCCGGTTTTTGTGCATTTTGTCAAGTGGATTCCCATAAAAATTAGCATCCTGCACAAAAATAAAGCTGCTTCTTACAATTATAGTTGCATTTTCTCACAACCTATGGTATAATAAATCCTTAGAAGCGGGCATTTCTCTGCCCGAACGGAATGAAATTGATGTTATATGAAGAAGGAGCGGATTTTTTATGAAGAAAGCAATGAAGCGACTGCTGGCAGCCACCTCTGCAGGTGCTGTTCTCTGCGGCAGTTTGGCATTGTCCAGTCTGCTGGGCAGTTCTACAACTCTGACAGCTTCCGCTGCAACCGATAGCGTTGCAGACCAGACCAAAGTTGGGACACTCGGTATTGCCGGCGGCGGTTTTGTATCCGGTATTATCACCGGTAAAAACGTGATGTATGCCCGGACAGACGTTGGCGGTGCATACAAGTACAACTATGATACCGGCAACTGGGATCAGATGCTGGACGACCTGAACGACTCCGAACGTGGATTTCTGAGCGTAGATGCGATGTGCATTGACCCGACAGATGATGACACCATCTATCTGCTCTGCGGCTGTGCATATTTCAGCGATGCAAAAACCGAAATTTTCCGTTCTCGGGATGGCGGTGAAACCTTTGAACGCATTGATGTCACTGACCTGATTCAGGTTCACGGCAACGGCGAAGGCAGACAGTTCGGGGAAGCGATTGCAGTTGACCCAGACAACCCGAACATTATCTACTGTGGCGGTGACGTTGCTTCTGGTGACTCCGCCCTGATTATGAGTAAAGACGGCGGTGACACTTGGGAAGCCGTTAAGGGCTATGACGATTTAGGACTTTTCAAAAATTCCATCAAGTGGCCGACCTGGACAGAACACATGGCAAGAGCTTTGACCGATGCAGAATATTACCACCAGAACGGTGTTTCCATCGTTCATGTTCAGGATGGCAAGGTTTATGTTGGTACGACCATTCAGGGCGAAAACAGTCTGGTTGTTGCTGATGTTGGTTCGGATGACTTCCAGCCGCTGAGCAAAGACCTTCCGACCAATTATTATCCGTCCAGAATCAATGCAGACGCAGACGGCAACCTCCTGATCTCCTACTGCGGCAGCATCACATTCAGCGGCGGCGGTGCACTGTATAAGTACAATCCAAAGACTGGCGAAGCAACCGATATTAGCCCGACTTCCAACCACGCTTATGGTGCGGTTTATGGCGACCCGAAGGATGCCAATAAGCTGATTGCAACCAGCTGCGACTTCGGTTATTCTCAGCTGTGGCCAGATAGTTCTTGGGAAGACAAAGCTGAAGTTCCGGTTGCATGGGGTTCTCAGTTCTACCGTTCTACTGATGGCGGTGCAACTTGGGAAAGCATTACACCGGGTAATACAAAGACTTGGGGCGGCCCGTTGCAGGCAGATTATCTGCAGGATGGCGGCAGACCGTGGATTCATGGTTATTCCGTTCACTGGAGTGGTGCAATGGTACTCGACCCACGAAATTCTGACCGATTCCTGATCACTTCTGGTAATGGTGTTTTCGCTTGCGATAACACTTGGGATGAACTGCCAGTGGTTTACTTTGAAGCAGACGGCATCGAAGAAGTCGTTGCACTTGATATGATTAGTGCACCAGGCAAGAATCCGTATTCTGTTATCGGTGACTATGACGGTTTTGAACACCTTGATACTGTCAATTCCAACCGATTCTCTCCAACTATGACCGCAGCAACTGGCGGCAGCGGTTCTGCCAGTGCAATTGCATATTGCCCGCAGAATCCAGATGTTATGATGCGTTGTGCAGAAGGCAAGGGTGTTGGTTATTACACGCTGGATGGCGGTAAAAACTGGACACAGATGGAATGCCCGCAGGGCGGCAAGGCTGCCATCACACAACTGGAAGATGGCACTTATCGCTTCTTTAAGAGCAGCGGTGACAATGCAACCAATGTTTCTTACTCCGATGACTACGGCAAAACTTGGACTGCTTGCAGCGGCATTGCTTCTGCATATGGTTCAAAGCCAACCTTTATGCAGGTAGAAAAGAATGACCCGAGCATTGTCTATGCATACTCCACTTATTATAATTCTTCTTGGGGCTATTCCAAGCCAGCACCGGATCTCTCGGATGCTTGCTACAAGTTCTATGTCAGCCACGACTATGGCAAGACCTTCAGCGAAGAAACAGATGTTGCAATGTATGACCAGTGCGACAGTGCCGGAAGAATCGCTTATCTGGGCGATGGTGAACTGATGCTGGGTGCTGGCTACTATGGTGCTTACCATGTGACCGACTACGGCAAGAAGGTTGAAAAGCTGGATAATGTTTCTTACTGCAAGACTATTGGTTACGGTGCTCCGGAAGAAGAGGGCGGCGTAAATACCCTGTATATGTACGGTAAGCCGAGCGAAGATGATGTGGAAGGCGTTTATCGTTCGACTGATGCCGGTGAAACTTGGGTTGCCATCAACCTGCACCACCTCTATGGCGGTACTGGTAACGGAAACTTCCTCGTTGGCGACATGAACAAGTTCGGTATGGTTTATATGTCTACGGTTGGATGCGGTATCGTTTACATGGATTCCAGCGATGGCACAGACCCGAAGCCGGTTACCACAACCACTACTACAGCAACTACCACCACAACGACAACAACAACTACTACATTGACCACCACAAAGCCTGCGGGTACAACAACAACCGACAAGGGTACAACGACAGGAGCAGGAACAACTACTTCCGATAAGACAACCACTACAACAGGAACGATTGTTGCAAACTATGGTGACGTTGATGTCAACGGCGTTGTTGACCTGTTGGATGCAATCATGCTGAATAAGTATTTAGCAGGTGTTGTTCAGCTGACTGATACACAGTATGTAAATGCAAACTGCGACCAGACAGACGGCACAGCAAATGTTGAAGATAGCGATACGGATGCTCTGATGCGGTTCATCCTCAGCGATGAAGAAGTTCAGGAACTCCCATATATCGCAAAAGACTAAAAGGAATCGCAATCCATTTTTCTCCGCTGCATAGCACTTTCGCTGTGCAGCGGATTTTTTATGTGGATTGCTTCTATTTTTCCCCAATCAACCATCTTTTTCCACATATTTTGTATTAAAATCAACAAAAATCACAAAATTGTATCGCAGAAAAAGCGAAAAGATTCGGTAAAAGTCTTGTATTTTTTCTCGAAACATGGTATAATAACCATTAGACAGCGGCACTGCCGCAGAAGTGAACCTGTCACAACGAAACACAAAAAGACCAATATCCTACATTCTGCGGAGAAAAGAGGAGCTTATGAAAACACGCACCATTGTATCCATTATTCTGGCAACTGCTACCGTTGTGCTCGGGACGATTTTCTTCGTTACAAAGCTGCGGAAGAAACATCATGACGGCTGTGGCTGTGATTTCGCTGGCACAGATGATTGTCTGGGCGGAGAAGATTGTGACTGTGATGGCACAGATGAACCGATGTGTGAAGCACCTTGCTGTGATGCAGATGCCTGCACCGATGAAGAAGACGAGGATACCGATTCCTGTGCATCCATGGCAGCAGATAAAGTAGAACCAGAAGCACCGTCTGAATCAACTGATTCAAAAGACGAAGAATAAGCTTTTTTTCCTATGATTTCTCAGAAGTTCCCTGTTCGAGCAAATTCGGACAGGGATTTTTTTGTTGGAACAGCAAAAAAATATTGCCATCCCCTGCAAAAGTTCTGCAAGGAACGGCAATGTTCTTTTATTTATTTTCATTCTTACACGTTTTCGTGTTTACTTTTTCTTTCTTCGCGTTACTGTAAAGGCAGCTCCTGCCAATGAAACGGCTGCAACACCGCCAATTACAATTGCCCCCACGCTCAAATCTGCTGTTTGCGTTGGTGTTGGAATGCCGCCTGTGCTGCCGCTGCCTGCTGCCACAACTGCTGTTGTGGTTACAAACGGCGTTGCTGGCTGTGTTACGGGCAACGTGGTTGCCATTGTTGTCTGAATCAGTGTCGTTTGTACCGGCATGGTGGTAGTTGTAACCGGTGTAGTGGTATCTTCATCACCCAGACCGGATACTCGGAACGTTACCGACAAGGTTTGTCCAATGGCAGTCTGCTTGGAAAGATAACCATTGTTTGCAGTGGACTGGTCACAGAGTGTTACCCGAACCGAATCCAAACCACCGTTCAAATAGTCATAATTGACGGCATTCGTTCCCATCTTATAATCCACAATAGTAGAACCGGTTTTTACTTCCGTTACAACAATGTTCAAATCCGGAAATGTGTCCTTGATTGGCTGTGTGTTAATCGGTGACGGAAAATTCAAATCCAAATACAAATAATCGACAGTAGAAGCATTGCCGGAAACCGTCCAGCTGATGACATATTCCCCATCACTGGAGATATTAGCGGTCGTGCTTTCGATATTTTTATTGGTCTTTCCAACACCGTAATAAGCAAAATTACTGTCATCCAGCGAACCGGTCAGCGTTGCAGTTACGCCCTCAATCGCAGATACCTCTGTATTCGCTGCAAAAGAAATCGTTCCGGCAGTGAGTGCAGTTGTAACCAAAGCAGCTGCCAAAACGCCCTTGATGATGCGTTTCATGCGATGTCTCCTCCATTCTTTTCTCTCTTTACAGACGATGTACTTCCCCGATACATCCTCGCATTTTTCGTTCGTCTGCATCTTTTTTCGATACCTGAAGTTATTATACCATACTTTTGATGCACTGTAAATATACAATCTGCACAAAATGGCGATTTATTTTTCAGCAATCTTCCGGACACAGACAGAAAAAACCATCCGCCGTTCCGAATGAATTCCGGCTTGCGGCGGATGGAATGCATTTCAAAAAAGAAATCTTACTTCTTCTTTCTTCTGGTAACAGTAAACGCAGCTCCTGCCAGAGAAACGGCAGCCACTGCACCAACTACAATTGCACCGACACTCAAGTCAGCGGTCTGGGTTGGGGTAGAAGTACTGGTTGGAGCGGAACTGCTGCCGCCCTTACCGCTGTTATAAGAACCGTTGTTGTAAGAACCGCCCTTTCCGCTGGTATCATAAGCACCATTGACATTAACAGTAGTAGTTGTAACGGTATCGCTGGTTGCTGTGGTTGTTACTGTTGGGTCGAAAGATTCCAAGCCTGTCAGCTGGAAGGTCAGCTGCAACTTATCGGTAATCGCTGCATTCTGTGCCAGATAGCCATCTCCGGTTGTGGTTGCATCATACAAAACGACCCGTACATACTGGTTACCAGTTGCATCGGTATAAGTATAGTTGACTGCATTTGCACCCATCGTATATGGAACATCGGTCAAGAGATCTGCACCTGTGGAAACCTTTGTAACTGCCGGCGTAAAGTTCGGGCAGAATGTCCGAATGGACTGCTTTGCATCCGGCAAGGCAAAATCCAAATAAACATAATCCAATGCAGTAGACGGATCTGTCAAATCACAGGAAACCGTGTAGGATTCCTGCAAGCTGTCGCTGCTGATGGAAAGCGGTACAGACGGTGCATCTTCCTTATCGCCATTAAAGGAAGCGTGCAGGGTTGCGTTTACAGTTACCACCTGCAGCGGAACAGTTGTAGTTGTCGTGGTAGTTTCTTCACTGCCAGTGACTGCCGAATCCAGTGTTGTGGTGGTTTCCACATTATTACCGCCACTCAAATCTGTGGTTGTGGTAGTGGTCTGGGTGTCGTCCTGTGCTTCATACAGCGGAGTGGTAGCAACAACTTCCGCAACAGCCTTCCGGCTGTGGAACATTTCTTCTGCCTGTACCGGAGCAGAAACTGCTACAGCACTGACCATTAAAGAAGCTGCAAATGCAGAAACAGCAAGTATTGTTCTTTTCATGAGAATCTTCTCCTCCATTTCAAGGGTTGTGTGCAGACGCTGCACCCCACTGTCTGCAACGCATAAATTTCGAGTTTAGACCTATTATAGCACACTTTTTCAGCCGTGTAAACCCACATTGTGCACAAAATCGGGGCATATTTTTGTTCATTCTTCCATATTTTCAGCGAAAATTGTTGTTTTTTGGCTAGGAAATTCCAGAAAATGGGAATTTTAGATACAGTTGCTTGCAAA
>OGRM01000650.1_pt1 | contig 28257 bp, 43 predicted proteins | sample 1553491 | NCBI WGS metagenome assembly OGRM01 (sample SAMEA2580110, study PRJEB22360) | human gut metagenome | biome: human gut; feature: human-associated habitat; material: faeces | place: Denmark | collected 2008/2010
TCACGACATCGACATTCAGCGCATCAACAATATTGTCTCTCACATCAGTCCATTTACTCATGATTATTTTCTCCTTTTCAACTTTCGCAGCATACGGTTACTGGATGCTGCATTCATAGTCCGTTACCCCTCTGGCAATTGCCCTGGCAAAATCATCCTGCTTTTCTTCCAGCAGCTGTTCATCATCATCGTTGGAAATGAAAGCCAGCTCAACAAGGACCGCCGGAGCATCGGTGTTAGTCAGTACGTAGAGACCATTGACGCCAGGCGTAGCCGTTTTAACGCCGCGGTCTACAGTGCCCAATGCGTCAACAATCTGATTCTGGATGCAGGCTGCCAGAGCATGACCGGCAGAGCTGCCTGCACACGCCCATGTTTCTGTACCGGTTGCGGCAGCTGCTTCTGCGGAATTGCAGTGGATAGAGATGAAAAGATCTGCACCACTGGCATTAGCTTGATTGCAGATTTTTCCCAGGCTGTCGCACTGGAATACGTTCGTCACGCCTACGCCAGCGGCATTAAGGTAATTAGCGACAAGTTTACCAACTGCCAACGCTACATCACATTCGCGCAATCCAGTGTTGTCGTTCACCGCGCCCGGGTCCGGATTGCCGTTTGGCGCATGGCCAGGATTAAGAAATACGTTCATTTGTTGTCACCTCCTTTCGGTGTAGAGCCCTTGATTGTGCCGCCGATATATCCCAGCAAGCCGGTCACAATGCTCATGGCAAGATTATCGAGCCCATAAAAAATAGCCATTATCAGGCTCGCTGAAAGAGCAATAATGACTAGAATGTTTTCGATATCAATTTTTTCAAACTGGAACAACTCAACCACCGCCTTACACGTCATCCGGGAGCTTGTGCGGAAGGCTGATAAAGCGCTGATAGATACCGCTTACAATACCATTACCTCCCAGGTCGCAATATGCAGCATACATGGAACCTATGATTTCCACCGTATTAATCGGGGCATATCCTTTTTCAAGGCATGTTTCCATCCCGAAAATAAGACGGTCGCGCAGCAGGGCCTGCACTCCCTTGACCAAAGCTTCATTTCGTACTTCCTTTTCATCTTCTTGCTCTTTAATGCGTTTTCGCTGCTGTTTCCACTCATACAACAGGATGCCTGAAAATAAGGATGGCACGCCTGCTAAAAGAATCTGCCACCAATCCACTATTTATCCTCCTTAGTTGTGCTGTCGGCGGTCTTGCCAGGTTCAGCATCCTTGGGCGCTTCTTCCTGGTAAAGGCAGCACTTCGGATTCTGGCAGGTACCGTCATCACGTAAAACCTTCAAGCAACGTACACATCTCTTCTTGAGTTTAAATGCCATGATCATGGTCCTCCTTTTATCCATTCAATGCTCTCATATCCGCATCAAATTGCGCATCGAGATTCGTCAGCTCAGTCCTGAGTTCGTTCTGGGTATCCGCATCACCAGCAAGAGACGCAGCCAGATAATACTTCATGAGTGCCTCTTTATCAGATTCATACGAAGATTGCACCTCCGCCTGCTTTTTCGCTTTCTGTTCATCGGCTGTTGGTTCTGGTGCAACATAGGCCGTAGGCTGACCATCAGCGCCTCGTACATATTCGCCAGTCAGATACTGGTTGTAATCTGATGCGGAAACGACATCTACAACAGCCGCATCCTTAAACAAGGTCTTGCCCCTTTCTTTCAAAGCAGCTAACTTCTCTGCGTTTTCGTCTTTGTTCGGGTCAAAGTCACAGATAATCGATCCCACACGTTTGCCGGCTGTATCAAATCCGGAAACGTAATAATCAACATTTGTACCGTTCATCCACTAATCCTCCTGTAGTAAAATGGCCTCCATGAAGGAGGTCTTTATTATGCGTAAACCAAATGGATATGGCTGCATCAAACGGTTGTCCGGAAACCGGAGGAGGCCGTTTGTTTTTGTAGTGACGGATGCGGGGCGACAAAAGCCGGTCGAATATTTTACAAATCTGGTTGATGCTCAAATTTTCCAAGCTTACTATCATCGTACTCATCATCATCGCTCCCTTCCGGGCCACAAAATAACATTCGCCGAACTCTATCACCGCTGGCTCCCACGGCATACCGAGGATACCCAGCCATCACAATCAACGCTGGACAGCTATCACAATGCCTACCAGCATCTATCTACGCTCCGCGGAATGCCCGTCGAGGACCTGCGCTATGCAGATTATCAGCGAGTCATTGACGACATGCGCCGTCACGGGCTGTCTTACAGCAGTGTCAAAAAAGTCCGGTCACTCATCTCTCTACTGCTTAAATACGCGGACAAAATCGAGCTGTCTACAACAAACTATGCGCCGCTGCTTTCCATCGGCCGCAATCGTCCGGTCCGGCCACATCACACATTCAGTCGTCAAAAAATCAACCGGCTTTGGGCTTCCGTTGACTGTCCTGGCGTCGATACGGTCCTTATCCTGCTCTATACAGGGATGCGCTGTGGTGAAATGCTACAGCTGCAAAAAGCTGACGTCCATCTGCGCCAGCGCTATATTCGCATCACTCGGAGCAAGACTGCCTCCGGCATCCGTATTATCCCGGTACACCATCGCATTGCACCGCTCATCGAGGCCCGTATGGCCCGCCCAGGCGATGCGCTTATCTGCGATGAGACGGGGCGGCCATACAACTATGGTCGGTACTGCACGGTATGGCGGACCGTCATGCACCGCATCCGTGCTGACGGCCATACTACGCATGACTGCCGGCACAGGTGGCGACGCTGCTTGATAATGCCGGTGCGAACGAGACGGCAAAACGCCGCATCCTCGGCCATGCTGGCGGTGATGTGACGGAACGGGTCTACACGCATAAAGGGCTACGTCAGCTCCGTAAATGCATCGAATTGTTAAAATAATTTGTTACTAGTGCGATACTATACGAGCCGCATGCAGATGTATAAAATACGTCTGCTGTGCGGCTCTATTACTGTTACTATTGATACTCTAAAAATCGGCATATCTGCATCTATAGACGATTTCATTTGATGTGGACTGCCGATGATGTGGTTGATTCCGTGTTTCTCATTTAGCAAAAAAAATATATTGATAATTATGGATTTCTCATCCGTTTTACGTGCTCTCCCACTCCTTTTATACAGTGGGTAATGATGGGGCCATATACTGTCACGTATGAAACAGGAGCAGAAGCAGAGATTCCATGGCCGATTACCGGTACAAATGTTATGGCCTTCCCGGTTGTATGTGACGGCCTTGATGATTGGAGCTCAGTGCAGTTAGGAATAACTAAAAATAAAAATTTAATGTATTGGGGTGTCGAAACTGCCACAAGTGCAACATTCAAGGTTTTGGCAATCGGGCTATTTTATTAATTTTTGTACAGTGGGGAAGTACATCATTTACGATTAACTCGACGTATAAGGATGTTGCATTACCAATTAGCTTTAATAATTCTGTTATATGCGTACAATGCACCGATGCGGTAGGAGATAGCATAACATCTGCATCTACGGAGGTAGTGGCATGGAACTCCGGCGCATCAACAACCTCAAAAATCAGGCTTTTGGCAAACACCTCGAGTTCTGGATATAAAAACTTGGGGCTAGTTACATGGATAGCTATCGGCATATAATAATGCAGCGTGATTTATTTGTCCCGTCATTTCCTGACGAAAATTCATTATGTATTTTAAATCTGACAGTACCTAATTCATTCGCTAAGGGAGTCGTAGTGTTTGATGTCGTTTCATGGATAGCAACTACGCATAGCAGTTCTGTCGGAGGTGTGATAGGTGGATACACCCATTGCTCTTCAGCCAGCAATCCCCACTGTCTACTTGGTAATGGCTATGAATCTTATTGTTTCATCTTGATTCATAGAAGAATAAATATTGCTTGAAGCATCTATTCCGTTGTATTGTGGGGTAACACCATAGTGCTGCAATATACAAGCAATGTTCTTTGCAGATATGGGTAATATCACTTTACCTTTTCCGTTATTTAATGAAATCATTCCCCACTGTTCAAATCCCAATTGCTATTATGTTCTTCATCTTTGTTATTTTACCTTTTTGGTCTTCAGATGAGCTCCATGCTGTTACAGTTCTTAGATCACTATCATTCAATACGGATACATTTTCATAAACCCATTGGTCAGATACGCAAGTGCCCAAAACTACAAATTTAGTTTTACTGAAAGCTATGGGCAGTGTGATGACCTCTTCTGTAGTCTCTTTTATCCACTGTCTATCGGCCTACGATAAAATAAGCAGGGGAACTGGTTGTTGTCCCGTTTAACCGGAATTGTACATGGCTTATTGTTGTTTGTTTGTCGTTCCAGATGATGGTTACGGTTGAGGTGTCGTGGGAGTCCCCTGCTATGATTGCGAAACAGCGAAGTACAGTTTCTTGGAAGGAAATCGGAAGAGTATCCGTCCGATATACGTCGTTTTTCATGTTGGCATATCCCCACTGTATAATTAGCCCGCCGAAAAAGGAGCCCAGGCAAACATACCCATTTTGTGCGATATTGTACTTCACTCCGGATGCCGTCAGCACCATCTTGAGAAGCTGCCCGAACCAGCTACCTGTTTCAAGCGCCGTAATGGCTGTGATGGCCGTAGTGAGGGCCAGCTTTTTGATGATGTCATCACCGAGTGTTGCGATTTTCTCAAACAGCTTAAACCGGTTTTCGTGAGCAGCGTCTGATTCGTCGTGCCCCTTCAGCGCCTTTCCTCCGGATTCATCTAATTCTTGAGCCTTTGCGTCGATTGCGTCCATATTGGCATTGATATCAGCAATGTCAGCAGCATCGTTGTAATCCGGCTTAATCAAATTTAAAAAAGCAGTTCTCAGTGCCATTGATTTTCCTCCTATTCAACATCTTTAATCATCGAGTCTTTCCAAGTCCTCGTCTTCATATATTCCCAGTCATGGCGCAAGGCATAGTTATCAGCCCATTCGATTCCTTGTTCTTCCTCCCAAGTTCTAGCCTTCAAGTTTTTCCAAAATAGTGGATAGTAAAAATTCCGCCAGACGTTATAGTCATAGCGGAATTCATAATCAATATGAGCTGGTTTAATTTGGTCGACAGCTGCGACAAGGTCGTCAGTATAAGGGGCTGGTTCCAAATAATGCCGAAATGCATATGTAATCGTCGCGTCTCCATCGTATTCTGCGAGACAATCTCCTGTGTAGATTCCGTCGCAAATTTGCTGTATAACCGTCATCGACGCAAATCGCTTCGCTAGCCAGGCAGACTGGATATTCACCCGTCGAGCATCCAATGTTGCGTCTTTGCCAGGCCTAAGCCCCAGGTCTTTTTCTAAGACGCTGCAGCCATGCTCATCCAGGCGGTCAAAAAACATGTTGTTGTAGTCCTGGTCTAATTTTTCGTTTGCGCTTTTCATATCTGTATCAACGGCGGCATAAAGGGCTTTAACCCACGGGTCCTGCCTATACCACGCATGCAGCGCACGCAGCATGACTTTATCAAGCATAGGTAACATCTCCTAACACTGCGACCGATTCTTTCGGGATGACGATATTTGATGTCCCGCCGTTCACCTGCAGGTCTGCATAGTCAAGGACGCCCGTGGTTCCAATGATGGCAGCGCCAATTCTGGCGCAACTTATATAGTCTGTTTCAGCCTCTGTCGCGGCGAATGCCTGCGACTTAATGTACTGCTCAATCGCAGCCGTAATATTTTGTTTGATTTCCTCTAAGTCTTCAGATACAGATACAGATACAGATACAGATACAGATACAATATCAGCAGCCTTCACTGTACAGACTGCACCGACTGGAGCCTGTCCATCCCCGCGCCCTGTTTGGCCAGGGTCAATATAATCCTGCACCGCCTTCACGAGAGTTTCCGACGCCGGCTTATTGTCGTTCCCGATGATTACGACCTTAACAGTATTCTTACCAGCCCAATGCGGAAAAACGCGGGCATGGCCGACACCGTCCACAGCCTTCGCCCAAGCTAGATAGTGATATTTGTTGCCACATGTTGCAGGAATCTGTAGTTCTTCGTAATAGCGCTTCCGAAATTCGTCATCAGTTTCGACGGCATATCCACCTTCAGCCGGCGCCGGATTCGTAACGGCACCGATGCCGTTAATTGTAACGGGCATCTTAACAATCGTGTCTGCTGCGACATTTCCCTCTGTCCCTGGGCTGAGTGCCTTAACAATCACGGTATCACCCTGGGCAACTGTTTTAGTTTCGGCAGCAGCAAATTGCACCCCGTCTTCGGTTTCAAAAAGATCTCCTCGGATGATTCGACCCGTGCCAGCAATGATTTTTACAGTTGCTGTCGCACTAACCGCGGCGTTGCGCATGATTCCAACTCGTTGCATGCACCAAGCATCTAATTCAGGACCTTCTAGATTATCAACGTTCTGTTTCTCCTCGATTAGGAAGGCTTTTTTCCACAACTGATACTGCCCGAAAGAAACTCCGCGCGTAATGTCGTAGGTTGGGAATCCTTCAGTTTTTTGATAGTCGTCCGACACACCTTTCAGAATCGTATTGTGAATTTGGTTAATCGTATACATTCTCATTCACCTCAATTTCCGTTCCGTCATGCATCACTGCGGTGAAGCTGAAAATGCCTGTCTGTCCGGAAAATGTCCAATCCTTCGTTTCCTTCACGACAGGGCATGTTTTCAGCAGGTCATCAGATATTTGTCGTTTGATCGTTGCAATAGCGACTGAGCGCGGCAGTCGATAGCCAACCAATCCGTTGGTGTCGACCCCAAAATATCTGTCGTAAATTGCATATTTGTTTTTAACCGTATTAATGAACAACCTGATATGCTGCTGAATGCTCTCTGTCAGCGTGCATTCACGGTTAAATCCTGAATTAAAGATGAATCGTCTCTTTCTCCAATCAAAATAGGGGCTTCGACCTAATGTCGTTGCCCCTATTGTTGCTTTAACGGTCGACGTTTCCATTGATGCAACCGCCAAATCATTTAAATCAATGTCAGATGGAAACATTGCTCCACCTCCTTACACGATGATATCAACGATGAAGAACCGTTGATTGTCTGTTGTAGGCGCTACCATCACACGGTTCCCTGGCTGCCAGTCATCAATGGGATGCAGCGTGACATGCCCGTTCGCTGAGTTGGATGTTGAGTAGCTGCTGCCACCGTGAGAAAACCCGCCGGAACATGGCCCCGTCGTCAAATTCCCGTTTTGAGATTCCTGGTCAATCGTAAAGTCGCTTGAGCGTTGCAGAATATGCCGGCAGATGTATCCGTTACGTTTGTCAATAATATAAGCGCCATCTTGGATTGATATCTTCCAGTCATCTCCTATCTGCAGAATCACCCCAATGCAATTAGAAATAGGCTTCGGATTGTCCCGCTTCTTAAATTGATTAGCAATGTCTTGAGCCCATGTATCAGCCATTTTCTACCACTCCTTCTGCATTGTCCTTTGTTGACTGAATTTCAAGCGTCATGAAGTGATTGAGATTGTCGTATGTGTGATAAGCAGATAGAACTAAAAAATCTCCGACTAGACCGAGTTCCGCACTATTAAAGCTCAAGACGCGCCCAGACCGCACTTCATCAGATCCGAAAAGCTTCAGCCGTTTGCTGATTTTCTTTCTGCAGAGCTCCTTCAGCTTTTGGTTCGCAATCTTCTGAGCATCTGCTTTTTTCTTGTCAGTTACGTTCTCGTAATGAACGACTTCGCCGTATACCCTTGCTGCGTCCTTGTTTTCGGCAGTTGCGATAACAGCGGCATCTTTTTCGTGACCGGATGTGATAACGACCTTGGTCACAATGTCTTTGACGCTGCTTTCCGCGGTGTAGTCTCCGATGACGTCTGTCACATCAAAAGGCGTCTCATTCGGAGCAATTTGGTATGTTGCCTTTACCTTCAGCTCATCCCGCTTCGTGATGCAGAGCTTATCCATCCTGACTTCCATCCGGTATTCAACCCCTGTCGCAGCAGTTTCCTGTGCAATGATATCCTTCAAGGCCTTGGAAATATCGTCCCCGTTGTAGATCTTATTAATCACTGTATTCATTTCCGCAAGTTCTCCGATTTGGATGCCCTTGCTGTCACAAATCCTTCTGATGCCGTCTGATGCCGTACAATCAATTAGCTGCACGAACACCTGATCCTTGTTCAAAAACCAAGCGTAGTCATATGCCTTGTATTTAAACTTTGATAGTCCTTCTTGAGATTCTTCCTCGATGATTCCAGTGAAAACAGTAACTCCGTTGTTTTCAAAGCAAATCTTTCCGCCGAACTCCAAAAGGTTTCCCTGGTAATTACCGTCCAATGGATTCTCGATCAAGTCAAACGTAAACTCCTCGCCCAGTTGGTCAATCTGATCACTCCGTGAATAGTTGCTTGTTATTGCCGTGATATCTTTAGTCATGCCACCATAGGAGTAAGTCAGTTTAAAATCATTCATTCAATCACTCCTTCGGCTGCTTGATCATCAGCAATATTCACCGACGGTTTCTTATATTCGCGGAAGTCAATCTGGAACTTTATGTCATTATTCCTTTCTTGGTGATATGTGAAATTATCGATCGTGCAAAGCATGTCTAGCTTCACCGCCCCAATCGTTTCGACGAACATCAAGCGGAAAACGACTCCTTGCCGGCGCCATTTTTCTATCCAGTTGACGTAATCCCAGCCATTCCTGAATGTTGCCCCTGCTCTGATGAAGGAGTAGTTTTTACTGACAGGGAAGATGCTGGAGAATGAGAGCGTGCGGAGCTTAGGAGCTCCAATCACATTGATGTCTCCCGTGACAGAGGCAAACGTATCGTTCGCCTGTAGACTATTGACTTCAGGCAGGTCCCCCGGAATAACTGGGAAGATGATACTGTCTCCAATATTGTCGACCTTCAGTACGATATTAATTCTAGAGCGCAGGACAGAAGTGAGGTCAGAATATGCTGCGCCGGTATACTGCCTCAAGATGTCCATCAAGATACTCATGCCCTCACCTCCTAGCTATTATCAATGGCATCGCGGACCTTTTTCGCGATATACTCGCCCGTCTGCCGCATATACTCTCTATTTCCAATGACGTTCCCTTGGACCGTTAGATTAACCGTTACGCTTCGCCCACCGCCACCATTATTAACGAGCTGCAGAAGTTCTTGATGCGGCATGATCTGGCTGCCAGACGGTAGCGTGATAAGTTCGCCGCCGTTTTCGTTGACGTAGGTCGGCCCACCTCTAAAAAACGGCGTTCCAAGGGCATTATGATCCGGACTATCTCCAGCTCCTCCGCCTCCGCCGAACGATGGGAACTTAATGGAGCTGATTTTAGAAGCGATCCTATCGATTATATCAAGGATGAAGTTGAGTGGAGCCATTGCAATATCTTTTAGCCCTGTGAATATTCCAGAAAAGATTTCAACGATATTAGTCCAAGCGCCCTCCCAGTTCCCGGTGAAGACATTCACGATAAAGTCAATGACACTAGCGCTGATATTGATCACATCGCTCAAAACAACGCCAATGACATCAACGGCAGCTCCAACAATGGCGGTAATCAACGCCCATTGTGCCTCCATTACTGGAGCAAGGACACCCGCAACGATTTCAGCTAACTCAAGGAGTCTTGCGCCGAACTGATTCACCGCATTCCGAAAAGGCTCACTCTGCGTATAGAGTGTGTAGAAGGCAACGGCCAAAACGCCGATTGCAGCCGCAACCAAGCCAATGGGATTAAGCATTGATGCAAATTGTAAAAGTCCGCCGGCTGCCTTGATGCCTGTGAATAGTTTTTGCAGCGTCGTGACCTTGCCAATAATACCGTTGATAACGTTAAAGGCAGCAAACCCCGTCGCGATTCCCGCAATAATTGGTCCAACATTTTTGACCAGCTCCATAAAATCTTGGAAATGCGTCACTAGAAATTCAATGCCGCTTGCAATGCTTTCTACGATGCCAGGCAATTGCGCAGCAAGATTTGTTGCGAACTGCTGGATTGTCGGCAGCATTTTCTCAAACTTCTCGGTCAATGAATCAAGGACAGGCTCCAGAGCCTTTCCCAGTGGCGTGGTTAGGACAGCGAAAGCGTTCATAAGCTTCGTCTGCATTTTAACGAGCTTTTTCCCGACCTCTTCCTGCATATCGCCGTAATCGTTCATGATGGCAGCTGCCTGACCGGCGTCGGTCTTCCTCATGGCTTCATTGACGCCACCAACGTTTTGAGCAAGGACTTCCGCAATCATGGCAGCACGTTCATCCGCCGTTCCAACCTTGATTATTTCCTTTTGATAGTCATCAAGAGAAATGCCCACACGCTGCAGAGCGCCAACGTTGCCCATCATAACCTTACCAATCATATTTGCGACGTTCACAGCGTCTTCCTGCGTCGCGTTTAACCCTTTTTGATTGACAAGTAGGTCTAGCATACCACCGGACACTTTTTTAATCTGTTCCTCAGTCATCTGGAACGTTCCTAGCTGTGCCATGCCGGCAATGGTTACTTCGTCTCCTATGACGCCGACCGTTTGCAGCTGAGATGCGTAATTCTGAAGGGATTTAGCCGCTTTTTCGGCAGCACCCGCTCCTTGTACCTGGATATCCTTTACGTTTCCAAGGATTGTCACTAGTTTTGTTTCTGCAGCAATTTGAGCATTTGCCTTTTCGATAGATTCCTCGGCAAAGGACTTGATGCCAGCGATAGCAAGTCCAGTTCCAATCGCTGCCAGTCCAGCTCCAAATTTTGCAACGGAGTCAGCCAAGGAAAGGAACTTTTGATTCGCTCCGCCCGCAAAGGAATTAACCATATTGGTTGCATTTTTAATTTGTCTCGTTGTCTTTTTGGTTTCGGCAGTCATTTTCCTGAGCGGCTGCGAAAATTTGTCGACTAGCGTCAAAAGGACGTTAATACCTCTGGCCATGCTTATCCTCCTTTCCCTGGCATATTGTTCAAAACTTTTTGCTGTTCCCCTGCCACCATATCTGCATGCAGTTTAAAAAACTCCCATTCCAGAGGAGTCAGCGATTCCAATTCCCTAATACTGTGGCCGCGCTCAATATAATAGCGGATGATGATGAGGTCGCGGTCCACATTCATCAGTTTTTTAGTTGATCCGTTCCGGCCCCGTTCATGTAGAATTTTGACAAGATTGCCTGCCCAAAATTAACAATCCCCTCGATGTTGTCGCCGAAAATAAGTGGTACGACATCATACGGCTCAACCACGCCAGCACGCAGTTTATCGTCATGCAGCAAGGGAACACTGTCGTAAATCAATTGCACAATAGCTTCGTAGTTGTCCTTGAGTTCTCGGCTCCCTTCAGACAGGGCATTTGCAACATCCAAAACCTTGTCGATTGGTAGCTTCTGGACCATAAAGGTCATGCCAATCTCAGGCGCCTCAATCGGAAAAAAGGAATTTCTGTCATTTTCGCTCTGCAGTTTTCTGCGGAGCAGTTCATCTAAGGTTGCTTTCATGTTTTCCTCCGGTCAAAAAGAAAAGCGGGTTTCCCCGTTTTCAATCAAATTTAGTTAAAGTCATTCATAGTGTCCGTGTTTTCGTATCCGCCGGCACGGAAAGGAATGGACTCTTCCCCGACCTTTGAGTTCTCGAAAGAAGCCATATTGAATTCGTCGAACGTTACATTATTGAGCCTGACGCGCTCCATACCGGTAACGCTCGGGTCTGAAATTTTCGATACCAGGTTGATTTCCGGCATGTCCATCGATGTAACCCCATCGTCAAGCAACTTCAAAACGGTGGAATCAACTTTGTGCAGAACCATGGTTCCTTCGATGGATGCTCCGACATAGCGACGCTGTTTGATGGGGTTTCCGTTTTCATCAATGTCTTCATATTCAAGTTTAACCTTGCATTCAAAGCTCTTGACATTAGCTAGCAGCTTGTCGTTCATCCAGAGTCGTCCATTGGTACCCCGAATGATTTTGTTGGTAACTCCTTTGTTCATGCTTTATCCTCCTTATTCCATTGTGATAACAAATTTGAGGTCTTCGATAGCATCAAGGATCTTCACAGTTGCAGCCAAAAAGATGGTCGTTTTAAATGCCATGCTGCGGACCTTTTCTTCCGTCCAGTCGACAGCTTCGCTCTTGCCAACGGACAGCCATGCGTTTCGCTGAGCTTCCACATCGATGAAAGCCTGGTTGCCTTTTGTTCCGGCAATGTCATTGCCGGTGTAATCAGGATCCATGATTTCTTCCTTCGCCAACTCCTTAAAATATGCATTTACTGAGTCAATAAAGAGTTTCTGGTTCGAAAGGTAGTTTTTATATTTTCCCTGATATTTCTGTTTAAACGTTGTCGCAATATCCTCAATGACAAGGTTCATGGACTCCACGATGATGATATGACTCATGTCTTCCGTGTCCGTGCTAGTGAACGTCGTCAAGCTGTTCACACCTTTAGCGATTTTAACTTCATCATCGTCAACAATCAGGACGAAATAGCCTTTGTCAATCCACTCGTCAGTACTGACTTCATCGGTTTCGATGTCTGCAACATCGGCAAGATCCTCGAGGACGTAAGACGTGCAGGACCGATTCATCGGAAGGTTCGCCAGCAAAGCGCAGAGGCGCGGCAGATATTCATTCATCGGCACAACGACATTGCTCTTTATGCCTTTTGCGTCCGTTTGAATCTCAGTTACCGTAGGATTCTTCGCGTTGATGACGTATTTAGAATCGGCCGTTGTCGCGTCGAAGACAACGGCGACCGTATGCTTCATCTTGCCTTTTTTGGTTTCGTTGTAATCAACCACATAACTGGCAAGGGGCTGCTGTTCGCCAGGGTCAGTCGTGCAGACGTAATTGTATTTGCATTTAGCCAGGACCTTCAAGGCATCCTTGAAATCTCCTTCAGTTGGCAGACTAATGACGATCACCTTGTTCACCGCAACAAGAAAGCAGCGTTCGATGATCCTCATATTTTCTGCAGTATAGTCTTTAGAAATCAAATCCATGGAAGAGCGATACACTTTTTTGGTAATCGCATCGCTCCTGAGTGTGTCATCACGAATGATGATGGCTGCAACGCCACGTTCAGACCGCTTGATAGCAGAACGAGCAAGTTGCTTAAAAATAACTTCAATTGTTGGCAGTCCCATTTCGTTCACTCCTTATCTAAATCTTCTTTCTTGTAAACGGCATCTTTCTCGTCACCAATCACATTCCCAGAGCTCCGTCCCAAATCAGTTGACGGTCTGACATTTGGGACAAACTCGATCTCCGTGATGTAATCAGCGTCTGGCAGTCTGTCATCATTCTGGACGAGCAGGACCGTGAAAGCAATTTGGAGGGCCTTATCCCTCTGACTGATTTCAGCGTGCAGATCATCATTTGCCTGGATGACAAAGTCATAGAGTTCATCTTCTTCGTCGTCGCTCAGTCGCGTCGTACCCTGCAACATCCTAATCAACTCGTCCCGTTTGTGAATCAGGTCAATATAGCCGGTATATGTGTTGGCAGCAAAGTAATAGAGCCTCATCTCAAGGGCATCGCGATAGTAAGTTCCCACACGACTCGTATCGACATCTTCCAGGTCGATAAAAAAACATGGCCGGTCAAATCCTTTGCTAATATCTGTATTTGTGACGTCAATCTTCGGATAGGTGGCATTCAGCAGCTTTGTCAACCTCTTAATCACTTGAATCGGGGAGATCATAGGAATCCACCTTCTTCCAGAAGCTTGTCAACATAAGCGTCCGCCATGCCTTCAAATTCGCTCTGGAATGCTGTTTCCGCTTTGGCCATGGCATGTCTTCCCTTAACCATACGTTCAGTCTTTACCGCATGCTTTTCCCCTGGCAAGTGCCGCCAAAGAACATGTCCATGCTCATACAGATGCGCATGAGGAGCCTTGTTCACAACACGAACAGAAAATTCATTATTTCCATAAATATAGGGCCGCCCTCTGGACAGCCCTTTAACAAGATTCCCTGTTTTGGAATGCTTAATTTCCGAGCGATATGCAGCCCTTGCAGATGCTCGCATCCGATTCCCTGCACGTCCCATGAACGACTTTGTCTGCTTAGGGAACTTGTCCTTAGCCAGTTCCAGGAAGTCGTCGCTCAGCTTAGTAAACTCCTTCAAATCAAAATGGATTTCCATCACTGAATCACTCCTTCCGTGAAGATTTCTAATCGTTCGTGGTTTGCATAAGGGTCCAAGATGTAGACAATGTCGAAACGTTGCCCGCCGTACATGATATACATATCTGTCGTGAGGTCCGGACGATAGCGAATCACAAATTTGTGAGTTACCCGCGTAAGTACCGTATCAGCGACACGTCCCTGAAGCATGTTCCCCGTTTGCGGAATGATGGCCGCATATACGACATCAACCAATTCAGCGGCTATGTCATACTGCCCGAGTTCATTTTCCATTCCTTCCACCGTACGAAAGATTTCGATTTGCCGATTGAGCATACTGGTAAGATTAGCGGTTTGCTTTCTGTGCATAGTCAGGTCCTCCTTCCAGTCCAGTGTAAGAATGCTGATCCAAAATCGAACGCACCGTCGGATTAACCTCTGCGCTCTGGACCGTAAACTGTCGAACATCGTAGAGGTCTGCAACAAGCGCCATAACGGCGAGGGTTATGTCTTCGTAGTCATCTAATTGAGCATCCGTAAGACCGGTATAGGATGTGACGTAAGTTACGGCAGCGGCAAGCATCGGTTTTAGCATCGTGGCAGCGCTGCCGTCCGCTCTGACGTACTCCTGAAGGAATTCAGCTGTCAGCTCCGATACTTTCATACGTCATCAAGCCTCCTTCGCAGCTGGTCTTTTCCTGGACGGCTTCTTTTTTGGCTCATCTTCTACAGGTTCGGGAACATCCGGTTCGGCCCCATCCGGGTCTGTTTCTTTTTCGGAAGTTGCTTCTTTTATCTCTACTTCCCCTTCAATTACTGCGAACCCGGCCCGAATTAAATCACGTCCGGTTTCTTCAGTAACGTCCCTTACTTCGCCAGGAATCATGGTTATGATTCCAGAAAAGCTGCACAATGCTTTGATTAACATAAAGACTCACCTCCTTATTCATGCATGGTGAGCTTTGCAACCTTTTGTTCTTCAACGATTTTGCTGTCAAATTCGCCCCAGGCAATGACTCCGTAGACGTGTTCGTCAGCATATCTTTCCTTCAGAACCTGGACGCTGATGCCTTCAGCAATTTTGACGTAGAGACCAGAAAAATCGCCGTAATAGATAACCGCCTTCCCGGCTTCCATCTCAGGCATGGCATCGGACGCATATACAGGTCTTCCGAGCAGTGTCCACCCGAATCCGTTGGCAAGGTCACGATTCAGCAAATATTCACCGTCTGCATTTTTGAGTTTGCGGATGGCTTTGAATGTCCCGTTGCTCATGATCCATGCGGCATCCTTCTGGAAACGCTGTTGCACTGCGGACTGAAGGTCGATGAGTTCATCAACCGTAATAACGGACGTTGTTGCGGCGACAATGCCCTGGCTGCAGGAGGCAAGTCCTGTCATTTTACCGTTCGTGCCGGCAAGCAATTCTTTTTCAAGGAATTCTGCCATAGCTTCGGCAATCTTAGTAACGACGTATCCACTAAGATTGAAATTAACATTGTTGATGAGGGAAACGGAAACCTTCGTCAACGCGCCAACAAGATAGCCAGTCAGTGTAATTCCCTTGAAGGAGCCAGATTTAGACGTCAAAGCCGTGAACTCCTCGGCATAAGTTGCGACAGGACCAGTCGTATCATCATAAGACGGGAAAACAAGGTCTCCCTTCACGTTAAACTTAGAAGCCATCGCATAAATCGGACTAATCTCTTTCAACGTTTCAATGATTTTGCTTGCGATTGTCTTCGGAATGACAACTCCATTGTCGGTCTTCGTCATGCCACCATCGCGGAGTTCTTCAAGGTTCCCGCGGATAAATGCGGAAAATGCCCGACTTTCAGTTTCTTCAGCAGACTTCTGTCCCGGAGTCTTTTCGACAATCTTCCCCATGTCCTCGTTCGCTCTCAGTTTTGCGATGGTTTCGTCAATGGAGCGGATTTCTGCAGTAATAGAATCAAAGTCTTTGTTTTCGTCTTCCGTCATGGCTCGGGTTTCTGCTTCTGCTGCCTTAACGATGGCATCCAGTTTGTCGACCAGTCTGTTACGTTTTTCAATAAGTTCCTTAATAAACATTCGTTTTCCTCCTTATTTCTTTCCAAAAGATAAAACGATGACTTCCCGTTTTCTTCGCTCCAAAGCACTGAAGATATCATTAACGGAATCCGTTTTGTCGTCTTCGACTCGAATTTCCTTCAGTGCGGCTTTTTCGTCGCGCGTGTTGATCGACGTCGCGTAATAGGCTGGCGTCACATCAAGGATAGAGACTTCGCCCAAGCTGATATCGGTCAGTTCTCGGACGCGTCCATTCTCAGGATCTTCCTTCCATGTCTCTCCGTTTGGATTGATGTAAAAGGCAAAAGACCACCCAGACAGCATCCCATCACGGCCTTCCTGGACAATTTCTGAATCGTTCACGATTGCACGGGCGTACAGACCGATATTATCTTCCTTGAGCTCTAATGTTCCATTTGCGATGCCTCCCAAAGGCCTCAAATGGTTGAACCAAAGTTCGATGTTCGGATTAGCAGCAATCGCTTTAGCGAATGTCCCCGTTTTGACAATCTCCCTAAATATTTCTCCATTGATGTCCTTCAGTGGTCTAGAAAGGCGTTCAACGGCGTTGACATAGCCCTCAATGATTGCAGTATTATCACTGCGGATTTCCACCTTCATTCCCTTCATCTCCTTTCGTTGGCGGTTTAATTGGCGGCTCCGAAGCATCATTGATGTTAGCTTTGATGCCCGTATTCGGAGTGTAGATTTCTCCCGTTTCCGGCTTATACAGGACCGCATCAAGCCCAAGTTTGATGTATTCCATGCCAACCGGCAGCATGTTTTCCTTGACGCGAATATCATCGACCGTTAGCCAGGAGTTTTTAAGACCAATTTCGTAGCACTGATACCGCGTCATCGTGTCCGCTTCTGTGATTGCGCTGCTGTCTAGGACAAAGAAGAGCTTTCCTTTCTCCGATTCAAGGAGTATGAATTTGTTTAATGCATTTTCAATTGCCCTGGCGACTGGAAGCACAGCCGTCCGAATCGCCTGTAGGTATACATCAGAAGACGGTTGATCCGAAAAAAGGCCTGTCGGCAGCCCAAAAAGCGAATAAACGGCGTTATTATTAGCTACTTTGTTGTCGAACAGCTGGTTCTCCATGGCCGTTGTTCCAATTTCCTGGAAGTCTAGCCCGTCGTTAAGGACAACGACCGGATTATCTCCCGAAAACAGCTTCTCCCACGCAAGACGCAGGGACCCCAAGATATTGTGGTCAAGATGTTTGCTTGATTTCAAAAAGCCTCGTTTGGCGCCGCTGCCAATGGTGTTGTGTTCGTATTTCAAAGCTTTGAACATCGTAGAAAAAAGCGATTGATTCTCTTCCAGGATGCCGTGACCTTCCATCCCGTCAGTGCTGTCCCGCAGAATCCTAAATATCTGGTAATCGTCGTATCTTCTAGCTTGAATCCAGTAAGCAACTTGCTTGAAGACTGGGTCCTGATTGCTGATAGCGGATACACTCTCACGAGAAACATAGTTGATGGAGCGAATTCGGTTCCGCTGCCAATTAACAACGGCATAACCTTCTCCATCAAGGAGATAGTCCATAACAATCGCACGTTTGAACTGTACAGCGTCAAGCGTATCGCCTGTTTCTCGGTTCAATAGCTCCGTCCGGTAATCTTCAACCTCTTCTTTTCCTCCGTCCGCCCTCGTCCTGTAGAGTCTGACCGGCATTCCCGAAACAGCGCCGGCAATGAATTGCAACGAAGATGCAACGGCGGGCAGCGTCATTGCCTGCCCTTTGGTGCACTGCATGGCTGTTTCACCAGCGACAAAGTCCTGGAAGTCGCTCAGAGATGCAGCCGGATTCTCAAGGGATCGCTTTTCCCCTTTAAAAAAGTCTAGGAAACCCATTATTTCACCTCCTTTCCTAGAACTGCGCACCCCATGTCATAGGCGTGTTCAGCTTAACGTCTTGTTCTAGCAGATACATGGCATTGATCGTCGCTGCAACGATATCGATCTTCCCGTTAGACTTCTTCTTGTTTACATATCGGTTCATGTTTGTGTCGTAGACGCATTTTGCGTTTTCAAAGTTGATTTCCACCATTTTGTTGTTCGCTTCGTAATGAAATTTACCGTCTGCAATAAGCTCTGCGAGCCACTTTGTTGAAGAATGCAGCACTGAAGAATGCTGCTTGATTTCGACTACGTCGATTCCGCCGGATTCCCACTTTTGAGCTGATGATAAGCAGTTATAGCGATCATACCCAAGAGCCTTTATCTTGCATCCATGGTGATTAGCGATATTGAAGACATAGTCTTCAACCACTCTGTAATTAATTGTTCTATCGCCGCAAGGAATAATATGTCCTGCTGCGATATATTCAGCGTAGGGCACTCTTTCAGCCCTCGTCTTTTCATCGATTCTGTCCGCAGGAATGAATACCATCGGGCGGCAATAAACTTCTCCAGTTTTAGCGTCATAGGTAATGATGCTTACTGATGTATTATCGTTCGTCATCGAAAGGTCAACACCGATATAGACCGTCTGCCCATCTATATCAATCTTTGGCACCTTTCCTCGCCTCAGATCATCCAGGGAAATGTAGGCTTCGCCATCATATGTTCCAGATGCCATAATATTGCAATGTTTGGTGAGAAAGTTTGTCTTCGTACTTTCAATATTGAGAGCCCTGGCGTGTTTTTTCTTCAAATCATCCCAAATCTCTTGGATTTCGATGCCGGCAGGATTGCCTTGAGCCATCGCCAGAGGATTCGTAATCCATTCTTTAGCAATGTCAGAATCCGGTTCATATAACAACGAAAAAATCGCCCTATCCTCCACCTGTCCATCAAGGACATGTTTTGAATATGCGACTTCGGCCTCAAAGGGATTATTTACTTTTGGATACTTTGTGCTGATAATGCAGCCTAGCTTGTTTTTAATGTTGAGCTGCCCTGATGCCATGGATTCAATGGCGCTGTTATTCGGCAGCGCGCCGACTTCATCTGCGAGAAAAACATTCGGTAGACGGCCGTCAAACTTGTTATTCGTGTAGGCAAGCGGCTTATAAGTCGTCTGTGTAAGCGTGCATTTGATGCTGTCCCTCAGCAGCTTGAATCGTTTTAGTCCATTCATGTCGTAGTAGACAAGAGGAGACACGGAAAGCGTATTCTGAATAGCGTCCTTTACCTCCTTAGACAAATCAAGATCCGGAGCAACACTAAAAAACTTGGAAAAAGGCGGCTCCGTAAGAAATAGAATGATGAACAGCGTGCCTATAGTATATGTTTTAAAATTCTTTCTGCAGATTTCAAGCACGGCCCGTTCATAACGTCGCTTTTCTGGGTCTTTCCTGGAAACCTCCGCAAGGACCGCTACATAGAATAGCCATTGATAGCTGACAGTGCAGTCATACAATGATTTTCCGAATTGCAATCCTCTTGGCATGATGAGAAGCTTCAGAAGCCCATCAATCTGTCGGCACTTGTGGTCGCTGATAACATATTCAGGATCATCACCGTTTGCAACCTTCAGGAAGTCTTCACATTGCTTAACAACGTAAGAAGGTGCTTTGTAAACCGCCGCAACTTCTGGAATTAAGTTCATCTCGGCAACATTGCCAGAAACAATCGCGCTGGCGTAACGATACGCTGGATGTTTTTTGATATATTCACTCGCTGGCATGCAGCATCAACCCTTTAACGCCTGCAAAAGCGGATCATTTTCAGCCTTGTTCTGCGGGCTTGCTTCTTTCTTTGCTCTTGCCTCTTCGAGCATTCGGCTCAAGGCTTGAGCGGTCTTGTTGGCGCTGTCCGTCACGCGATTGTAGGAGTTGATTCCAGGGTGAGTATAAATATTTGCTCTGCCTTTCACGTATTCCTTAGTGACTAGCACGCCATCTTTTTCTAGGCTCTTTTGCAGTTCCTCTGCAAGAGCGACCTGAGTCGTATATCGCCGGAATGTCGTCATGAACAAATAGTCGTCAGTCAAACCAAATGCGTCGGCCTTTTCCAGCAGGTCTCGGGCCATCCTATTTAATTTTGTTTGCGTGATTTTCATCGTTGCCATTCCAGTCCTCCTTTCCAAAAAAAGCGTGTGTGTCTAACGATGGTGTGTTTTGAGGTAGGGCAGTATGGTCTAGGGTTCGACCCTTTCCTCTCGACTCACAAGCCGGGGGGATGTTTTTGCCATTGCCCGCAGGCTATCGGCTGGGATGAGCCCATGCTCTGCCTCATCATGATGCTTGCTGCAAAGTGAAATTAAATTATTCTCGTCGAGCCGTTGTTCAAAGTCCTTTCCAAGCGGCGTGATATGATGCACCGACAACCCTTTATTGTTGATTCGATGATCTGCATCAAAACAAACACGGCAGAGATTATGATCTCGGTTTAACACTTCCGATCTCTTCTTCTGCCATGCTGCAGTTGATCTAAACCGTTCAGCCTGCCCGCGGTTTTTGTGATACCATTTCCGCTTCGGCTTCTTTGGGCACTCGTACCCCACGGGGTGAATTCGACCGCAGTAGGGGCAGGATTTCATCACGGGGCATCACTCCAATCTTCAGCGAACAAATAAAAAAGCCATGCCCAAAGGCACAGCTCTAATCTATTCGGTTTTTGATGCTATTATCATATCACATAATTCCTGCTTTTTCCGTACATAAATCAGTCACGAATCTGCTTTTTTCTGTCACGTTTCTGCTTTTTTCTGTCATGTTTCTGCACAAATCAGTCATGACTTTCGTCAGCGTTCACCCCATTGTCGAAAAAGACGAGGTTGGAATTCTGCGCTGGAACTGCCTTCAGCCCACAAACCATGACCGTCAAGTTCTCCAAGGCGATGCTGGCTCTTTTCCTGCAGAAACCAATGCTGCAGTTCGCATTGCGCGCCGTTCCTTCCCATGAGACTTTGTCCACATATCTATCCACAAGGATAGCTTTATCCACCGGATTAACCTCTTCCATGGCTTTAAGGGATTGATCAATGCGGTTCATGGTCGGTTCAATACGAGTTAATTCTGCCTTATAATGATCCCGCTTTCGCTGAATCTCTTCGCGGCGCATGAAGAGGCGTTCCTCCTGGCTAATGGATTCCCCGCCTCCACATCCACCTGTTGGAGAGAAGGATGGCGTAGCCGGCGCGGCGTCCTGCCCGAGTAAGGCGTCACACTCAATAATATCAACCTTTAGATTTTTGATATATTGGCTGAACTCCCTGTATCGAAACAAGTACTCACGCACTGCATTTAAATAGTCATTGTGGTACATTGAACCATCCTCCCGTCTATTAATTCTCCGTCACTCTTTTTCCTCGCGCACGGTGATTTTAAGGAATCCATTTCCTTGTGCAGCATAGTACTTCCTGCAGGTCGCCGTCACAACTTGTTTGTCGTCTGCGTAAGCGAATTTGTTAAGTCCATCCAGGACAGCCTTGAGTATATTGTCCACGTCCGGCATCTTCGTCGGTCGCAAAATATTGTTTTGGCAAAACACCTTTTTCCCTTTTGGAAAAGACTTCGGGATCTTGAAATATGCATCAACAGACACGCTAACATAGCAGTCATCCGGGACCAGCTTCCCGCCAGCATCAAGATAAGCTATGCGAATTTGCTTCTCGTACTTTTCCGTTTTCCGCGGCGTGTAGATTCTGCCGCTAAGTCTTGAAAACCTTGGTCTATCCTTTCCTTGAGGTTCTCCTTCAACAAAAAATACTGTTTCCATTTGTTCACTCCTCGTCATCAATTGCCCAATCTCGCGGGTCTATTCGCTCATCCTTCAGGCACATCACATCATCCAAGATACAGAAATCGCAGGTTTGCTTTGCGCAATAGGCCTTAATCTTCTTGGCAGCTTCCAGGATTTCACGCCGCTCCCGTCGATCATCCTCATCCCATTTAAGGGGATAAGTTCCCCTTAATCCATCAGGATAAATATAAATTCTATGATTGTCTTTATTAGTCATTGCTGTCCCTCCCTGCCTCAGGAGTTGATTCTTTAGGGCGTCCCACGCCCCAGAGCACATCAGATAGCGTGACGCCAAGGGTGCTAGTAAGCTTTATTGCCGTTTCAATGCGGATATTGGCTCCATCGTCGATGGTCTTTTTAACGTTCTGAGCAGGGATATCACTTGCTTTGCCCAGCGCGTAATAGGTCATCCCCGTTGCATCAAATAGCTCATATAGGGGTTTTGGTGTGCCGCATCCAAGGTCAACGTTTGTTGGCATCAGGTCCAATTTTTGCCTGAGCCGGAGGTTTTCCTTTTTCAGGGTTTTCAGCTCGCTTCCGCCTTTGAGCTCCTGCAGTCTCTGGATTTCTTTTTTTTGACCGGCGATTACCTTTAGATACCATGCAATATCGTCTTTTGTCGGGCCTTCCGGTCCTCGGGTTTTTGTCATCATAACTCCCTCCTAGAATGGGATTTCTTCGTCAAAGTAATTTTGCTCTTCTACCTTCGGCGCCTGCGGTTTCATTGGCTGACTCACAGGACCGCCGCCATACCCAAAGGCATCCATCGGCCCGCTTGCCGCCGCATTTGCGTTCTGAGCGTTTTTTTGTCTGAACTCGACAAATTCCACTCGGTCTGCAATTACTTCCGCCAAGCGCCGTTTTTGGCCATCTTTGTCATCGTAGGAGCGGATCTGCAGCCGTCCTTCCACGAGGGCCCTTTGTCCCTTGAGCAAGCTGTTCCCACATAGTTCAGCGGTTTTGTTCCACGTTACGATATTGATAAAATCCGCCTCGTATTGGCCGTTCTTTGCAGTGAAGGGACGGTCCACCGCCAGGGTAAAGGTGCAGACAGTACGTTCCGTAGGCGTTACCCGCACTTCCGGATCGCGCACGAGGCGCCCTAGTAAGATGATCTTATTCATGACTGGACTCCTTTCCCAGTCGTTCTAACTTCCGGCATTTCATTCTCCTTCCGCCTTGGTCATTAAAATAAGGGATGAACACCACGCCATTTTCTCGGATTATCTTGGATTTTCAAGCGTTTTAAAATGCTATTTCTTTTAAACAGTCTGACCATATGCCAAAGAAGTCGCCTAGTAATAAGGTTTCCCACGATTTCCGCCTGTGATGCCTTCATGATCCGCTGTGCATCACACCACTGTTTTCTTCTCATTTTCCTCGAGGTCATCGCATACATTGTTTTAATCATCTTCATCCTCCTACCTAAAGATTTTTCCCGTCCGCTTGTTCTTCAGCACGATTCTCTCCATTACTTTGAAGCCTGCGTTTTCTAGAATGATTTTTGCCAGATTTAGCGCAAGGTCCATTCGTTCTGCATCAGCAGCATTCATTTTCTCCTCTGCTTTTCTGCGCATATTTTTTATAGCCGTCCCTGGCGTCGGATCCGCATAGCCTTCTTGATTCTTAAAGTCATTTTTCATTTAGCACCCACCAATCTCTGATTAGATCCCTGAACGAATAGCCCGTAAGGGTTAATCATTTCGTAGATCCTGCTCCCCAGCGCCTCATCAATAATCGTAATGTCATTTACGCTGTACTCGCTGCTGAAGATTGTTGTCAAATGGTTAAGATATCTCGAGTTGATGATATCAAAGATAATCCGCAGCTCTTCTCTGTCGACGTCCACAAGATGCCCTTTTTGTACCTTGCCGGATAATTTAAAAAGATCATCGATGAAAAGGTTTTGACACGTTTTCCACTTGTGTATCGCCCGCTCGTAATCTTCAGCATAGTTGCGTGCGGCTTTAACTAAATTTGGAATCTCAGTGCGGTACGAAAAATAATAGTGAGGCTCATACTTGTCGACGGTCAGTCCGTGGCAGACAGCGATGCAAATATGGGTCTTTCCCATTCCTGACTTGCCAAAAACGCCAAAGCCAGGGCCTCCTTTGATATGTTCCTGAAGGTAACGCCTGGCCATTTCCTTCATCAGCTTTGCTGCAGGGCTTCTATCCCCGTCGAAGGCATCCAGCGTATATCTGGCATAATCCGCGGAACTAACGCCTGATTTCTTTAGCCGGCTGATAACCTGCCGGCGCTCCCAACAGACTGGACAATGCCCCATTGCTTCATGGTCTCCGTTTTTAACGAGCATCCACCCCGTATTGTTGCAGCGACTGCATTGGATCCCGTCCTCTGGGATTTTCTGTTCCGGCTGCTGCGCTTTCGGCCGTTCCTGCATCGTCTTCTTGATTCGTTCCATCATTTTCTTAATATAATCTTCCACTTCGCTTCCTCCTTCAGAACGGGATTGCTTTGACTTCATCCGGTACATCTCGTGGCATGCTGCCGTCCGGTTCATCGTAGCCATCCTGATTCCACCGCTTTAAAATCCCAGCAATATACTTGATTGTCCGTTTTCCCCGAAGAACGGCTCGGTCAATTGCTTTATCAAAAAGTTCTGGCCCGTAGTCATTCATAAGGTCTTCCACTATTTCCAATTCTGTCGTGCTGGTCAACGGATGTATTTTGTCCTGATAGTTGGCAATAATTTTTTCTGCCGCAGCTGCCTTACTGTCTACGTCTATACTAATAAGTCTATGTCTAGGTATGGGCTCACTTTGTGGCTCAATATGAGCCGCAAGTTTGTTTTGTGGCTCACTTTGTGGCTCAATATGAGCCGCAAGTTTAATGCTAATAGGCTGAATTTCGTAGACTGACGACTGCCGACCTCTCCGATAATGGACTTTAATTAGACCGGCAGATTCCAACTCAAATCTCGCCCTTTTAATCGTTGCTCGTGACAGATGCGTATCGGACTCAAGCTGGGAAAGAGCCAGATTAAATTCTGACCTCCACCCAGTTTTGTTGCAAAAATGCATAAGAGAATACCAAAGGAGGATAGCTGATGCAGACAACTCATTCACCTGCAGCCAGGCGTGGAAAGCGTTTATCTCTGCAATGTAGTTTATCTTCAATCTTCCCTGCGCCATTCTGGTTCATCCTCCTTCAAGTAGATAGCCCGACCGGAGTTTCCTCCGGCAGGGCTCTGTTTTTCTATTTCTTGTCATCGCTGAAAAGAAGTTTTTCTTGAGCGCGTTTGCCATCAATAAAAAGCAGCACTTCCTTCATGAGAAGCTTGAGCTGGTCAGCCGTCGAAGCGAACATGAATACGGCCTCGTTGATATCCACTTCGGAATCAATCGGCTCGGTCTTTTCCGGCGTGCGAATAGGAACTGTAGCCATTGCCAGCGGGACCTTAAAATCTGCTTCGATAATCGCACTCATCCGGTCGTTACTGTCATAGTCAAATTTGACCACCCGCGGTCTGATACGATCGTCCATGCCTTGAAAATCAATTTCCAGAAGGCTGGCAACGTGACTGCGCAGATCAAACATGGCTTTGTATAATTCCGGCCTTGCTTTTTCTGCAGAAATCAAGGTGTAGGACTCCGTCCCCATATCGCCCGATGCATCATAAGAAATCTTGATCTTACCTTTAGCAACTTGAATAGCAGTGATGATATATTTCCTATCCTTTTCCATGATTGCCTCCTTTAATCAACAAAAGAAGAATCGCCCAATTCTTCCGGCGTAAACGGCGTGTCTGGGTCAATGGTAGTTTCAACCTGCTGGTCTGCAGTTCCCTCAACCTCAATATCTGCATATTCCATTTCATTGGGTTGGTCAGCCATATCAGGCAAAATGCTGCTCTTAACGGTTTCGTCAGTGGAAATCGCACGGACAAATTCGGTTTTAAGAGGGGCGTATTTGAGCAGTTTCTTCAGTACAGTCTTTTTGGCCATCTCTTCGAAATTGGTCTGCCAAGGACTGAAACTCTTCTGAGCAGCTTTAGAGAACTCATCCCGATGCCTTTCGACATCTTCCTGGCTCATGACCTCAAAGCCACCACCTCCGTCTTTCGTATGATAAACAGCATAGTAAGCAACTGGCGTTCCACGGTTAGTCAATGCCGGTTTGTGAACAAGCTTTGGTTCAAAGCCATATTCAAATTCAAAATAATCTCCGCTGTATATGGTATGCGCAGCAATATCAAGGACCGCCTCAGACCGATAAGCTAAATCAATGAATCCTTTGTACCCAAGCTGAAACTGACATTCAGGAACTTTGCTAACGTTACCCTTCTCATCTTTAACATTGCGGTTATACCTAATCAGGTAAGCCTGACCAAGCGGCGTATTAGGCTCCACGCCAAGCTGTGCCGCTTGCATCATCGCGCCCAGGAAAGATTGCGGCGTGCATTCCTTTAGGTCCGGATTTGTACTAAGCGCTGTAAAGATCATTCGTGTGAAACGTTCTGGAGTCAGGACACTTGGGAGTGCCGCTCTGATTTGTGGTTCCATGGCTTTGATGAGACCCTTCAAAGTCGCTCCCTTCTGCTGAATTTCCTGCTGTGCTTCCTGCCTTTCTGCCGTTTTTTTCGTCAATCCACCTTTAGTGTTCATGGTCAAGCCTCCTTAATCTTCAGGATTTCTAATATCAACAATCTGTTCATAAGCCCCATAGGCCAGCATTCTTCCCAAATGATCTTGAGCTTTTAAGGCTCGGCTCTTGTTATCAAATCTTGCCAAAATAATGTCGGCAGCATTTAATCCAAAATAAATATGTAATTCATAACAGCATGGAAAATATGCTCCCCCATATTGCAGTTCCGCAATATAAGACCCTGAAATCTTATTCAGTTGATAAAAAGACAGGTCCCCTTTAATGATATCCATGACCTTAGCCCTCCTTAATCTCTTTGATGGAAAATCTTCTGCTTGCTTTCCCTACCGTCACAAATCCTTGCTCCTTCAACTCTTCATACAGCCCTTCGTCCGCTTTTTTAAGCTTGGAGAGGGAGCAGGTCTCCCTGCCCGGCATCGTCCTCCAGGTGACTCTGTGAGCTCCAATCCGTCCGGATTCTGCCTCGCCAAGCATCTCCTTCAAACGGTTCTGGGTAAGATCAATCTGAGCCTTGAGCTGGGTCATGATTTCTGTGTCGCTATTAATCCTGGCAATCAGCTCGTCGGCCTCGTTGGGCAGCATGATTTCCTCAGCCCTGGAATCTGGATACCTAGCAGCTAATGCCTGAGAGCAGGACAGAGACCCATCAACAGGCGGCGCGGTTTTTGTCTGCACCAGCTCCCAGAATTCTTTTTCCGCCTGGATCAGCGTCTTGATGTCCTCCTCATTCCGCTCAATCCACTTCCATTTACTGTCATTGCCACCCAACAGAACGGCGATATACCAGTAATCCGCCCCGGTTACCGCCATGTAGTGAAGACACTGGCAATAATAGGAGTCAGGGATTTCATCATCCTTCCACAGCTTGGCTTGCTGCACGCCTGCCGTCTTGATTTCAAGGCCGGCATTTTCGCCGACGACCACACGGTCAATGTTCGCAATCATGAATGGATGGTCGGCGCTTTGGAGGGTCCCATAGCGCTCCACCTTTTTCCCAGTTGTTTCGGTAAACCATTTTGCGATGGTAGGCTCATTAACGGTCCCCCAGTAGACTGCCTGATTTCCGCTGAGGTCCTCCGGTGCAGCCTGCCCTGTCTTTTCCAGCCACAGCTTATAGGATGACTTATAAGGGTTCAGACCCATGATGACCGCCGCATCACTACCGCCGATTCCAAGGTTCCTGGTCGCCAACCACTTGTCGTGGTCTTCTGCATCCTTGACCGATAAAATCAATCTGCAATTCTTAAACTTTGCCATTTTTTCAATCCTCCTGTATAATGGAGGTGAATCCGATCCTAAAGATTCACCTTACTGCCTGTCAGCATTGCCGTGCTGGCAGGCTTTATTTTTGGTTCTGAACATGCTTAGTCATCCTGTTCATCCGAAATCTTGACGAAAACTTGGGAGTTACTATTTCGAACAATTGATTGTAATGCGTCAATCTTTTTCTTTGCTTTATCAAGCTCATCTTTAAGGCGCCAGTTTTCGCTAGATAAGTCAAGAGACTGTTTTCTGAGTTGTTCTTTTCCCGTAATGAGCTCTCGATATTCATCAAGCGTTATTGTTACAGTCAGTTCACCAGCGGTCACAAAGTTGAATTCACGGCTAGTATTTCCAGAGTTCCTGTAAGTATCAGACCCCATCTTGGCCTTCAGGATTTCTTCTTTAGCGCAATATTGGCCGCTTTCAACCGTCTTCATTTCATGCATTTCCATTTTCTATTCCTCCTCGTTTACAAACCATTCTTCTGCTGGGATGCAGATTTCACAAATGTCGCCGTTAGAAAAAGGGCAATCTGGGCATCTTGTATTGAGGCAGT